>Ga0182016_10000262_pt1 | contig 66003 bp, 47 predicted proteins | sample 712S2MmetaG_FD_120491 | JGI IMG/M metagenome (GOLD analysis project Ga0182016, IMG submission 120491) | Permafrost microbial communities from Stordalen Mire, Sweden - 712S2M metaG | ecosystem: Environmental > Terrestrial > Soil > Wetlands > Permafrost | place: Sweden: Stordalen | collected...
GGATGCGTTGCGCGGCAGCGCTTGAATGAAGCGCAACCACTCGGACTGTGCCAGCCGGATGATCATTCCGTGAAATTGTCGAAGGTTGGCCGCGATGCCCGGTTTCAAGCGAATGTTTCCCCGTATGGGGCTTTTCGCGTAAAGGAATTCGAGGGTCTCATTGCGCAATAGCTGAAGGCGCCACAGCGGCATCTTGTCGATGAGTTGTGCCGCTCTGGTGACCGCCCCATTCCAGGACTTCGATGCCCTTGCCAGGGTGAGGGTTGGGAATCGAGACCGGAGCTTCTCCACAATGTCGATCATAGAGGCCTGCCGCCCGGTGTTTTGCATCAGCGTGCTATAGGTGCCATCGGCAACCCCTTGGCCGTAGGGTGCGCATTGGCGCCAGTAGAGCTCGATGAATTGTTCAGCGATTAATCGGACGGGTAGGTCGAGTTCACTCCCGTCATCTCGTCCCAGCCGTACCGCGAGGTCCGCGATCGCGACGAGGAGTGCGTACTTGTAGGTGGCGACGAACTGGCCCTCCGACAGCAGGCGTTCGATCCGGCCGAGAAACGCCACCTGTTCGGCTGCGGTCGGGCCCGGCTCGCCGATCATTGGGATTGACTGTCGTCGGGCGTGACAGTGGAGGTACCCAGGTAATTCGCCTTTTTGCTAATGACATGGCGAACACCGCCCCGGGGATCGCCGACATCCCCTTGGAAGCGGGGAATCACATGGACATGGAGGTGGAAAACCGTCTGGCCGGCGGCGGCGCCGCAGTTGATGCCGATGTTGTAGCCATCGGGTCGATAATGCTGCTCGATGACCCCTTTGGCCTCATGGATGGCCGCGACGAGGGCCACCTGCTCCGTGGTCGTGGACTCGAACCAGGTCGGAATGTGCCGTCGCGGGATCAACAGGGCATGGCCTGGCGATACGGGGTGGGCATCCCACAGCCCCAGCACCTGTTCGCCGCGTAGAAAAACGCGATCTTCGGACGGGCTGCAGAAGGGACATTCCATGATGGATTGATCGGGTATCAGTGCTCGTTGATTATTTCGTTTCGCGGCCGCATTTAGGTCGACCGCCACCGGAATGGTATATCAGTCCCGTCGAGCGAGCGCGGCCTTGCCTGGCACTCGACCGAGGTCTCTACGAAGTACTCATCACCGAGGCGATTGATGCGCAACTGAGCCGGCTCGGCGAGGGCCTCGAGGCCATCCGCGATGACCTGCGGGCGCCGGAGGCGGCCGATCGAATTGCGCTGCACTTGGCGCATGTCGTCGGCCGGGCCATTGCAGCGATCGACGATAGTGAACGAACGGCGGTAGGCATCGATCTCGCCCGGCGCTTGATCGACATGATCCGGGACATGCCCGCGGCGCGTGACCTGGCCGCCGAGAGGCCCGTGGCGGTGGGTCAATTGCTGCGCTGCATCATAGGTCGTCTGCCCGACGGCCGGCCGGAATCGATCTCGGCGCCTCTCATCCCACTTCTCGATACGACGTTGCTGACGAACGCACCCGGTGAGCCCCGCGTTGGCCACCAGATCGGGGCGGAAATTCAATCCGCCGACCGCGTCGATGTCGTGATGGCCTTCATCCGCCGCAGCGGCATCAGGCCCTTGATGCAGGCCCTGCGGGTCCACTGCGGGGCGGCCCGGCCCTTGAGAGTCCTGACCACGACCTATACCGGATCCACGGAGGCGCGCGCCCTTGATGAGTTGCGCGACGCCGGCGCCGAGATCCGCGTGTCCTTCGATACGGATAGCACCCGACTGCATGCGAAGGCGTGGCTTTTCCATCGGCAATCGGGCTTCTCCACGGCCTACATCGGTTCTTCGAACCTGACGCAGTCGGCGCAGATCACCGGGCTGGAATGGAACGTGCGGCTCTCGGCGGCTCGCAATCCGGACGTCATCGACAAAGTGGCCGCGGTCTTCGAGAGTTATTGGCAGCATCCCGATTTCAGGCCGTACGATCCGGTGGAATTCCGGGCGCGTACCGACAGTGGGACCGACGGCCGGACAACTGTTTTGCTCAGCCCGACCGAACTGCGTCCTGAGCCGTTTCAGCAGCGGCTATTGGAGCAGATCGTGCTCTCGCGACAGCAGGGACATCACCGGAATCTGCTCGTGGCGGCGACCGGCACGGGCAAGACCGTCATGGCGGCACTCGATTATTTGTTACTGCGCGAGACGCTGCGCCGTGCACGGCTATTGTTTGTAGCTCACCGAGAAGAGATTCTCACCCAGAGCCGCGCCACCTTTCAGCACGCGCTGCGGGACCCGTCATTCGGCGAACTCTGGGTGGGCGGGGAGCGACCCCAGCAATTCGAGTCCGTCTTTGCGTCCATCCAAAGTCTGGCGGCCGCGGGTTTTGCGGACTTGCCGCCGTCGCACTTTGATGTGGTCATCATCGATGAGTTTCATCATGCGGCGGCAAAGTCCTACCGAACCCTACTCGAGCACGTGCAGCCGGTCGAACTCCTCGGGCTCACCGCGACCCCTGAACGGAGCGACGGGCTGCCGATCCTGGATTGGTTCGACGGGCGTATTGCCGCGGAGCTTCGCCTGTGGGACGCCATCGATCAGCAGCGCCTGGCGCCATTTGTCTACTACGGCATTCACGATGGCCTCGATTTGCGCGAGGTCCCCTGGCGTCGCGGCCGCGGGTACGACGCGGAGGGTCTGACAAATCTGTTGACGGCCAACGATCTGCAGGCCAAGTTTGTGCTCAAGGAACTGAAGCGCCGCACCGATGATCTGGCGCGGATGCGGGCGCTGGGATTTTGCGTAAGCGTCGAGCACGCGCGATTCATGGCCCGGGTCTTTCAAGCGGCCGGCGTCGCCGCCACGGCAATCTGGTCGGACACGCCGGATGCCGAACGCGTGGCCGCATTGACCAATCTCGGTGCACGGCGGGTCAACGTCATCTTCTCGGTCGATCTCTTCAACGAGGGCGTCAACGTGCCCGCGGTCGATACCCCGCTGATGTTGCGACCCACCGACAGCCCCACCCTATTTCTGCAGCAACTGGGCCGCGGGTTACGGCGCAGTGTGGGCAAGACGGTCTGTACGGTGCTCGACTTCGTAGGTCACCACCGGAAGGAGTTTCGGTTCGACCGACGCTTTCGGGCCCTGTTGGGCGGGACTCGCAAGGAACTCACGACGCAGATCGAAGCGGAGTTCCCGTTCCTGCCCGCCGGCTGCCATATGGAGTTGGACCGCGTCGCCGCCCAGATCGTCCTCGAGAGCATCCGAAACGCCATACCGTCGCGCTGGACGGAGCGCGTCGATGCCTTAAAGTCATTGACGAAGGGCGAGGCGAGTTGTTCGCTCACTCGGTACCTCCAGGAGACCGGGCTGGACCTCGAGGATGTGTACACCGGGAACAAGAGCTGGTCCGATCTCCAGAGCGACGCGGGTGTTAGCGTCTCGCCAGCAGGTCCGCATGAGGTGGCGCTCAGGCGTGCGTGCGGACGCCTGCTGCGCATGTTGGTGGGATCCTTAGTCCCGGCATCGGAGGGCAGGGAGAAATCGCTCGGGGAGGGGGCGGCGCTCGTATGGGCCCATCCGCAGGTCCGGGCCGAACTGCTCGACCTTCTCGATGTGCTTGCTGCCCGGATTGAGCATGTCGCGATACCGCTCGCCACCCATCCCGACGTGCCCCTCGCCGTGCACGCGCGCTACACCCGCATCGAAATCCTGGCCGCCTTCAACGTGGGGCAGGGGGCCCGGGTGGCGCCGTGGCAGACCGGTGTGTACTGGGCCTCCGAGAGCCGCGCCGATCTCTTGGCCTTCACGCTCGATAAGACCACCGGCCAATTCTCGCCCACGACCCGCTATCGGGACTATGCCATCAGCCCGGAACTCATCCATTGGGAGAGCCAGTCGGTCACGCGCGCGGCCAGCGAAACCGGTCGCAGGTACCAGGGCCACGCGACGCAGGGATCGAGTGTGATGCTATTTGCTCGGCGGCGCAGCGACGAGCGGGCGTTTTACTTCTTGGGTTCCGCAACCTATGTAAAGCACGAATCGGAACTGCCGATGGCGATCACCTGGAGTTTGCAGCACCCCCTTCCCGGGGATCTCTTTGCTGCCTTCGCGGTGGCCACGGCCTAGTCTCATGCGGATGGTCGGTACATGAAGATTTGGGTGGGCGTGACGGATAAGCAGTGGTTCGACCGATTGACCCTGTTGAAGCCCGATGAAGTGAACTTCTGGCAGCCAAGTGGGGGCCGAAGGTTCGCCGCGCTCGACCCCGGAGAGCTGTTTTTGTTCAAGCTCCATAGCCCGAATAACTTCATTGTCGGCGGCGGTCATTTTGTCCGGCACTCCCCGCTCCCAGCCTCGCTCGCCTGGGATGCCTTCGGTTAGAAGAACGGGGTTGGCTCGTATCGCGAGTTACTCGCGCGCATTCGGCGGTACCGTCGCCAGGATGACGCGGTCGACCCGGTCATCGGTTGCAATGTGTTAGCTCAGCCCTTCTTTCTACCGAAGGCACAGTGGATTCCAGTGCCGGTGAGCTGGGCGCCCAATATCGTTCAGGGCAAGACTTACGACTCGACGACAGCCGAGGGGGCGGCGCTTTGGCAGGCAGTCCGACAGGTCCTCCCCCAAGACACCGTTGCCGCAGATTCGGTCGCGGAGAGCGCAGACGTCGAAGGCGATCGATTTGGATCGGAGTATCTCACCCGCAGCCGGCTTGGCCAGGGGGCGTTTCGGGTGCTCGTGATCGATGCATACCAACGGCGCTGTGCCGTGACCGGCGAGAAGACGTTGCCGGTCCTTGAGGCCGCGCACATCAAACCCTATGCCAGTCAGGGCCCCCATCAGGTCCGTAACGGCCTCTTGTTGCGGTCTGATCTGCATAAGCTATTCGACGTGGGATATTTGACCGTCACGCCGGCATTCAGGCTTGAGGTGAGCCCCCGGCTACGGGATGAATGGCACAATGGCCGGGAGTACTATGCCCATCACGGCGAAGAACTCAAATTCATTCCGGCGGACCCAGGGGATCGACCAAACGCCGAATTCTTGAGATGGCACAACGAGGAAGTATTCAAGACGTGACCGATCCCGACCCGATCCCGCAATCTGATCAGTTCGGAAGGCTCCGAGAGGAGCTGCGCCGATTTGCCGCCGAACGAGATTGGGATCAATTCCACACCCCGAAGAATCTCGCAATGGCGCTGAGCGTTGAGTCCGCAGAGCTCCTCGAGCATTTTCAATGGCTGACTCCAGAAGAGTCGCAGCGTCTGGGCACGGATAGGATTGACGCGATTCGATTGGAAATGGCCGACATCCTGCTCTATCTCGTGCGCCTCGCGGATCGGTTGGGCGTCGATCTCGCGGCGAGCGCCTCGGAGAAGATCGCAATCAATGCGGATAAGTACCCGGTGGCCCTGGCCAATGGCTCTGCCAGAAAATACACTGAGCTGTAGCGGATGATCAGTTACCAAGAAACGTAGGTGGGCTGCCACCGAGTAAATTGCCAAGTGTTATGGAGGCGGAGCGATGGCGAGACGCGACGGATTATTCACTGACTTATTGAATGTGGCATATAAGCTGCCGTGGCAGGTCGGCGTTGCGCTCGCAATTCTCTCGGGCGGAATCCTGCATCTCGTAGCGGCAGCATTTTCACGGCCCGTAACGACGACGACTTTCGCTGATATGAGTACGGTCGTCATACACTCCGGCGTTCATGCCATCGCCTCTATCTTTCAATTCGTTCTGCCGATCGCGTTCGTGGTCGGAGCGGTAATGTCGTTCATCAAACGGAAGCGATAAGCTGGGGTTCTTAGGAGTGCCGCACCCAGTCCTCTTGGCGAGTTAAAGGGGGGGTCGAACTTGGCAACACTTCGATTCGCTCGCGAGTGGAGCCTCTCACCGATTGGGCTTTCAAATCGAACGGGGTGGTACGGCGCTGGTCACGGTGCTGGCGTGCCCACGATGTGAGGCTGAAATAATCGAGCGCACGGCCCATGGCAGGGAAAATTCGCCGGCCAGCGCTTTTGGGGCTGCGAGAAATATCCAAAATGCTCAGGCATTCGTCCCATTTCGTAATCTCGATCAGCCGGATGCGAATGCCGCAGTAGCGGATACTGTGGCAATACAGATACGCGACTGGTGTCCAAAGACCTCCACTAACAGCCGACGTTTCTTGTGGGCAATCTGGGGGTATGGCTGCGCGCCTTGGGCATGATAACGCGGGCATTAGATCCAGCGCTCACTGCGCGGGCTCCGAGTTCTGACGCAGGGCCTGCCCCGCGGCCCACGCGGCGCCGATGAGCCCCGCGCGATCGCCAAGCCGGCTGGGTGCGATGGTAATGGGTCGTGAGAAGAGAGCCGGAAGCGCCCGTCGCACCCGCTCATAGAGTTCGGGACGCACGCCGATGCTTCCCCCGAACACGATGAGTTCCAGATCGAGGAGCGATTGCAGCGTCACTACCGCGAGGGCCACCCAGCGCGCTGTGGTATCGAGGACCGACGCCGCCACCTCGTCTCCTTGCTCGAGGAGTCTGAAAATGTCGCGAACCGTGGCGGCTGCGGTTCCACCCTGGCGCCGGTATCGATCCACAATGGCGGTTGAGCCCACCTCGAGCTCGAATGTGCCGCTGGCAGAGGGGATCTGCGAGGTCGGGTCCATGCCGATTGGCAGGTCCGCGATTTCCCCCGCGGACCCACGCGCCCCCCGAAATAGCTTGTCGTCGATGAGCAGGCCGAGCCCGGTGCCTGTTCCCAGCGATAAGAACGCCGCGTTGCGGCAGCGACTGGCGCACCCGAGCGCATGCTCGCCCAGCATCGCGAGATTCACGTCGTTCTCGATCGCAACATCCGGTCCGAAGCGGCCGCGCAGAAAGCCGAGGATGTCGAAGTCCTCCAATCCTGCGATGTTGGGAATCAGGGAAACGCGGCCGGTGCGCGGATCGATCGCTCCAGGAATTCCTACCATGACATGCTGCGCCCGCCTGACCTCAATCCCGGCGGTTTTCGCCAGCTTGTCGGCGCAGGCGGCGATCTGTTCGGCCACGTACGCTGCGCCGCGCGGGTCGGTGGGCTCGGTCAATTCCGCCACGACGGATCCGCGCGCATCGGCAATCGCTGCGGCGAGCTTCGTGCCGCCCAGGTCCGCCGCAAAACAATAGGCGGTGTCGCAGGTCATTGACTGACACTACGCTGCGCGGGCGGCGGAAGAGGCAGCGCCGCGAACTCCGCGACGCCGAAGACCTCATCGTGGAGCCGGCGCAACGCGACCGACAACGCGCCCGCCACGCCTGCTCGCCTGCCGAGGGTGCTGGTGCGAATCTCCACCGGCCGCGCCGAGAGCTGCAATAGCACGCGCGCGACCTTGTCCGCAAAATCCGGACGCGCTCCAACCGAGCCGCCCAGTACCAGCAGTTGCGGATCCACGGTTGCGACGACCGTTGCGGCCGCTAGCGCAGTCAGCCGCGCCGTCTCGTCGACCACGTCCGCTGCAATCGCATCGCCCGCCTGCGCTCGCTCAAAGACCTGTCTTTCCGAATCAACTTCGGAACCGCCGGCCTCCCGGTATCGCCGCACGACCCCCGTGGCACCAACCTGGTACTCGAGGCAGCCCTGCAGGCGGCACTCGGCTTGCAGCGGATCGCCGCCGATCGGCAGATAGCCAATCTCGCCGGCGGCGCCGTTCTCGCCGCGAACCAGGCGGCCGTTGATATAGAGTCCCAGTCCAACGCCGCTGCCGAGCGCGAGGAACGCCACGTTGTTCACGTTTTGCGCGCAGCCATGCCATATTTCCCCGAGCAGCGCGAGATTGATGTCATTTTCGAGGACGACGGGACTACCGAGTTTCTCACCCAGCAGGCCGACGACATTGAGGTGATCCAGGCCGGTGATGTTGGGAGCCATCTCGATGGCGCCGCTCTTGGGGTTTACCACCCCAGGCGTGGCCATCACGATGGAGCGAATTCGGCTGGGGTGGGTGTGATTGTCGCGCGCCAAACGGTCCGAGAGCCGGGCAATCTGGTCGAGCGCCCAAGCTCCGCCGCGGCTGTCGGTGGGTTCGTCGGCCTCAGCGACCACTCTGCCTGCAATATCGGCGAGGGCGACCGTCAATCGTCGAGCTCCCAGATCGATGCCGAGCACGTGACCGCCGTCCGGGCTCAATTCATACAACACCGCGGTTCGTCCCACATTGCCGCTGCTTCGTCCCACCGGGCGAACCAGTCCCTGCTGCTCGAGCGCGTCAATGACTTCCGACATGGTCTGCTTCGACAAACAGGTCACCTTGGCGAGGTCCGCCCGCGAGATGGGACTGCGATGCAGTAGGGCCTCGAAAACGCTCCGTCGCGACAGCTGGCGCGTCACGCTGGTGATCGGTGGGGAAGGCATAGGGTTACCCATTTGATTCGTCATCTATCCGAACAATTGTAGCCGGTTTGGCTGGTAAAGCCACTAGTACTTGACTGGAATCCCGCCTCGTGCGAGATTGATTCGTCAATCGACCGAATAAATAGACTCGCAAGGGTACGGGATGAGCGAAACGCTCGAGGGAAAGGCCGTGACACACCTATATCGCAAGCACCCCCTATCCATGGCCATATCCCTGGCGTTGCTCGCCGCCGCCGCAACGTCAGCCAGGGCATCAGACCAAACCGGTACCCCAGCGGAAAACCGGGGGACGCAGGATCCTGGGCAACCGGACGGACCGACGCTTTCGGCCGACGCCAAGAAAGCCAAGGAAGAGGCGGACGCGTTGCAGGAGGTCATCGTCACCGGGGTACGTGAGTCGCAGATACGCGCGATCGAAATAAAACGCCTGGCACCGAGTATCCAGGACAGCATCTCGGCGGAGAACATCGGTCAATTGCCCGACGTGACCATCACGGACGCGCTTCAGCGCATCACCGGCGTGCAAATCAACCGCGACGCGGGCGTCGGAACGTCGGTGGACGTGCGCGGCCTGCCTCAGGTCGGCACCATGCTGAACGGTGAAGTATTCATCACGCCGGATCAGATCGACTCGCAACAACCCGACTTCACCACACTGCCTGCGACACTGTTCAATCAGGTGGACGTCATCAAGTCGCCCACGGCAAGTCAGACCGCGGGCGGCATCTCAGGTTCGCTCGATCTTCACACCTATCGGCCCTGGGATTTGCCGAGTGGCTTCACCTATAACTATTCGGCCGACGGCGAACGGGGCAGCACCACGCGCAAAACGGGACCGGAGGCCAGCGGTCTGGTCTCATTCAACGACGATGGTCGCTGGGGTTTTCTGGTGCACGGTGATTTTTCCGATACCACCCGGTTCGGCACGGCGGGCAAATATGGTTCGGGTGCAAACGCCACCGAGAGCCTCGACCAGTATGGCGTCATCTTCCATGGCGAAAACGCGGCCAGCGCGGGCGCCTACAACGGGTTCCTCGGTGCGTGGAACGGAGCGCCGATCCCCTCCAAGATCACGCAATATCCGAACGGTAGTGTCGACGTGAACGGCGACGGCAAGTCCAACGGCGTGTTCATGGGGAGCCAGGACATCGGCCTTTACGACAGCTCCATCGAGCGCAAGCGCGAGTCCGGCAATGCCTCGTTCCAGATGGACCTCGACCACGGACTCAAGTTGACCAGCGATTACTTCTACGCCCATCAGGATCAATGGGAACGCACCGTCGGCATCCAGTTCAACTCCACCAACTGGGAGGGCGCGACCTACGTGCCGTTGCAGTCGAGAAACACCGGGAGCACCGCTCTCAGTCAGTACAACACGCCGCCGCCCGATCCCAATTGGGCCGGATCGAACATCTATACCACCCAGGTGTATGAAAAATGGCCGGGTGATGTGGAATCGTACTCGCAAGTCAACCGCTGGCAGTCCACCGCGCAGAACTTCAATCTGCAGTTGGATTTCGACGATGGCGGCCCCTTCAAGGGGAGTGTGCGCGGCATCCGAGAGACGGCAACGCAGGAGTACATCGAGACCGACATCAATATTTCCGATTCCGACGGGTGCCTGTGGGCCGACCCCAACAGCTCACTGCCCTGCGGAACCTTCAACTATCCAACCCAACTGGGCGGGCCCCGCGTATTCAATGCCAACGGCATTCCCCAGAACACGGTCCCCATCATCGCGAATCTCACGGGCCGGAACGTCACCATCGGCATGCCGGCATCGCTGGCCGCCGACTTCGCCAATCCCAACGCTTGGACAATGAAGACGCTGGAATCGGGGGAAGACTACAATCGCGAGACCGCGATCACCGCGCTGCGCTTCGATGGACACTACTTCTTCAATGATGCATTCCACCTCGATTTCGGCGTCCGCAACAGCATCCGCAGCGCCAGTAACGACGGCTACACCTTGGTCACGCCCGTGTACGCCGGCATCGGCGCGAGCGACCCCAACGGCTGTCTGGTGCGCTATGTCGGATCCGATGTGATCTTGAGCGGCAATGCGACCGCCACGACACCCAGTACGTGGTGTACCGCGGGCAACTCGCTCGGGGCCTTCCGTGCCGGCCCGTTGTCGTCGCAGCAGCTGTCGAAGACCCCGGCGCCCCTCTCCGGCAACTTTCAGGAATACACCAACCTGCTGGGCTCGGGGATCACCTTCTGGGGGATCAACCCAAACGCACTGAACAATCCCATGGCGTACTGGAAGTCGCTGTATCCGAATACCACGACACAGGCGTCGCCCGGCGAGAGTTGGGCCGTATCGCTGCGGGATCTGTCGAGTTACCTGCAGGCCGACTTCAGCGGCGACATCGCCGGCATGAAGTACAGCGGCAACGTGGGTGCGCGCTTGATCCACACCGATCTCAATGTGACCCAGTATTTGACCGGCCTGCCGGGTCAATACGGAACCGAGCCGGCCGATGCGGGTACCCAAGTCACCCGGCGCAGCTACAACGACGCGCTGCCGGCGGCCAACTTCGCGATGAATGTGACCAGTCAATTCACCGTGCGCCTCTCCGCCTCCAAGAACATGATGCCCCTCGACTTGAGCCAGTGGGGTGGAGGTCTGCAGCTGAATTACTCGCTGCTGGAAACCAAGGCCGGCCCGATCTACCAGGTGGCGACCGGCTCCTCCGCGGGCAATCCTAACTTGAACCCGTGGCGTTCCACGAACTTCGGTGCTTCGTTCGAGTACTACATCAACACCACGAGCATGGTCGGTCTCGAACTGTTCCGCATCAATGTGCGGAGCTTCATCGAGAATGGCAGCGTGACCAATTGCAATCTGCCGGACGAGGACGGGGTGGTACGCCACCATTGCATCGCAATCACCGAGCCGCTGCAGGGCTCGGGCAACAGCATCCAAGGTGCGGAGTTCGACTATCGCCAGGGATTTACCTTCCTACCGTCATTCCTCGCCAACACCGGCATGGAGTTCAATGCGACCTATGCGCCCAGCAACACAGGCGAAACCGATCTGGCGGGCAACAAGATTCCCTTCCAGGACAACTCGACTGAGTCGGGCAATGTCATCCTGTGGTACCAGGACAAGCACCTTGAGCTCCGTGTCGCGTACAACTACCGTTCGAAGCGGGCCTACCAGAACAGCGTGGGCGGCATCGCAGGCCTGGAGGAGTACGAGGCGCCCCAGCAGTACGTGGACGCCTCGGTCCAGTACAAGTTCAACAAGTACATGGAAGTGTTCCTGGACGGCACGAACCTCACCAACGAGTACCAGCGCTTTTACTTGGTATGGCCGGACCAATTCGGGCACTCGAATTTCGCCGAACGCATGTTCACGCTTGGCGTCCGCGGGCAGTGGTGATCGGTGGCCGGGGGCTTGACGTGACGCGGGGCTTGTTGACACGAATGCCCCCCATCCGGCTGATGGCGGCGTTGGCGTTGCTGGTGGGCACGTCGCTCGCATGCGCGGACAACATCTTTGCCCCCACTCGGGTGGATGGCGGCGCCGGGTCCGTCATCGCCGTCGCCCATTGGCAGATACAGTCCAGTGCCAAAGCGCAGGAAAGCGGCGCCGAAGTCTCCTCCGCCGGTTTCTCAACCGACGATTGGTTCCCGGTGAGCGGCCGGGCGACTGTGATGGCCGGGCTCTTGGAGAACGGCAAGTACCAGCACGTGTTCTACGGCGACAACCTGCGTGCCGTCGAGGAGCCCGATGCCAGCGGCACCATGTTCGTGATCCCCTGGTGGTATCGCACCGAACTCACCGTGGGTGAGGGAGCACCCGGAATACGCACGTTGCTGCGTATCAACGGCATGATTCCGAGCGCGGATGTCTGGTTGAATGGGAACCTGGTTGCCGAACGGGCAACCGTCGCCGGCGCCTATCCCGTGCGCGAGTTCGATGTGACGGGCTGGATTCACTCCGGCACCAACGCCCTCGCATTGCGCGTGCATCCGGGCGACCCGAGAACGAGCTTGGGTCTAGGTTGGGTCGACTGGAACCCGACGCCATCGGACAACAACATGGGCCCGTGGCGGGGCGTGGACATCGTGCGGACGGGGCCGGTCGAGATACGCTTTCCGCAGGTGACATCGACGCTGTCGCTTCCGGATCTCGCGCACGCCGCGCTGACCGTGAAAGTGCAGGCGCGCAACCTCGATACGTCGGCACACGATACGACGATCACGGGCGTCGTGGCCGGCGTTTCCCTGCGGCGAATGATCCGCCTGAGCTCCGGCGAGACGCAGACCGTGTCATTTTCCCCGAAGACCGATCCGGGCCTCAATCTCAACCATCCGCAGGTCTGGTGGCCGGTCGGCATGGGCGCACATCCGCTCTACACCTTGGAGATGGCGGCTGCCGCCGAGGGTGCGATCTCCGATCGGGCCAGCGCCGCGTTCGGCATACGCAGCGTCAGCTCCCGCCTCACCCCGCAGGGTTATCAGCAGTTCGTCGTCAACGGCAAGCCTCTCCTGATTCGCGGTGCGGGCTGGGCGCCGGACATGTTCCTGCGCGACGACCCCCAGCGCATGGAGGCCGAGTTCAGTTACATCGTGAACCTCGGGCTCAACACCATTCGCAGCGAGGGCAAGCTGGAGGACGCCCGCTTCTACGAGCTCGCCGACCGCGATGGCATCATGATCCTCGCCGGCTGGGAGTGCTGCGACAAATGGGAATCGTGGGCCAAGACGGGCGGTGAGCCGTGGGACGCGTCGGACGAGAAGGTGGCCGCAGCGTCGATGGCGAGCGAGGCGCGGCTGCTCCGTAACCATCCGTCCGTGATCGGGTTTCTGATCGGCAGCGACAACGCGCCGCCGCCAGCGATCTCAAAGATGTACGTCGACATCTTGCATGCCGAAGACTGGCCGCTGCCGATCATCGCGGCGGCGGTACCCCAGGCCACGGCGGAGACAGGACCGTCCGGCATGAAAATGGATGGGCCCTACTCGTGGGTTCCGCCGGCGTATTGGTATGCCGACCAGCTGGGCGGCGCCTTCGGGTTCGACTCCGAAGTCAGCGCAGGCGCCTCGATTCCATTGATGGAGGACCTCAACCGCATGCTCTCGGCGCAGGAGCTGGAGGCACTCTGGAAAGACCCGCAGGCGCGACAGTTTCATGCTTCGGCTGCCTGGTCGATATTCGCGACGATCGAGCCGTTCGACACCGCGCTCACCAAGCGCTACGGCCCACCCAAGAGCCTTGCTGACTACGTCGCCAAGTCCCAGCTCGAGAACTACGACAACGTCCGAGCGCAATTCGAGGCCTTCAATGCGCACATGGATGCCGACAAGCCCTCGACCGGCGTCATCTACTGGATGCTCAACAACGCCTGGCCCTCGCTGCATTGGCATCTATATGACTATTTCCTGAATCCGGCCGGCGCCTACTTCGGCGCCAAGGTGGCCAATGAGCCGGTGCACATTCAGTATTCATATGACACGCGCGCGATCCTGCTGGTCAATCACACGCTCAACCGTGAGCATGGATTGCGGGCGGTCATCCGCGTACGCAACTTGGACGGCAGCGTGGCATACGAGCGGCGCCTCGAGGGCATCGATCTTGCGGGAAACGGTGCGCGGCAACTGGCGATGCTGCCGGCGCTTGATGGCTTGTCGCGCACCTACTTCATTGAGCTCGAGCTCGCTTCAGCAGGCGGCAAACCAATCAGCCGCAACGTTTATTGGCTCTCCACCCAAACCGACGAGCTCGACTGGGCACATTCGACTTGGTACCTGACGCCCGTGACGCGATACGCGGACCTGACGTCCTTGCAGTCCTTGCCGGCCGCGACAGCTAAGGTCCGGGCATCGATGCGGCAGGAGGGAGCCGAGGCCATCGTCACCGTTACCCTGACGGTACCCCCGTCCTCGGGAGCGCTGGCGCTGTTCCAGCACCTGTCGATCAAGCGATCCGCGGGCGGCGAGCCGCTGCTGCCGATCCTGTGGAGCGACAACGACGTCACGCTGTGGCCCGGCGAATCGCTGACCCTGACGGCCACCTTGGCGACGTCAGGAGCGGAGAGTTCAACCAGGGCGCCGGGATCGGCGGCGCCGGTCGTCGAGGTGAGCGGATGGAACGTTCCGACCTCGAGTGTCCCGGTCGTCGAGAGCCGCACATCCACGCCGACCGGGCGCACGCCGGAGCCCGGACCGGATATCATCGGCTGGATGCCCCGTTTGGGGCGGTTTTAGGCAACCCACAGCGCCGATACAGGAGAGGGCCCCATGCCTGCGGTACCCCATGTCGCGAACACTGCCCGCAAGTTCCATTTCATTTCCGGGATGCCGCGCTCGGGCAGCACGCTCCTCGCTGCCATCCTCAACCAGAACCCTCGCTTCCGTTCGGGCATGACCAGTCCGCTGGCCGACATCATGGGGGTGGTGATGGCGGAGGCGAGCAGCAAGAACGACTTTGCCTTCGATGTCTCCGACGAACAACGCGTTGCCATGCTGCGCGGCCTGGTCGAGAACTTCTACGCGGGACAGGCGGACGCCGGCGTCATTTTCGATACCAGCCGGCTGTGGTGCAGCCGGATGCAATTGTTGGAGACTCTGTTTCCGGAGGCCAAGGTCATCGCCTGCGTTCGCCAGTTGTCCTGGGTGTTGGACAGCATGGAACGGCTGGTGCGCAGGCAACCGGTCGGCGTCAGCAAGGTGTTCCGATTCGACACCAACACCACCGTGTACTCGCGCGTCGAGGCGCTGACCGATCCGCGCGGCATGGTCGGATTCTCCTTCCAGGCCACCAAGGATGCGTTCTATGGCCAATATGCCCCGGGCCATTTGCTGCTGCTGACCTACGAAAGCCTGGCGCGCAATCCGTCGGCGGCCATGCGGACGGTCTACCAGTTCATCGGCGAACCTTGGTTCGACCATGACTTCGACCACATTTCCTACAACGCGCCCGAGTTCGATGCCCGCGTCGGCATGCCCGGCCTACATACCGTTCGCCCGAAGGTGGAGCCGATCGAGCGCACCGCCATCCTGCCGCGCGAAATATTCGCCCGTTTCGTGAACGAATCCTTCTGGATGGACCCGAAGAACAACATCAGTCAAGTGCCGGTCGTGTAAGTCGCGACCCGCCGTAAACGAGGGACGATCGAATGACAATGACATCCACGGTGCGCGCCGGAACTCGAGGCAGAAGCCAATTTCTGGTCGCGGTCGTGTTCCTGGTGTTTTTCGTGATCTCCTTTATCACCAATATCTTGGGGCCATTGATTCCCGACATCATCGCCGACTTCCACGTGTCGCTCACGATGGCCGCGATCCTGCCGTTCGCGTTCTTCATTGCGTACGGCGTGATGTCGATTCCGGCGGGCTTTGCGGTGCAGCGCTGGGGAGAACAGAAACCCATGGTCGCCTCCTTCGTGGCGGCGGCCCTCGGCGCGGCAAGCTTCGCGGCCTTCCCCACTTATTCAATGGCCGTGACTTCGCTTTTTGTCATCGGAGCCGGGATGGCGGTACTGCAGGTGGCGATCAATCCCCTGCTGCGTGTGGCCGGAGGGGAGGAGCACTTTGCATTCAACTCGGCGTTTGCGCAGCTCATCTTCGGCGCCGCTTCCTTTGTGAGTCCGTTGGTTTATTCCGATCTCGTGAGGCACCTCGATCCTGCGCATCGCGATCTTACGGGCCTCTACGGGGTCCTCGCGAGCATTACAACTCCCGCGCTTCCGTGGGTGTCGATTTATTGGCTATTTGCCGTGGTCGCCGCCGTTTGCGTGGTGGTGATCACATGGCTGCGCTTGCCGAAGGTGGAGCGTACGGAGGAGGAGGCGGCGGGCACGCTTTCCATGTATCGGCAGCTTCTGCGCAATCCATACGTCTGGCTGTATTTTCTCGCGATCATTGCCTACGTCGGCTGCGAGCAGGGCACGGCTGATTGGATGTCGCCGTTCCTCGAGCGCTATCACCATGTCGATCCCCACAAGGGTGGTGCGGATGCGGTCGCCTACTTCTGGGGACTCATGACCGCCGGCTGTCTCTTGGGAATGGGCTTGCTGAAGCTCTTCGACAGTCGCCGTGTATTGATCGGGTTTTCGCTCGGCGCGCTGTGCCTGCTGTCGGCGGCCCTGTTTGGCTCGGCCGAAGTATCCCGAGTGGCCTTTCCCTGCATCGGTTTCTTCGCCTCCATAATGTGGCCCACACTGGTGTCGCTGGGTTTGAACTCGGTCCCCCAGCACCACGGTCCATTCGCCGGGATCCTGTGCTCGGGTATCATGGGTGGTGCGCTCGTGCCCTTTGTCATCGGCTGGCTCGGAGATCTGTACGGCCTGCGATTTGGAATGCTGTTTCTGTATCTCACCTTCGGCTTCGTCTTGAGCGTCGGCGTGTGGGCGCGACCGCTCATTCGCAACGCAACCAGGGGCGGCACCAACTACACCGACGTGTGAGTCATCGATGCATAGATACTCTGCAAGCATGGTTATGGCGATCTTCGCGGCCACCGCACGGATCAGCGGCGCTCAGGCGCCATCAGCTCCCAATGTGCCGCCGGCGGCCGGTGCCGCAACCGCAACACGCTACGAGAGCGACCCTTATGAATTTGCGGCGGCAGACAGCGCTACCCAGGTCATCCGACTGTCGAGAATGGCCGACGGCGTACGCTTCACCTGGCCACGCACAGTCACTCCATGGGACACTGCTTTGCTCGCGGTCCGCAGCTGGGGCGCAGAACAAAACCCTTACGTTGAAGTGTCGGTCGGCGAGTTCCGCATTCAACAGTATCTCGATGCCAATGCGGTGGGCGTGCGCTGGTTGAACTTAGGCAGCTTGCATGAGCAACTGGCCGGTGGTGCCGAAGTCATCATTCGTACTCATGCAGTGACGCTCGAAGCCGAAACGGCCACGCTGCGTCTATTCGACAATCATCTCGACCTGCGGCAACGCATCTTGGTCGTTGCGCCTCATCCCGATGATGCCGAAATCGCGGCGTTTGGCCTGTATGCCGATCGGCAAGCCAGCGTGGTCACGGTCACCGCAGGCAATGCCGGCGACATGAACTATCGCGCCAGCGTCAGCGACCCGGCCGAGCACTACGCCCTCAAAGGCTATTTGCGTGCGGTCGATAGCGTGACTATTCCGTGGCAGGGCAATATTCCTCCGCAGCGCACCGCCAATCTCGGTTACTTCGATGGGAAATTGGATGCGATGTATCTGGCCCCTAAGCAAACGATTCCCGAAGTCTATGGTGCCAATACCGATGTGGCGCTCTATCGGCGCGCCAACTTGAGCAATCTGGTATCGAGTGCAGCGCGCAGCAACACCTGGCAGCATTTGGTCGAGGATTTGGTTGAGGTGCTGCGCAAGGTGAACCCGGAGATTGTGGTGATGCCTGATCCACGGCTTGACACTCATCCGGATCATGAATTCACCAGCGTGGCCCTCGGCCAAGCACTCGAGCAATGGCAAGGTAACCCAATCTTTCTGCTTTACACCAATCACACCGACAGCAACCATTATCCATATGGACCCGCGGGCACCGTCGTCTCGCTGCCGCCCGGCGAGCGGCATGTCAGCATGCAGAAAATTTATTCGCTTCCCACCACGCATGCCCTGCAAGTCCGGAAATTGTTTGCCTTGGAGTCCATGCATGATTTACGACTCTCTCCGGATGAGCAGGTCACCTGTAGTGTGGCAACCATTGCGCACCGTCCGGATTATCCACGCGTTCCGGAAGAAGATTATTTCCGACGCGCGCCGCGCGCGAACGAATTGTTTTACCTGTTCGATAAAACCGGCGTACGCGCGGTAATACAAGAATTTCTTGCGCACTACGATGCGGCTCTAAGTATGCAATCCGCGCAGCAAGCACAATAAATTGGAGACGCTTAAACGCTCGTTCTAAGGATGTCGGCGCCCTCATCAACCATGCTTTGGTGCCGCGGCGGCAGCGAGTTCTCTCGCGCCGCCGCGGACTACGTTGCAGCGCTGCTGGCACGCAAGCCGGAGGCGGTCATCGCCTTGCCCACGGGGCAAACACCGCTCGGGCTGTATGCCGAGTTGGTGGCGCGAGCGGCGGCGAAGCAGCTGTCGGCGGCGCAGGCGCGGTTTTTCAATCTGGATGACTATTTGGGCTTGAGCGCAGCTCACCCCTTGAGCTATGCGCGTTTCCTGAGAGAGCATTTCTTGATGCCGGCCGGCGTGCCGGAGGAACACATTCGGCTGTTGCGGGGCGACGCCGGTATCGAGGCGGAATGCCGCGACTACGAGGCGGCGATTGCGGCAGCCGGCGGACTGGATTTGGCCATCCTAGGGTTGGGCGCCAACGGGCACATCGGCTTCAATGAGCCCGGCAGCGATTGGTCGGCGCGGACGCATGTGGTCGCCTTGAGCCCCGAGACCCGCGCCACGCATGTGGCGCAAACCCAAGGCAAGTTTGCCATTCCGGAGTACGGCGTCACCGTCGGTATATCGACCATTGTCGCGGCACGAGAGATATTGCTGCTGGTGGCCGGCGGCGCCAAGGCGCGCGCGCTGGCCGCGTTGCGCCGTGGCATCCCGGATCCGAAGTGGCCGTTGACGGCCCTGCTGACGCACCGCAATCTCACGGTACTCGCCGAAGCGGAATTGCAGTCGGCGGCCGCTGAAGGCGTCATGGCGCCGCGCTAATCGTGCCCGTCGGAGAGTAGCTCCTGTCTAGGCCCGCACTACCCCTGATAACCTGCCCCTTATCGGGAGGCCCAGGGCGCCAGCGCGTCGCTGACCTTCGAGTTTATTTCTCTTTATTGTTCCAGCCGGTACGGATCGAATGTGCACTCGTGAGTTGTGATCCACAGGGGCAACGGAAATAGGCGGTCTACAAGCATCCATGTTTGCTACCTTCCTCGATGAACTGCAGACTCCATTTTCTGCAAAGTGGTCGATGGACAGCTTGACATGCTGGTATGCACCCTGAACAAGGATTGGCGGAGTACTGCCACGGGCCTCTCGAAGTCCATCACGGTAAGTTAAATCGCCAACATGAAATCGCCATGACCAGGCGCCACTCAATTAATTGCACTCCCGGACGGGGGCTATTTCGGAATCCGAGTACACTGTCCGTGGAAAGATTGTTGAAAGATGCCCCGTGAATTCCGGATGCCCAGCTTCGGCGGGTTGTTGTCGATTACCAAAGGATCGCCGGATCTAAGGGTCCACTCATGTCAAACGTCACCGTCTACTCGTTCAAGGGCTACGACACTACCAACCATTGCTACATCTTGCGTCCTGCGAAGGCTACGCTCGAGCGAATTCGCAGGATTGAAGATGCCGTCGCGGATTTAGGTTCGGGCGAAAACGTGCCGTTGTCGATGGTGGATAACGATGGGTTTCGTCGCCCGGGCACTCCAATAAAGGGCGGAAAACCCTCAGGCTGACGGAGCCACAACATCTGCCGGTAGATTCTCGCGCGCAGGTCTGGGGTGAGGGCGCCGAGCGGCGCCTCACCCGCTACGCGTCTTTCAATAGGCGGTTCGTCCACGCCCGATGGCATTGGCCCTCCGCGACCTCCTTCCAATCGCGAACTCCGAGCAGATTGTTGGGCCGCACTGCTCTACTCGAACATTGCGACGCAACATGCATTGACCGTCGCCCTCGCCTGAAAGAACGGCTAACATCACTTGCCATTTTAATGATCACTCATAGGACTTTTTGCAGCCGGGAAGATAATCGCACATGAACACAAAAGCGGGTTCTTGGATTTCGCTGACTGTATTTTCTTTGATATTCGTAGGGTGTGCCCAAATGGGTGGCAGCTCTTCGACGCGTACTGAAGGTAGCGCCGATTCGCCGGCGAAGTCAGCAGCGATTCACCCCGGAATGAACGCCAATGGCGAAGTTATCGATGCCACAAAGGTCGAGAGTGGGCATGGTCAGAAGGTTAAAGGGATCAATGATTACGAGGGAGAGATAACTGGGATTGCTGCGCCGAATAGCAGATTCACGCAATTGAAGATCGGCATGGGTTTCAAGCAAGTGATGGACATTGCGGGACCGCCAACAGATCAGGGCGCATATATTACCGGCAAAGCCTTTATTCCTTTCTATTTCGGCAGCGATCGAACGCGGTCTGAATTTGTGTATAAGGGCGAGGGCCGATTAATTTTTGCGGGTGGTTCCTTCGGCGATCTCAGTGGCGGCAACCTCATCTGGATCATTCATTGCGCGACGGAACCCGGTTATCGCTAGCCGCGACCATCGACGAACACGTTTACTGAAACAGGACTTCGGCCGAAGCTGCTACGTTCGAGAAATTCCTATGTGCGATGCAGCAACCATAAATAGGGCAACGCCAAACCAGCGGCCGATGGGTCGTTCCCCGGGAAATCTCGTTGTTTGTATTCACACCGAAGGTCGGTGTGCGTTTCACGCAGATTGTATTCATAATTGCGACCGCAGCATGGAAACTCCAAATCGGGGGGGTCGGATATGAAGAGGCATTATTACCGGTTGGCGGCGGCGATATTTGCAGTAGGGATATGGGGTGCGGCTGCGGCGCGCACGATTTCCGTCGACACACCGAGCTACTTCCCTCCGCCAATTCATCCAGGCCCGGGTTTCGACTTTCCGTTTCTAATGAGCGATTCAGCGTCGCTCACCATCAATGAACCGGACACCTCTTTCGTCTATCAGCTTGCGTTTTCGCCGGGCACGCCAAGAGAACCTTCCGCCGCGGGCACCAGTCTTGGTGCGTCGTTTCCGAATCTGCCCGCTTCCAATTGCTCCTCGAATTACTACACGGGCTCGGTCTACCCGAACAACCCCACATACATTTGCGTGGCCTACATGCTCAACTGGGGCCCGTCGCCAAACGAGCCGCCCAGCCGCAAAAGTGATCACATCGACTCGCAAGTGATGATCTACCAATTCGACAATGCCGCGGCGATCGAAAACGGCAATTGCGCCAGTGGCGCCTGCAGCCCCGCACTCACTCTCAAGCAGCCGAATGGTTCGACGGTGGTCATCGAGAGTCCCCAGGATGTGATCGAGGTCGATTTCAATTACACGGATAAAAGTTGTACGCGCAGAACGGCGTCGCTAACGGTCAATGCGCGGACTTATGCATACACCGGAACCGACCTCTGCGCTCATCGGAACGTGTTCTTCTTTTACGTAGCCGGGGGAAAGGCAGTGTTGTTGGAGCGCCCCGACGGCTGGACCCTGGAGTGATTGACCTTTTTATTATCGCAGCTTGGCGGCTAACGTCATTGCAACCACCGGTGGCTCGTTGCTCTTAAGTTGCCTGCCCTTCAATGAATTTCAATCTTCGGTGGGCCAACAGGCTCTGAAAGCCCGTCGGGCCGAATCTCATTTCAATGATCGGCAACGCTGACTCGAGCTTGCCTCGCGCGGTCGCCGGATCGCCTTGGTGCGCGATCCATTCCGCCTCGACGGATTCCAAAATCGCGAAGCGCCACGCCTCCGTCGATTGCTGCTGCGCCGGGTATGCAGCTTGCAGAAGCCGGCGTGACTCCGCCAGCAGAGCGGCGGCACGCTCAACGTGGTTGCCTCGAAGTTCAAGATCCGCCGCGTTGAGTAGCACCTGATCCAGCAGCGCGCCCTGATTGGGAAGCCGCGCAATCCGCTCGGCGCGCTCGATCTCGACCTGCGCTTCTGGGAAGTTGCCGGTGTAGCCGTCGATCATCGCAAGACTATTGAGCGGCGGCACCAGGTCGTCGTGGTCCGGGCCTTTGGCCTTCTCGTCCATCGCCAATGCCTGCCGGAGCAATGGCTGTGCAGCTTCAAGATGCCCCGCCAAGAGCGCTGAGCGACCCATGTTGTTGAGCAGCGTCGCCACTTCCGGGTGCTCGGGTCCATATACTTCGCGGTAAATCGGCAGCGCTTGCCGGTACAAGTCGCTCGCTGCGTCGTATTTCCCGGACTGAAACAGCACCGAACCGAGATTGCTCAATGCCTGGGCGGTGTGCGCATCCCGCGTACCGCCGGCCGCCAGGTGCAAGTCGAGCGCTTCGCGCATCGTGCTCTCGGCGGCGCTTAGATTGCCGCTGCCGTAGTACACGCTGCCCAGAGTATCGAGCGTGTGCGCAAGGACCTTTTCATGGCCGGGTCCGCGCTGCCGATCGGAAGCAAGCGCCTCTCGGCACAGCTTCTCGGCCTGCGGATATTTTTCCAGCTGCACCTCGACCTCGGCAAGGTCGTCGAGTGCTTCCGACTTAAGGTCGCTCTCCGCGGGCAGTTCCTTGCGTGCTATCGCTACCGCCTGCGACAGTATTTTCTCGGCCTCGTCGTAGTGGCCGGCTAGATACAGATTCGATCCCGATGCACTCTGCGTACGCACCCGGGACTCACCCGACACTCGAGTCACGTCTTGATCGGCGCGCGCTTTGGCCAAGAATTTCTCCGCCTGATCGTAGAACCCCAGGCCCGAATAGGCCTGCCCCATGGCGGTAAGCAGCTCAGCACGAACCGCCGGTTCGTGTTCCATGCCGGCATCGATTTCCGCCGCCCCACGATCGAGCGCTTCGCGCACGGTGACCGTGTTGCCGCGGTTCTCACCAGGATCGGCGAGGCTGAACAGGGATATCATGAAGCGCGTCGTACGATCCGCGGCGGTACGCTCCTGCAATGCAAAATCGCGTTGCCTGATGGCCATGAGGCCGGCAACGGTCGCTACAATTGACAGCGCCGTGAGCGAGATCCCGATTGCCGTGATCACGCGCCGGCGACCACGCCGACGCGCCCGTGCGTACAGTCGCGATACCTCCACGAATTGCCGCAGAGGCTCATCCACATCCGGGCCCCAGCGTTTGACCAGGTCCTCGGCCTCGGCAAGCCCCAGACCTGCGAGCAGCCTCTCGTTCTTGTTTGGCGCCGGAGTGCTTTGCCACAAGGAGTGGCCGCTTTGCAATCGATCCAGCGTTTCGTAGTCGCGGCGATCGGCATCCACCGAATTTCGCAGCCTCGGCCATCGGCTCAATAATGTCTCGTGACTCCAGCGCACCCAGGGGTCGGCCGCGGACACGCCTCCCGCCGAAACCAGTCGAGCCTGGTTGAGCGCCTCGACGAGCTGGCGCTCCAAGGAGCCCTCCGGGAATCTGCTCAACGGACAGGACGTGGCCGTCGCCGCGAGATCCTGCAAGCTTTTGCGCACCAGATGGCGCACGACGAGCGGGAAAGTACTTTGTACCGCCTCGGGCAGCGCAGCGAAAGCTTGATCCCCACGCTCCGCGAGCGCACCAGCCGCACCTCCGAGCCGGTCATAGGTCTCGAAGGTCAACAGATCACCGCGCCGCTCTTGAAACAGCTGCTCCAGCAGGAATGCGATCATCGGCAGTGCGCCCTCGCCGCCGGCTTCGTTCTCGATCTCGAGAGCCAGGTCGCGCTGTGCAGTCGCTTCGAACCGGAGGCCGGCCGCTCGCGCGGGCTGGCGAATGATGTCGCGGTAGTCAGCGAGACTGGGAGGCGCGAGATTGTAGAGTCGGCCGCGATCCGCCAACGCGCTCAATTCGGGGTCTTGTCGCAGCCGGTCATAGAAATCGTTGCGCATCGTTGCAACCACCCAGACCCGGCCGGTTCCCGCCAGTGACGCGAGCAGTCTCCATAAGCCTTGCCGGACGGTGTCGGGACGGGCGAATAGTTCCTCCATTTGATCAATGGCGATCAACAGACCGAAGCGCCGATGCGACCCGGCGGCGGCATCGGCTCCCGCCGCGTCGACGCCCACACGGTCGAGCGCGCGAATGAGGGGTGCCGACGCCGACTGGGGGCTGCTCGACGCGAGCGCCGCAAGGGCCTCCGGTGTTGGATAGTCCCCTTCGGCGAGCTGCGCAAGTCCGACATCGCAGCGACCGTGCGAAGCCGGCTCGTACAGCGCCCGCGCCAGGCCCAGGCACAGATCCTCGCCCATCTCGTGCGGCAACAGCATCACGGTGCGAAAAGCGTTGATGGCATCGCTGCCGTCCTCGAGGAACGCGGGGACGCCGGCGTCGCGCATCCGGGGCAGCAATCCCGCCCTCAAGAATGAGGATTTGCCGGCGCCGCTGGGTCCGAGAATCAACAGAAACGTAGTGCCGCGCCGGCCGGCTTCCGGACCGATGGCCGCTTCGATGAAGCGCGCCCGGGCCCGGCCAATGTCCGCGTCCCGGCCGAAGAATAGGCCGGACTGTTCCTCTTCCAACGGCGCGAGACCGCGGTAGGGCGAGCCTTGGGTGGCAATGTTCCACAGAATGTGCCTGGCCTGGCGGCGGCGCAGCCAATCGCGCAGATTAAGTTCGAACTGTTGCTCAAAATTGCCGGCATCGGTAACGGTTTGGAATCCGGCGATGTAGTGCCCCGTGTTGCTGCGAAACCAGCGCTCCCAGAACTGATCCAGCGCCTTTTTTTGCGCCCATTCGACGCCGACCGTTTCCTCGTCGAACGTGATTTTCGCGGTCTTGCGGTAAACGAGGATGTCGGGCAATTGATCCGCGCGCTGCTCGCGGGCATCGCGCGCCTCTTCGAACTCGTACTCCGTACCGGTGCGTGAGGTCCCGTCGGGACGGTTGTATGCCGACGGCAGTTCCGTGCCCAGCCGCTTCCAAAAGACGAACACCACGAGGTCATGCTCGCCTGGATTGGGAATCTGTTCCTGGAACGTTCCGGTTGCTGAATAATACGATTGTTCCCAGCGGGTCAGCGAGAAGAGCTGTTCGCCCCGATGCTCGGCGTTCAATCGTTTTATGACTGCCTGGGCGCGATCCCGCTCGGGTAGCACATCCCCAGGAGAAGACAGGAACACTTTGTACACTGGAATCTCCATGGCGCACAGCCGAGACTCGGCCGGGCCAGAGTGGGCATCGTTGCGGATGTCCTCGTCGTCGTCAACCGCTGTGGGAACCCGGAACAAACCTGGGGGCCTGGCCGTCGGTGTATCACAATCTAGGAACTGGCCGAGTATCCCGTGCACTACGGAGGTCACAGCCATGCAATACGTTGTCTGGGTGGAAACGATGATTGCCGGCCAGTCTGTCGCAGTGCAGCGTGCGGCCGTAGTTGAGCGTCAATGCCTCGCAAATGATCCGACAAAGCGGGGTCTGACTCTGTAAGAAGGGGAGGGATCCTCAGCGGCATTAAACAGGAGGTGGTTCAATCCCAGGTGGGGCTGCAGAGCGGCGCCGCGAGCGTGTGCGAGCGCTGCCAGAAACGACTGCGCATCAAGGATATAAGAAAACGGCGCCTCGATACGGTCTTTGGGCGAGTCACGGTGTCATGCCGACGCGCCGCCGAGATCCTCAACGAAATGCTGCCGGGCCTCAACCGTAGGATCTTGCCATTTGATCGCCCTGCAGTGGCGATGCTGCCCTTTGCCATGCAGCTGGCTGCGCCCGGCCTGACGATGCTCGAGATTTTTGTGCTGATGGCGCTGACCTTTTGGGTAGCGTCCTGACGCTGCGTACGGGTAATGCCTGGGTTCATGCGCTCAGTTACCACATCATCGCCCCGCATGTGATTGTAGACGCGCCATTGGTGGTCAAGGTCTTCGGCATTGTGCCGTGACGCTACCGGCGACGGTCGAGCAGCGCCCTCTCGAGTTTGTACGGGCCACACGCATGGCGTGGTGGATTGTCGGCGCGAGGATGCCCCGTTACGAACTCGTGCCTGGCACTGATGCTGCAATGTGAGATTGACATTCAAATCCGGCAGATCCTTCGTTGAGCCCACTCAAACGAAATATTCGTGGATCTGTCCCACCGCCGCCCACACCGATGCGCTCACTCGCGCCTCGCTAGTCACAGGTGCGATGGCCTGATCGGCCATAGGCGCGCCGCGCGATCCGCGAGGTTCTGGAAATAAGCATAGCAGCGCTCGATATAGCAGCGCCGGCGTCAGTACCGCCGTAACCATCGACACGTCAAAAATATCCGATGATGGACTCATGATTGGCGCGTACCTCGGAATGCTGATAGGCGTGCTGACGGTCGCGGCCGGCGCAGGCGATTCCGTGCAATCAGGCAGCGATACAGCCAGGGGGCGGGCCCTATTCACAGCGAACTGTTCCGCCTGTCACCAGGCAAGTGGCGAAGGCCTGCCCGGTGCGCTTCCATCGCTCAAAGGCGATAGCGCCGTCAATAAAGACGACGCAACGCAACAGATACACGTGGTGCTCGAAGGATTGCAGGGCGAGAAGGTCGGTGGCGTGGTTTACGCGAGTCCCATGCCGCCATTCGCCAAGATGCTCAGCGATGCTGATATTGCCGATATCATCGACCATGAGCGCAACTCGTGGGGAAATCACGGGAAACGGGTGACGGCCGCGCAGGCCGCCTCCGAGCGCGCCAATTCCAAGTGACTGACACGGGTGTTATGGTGTGTCAATGACGTAGAGGTGAAACATGAATATTTCGAGCAAAAATCGCATTGCGGTCATTTGTGCCAATCTTGGACCGGTGGTTTGCGCATTGGGCGGCTTCGCCACCTGGGCCGACGCGCAGAATTCAGCCGCGCCGGCGGCCGACCGATCCAATTCCAGCGGTGCGTCGACGACGCAAGACGCAGAATCGGTGGAGAACGACAAATTGAGGAACCGCGTGGCAGCGGCGTTGCACGCGGACCCGTATTTCTACGACGAACATGTCACGGTATCGGTCGAGAAGGGCGCCGTCGTGTTACGTGGGTTCGTCTTTAGCGCTTGGGATTTGCGAGATGCGCTGCGCATCGCTAGGAAGGCGGCCGGCGGCAAGCCGGTGATCGACAATCTGTCGATAAAGTTGGGCGGGCGCCAATAGGCGGCGCAGGGAATAGCGGCACACAAACCGGCGCCGCGTTGCGCCAACATAGGGTGGCAGATCGCCAGGAGACCATCTCGAGCCGGTTCTTGACCATGTCGGCGAGAACTTGGCAGCGGAGGTTACCCTGGCGAAACTGGCGGCTGTCGCTCGCATGAGTCCGCACAATTTCGCGGAAATATTTTGTCGAAGCACCGGCTGCACGCCCCAACGCCGCGCTCCGCGGGGGGTGATTCCCGCATGAGCTGTCTGAGGGAGATGAGGCGTGCCCGGATATCGCCGAGCGCCACGCACTGCAATTCAGCGCGCCGCGCAAGAGTCTCGACGAACGCCTGTAATCCCGCTTCGACCGCTTCTCCGCCGGAGGTCATCCGGTACAACAGGCGCTTGCGGTCAAAGTCTTCGATTGTCGCGACTCGGGCTGTGTCCGGTTGCGACTGCAAATTGCCCCAGTCGACGAGCTACCCGAGGGCTTGCTGGACAGCCTCCATCGTGGGAGGGCAAGCTGACCAAGCCACTTCAGCAAGCACGTCGTCGGGTCGCAGATGCAGGCGGAATTGGCGCCGCGGACCCAACGGCTGAGGCCGCAATGCGGGCGCGCTACATTATCGGAAAAATACCCGTATTGGATACTAATACCCCAAAGATGGCCTGCCGTTCCGTGGATGATGCGGGAAGACCGCACCGCAAGGACTACACGGGGACCACGGCAATGAATCTTCCTGCTGCAGATCGGGCGCTCATCCAGCCAGAGAAGCTCCGTGATGATCTCCTTTCCACTGAACACCCCGTCGGACGGTTTAAGGCCGCTTTTTTTGGCAGGATGGGTTATTCCAGGCAAGGTTGGCAGCGGCTTCAAATGGACATATTGCAGCTCGCTCGATCTGCCGTCGCCGTGGAGCGCCAAATGAGTAACTTTGGGCAAAAATACGAGGTCAATGGTATCTTGCGGGGACCATCCGGGCGGGAAGCCAGGGTGACGACGGTTTGGATTGTGAAAAACGGCGAGGACTTCCCGCGGTTCGTGACAGTCTATCCAGGAGATGGCCAATGAGGTTCCGCGAATTGGAAACGGTGGTTCTGGAGCGCGACATTCCCGAACGCGGACTTCGCAAGGGTGACCTTGGGGCGGTCGTCGAACTCTATGAGCCGGACGGCTTGGACGTCGAGTTCGTCCGGGCCTCTGGCAAAACTCAAGCTTTGGTGACGTTGCACACTAGCGACGTTCGCGGCGTTCGAGATGAGGATTTGGTGTCTGTGCGGTCCGTCGCGCTCGGTGTGGTTTGATCTAAGTCGGCTCTGTGCCCGAGAGGTGACCAACCGAGTCAGTGCGCCAAGATTGTCCCTTGGTGTGCCGGGGAAGAGGGTGGCAAGCGCTGTAAATGGTTGATTCATAAACCCCTACAACACCCGCCACGCGACTGAAAATCAGCGTGTCGGGGGGCAATTCCCCCCCTCCACTATTTCAACTCGATCATCGCGCGATCAAACGTCGATGTGCCTGATAGACTAGAATTGTACGATCGCTTTCGCTGCAACCCGCCATTGGATCCCATCTGGCGAACACCACAAATCGTGTGTCCGCGTGCCGTCATTGCCAGCGACAATGCACAGCTGGTTGTTCAGCACCAATGCCTGCCGCGCAGAGCGCGCCGTGAACGGCGCCACTGCGGTCGCCTGCGTTTAGGTGATGCCATCCGCAGACGACCACACATCCGATGCGGCGCTATTCCCAGGCAACTCGCCGCCGACGATCCAGAAACGGTTGTTGAAGAATGTGCCTGCCATATCGTAGCGCGGTCCGAATGCGGCGGCGGCCGTGGCCTGGGTCCACTGCTTTCCGTCGGCCGAGCTCCAGACATCGTCGTAGAGGGCAAAATTGAGGCCGTCGAGCCCGCCGCCGATCCATAACTGGTTGTTGAAGACCGTGCCGGTCGAGTAGACGCGCTGCGACCAATCGGCCGTCGCGGTCGCCTCCTGCCAGGTTGCCCCATCGCTGGAGCTCCACACGTCGCGACGCCAGCCGGTGACGTCATCCAGACCCCCATATACGAACAGCTGGCTTCCCAGAACGGCGAGTTGGTGCAACCACCTCGGCGAGAACTGGGCGGCCTGGGTCACGGTCGTCCAATTGACGCCGTCTGTCGAGGACCACACGTCATTGGTGTAGCCACCGTTATTCGAGCCGCCCACGAGAAATAGCTTGCTGCCGAGTTGCTATACGGCAGTGCCAGCGCGCGGCGCGAATGCAGCGCTGGCGGTCCCCAGGGTCCAAGTTGCTCCGTCGACGGTCGACCAGGTGTCGTTGAGCGGGCCGCTGGCATCGCTGCCGCCGATCAGCCACAAGCGGTTTTGGAATACGGCCAGTGTGGTATTTGACCGCGGCGCGAGGGGGGAATGTCCCGGCGGCCAGCGGGCTCGGACCGGCAACGTTAGCGCCGTACTGAATCCAGTAAAATCCGTCTCTCGATGTGGTGACGGCGGTGTCGGTGATTGCAGAGGCGGCAAGGACATCGAACTGCCCGTTGGGACAGGCAGCGTAGCTCGCGAGCACGCAAGTACTGGACGTTGAGCGGTAGAACCCTGCGCCGGCGTCAGCGGGGACAGCCGTCACGAGCGTGTTGGAGGTGCCGATCCAGGTATCGAGCGCGAGGACGGCACCGGTGGTCGCGTTGACGCTGATCACGGTTGGGTTGTTGCTCGTGAATGCGAGCGGTCCCGGTCCCTTGCTGGACGACACGGGCGCTGCCTCGGATAGACCAACCACGACATCCAAGGTCGCAGTACTCGACAGCGTGATCGACTGGGACGCCTTCACGACGACCAGGGAGTAGGATGCTTGCTGCGAAGAGGCGGCGGCATTCGCGGTCATGGTGGCGCTGCCTGCGCCCGTGATCGTCACGGTGCCCGTGTTCGCGCCGGCGATCGCCACGGCCGGGTTGCTGCTGCTGTACGTGATGGGGCCCGAGCCGCCCGTGGCTGAGTTGGTGAATGGATTGTCGCCGTAGGTCTCCTGAACGGGCCCGGTCTTCGCGAACACGAGCGGGGGAGGCGGCGCATTGCCCCCTCCGCCGTTGCAGGCAGCGAGCAAGCACAGCAGGGCCATCGCCGTTGCCGCCCACGATGTCCTGAACGAGGCCGCAAGGCTGTTGAGCATGAGATATCCCTCCGTGGCGCGAAGTCTCCGGTCTGCTCCGGCGACGAAATGCTTTCGTACCGGCGTCAGTCGTTGAAGCTTATCCGATCCACTGGGTAGCAAGCGGATATGGAGCGGCCGACGAGGTGAGACTTATGGCACTAACGCTGGGTTTCGAGCAGCTTGCGAATTTGACGGACGTTCCGAGCCCCGGCGCCAGATGTGCTCGTCAGCTGAATGAATTGTTGATCGTGGCCAGATCCATCATCAGCATTTCAGCCACTCCCTCCTCATGCACCACGACCCCACGATCTGCCATTGTGCCTGCGAGCCCATCGTCCCACTGCGCGACCACGGGCCTTGCGCCGCGCAGAGCAATGCCGTGTTTCGCGGCCGCCGCCAGATAGTCCGTCTTCCCGAAGCGCCAAGGCTCGGCCCCGAATTCGCGCATCACAAAATTGCCGATGGTGAGGCCGCCCCAATCAAAATCACCGTGATAGCGGAGCCGGGCGCCGGCGGCAGCCAATTGTTCGAGCAGCGTCTGTTGAGCGGCCGATGGCATCCCGTCCGTACATACCAGCGGCGCGCTGGTTGATCCCAAACGGTCGGCGGCGATCGCGACGATGTCGGGATTCTCGCAGACGAATACGTCGCGGCCGGCCACGGCCCAAGCGGGTGGCCGGCGTAACAGCCTGCGGAGCGACAGGTGCACGGGCTCGCCGGCAGGATGAACGAGGTCAGGGTCCATGATAGGGAGATTGAGGCACAGAGCCGGCAGGCTAAGCGCGTTGACCGTCACCCCTAGGCGAGCCCACCGCTCGCGAAAGGACTCTTCGGGATCCTGGAGCGCGGCCGGCTCGACGGCTTCATGGGACGGGTCGGTGGCGCAGGCTGGCGCCGCGGACCCAACCTGGCGCGCCGGAGCGATGGGGATTGGCCGAAAAGTCGGTGCAAGTAATTGATTAATATAGCTTATGTGCTCACAAAGCGGAAAAATCGGTTTGTGGGGTTCATCCGCTACAATTTGCCGGATGAGCCCGACCATTCATCGGGAAGACGGCTTCCGGTTTTACTTCTTCTCGCGGAGGAACCGCGAATGCACGTGCATGTACTATGTGCGGACGGCGAGGCCAAGTTCTGGCTGGAACCCGCAATTGAACTGGCAAAGAACTATCGTTTGAATGATCGGCAGATCAGTTCGATTCTAATTTTGATTGAGGCACACGCAAATGAGTTCCGTAGCGCCTGGACCAAGCACTTCGGTGGCTGAGGTTACCAACGTCTCCCGACACGGGTTCTGGCTGTTGCTTGGGGAGGAAGAACTGTTTGTTCCTTTCTCGGACTTTCCGTGGTTCGCTTCCGCGGCGATCGGTGAACTAATGAATGTCGAGTGGCCGTCGCCTGAACATTTGTATTGGCCTGTTCTCGATGTGGACCTATCGGTGGAATCGATCCGTCATCCGGAGCGTTTTCCGTTGGTGTCGAGGGTCACTGGTTGATGGTAGTTTTGCGGTAATCCGTGGGGCTGAACGCGAAAGCTAAAGAGGTCGGAGTAGCGCTGACAAGCGTACCCCAGCCGATTGGTTCAGCGTAGTCGCGTAGTCCATCATGCGCGAGCGGAATTCACCGTTCGTTTCGCGCGATTTTTGCCGGTGACACTTTGGGGACAGCTCAAATCTCGGTAACTGCGACTACCAAATCGAAACAAGGTCTTGGTCGAGGTTTTCAATTCCCACCCTGCCATTTTTGATTGGGTCCGACGCCGCTCGTAAACCAGGATCGCCAGCCGCCCAGGGCGGCCACCCGGATCGGACCACCTTCTCGGCAGCGGCGTAACCGGTCAGGGCGCAGCCGGAGGGGGCTTGCGGACGATGCTCGTGGCCATTGCGACCACGGAGGCCAAGTCGCTCAGGTTGCCCGGCACCACGAGTGTGGTGCTTTCCTTCGCGAGTTTCCCGAATTGCCGCACGTATTCTTCGCCGATACGCAACTGCATGGCCTCGATACCGCCCCGATCGCTCAGCGCGCTGCCGACCCGGCGCAGTCCCTCTGCCGTGGCGGTGGCCACCGCCAGGATCGCCGCGGCCTGTCCGTCGGCCTCGTTGATCTGTTGCTGTTTGTTGGCTTCCGACGCCTTGATTACGCGCTGCTTGTCGCCCTCGGCCTGGTTGATCTTGGCATCGCGTTCGCCTTCGGATGTCAGGATGACGGCGCGCTTTTCGCGCTCGGCGCGCATCTGCTTTTCCATCGCCGACAGAACGTCCTTGGGCGGCGTAATATTCTTGATTTCATAACGCATGACCTTGACGCCCCAGGCCACAGAGGCCTTGTCGAGCTCGGCGACCACGTTTGCATTGATGATGCCGCGGGCTTCGAAGGTCCGATCCAGTTCGATCTTGCCGATCTCGCTGCGCAACGTCGTTTGGGCAAGCTGGGAAATCGCGAAGTTGTAATTGGTGATGCCGTAGGAGGCCAAGTGTGGATCGAGCACCTGCATGTAAAGCACGGCATCCACTCCGACTTGGACGTTGTCGCGCGTAATACAGATCTGTTCCGCGACGTCCATGGCCTGTTCTTTGAGGCTGTGCCGGTAGGCAACCCGCTCCATGAACGGCACCAGAATGTGAAAGCCTGCCTGCAGCGTGCGGCTGTATTTTCCGACCTTCTCGACGACGAAAGCGCTTTGTTGGGGTACCACGGTTGCGGTCTGACTCACCAGAATGACCGCGACCACGGCCAGCATGATGAAGACAATAGCGATAGGTTCCATCGGTAATTCCTCGCAGTCGATATCAACGATCAGGGCGGACGATGAGGGTCAGGCCTCGGACATGAGCGATGCGTGCGCGGGCGCCGGCCGGAATTGGCGCATCGCTGTCGTTGCGGGCGGTCCAGAAGCTACCCCCGTGCTCGACCTGGCAGCTCTCACCGGGCGCCAGGGCGGTGGGCAATGTCAGCACCGCGCCGGCCGGCCCCGTAACGACTTCAGGAGGGTGACCGCGCAGCCACTGGTAGATGCGATTGCGAAAGGCCAGCATCGAGCCCATGGCGAGGATCGCGAACCCCGCCCATTGCGCCCAGGGCGCGAGATTAGGCATCGCCGCAGTGACTATGCCGACCACGATAGCCGCGCTGCCCACGAACACCAGGTAGAACTGCGCGTTGATGACGGTCAATTCAGCTCCGAGCAATATGGCTCCGGCTACCACCCATCCCCACCAACTCATACGGAAGGCTCCTGCTTAGGCCAAGGGCACGAGTCCACTGCCCGCAACAATCAGTATACGCGGACAATGGAACGAGCGGGGGTGATGCCGGGCAGCATCGACGGTCGGTAGTTTGTACTGCGTCGCCGATTTCTCACGCCACCAAGCGCCCCCCATCCTCAAATCCTCGCGGCCCGCAGGCGCAGCGCGTTACCGATCACCGAGACCGAGCTCAAGCTCATGGCGGCAGCCGCGATGATGGGGCTCAAGAGCAGTCCGAAAGCGGGATACAGCACGCCGGCGGCGACCGGTATTCCGACCACGTTGTAAACGAAGGCCAGCAGAAGGTTCTCACGGATATTGCGCATCGTGGCGCGACTCAAGGCGCGCGCCCGTGCGATCCCTGCGAGATCTCCTTTGACCAGCGTGATACCGGCGCTTTGCATGGCGACGTCGGTTCCGGTGCCCATCGCGATGCCGACGTCGGCCTCGGCCAGCGCTGGAGCGTCGTTGACGCCATCCCCGGCCATCGCGACCACACGGCCCTGCGCTTTGAGGCGCCGCACGATGGCATTCTTTTGGTCGGGCAGAACCTCGGCGTCCACCTCGGTGATGCCGAGTTTCGCGGCGACGGCCTGCGCCGTCGTGCGATTGTCGCCGGTCAACATGACGATGCGCATGCCCTCGCCGCGCAATGCGTCGAGCGCGGACCTCGTGCTGGCCTTGATCGGATCGGCTACCGCGATGATGCCTGCCGGCTGATCGTCAACCGCCACGAAGAGCGCCGTGGCGCCGTCTTTTCGCAAGGCATCGGCGCGGGCTTCGAGATCGGCGCTTGCCACGCCACCGTCCCTGAGCAACTCGGCGTTGCCGACGGCCACGCGTCGGCCGCCGATGATGCCGGTAACGCCCTTGCCCGTGACGGACGCGAAGTTCGCGACGTCCTGCAGCGCCACCTTGCGTTCGGCGGCCGCCGCCAAGATGGCCGCGGCGAGCGGATGCTCGCTCGATTTCTCCAAGCTCGAACCCAACGCCAGCACGGCCGCTTCGTCGAAGCCGGCCGCGGGCACAACCGCTGTCACGCGCGGCTTCCCCTCGGTGAGCGTGCCGGTTTTGTCGACCACCAGAGTATCGACTTTCTCGAAGCGCTCGAGCGCCTCGGCATTTTTGATGAGTACTCCGGCGCTCGCTCCCTTGCCGACACCGACCATGATGGACATGGGCGTTGCAAGGCCGAGCGCGCACGGGCACGCAATGATGAGCACCGACACGGCGGCGACCACCGCCAGCCCCAAGGCCGGGGCCGGCGCCCAGATCATCCAGGCGGCAAACGCGATGATCGCCGCGGCCATTACGGCCGGCACGAACCATGCCGCCACGACGTCGGCCAGGCGTTGGATGGGAGCCCGGCTGCGCTGCGCCTCGGCGACCATGTGCACGATGCGCGACAAGACCGTATCGGCGCCGATCTTCTCCGCCGCGATGATCAGAGCACCGGTGCCGTTGACCGTGCCGCCGATGACCTTTGCGCCCGGTGCTTTTTCGACCGGCATCGACTCGCCGGTCACCATCGATTCATCGACCGCGCTGGCTCCATCGGTCACGCAGCCATCCACGGGTACCGCTTCACCCGGCCGCACCCGCAGGCGATCGCCGACGTGCACTTGGTCCAGCGGCACTTCTTCGTCCGAGCCGTCTCGAATGCGCCGCGCCGTCTTCGGGGCCAATTTCAACAGCGCCCGAATGGCGCCGCCGGTCTTCTCCCTGGCGCGCAACTCCAATACCTGGCCCAGTAAGACCAGCACGGTGACGACGGCCGCCGCTTCATAGTAGACCGGGATGAGGCGGTCATGCTGGCGCAGGGCCGCCGGAAAGAGGCCGGGAGCAAAAGTCGCGGCCAAGCTATACAGATAGGAGGCGCCGACGCCCAACGTGATCAAGGTGAACATGTTGGGCGAGCGATTTACCATCGAGGCCCAAGCTCGCTGAAAGAACGGCCACGCGCACCACAGCACGATGGGCGTCGCGAGCGCGAACTGAATCCACATCGACGCCGCCATGGACACGTACTGGTCCAGATGCAGCCGCGGCAGGTGACCTCCCATTTCCAAGGCGAAGATGGGGGTCGCCAGCACGGCGCCGATCACGAAGCGACGGGTCATGTCCTTGAGTTCAGGACTCGTGCCTTCGGCTTCCGGGATTCCTTCAGCCTCCAACGCCATACCGCAGATCGGACAAGGTCCGGGCGCGTTCCGCCGAATCTGCGGATGCATGGGGCAGGTGTAGATCGTACCCAGAGCCACCGCTGCGCTCGTAGTGCTCGCGACCTTGGGCGCCGGGGCGGCGGCCGGATTCAGATACTGAGGGGGGTTCGCCGCAAATTTGGCTTTACAGCCGCTGCAACAGAAGTAGTAGCTCTGGCCATTGAATTCTACGCGGTGCTTGGCCGTTGCCGGATCGACGACCATGCCGCACACGGGATCATGGATTTGTCCCGGTGCGCAGCAACCGGCCTGCTGAGTGGGGATGACCATCATGGGCCTCGGTGGCTGTACTTGATGCATCGGGTATTCTAGGCTCCCTTGTGCGCCTGCGGCCACCGCGGCGCCGTGGACCATCGGAGCGATTCTCGTGTTTATTCTTAAGACCTTTGGCCTGTTCGTGCTGACCGCCTTGGCCGAGATTACGGGTTGCTTCTTACCGTATCTGTGGCTGCGCAAAGGCGGTTCACCGTGGCTTGTGTTGCCGGCGGCGCTGAGTTTGGCCGGCTTCGCGTGGCTGCTGACCTTGCATCCGGCGGCCGCCGGGCGTGTCTATGCCGCTTACGGCGGTGTCTATGTGGCCGTGGCATTGCTGTGGCTATGGAAAATCGACCGCGTACCGCTCAGTGTGTGGGACATCGTCGGTGCCTCCGTTTCCATTGCCGGGATGGGCATCATCGTGTACGGCGGCTGGCGAGCCTGACACTTGATCGCGGCATCGTCGCCGCACTCGGCGCGGGCGTGTTGGGCCGCAGCAATGCTTGACCCCGGCGCGGAATAGCGGTACACGAAATGACAAAAGGCCACGGACGCCGCCGCCAATGAAAAAGCTCATTCTCGATTACGTCTACGATCATGAATCGGAGATCCCGGATCGCGTATTCCTGGTCCAGCCTACCGGCGCCGGCCAGGTGATCGAGTACACGTGGCGAGAGGTGATGGATCAGGCGCGGCGCATGGCGACGCACCTGAAGAGTCGAGGGTTGCCCCCCGGTGCCCGTGTCGCCGTGTTATCGAAGAACTGCGCTCATTTTATCATGGTCGAATTGGCGGTCTGGATGGCGGGCGCGACCACGGTCGCGATTTTTCCGACGGAACGCGCCGAAAACGTTCGATACATTCTCGAACACAGTGAGGCCAGCGTGCTGTTTGTCGGCAAGCTGGACACGTGGAACGAGCAGGCGGCGGGCCTACCGGCGGGCCTGCCGTGCATTGCGTTGCCCCTGGCGCCGGCCGGCGATTTTGCGGCGTGGGATTCAATCCTTGCGCGCACCGAGCCATTGCCTGGGCGAGCCGCCCGGAACGCGGGCGACCTGGCAATGGTGCTCTATACCTCGGGATCAACGGGCCAACCCAAAGGGGTGATGCAGAACTTCGGCCGTATTACCCGCGTTATGGAGCATTCGATTGCGTACCTTCGCCAATATCTGCCCGATGATGTTGAGCGCCGCGTTCTTTCGTATCTCCCATTGGCCCACGTGTACGAGCGTGCGGCCATCGAATGCCACGCGCTCGTCGAAGGTCGAGGGCGGATATTTTTCAGCGATTCGCTTCAAACCTTCGTTGATGATCTGAAGCGCGCAAGGCCGACGGCATTCCAATCAGTGCCGCGCCTCTGGCGCAAGTTTCAGCAAATGGTGCTGCAAACAATTCCCGCCGCACAACTGGAGGCCATGCTGAGCAACCCCGCCTCCGCGCAGGCGGCAAAGACCAAAGTACTGGCCGCCTTGGGCCTCGACCAGGTCAGGCTGGCCTTGAGCGGCTCGGCCTCGCTGCCGCCGGCGCTGCTCATGTGGTATCGGCGTCTCGATCTGAATCTGCTCGAAGGGTACGCCATGACCGAGGATTTTTGTTACTCGCACCTGTCGACGGTGACAGGGATCCCGGGGTACGTCGGACTCCCGCGCACGGGCGTGCAGGTCCGCATCGATTCGAGCGGGGAAATACTCATCAAGTCGCCCGGCCAACTGGTCGGCTACTATAAGCGCCCGGACCTTGATGCGCTGAGTTTCACTGAGGATGGGTTCTTCAGGACCGGCGATTTGGGCGAGCAAAGTGCCGATGGGCAGCTCAAAATCACCGGACGTGCCAAGGAGCTGTTCAAGACCGCGAAAGGCAAGTATGTCGCGCCGGCGCCGATTGAAAATTACCTGAACGAACATCCGATGGTTGACCAATCCATCGTCGCGGGCCTCGGCCAGCCTGCGCCGTTTGCGGTGGTCGTGCTCGCCGAGAATTGGCGCCCTCAGCTCGACGACGCGGCCGTTCAGTCTCAGATTGAAAGTCAGTTGACGCGCCTCCACCAGGACGTCAATGCACGACTCGCCGCCTACGAGCAACTCCATATGTTGGTCATCGTCCGCGAACCGTGGTCGATCGATAACGGATGCCTCACCCCGACTCTGAAGATCAAGCGCAACCGCATTGAGGCCGCGTTGGCTCCTCAGGTAGACGGGTGGTATCAGCGACCGGGCCCGGTGCTGTGGGCGTGACCCACCGCGACGGCGCCATTCAATGACGAGGTATCGCTATGAAACTCTACGATCAGTGCTTGGCAATGGCGGTCGGTGTCTGCTTCGGCGCGTTGCAAACCGCGCTTGCCCAACCTCCGGCCTATGATACCCACGCTACCCAACTCGATCATCCCCGATACCGGGTGTCCGTTCTGCGGAACATTCCAATGGGAACGTACACGGTTCCCCTCGCCATCAACAATGCCGGGCAGGTCCTGGGCTGGGCGTTCGATCAGGGGGTCTGCAATCCGCTGGGATGCGGCGCCGTATGGACGGAGCTCGAGCCAACCCTTCTCGGCACCGTGCCGCACGCGCTGTTCACCCGGCCCGTCGCCTTCAACGATCATGGCCAGTCGGTCGGCTTGATCTACTTCAAGGGCCCCGACGACGCGGCGATCACGCCTCCCGTCGGGATTCATTATCCGTTCAAGGCGGTCGTGTGGAACGGTACGGAGCCGACACTGTTGCCGTCCCTGCCCGCCGATTGGTCCGCCACGGCCACGAGCATCAATAACGAGGGCGAGATCGTGGGTTACAGCGAGAAGGTAACCGTTGGCCAGCGAGGCCTCATCTGGCATGACGCGAAGCCCCGGTACGTGGCGCCCTGCACTTACCAACCGCTCGTCAACGACGAGGGTCAGATCGTCTGCTGGACGGCGAGCGAGAATGATCCACTGGTCTTCATCAGCGGCGGCACCGTCACGGATCTGCCCCAGCTCGCGGGTGGCGACTCAACCGCTTCTGCCATCAATGACTCAGGCCAGATCGTCGGCTCGAGCGCGTCGCGCGCCGGAGTGGGTCGCGCCACCTATTGGCATCAGGACAAGATCGCCGTGCTGCATTCGTCGCATACCGAATACAGTTCCGCGAACGGGGACGGCATCAATTCGCAGGGAAATATCGTGGGCTACGCCACAACCGCGAAGGGACGCCAGTACGCGGCATTGTGGCCGGAAACGACGAGCGAACCCATCGACCTCAATACGGTAATCAGCCAGTCCGATGCCGCCGAGGTCACGCTATCAGAGGCGGTCGGGATCAACGATAAGTGCGAAATTGCGGTTGCCGGCCATGACAACCACGGTAAGTTACAATCCTATGTACTGACCTTGACGGAAGGGAACGATTGCGGCCCATAGCGCGTTATTGACCCTCGAGCGGATATCGACACCCGATGAATGCGAACATCGCAACCCTCGTGCCCTTGGGGCCCCTGGAGCGGCGGTTTGCCCGTCTGCGCGACCGGGTTCTCGGCAGCCGCCGGCCGATCGTGTGGCTGCGCGCTCTGCCGGGCGCCGGCAAGACCCGGTTCCTCGCGACTTTCAAGGACCATGCCAGAGCCGCGAGCCTCGGGGATTGGCGGATCATCGACGGCGAGAGTCCGGACGCCGTGCAGGCGGCGCTGGCGGCCGGGGTCTTGAACGGCGGACCCCAGCGGCGGGTGATCGCCTCGAACGCGAGCGAGGCCTATTCCCGCGCGCTGCTGACGCCGAGCGCCTACGGTTTCGTCGAGGTCGTGGACGACACGGCTTTCTTCCTGACCGCGCCTGAGATGCAGGAAGTGGAGGGTTTGAACGCCGCCACGGGCGGATGGCCCGTGCTGGTGGATGCGTGGCTCTCGGGACGCGGCGCGGAGATCCAGAAAGTCCTGCCGGATTTCCTCGAGTTCGAGGTGCTGCCCCACCTGCCGCAATCCCTGGTGAGTGCGCTGTTCGGAGCGCTGACCGCGCCGCTTAGCCTGGCGGCGATCGAGTATCTGTTCGGCAGGGACGCCGCGCTGCATCCGCTCCTGCGCCGCACCGACGCCGGGACCGTCATCGCCGCCGGCTGGGTGCGTACTGCGCTCGAGACGCTTCGTGGCAGGCCGCGCACCTGGTCTCGGGCGGTGCGGGATGACTTGATTCACCTCGCCACGGCGTTCGGCGATCCCACCGCCGCCATCCTGTCCCTCATCCAGATCGGCCATGCCGAGCAGGCCCTCGAGATCTTCGACCGGGCGGGCGGGATGTTTTTCGGTTACCTCCGCGGCTTTCAGGCGCTCCAAGACGTGCTGCACGCCTTCGGTGCCGAGTGGGAGCGGCGCGCCGAGTCGCTCTTTCTCGCGCACCTGTGCCTCCTCAGCAAGAGCGGGCAAATCCGCGAGGGCGCCTTGCGTCTGGAGTCGAAATATCCCGGCTTGCCGGTCGACTTGCGAGGAGGCGCGCCGGTCGAGTCGCCGTATGCCATGCTCATGCACCTGGACATCAGCCTGGACGACGACGAGACCTTGCCTCTCGAGGTGATCACGAGCTGGAGCCGCCTGGAAGCGCTTTTCCCCGCCGAGGACCATCTCGCGCGGGGCATCCTGTGCAACAGCATGGCCATCGGTTTCCTGCAGGCCGGTGCGCTCTTCCGGGCCGCGCAGCTGTCGGAAGAGGCGCTCGCCGCCTACCAGCGGGCCCGCTCTCCTTATCTCGCGCATTACATGCTGCTGCATTTGTGCGATATCGCTCTGCGGCAGGGCGCTCTGCAGGAGGCGTCGGAGAAGCTCCGCCGTGCCGACGAGTCGCTGCGGGCATCGGCGCTCGCATTCAACTCCGAGCCCGCCATCATCGAGGCGTTTCGCGTGCGCATTGCGTACGAGGAGGGGCGCTTCGCCGACTGCCCGGTCGACGTCGATGCGACCTTGCAGGCGCTGCTACGCGGCGATAGCTGGCAGGATCTGATCTCCACCATGGCCGGGCACGCGGTGTTCACGGCGTTCTGGCGCCAGGGTTTGCGTGCCGCCTTGGACCGGCTGGAACATTGCGCGCTCACGCTCACACGCCGCCACGGCTCATCCCAGCACCCGGATCTGCTCCTCGTCCAGGTGCGGCTCCATCAGATCGCTCGGCGCTACGTGGAGGCCGGCGCCATCCTCGAGCAATACGAGGGCGCTCCGGCGTTTCGACGCTCGCCGCATCGGGAGATGGAGGAACGGCTGATCCGCCTGCGGCAGCAGATCGCCCAGAGCCGGCGCGCCGATGCACCCCTGCAGGCGGCGACCGCCCTGGCGCAGGCGCAGGATCTCGATCCGCGGCAGCGGATCTCGATCGGCATTCTTCAGGCGTACCTCCGGCATCGCACCGGCGAGGACGGGCTCGCGCGCCGCCACCTGCGCGCGGCACTGCATCAGGCCGAGGCCGGAAATCTCCTGGGTGTGCTCGTCGAGGAAGGCCAGTTCCTCGAACGCCTGCTTCCCGGCCTGATTGCGGATCCCTCCGCCGCCCATGCGCCGCGCAAGCCCTTCGCCCGGCGCGTCCTCAAGCTCCTCGGCGGCTTGCCGATGGCGGCCCTGCGCGCCAAGACCCTCGCGGGGATCTCCCCGCAGGAACACCGCGTGCTGGCCTGTCTGGCGGACGGCCATACCAACAAGCAAATTGCCCGTGCACTGAATGTGAGCGAGGCCGCGGTGAAATTCCACCTCGGCAACCTGTTTCGCAAGCTCGAAGTGCGGTCTCGCGCGCGGCTGCTCGAGGCCGCGCGGCGCCGCGCGGTCATTCCGTAGGAGCCTGTCTGTCAGACAGGCTCCTAACCGCTTCTGGACAAAACCTAACCACCCTCGCCGGTTAGCATCCCGATGAAGGGTCGCGATCCGCGCGGCCCAGCGGGGATTCCAGCGTGATGTACCGGATCGGCGTCGACGTCGGAGGCACTAACACGGACGCGGTCGTCATGGCCGGCCGCGAGATTCTGGCGGCCGTCAAGATCCCGACGTCGGCCGACGTCACCCAGGGTCTCATGCAGGCCCTGCGCGAGGTGCAGGCGGCGGCCAAGATCAATCCCGCCGAGGTCGCGCTCGTCGTCGTGGGCACCACGCATTTCACCAACGCGGTGATCCAGCGCCTGCATCTCTCGCCGACGGCGGCGGTGCGGCTGTGTTTGCCGGCAGCCCAGTGTCTTCTCCCCATGGTGGACTGGCCGGCCGACCTGCATGCCGCCGTGGGCGATCACAGCTACCTGGCGAGCGGCGGCGTGGAGTTCGACGGGACGCCGATCTGCGCCTTCGATCCCGCGGAGATTTCACGCATCGGCGCGGACATCCGCGCCCGCGGGCTGAAGAGCATCGCGGTCACCGGGGTATTCTCGCCGGTGCGGGCGGATTTCGAGCGCGAGGCGGGGCGGCTGCTCTCCGCCGAATGCCCCGAGGCCTCCATCACGCTCTCCTCGGACATCGGAGCGCTCGGCCTCCTGGAGCGCGAGAGCGCGACCATTCTCAACAGCGCGCTGCTCGCGCTCGCCCGTCGCACGGTGGCGGCGCTGCGCGAGGGAATCGCTCAGTGCGGCCTGCAATGCCCGGTGTACCTGAGCCAGAACGACGGGACGCTGCTGACCGCCGAGCAAGCCGAGCGCTTCCCGGTGCTCACCTTCGCGAGCGGCCCCACCAATTCCATGCGCGGCGCGGCGTTTCTGTCGGGCGAGACCGAGGCCATCGTCATCGATGTGGGCGGCACCACCACCGACGTGGGGCTGCTGCACAAGGGCTTCCCGCGTCAGGCGTCCACCACCGTGGATGTCGGCGGCGTGCGCACCAACTTCCGGATGCCGGACGTGTTCAGCATCGGGCTCGGCGGCGGCTCGCTGGTCGAGGAGGCGGCGCCGGTGCCGCGCATCGGCCCGCAGAGCGTCGGCTTCGAGTTGACGCGGCGGGCGCGGGTGTTCGGCGGCGATGTGCTCACCGCCACCGACATCGCCGTGGCGGCGGGATGCGCGGCCCTCGGCGATGCCTCGCGCGTGCGTGGGCTGGACGCGGCCTTCGTGGGGCGTTGCCGGGACGCGATCGACCGCATGCTCGAGGCCGCGGTGGATCGCAGCCGCCTCTCGGCCGCCCCGATTCCCGTCATTGCCGTGGGCGGCGGCAGCATTCTCGTCCCGCAGCGCCTGGCGGGTCTCGACGTGATCCGCCCGCCGCACTTCGCCGTGGCCAACGCCATCGGCGCGGCGATCGCGCAGACCAGCGGCGAGGTGGACCGCATTTATTCGCTGGACACGCTCTCGCGCGAGGCGGCTCTCGCGGACGCGGAGAGCGAGGCGCGGCGCAAGGCCGCGGCCGCCGGCGCATTGGCCGATTCGATGGTCGTGACCGAGCGGGAAGACGTGCCGCTCGCCTATCTGCGCGGCAACGCCACCCGCGTGCGGGTGAAGGTCGTCGGCGACATGGAGTTCTGAGATTACATGCGCAATCTGACCGAATCGGATATCGAGGCGCTCGCCGTCGGCGCGGCCATTCTCGGCACGGGCGGCGGCGGCAACCCCTACATCGGCAAGTTGCGCTGTCTGCAGGCATTGCGGCAGGGCAAGCAATTGACCCTCATCGGCCTCGACGAGCTGGCGGACGACGCATGGGTGGCGTCCATCGGCGGCATCGGCGCGCCCACCGTGTCCATCGAGAAGCTCGAGGAAGGCAACGAAGGCCTGCGGGCGCTGCGGGCGCTCGAGGAATTCTGCGGCCACCAGCTCGATGCCGTCATCGCGGGTGAGATCGGCGGCGGTAATGCGCTCGAGCCGATGCTGGCGGCGGCGAGCGCCGGCATCGCGATCGTCGACGGCGACGGCATGGGACGAGCCTTCCCCGAGATGCAAATGACCACCTTCAGCATCTATGGGCACAGCTCGACGCCCGCGGCCATCGCCGACGAGCGCGGCAACGTGGTGCTGTTTCGCAAGGTGGCCTCCGAGCTGTGGTTTGAACGGCTCGCGCGCGCCGCCGTCGTGTCCATGGGAGGCACGGCGACGGGTGCCGAGGCACCCATGTCCGGCGCGTACGTACGCCGCGCCGCCGTCCCGGGCACGGTGACTCAGGCGATTCGCCTGGGCAATCTCGTGCTCCAGGCGAACCGCGAGCACCGCAGCGCCATTCCGCTCATCTGTGCGCAGGAGCGCGGCCTGCACCTGATGGATGCGAAAATCGTCGATCTCAAGCGCCATCTGCGCGGCGGGTTCTCGGTCGGGGAAATCGAGCTCGCCGGGATCGACGCCCATTCCGGCACCAGCGCGCGCATCCAATTCCAGAACGAATTCCTGTCCTTCGAGCGCGCGGGCGCCGTGGAACTTTGTGTGCCCGACCTCCTGGTCATTCTCGACGTCGACACCGGTCACGCCATCACCACCGATGTCCTGCGGTATGGCCAGCGGGTGGCGGTGCTCGGGCTTCCCTGCCATCCGCTGCTGAGCACGCCGCAGGCGCTCGCCGTGGTGGGTCCCCAGGCCTTCGGGCTGGACGGGGTGGACTATCGGCCGATCGCCGGCCGAACCTTGCAGATCAATGGAGCCGTATGAAACTCAATAAAGGGATCGACCAGTTGGCACGCGGCGTGTTGCTCGCAGCATGCGCCTCGCTTGCACTGCCGGTAGCCGCGGCGCTCGCGGCCGCTGCGGATGCGGGGCCGGACGCGCTCGGCGAAATCGTCGTTACGGCCGAAAAGACCAGCGAGCCGTTGAGCAAGGTGCCGATCAGCATTTCGGCGCTGTCGGGCGCTGCCCTGGAGGACGAGCACATCGCCGACTATTCGGACCTGTCGCGCGCCGTGCCCAACCTGTCGTTCACCAGCTTCGGCGGTCCCGGTCAGGACAACATCGAGATTCGCGGTGTGAGCTCCCAGGCCGGCTCGGCAACCACCGGCATTTACCTGGACGACGTGCCGATCAACGTGCTCAATCTCTACTCCACCGGCGCCACCGAGCCCCGCTTCTTCGACATCGATCGGGTCGAGGTGCTGCGCGGGCCCCAGGGGACCATCTACGGCGCGAGTTCCATGGGGGGCACCATTCATTTCGTCAGCAACCAGCCGAATCTCAATGAGTACTCGGGCAGCGTGCACACCTCGGTGGGAGGAACGCAGGGCGGCGGCTTGAATTACCAGGGCGACAGCGTCGTCAATCTCCCCTTGATCGACGGGGTCGCGGCGCTGCGTCTCGGGGCCCTCTATGATCACGAAAGCGGCTGGATCGACCGGGTGAGCCCCGACGGAGCCACCGTCGCGCGCAACATCAACGATGAGAACACCACCGTCGTTCGCGCGACGCTCGAGTGGCGGCCCACCGAGGCCCTGACCATCATCCCGGCGGCTTTTCTGCAGCGGATCGGCACCGGTGGCCAGGATCTGTTCGGGCTGGCGCAACCGGAATTCCAGTCTCCCACGCTGATCCCCGAGACCGCGCGCGACGAGTTCGCCATCACCAGCCTCACCTTGAAATACGATTTCGGCTGGTCGGACCTGACCTCGATCTCCGGCTATTTCTGGCGCCGGGATGACCGCAATATCGACGGCACCTTCTACGACAGCGTCTATCTCGGTTCGATCCTGCAGCAGCAGTTCGGCTACGGCGGGGCCGCCATCGCGGGGCTGCCGGCGCCGGTGCAGTTCAACACCAACATCAATCAAGTCCAGGAGGAGATCCGCCTCGCCTCGAAGCCCCCGGGGGCGGGGGATCATTGGTCGTGGATCGGCGGACTCTATTATTCGCGCACGCGCACCGGACTCCTGGACAACGAGCATATCCCGGGGCTCACCTCGACGTTCGAGTCGACCTACGGCAACACGCCGCAGAATCTGATTGGCGGGAGCTTCCCCGACGATCTCATCTATTACGCCTTCAGTGAGTTCGTGAATACCCAGAAGGCGATCTTTGGTCAAGCCACCTACAAGCTGGGGCCCGATCTCAAGCTCACCGCGGGCGCTCGCTACGAGAAGGCGACCGAGGACTTGGCCTTCAACACCAACGGCTATTTTGCCGGCGGAACGCCGCCGTTCTCCGGCGCGGCGAATGGCAGCGCCACCACGCCGAAGGCCGTCATCTCCTACGATCTGTCGCCCACCAGCATGATCTACGCCTCGGCGGCGGAAGGGTATCGCGACGGCGGAGTCAACCGGCCGGTGCCGGTTCCGCTATGCAGCGCCGATTTGGCCACGCTGGGCCTCACCCAGGCGCCGGAGATGTATAAATCGGACAAGCTGTGGAGCTACGAGGTCGGCGCCAAGGGGCGCGCGCTGCAGGATTCCCTGGTGCTCTCCGGCGCGCTGTTCGACATCCGCTGGAACAACATTCAGACGGACATCATTCTTCCCACCTGCAGCTTCGACATCAAGGACAACATCGGCAGCGCCGAGAGCCGGGGCGTGGAATTGGAGGCGACGCAGCGCTTCTTGGACCGCATCACCGTATCGCTCGGCGGCAACTACACCTCCGCAAAGATCGTCGAGCCTGTTACCATTCTCGGCGTCGAGAAGGGCGACCGGGTTCCAGGCGTACCGGATTATTCGATCTCCACCTCCGTCGAGTATGCGCAACCCCTCGCCGGCGGCAGCCGCGGAACCGTGCGCACCAATGCCGAGTGGATCGGACCGAGCCAGGGGACCATCATTCACGGGGATCCGGATTTCGATCGGGCCGCCTATTTCGTGATGGGTGCGAGTGCCGGAATGCGCTGGGAGAAATACGACCTGTCCCTGTTCATCACAAACCTGCTCGATGAGCACAAGGCCATTCAGCGCCCCAACATCGCCAGCGTGGAATATGGCGTGACGGTGCGGCCCCGGACCTACGGCATCGGAGGGTCGTACTCGTTTTGAAATGGCTGCGCAACGCCCTGGGTCGACTCGACGCCGTGGCCCAGGCGCACTCCACCGCGCCCGTTCCCGAGAGCCAGTCCGTGCCGGGCTACCGGGTCGCGCTCATTTGCGTCGGCATCGCGTTCACGCTGACGGGGCTCTATGTCGGGTCCGATCTCGCCTTGACCTTGGGGCTGGGCAGCGCCATCCGTGCCACCCTCATCGGCAGCCTCGTCCTGTGCGTCATGTCGGTGCCCGCCGCCGTGGTCGGGGCCCGCACGCGGCTCTCGACCTACATGATCGTGAACAACGTGTTCGGCGTGACCGGCGCGCGGTTCGTCAACTTCGTGCTCGCGCTCGTATTGCTGGGGTGGTACTCTGTCACCGCGGAGCTTTTCGGACGCACCTGCTACCTGACCGCGGCGGATTATGTCTCCTCCGCGCCTCCGCAATGGGTCTTCACGGTCGCCTGCAGCGCGCTCGTGACGGCCACGACCGTGTTCGGCTTTCGCGCCATCGACCGGCTGTCGCTGCTCGTCGCACCGCTCCTCGTGGTGCTCACGAGCTATGTGGCCTACCGCGCCCTCGAGCACGTGCACTGGGCGGCCCTCATGGCCATCCCCGGCACGCAAGTCGATCTGAGCACCGGTATCTCGGCGGTGATCGGCGGCATGATCGTGAACGTGGTGCTGATGCCGGATGTCACGCGGTATTCGCGCTCGACCTTCGACTGCGCGCTCATCAGCGTCACCGGTAACGGGATCGGGGCGGGCGGGGCGCTGATCCTCGCGATGCTGCCGGCGCTCGCCTTCCACGAGGAGGATCCCATGAGATACATGGCGACGCTCGGCCTCGTAGGCATCGCCTTCGCGACACTGGTCCTCTCCACCTGGACCATCAACGCGATCAATCTATACTCGACCGGCCTCGTGACGTCGACCGCCTTTCGCAAGACGCCGTACGGCCGCATCGTCATCTCCTGCGGCGTGCTGGGGACCATCGTGGCCGTGATCGGCGTCGCGGACCGGCTCATCGGCTTCCTGGTGCTGCTGGGACTCGTGGTGCCGCCGATCGCCGGGGTGTACTTGACGGATTTCTTCGTCCTCGGCCGCCGCGATTACGCGGCCGACCATCATCGGCGACAGAGCGATGTGACCAATCTCAACGGGATACTGGCCTGTGCCTCCGGCGGCGCGCTCGGCGTCCTCACCTACTACCTGCATGTCTCGGTGACGGGCGTGCCCACCATCGAGTCCTTCGTATCGGCGGGAGCGCTGTACGCCGCCGCCGAGAAGCTGCGCGCCAAGAGCGGACGGGACCGGCGCTGGCGGCGCCTCGGCGCGGCGACGCTGTAGCATCCGCTCCACGGCGCACTCGCGCGCAACTTCAAGGAGCGATTCGCTGCGCGATCAGCGTCGCACCTTGTATTTCGCCCGTCACGGACGCCATGGCATTGATGTCGGCATCGTCCCAGCGAATCCGCAGGGAGCCGACTTGGGTGCCCGCGCTCTCGAGTGTCACTTGCGCCGTGATGATGTTGGTGACCTGGTCCCAGGATACGGTGCCTGACACCGCGACGTCCTCGGTCCATTTGAGCTCGGTGAGCGTGAAGACGTAGACGCTGCCACCGGTCGTGTACGTGAACTTGCCGCCGCGCAAGCCTGTGTCGAAGTCGTTGTACGTCACGTAGTAGCGCGCGATCACATCGCCGACGGCTTCCAGACCAGAGGCGGCAATGCGTTGTTGCGCGTCGCTCGCCTGGTTGCCCTTGAGCGCCTCGAGGGGCGCAAGCTCGCTCGCCAATCGCGCGAACAGCGGCACCGTGCGCACCGGGCGCACCCTGTTCACACAACTGGTATCTCCCGGCGAGAGGTTGTTGACGAAGCGGTGCACGATGCCCAGCGTACAGCCGATTTCGTCGCTATCGCTGACGACGTGGCCCAGGTTGGGCACCACGACGTGAATGGCGTCCGGAAACTGTTCGGCCGTGTTGTTCGCGTCGATCACGGAGGTGATGGAATCAAGATCGCCTGAAAGCACCAACGTGGGTACGGCGGGAAACTGCACACTCGGCGGCAGCGGTTTGCCCGGTGAGCCCGGCGCAAGATCATGGGGCGGCATCGGCCACGGCAAACAGGAGTTCAGCGGGGTGATGTACACCTGCGAATCGATTCCCTCATCGACCGTGAACGGTGCAAACAGGCCTGGCCGGTGTTCGCGCGCATTCTGAACCCCGGCTGCGTACTGCTGATTGCGTACCGCCCGCGGCTGATCGACGTCATACAACAGCGGGTAGTCCGAACAGGTTACCGCCTCATACAAGCCATAGCTGAAAGCAGAGGGTGCGTCGACAGAGGCGGTATCCGCCTCCGCCACCAATCGCAACATCGGCAACGCATCCTCGGATTCCAACCAGGCACGTGCCGCCGCATCAATATCCCGATACACCGGCGGCCCAAAGCCGGCATAGTCGATCAGATAGATCAACGATGCCGTGTCGATGGTCGTTGGTTGAAGGATGCCGTTGCCGTCGGGCGCATGGCCGCTGATCGGAGTCTTGCGAATGATGTCGATGAACTGCCGCATGCGTGACGTGGCGGTGCCGCCCAGTGAACTGCAACTCGGCGAGCGCGCGCAGCTCGTGTCGATTCCTGACCACGCCGCCGCCCAATCGGTGCCAAACCACGGATCGGGAGGCCGCACCGGGTAGGCGCTGTCCAGGATGATGCTGCGCAGGCGATGCGGGTAGAGCCCCGCCAGAACTTGTCCGACAAATGTGCCGTAACTGTCGCCGTAGAAGTCCACATCACCGATACCCAGCGCATCCAAGACGGCAACGATGTCGTTCGCGGCAAAATCGGTGCCGTAGAACCAGGCGGTGTCCCCGAGCTGCCGGGCGCAAGCGGCGGCCGCGCTCAGTGCGAGTGAACCCGTCTGCATTTCAGGGCAATCAACCGGGCTTGAGAGTCCGGTACCGCGCTTGTCTACGATGAGAATGTCGCGCCGGTCGCGCAAGGCATCAAAGATCTCGAGGTAGTAATCCCGCGTGCCGGTGGAGGAATATCCGGGACCCCCTTCCTGCGGCAAGATCGTACCGAGGGGCGGGTCAGCAATATCGAGGCGCGGGTAGTACTCGAATCCAATGGTGAATTTGCCTGGCGTGACGCCGCTCGGATCGATTGGTTGCTTGATTGAGCCGCAATATCCGGCCAAATGCGGGCGGCAGAGAGTCAGCGTGAGTTCGCCCACCGTAATGGTCGCGGGAGCGGCGCTGACGCTTGCGGCTGCCGGTAACGCCGCACAACCGAGCATCGCCGCGAATGCCAATACTGTTGCTTGAGACCGTCCCATGCGCACCCCCCCGATCGTTTTGTCCCAAGACTAGCACGGCCGCCAAGCAACGGCGGTACGCCCCTGCTAATGCGCTTCCATGCCCGATGAACTGCCATCCGACCACCGGGTGATCGGCACGAAGAACGTGGTCACGGGCTCGGGCGTCTCCTCCTGGCCGAGTAGCGTCGATCCGTCGGCATACACCGGCGAGCCCTTGAGATTGGCGCCCCAGGCAGCGGCTCCGGTGTTCGCGAGATAGAACATGAGGTGCGGATGCCAGTGGCCGTCGGCATCGTTCAGGTGGCCCTGCTTCGACATCATGTAGGACATGGCCCCGGCGTCGGGGAGAATGTACTTGCTGGAGGACAGTTCGGCTCGCGTGCGTGCGATCATCTCGGGTACCGGAACCCCGGCGAGAACCCACCCGGTTCGTTCGAGGTACGCCGGAAGGATGGTGCGTGCGGCGGCGCGGTTGTGGCAGATCGGCGCGCGGTTCTTGGGATTCCAGAATTGGGGGTCGGCGAAGCTGTCGGCCCAAGACCGTTCGACCAGGCAGACGAATCCGTTGTCTCCCTTGATCGCCGTCGTATAGCCGGCTCTGCTGAGCGCCAGAATCTCGGCATGCCCGGAGATCGACGGCGGCGCCGCACTTCGGGCGAGAGCGATCTCATCCGTGGCGCTGGCCTCGAGGTAGCTCGCCAGCGGCGCCATGGCCGGATACGGCGCCTGCTCCGCCGCGGCGGCTGATACGATCGGTCCGGTTGAAATCATCAGCCCGCAGACAAACCGGGCCGCCGCGCATCGATTATTCATAGACCACCCGAAGGCCAATCCCATGACGTCGGCGGTCAGTATCAGAACCGCCTCGCGGTCTGTCAACCGGGCTAAGCCGCGCCCCTGAATCGGACGAGCCGGGCCCCGGCGCACCGCGCTGTTTCAACACCCCGCCACCGCGGTGGAGTAATGTGGTGCCAAGCGCGGGCGACGCCATCGAGTCGCCTCGAGGAGCATCCGATGATCTACCAGCTTTACTATTGGCCTGAGATTCAGGGCCGCGGCGAATTTGTGAGACTGGCGTTGGAGGAGGGCCGCGCGCCCTATGTCGATGTGGCCCGCGGGTCCGGTAAGGGAGCCGGAATGCCGGCCATGATGCGGCTGCTGGACGGCCGCGCTCAGACGCCGCCGTTCGCACCCCCGTTTCTCAAGGCCGGGCGGCTTCTGATCGGCCAGACCGCCAACATTCTGCAATTCATCGGGCCGCGGCACGGGCTTGCCCCGCAGACCGAGGCCGGCCGGCTGTGGACCAACCAGCTGCAGCTCACGCTGGCGGATTTTGTCGTCGAAATTCACGACACCCATCATCCGTTGGCCGGGAGCCTCTACTACGAAGACCAGAAGAAGGAGGCGCGGCGCCGCTCCGCGGTGTTCGTGAAGGAGCGGCTGCCGAAGTTCCTGGGGTACTTTGAAGCCGTGCTGGCGCAGCATGCCGCGCGCAAGCGCTATCTGCTCGGCGCGCGTCTCACCTACGCGGATCTTTCGCTGTTCCAGGTGATCGCCGGGCTCAACTACGCATTCCCGAATGCCATGCTCAAGGCCGCACGCCGCTATCCGAAGGTATTGGCGCTGCATGCGCGAATTCAGGATCGGCCGCGCATCGCGGCCTATCTCGCCTCGCCGCGGCGCATCCCCTTCAACAACCAGGGAATCTTCCGCCACTATCCGGAATTGGACGCGCCGGACAGGGCTCGCCCGTGGTCGAAGTAATCAAGCGCGGCGCATGGGCCCCGCTAACCCAGGGTCACCCGCACGGAGTGCGTGCGGCCGTCGTCGGCCAGGACGATGGAGGTCTCGCCCGGCAGCTCCTTGCCATCCAATTCGACTCGAGCGACGCCGCGGCTCACGCGATTGGGGTTGTCGACCCGGATCTCATAGCGCGCGGAGGCATGCCGGAAGACGATGTCGAAGTGAGGCCAGTCCGGCGGTATGCACGGCGCCAGCAGCAGTTTGCCCGCCCGCACCCGAAATCCCAGGATCCACTCGAGACCGGCGCGGTACATCCAGCTGGCCGATCCGGTGTACCACGTCCAACCGCCGCGCCCCACGTGGGGGGCGACTGAATAGACGTCCGCCGCCACCACATACGGCTCGACCTTGTAGCGGTGGACGTCGGCCCGGGTGCTCGAGTGAGTGATCGGATTCAGGAGCGCAAACAGTTTCGCGGCCCGTTCCCCGTTCCCGAGGACCGCCTGCGCAATGACGGTCCACGTGGCGGCATGCGTGTATTGGCCGCCGTTTTCCCGAATGCCGGGCGGGTACCCCTTGATATAGCCGGGATCGTGCGGCGTGTGATCGAACGGCGGCGTGAAGAGCAAGACCAGGCCGGCATCCTCCTGGACGAGCTGGCTGTCGACGTTGCTCATGGCGCGCGCCGCACGCTCGGGAGCGCCGGCGCCGGAAATCACGCTCCATGATTGAGCGATGGAATCGATGCGGCATTCGTCGCTCAGGGCCGATCCCAGCGGCGTTCCGTCATCGAAGTAGCCGCGTCGGTACCAGTCGCCGTCCCAGGCCTGCTCGAGCGCGGTTTTCAGCGAGGCCGCGTGGGCCAGCCACCGGGTTGCGCGGTCCTGCTCGCCGCGTGCCGCGGCCACCGGTGCGAACCTGACCAGCGTGGTTTGCAGGAACCATCCCAGCCAGACACTTTCGCCCTTGCCCTTCTCGCCGACCCGGTTCATCCCGTCGTTCCAATCGCCGGTTCCGATCAGCGGCAGGCCGTGCGCTCCGACGGGCAACCCATGATCGAGGGCGCGTGCGCAATGTTCGAAGAGCGTCGCGGTTTGCTCCGAGATCACCGGCATGAAGAACGCGTCGTGCTCCTCGGCTTGCAGCGCACGGCCTTCGAGAAACGGAATCTTTTCGTCGAGTACCCCTAAGTCGCCCGTGGCATCGATGTATTGAATGGCGCAATAGGCGAGCCACACCACATCATCGCTGATGCGGGTGCGAACCCCCTGGCCGGTCGCGCCGGCAGCGAACGGCGGCAGCCACCAATGCTGGAAATCCCCCTCGATGAATTGCCGCCCTCCGGCGCGCAGTAGATGCTCTCGGGTCAGGTCCGGCCGCGTCACGACCAGCGCCATTCCATCCTGCAGCTGATCGCGAAAGCCGTAGGCGCCGCTCGCCTGATAAAAAGCGGTTCGCGCCCAGACTCGGCAGGCCAGCGCCTGATAGAGCATCCAGCCATTGAGGATGATGTCCATGGACCGGTCCGGCGTTGTCACCTGCACGGCGCCGAGAACCTGTTCCCAATGGTCGATGACCTCGCGAAACACCGCGTCGAGATTGGCATGGCGGTAACGGGTGAGCAGCGACTGCGCGGCCGCGGCATTGTCGGCCTCGCCCAGGAAGAAAACCACCTCTGCGTCGTGGCCGGGGTCCAGCGAAATCGTGGTTTGCAGAGCGCCGCACGGGTCGAGGCCGGCGCCGCTTCGACCGGACCAGGGTGCCCGCGACGCCAGAGCGGCGGGCATGTCGAGCGTGCCATGGCGTCCGAGGAATTCGCCTCGGTCCGCGGTCCACTGCGACTGCCGTCCGGCCAGGTCGGCGAAGGCGACTCGGGTGCCGAAGGCGGCGTCCCAGGGGTTGCGCGCGAACAGGGCGCCCGTCTGCAGATCGAGATCGGTCAGGATGAAGGCCGCCGACGTCCCGCGCGAGGTTCCGAGCACCCACTCGACATAGGCGGTGATCGAAAGTCGCCGCGTGCTCCGCGACGTGTTGCGCAGCTTCAGGCGGGAGATTTTGATGGGATCGCCCATCGCGACATACATGCAAACCTCCACCGCAATGCCGTGGGCGGTGTGCTCGAATCGGCTGTATCCCTGTCCGTGCCGCGCCACATAGGTCGCACTCGGGTCGCGGGCGGGCGCGGCCGTGGCGCCCCACACCTCGCCGCTTTCCTCATCACGCAGGTACAGCGCCTCGCCCGGACGGTCGGCGACCGGATCATTCGACCACGGAGTGATCTGATGTTCCCGGCTGTTGAGGGCCCAGGTGAATCCGCCGCCATCGGCCGCCACCTGAAACCCAAAGCGCGGATTGGCGATCACATTGATCCACGGCGCGGGGGTCGACTTGCCCGGGCCCAGAATCGTCACGTATTCGCGCCCCTGCGCGCCGAAGCCTCCAAGGCCATTGAAGAATTCCAGATCCTGCACCGCCGGAGCGCTCGCCGCCGTTTCGATCCTCGCCGGCCGCCTCGGCCGCGGCGGGTGGGGCGCAGGGCTCCGGCGCAGGCGATCCATTTGATCGGCCAGGTCGCCGTGCCGGGCAACCAGCACGACTCGCGCCACCGCCAACAGGAGTGTGCGCGTCTGTTCGGAAATGAGGTCGGTGCGCAGCACGAACACGGAGCCCCGTACGCTGTGCGCGCGCGTCTGCGGCCGTGATTGGCTCATTCGTACCAGGGATTCCAGGGCGTTTTGCAGATCCTGGACGTAGGACGCCGCCCGCTCGTTCAGGATCACGAGGTCGGCCGCGAGGCCCTTCATTCGCCAATATTCGTGCGCCTGCAGCAGCTTGCGGGCAATGGCAATGTCTTCCGCGGCGTCTATGCGCAGCAGCACGATCGGCAAGTCGCCCGAGATACTCTGCGCCCACAACCCGGCCGGCGGACCGCTGCCGTCGCGGATCATGCGCGACGGCGGCCGCATCGTGGCGTCGGCATACAGAAGATGACCGGCAAGCCGTTGAAACAGGCCCGCCTCGGCCGAGTCGATGCTCAAATGGCGCAATTGCACTTGAGCCTGGGTCCAGGCGAGCGTCGTCGCCCGCACGAACGAGTTGGCCTCATGGTGCTTGTCGAGCAGATCGAGCACGCCCGCGCGCGATGCGGCGACACCGGTCCAGAAGGCGATTCGCGCGGTCGCGCCGGCGGGTATCGCCAGCCGGTATCGCAGCGCAAACACGGGATCGAGCACCGTCCCCACCGTGTTCGACAAGGGCCGCCCATCCATCACGGCCAGCGGCGATCGGGCCTCCCTGCCTCGGCCCAGAAAACGCGCGCGATCCGTCTCGACTTCCGGCTCGCCCAATACGATGCCTTCGACCACCGCGTGTTGGGCCGCCCAAATGTCGGCGTCTTCCGGGCTGCGCTTGCGGCGCGTCGCCAGCAGCGTGTTGAGCTTGGCCGCATACTCCGTTTGCACGAAGAGCTTGAGAAACGTCTGATGCGCCGCATCGGCGGCGGGAGCGGCGAGCACCAGCTCCGAATACGATGTGACCTCGATCTCCCGGCTCTGATGGCCCGTATTGGTGATCGACAGGTGCCTGACTTCGACGTCGTCCTCCGGCGATACCACGATCTCCAGGATGGTCGTGATCGTGGCGTCGGTACGGATGATTTCCGCGCGATCCTCGGTAAAGGTGACCTGATAGGCGTCCGGCTCGACGCCGCACGGCTGATAGGCCGCCGACCAGACGGCGCCGCTCGCGACATCCCGCAGGTAGATATAGCTGCCGGAGTCGTCGCGCGTGGCGTCTTCCCGCCAGCGCGTCACCCCGAGGTCGCGCCAGCGGCTATAGCCGGAACCCGCGCTGGTGAGCATCACCGAGTAGCGCCCATTCGAGAGCAGATGCGTTTGCGGCACGGGATCGTGTGTGCCGTGCAGTCGGCGAACCTCGGGGAGCCGGGCGTCCATGAGCGGCGCGGCTGCCTTGACCTCCTCGGCCCGCGGATGAACCGCCGAGACATCGCGGGGTGCGCGCTCCTGCAGGAGCAATTCCGTGGCCTGTATGATGGGTTCCGAATGGAATCGTCGGCGCATTCGGCCGTCGAGCAGCACGTTGGCGATGGCCACGATCGTCATGCCCTGATGATGCGCCATGTACGCCCGGACGATGGCGGTCTCGGCGCCGTCCGGAACACGCGATCGAGTGTAGTCGAGCGCCTCATAAAATCCGTATCGGCTGCGCGCACCGATGCCGGTGAGGCGATCGAAATTGCGCATCGCCCGTTCCGGATCGACCATGGCCGCAAGGGCCGTGGCGTAGGGCGCAATGACGGAGTTCTCGCTGAGACCGCGCTTGAGCCCAAGGCCCGGCACGCCGAAGTTCGAATACTGGTACGTGAGTTCGAGGTCGCGCGCATTGTAGGCGGACTCTGAAATGCCCCACGGAATACCCAGCTCATTGCCATAGGCGATCTGTCGCTGGACGATCAGGCGGCTCGTCTGCTCGAGCAGGCTTCCGTCCGGCGCGCGCATCACCAGCGACGGCATGAGGTATTCGAACATGGACCCCGACCAGGAGATGAGCGCGGCGCCTCTGCCGACCGGCGTGACGGCGCGTCCGAGGCGGAACCAATGGCGTGCCGGGATGTCGTTCTTGGCGATCGCGAAGAAGCTGGCCAGGCGCGCCTCGGAGGCGAGCAGGTCATAGCAGTTGGTGTCGAGCGTGCCGTCCGCGGTGCATCCGATCGAGAGCAGCCGGCGCTGCTTGTCGAGCAGGAAGTCGAACTTCATCCCTTCGGCCATCCCGCGTGCCGTCGCCTCGATGGCCGCCAGGCGCTGCTTCAGGCTGCCGAGGGGACTCGGCGTCTGGGCCGCATCCCGGCGCCAGCTGGTGATCGACCGTTGTGTGGCCTCGCTCCAATAGAGCAAGTCCCCGCCTGCATCCTCTCCCCACTCGCGGACCAGTGTACGGACGATGTCGGCCAGCGTCGCGGCGAGCGGCACGAGTTCCGACAATCGTGTTCCGATATCCGTGGTCGCGGCTTCGGCGGCATCGAGGGCCGCGGCCAGGGCGTTCAGCGCTTCATCGATCTGATCCCGCGAGGTGGCATGCATCCTGCGGTCGTCGGGCAGGCCCCGCCGGGCCTCGCGCGCGAGATCGAGAGCGTCGCGTATCCCGGGAAAGCACTGGCTCTGTGCGGCCGGCACGTCGATCCAGCCGCGGCACGCAATCGCCAGAGCGAGCAGATGGGCCGCCAGATTGCCGCTGTCGACCGAGGATACGTATCTCGGGTCCAGCGGCCGCAGATCGCGGGTGTCATACCAATTGTAGAAATGACCGCGAAACTTCTCCAGGCGGTGCATGGTCGCGAGCGTGGCCTCCGCCCGCTCGACGAAGTCGAATATTCCCGACCAGCCCAGGTCCCGGGCGCTGACCGCGGATAGTAGATAGAGGCCCATGTTGGTTGGAGAGGTCCGGTGGGCCAGCACGGGGCGCGGATCCTCTTGGAAGTTGTCCGGCGGCAACATCTGATCGTCCGCCGTCACGAAAGTCTCGAAGTATCGCCACGTGCGGCGCGCCACCAGCCTCAAGGCGCGCGCGTCCGCATCCGAGACGGCAAGACGCCCCGCCGCCGGCGGTGAAACGCTGATCCAGACGGCGACCGCCGGAGATATCGCCCAGAGCACCAAAAAGGGCGCCGCCAGCCACCCATTGCCGGGGTGGAGATAAAAGGTGAGACAGGCGCCGGCGGCGGCGATCGCAACGGCGCCGGCCATGCGCCGATAGGCGCTCGACAGCGTGAGGCGGAAACTGAGTTTCGCCTGCGCCGCGGTCACCCACTGCAGCAGATTGCGGTTCACGAGCAGGCGGAACAGCGTGCGGCCGATCGCATCGATCATCAACGCCGCCTGGTGCGCCAGGAACGTGACCAGGAAGGCGGTTTGCGCCGCGGCGAGCCACACATCCCGGCGCAGCGCGCGCAGATGGCTGCGAACCGTGATGCCGGTGCGGCTCGGTACGATCGAGGCGAAAATGGGCAGCAGCGCCGGCACGGCAATCGTTGCAATGATGAAGGCGCTCCACATCACAGCTGCGCTGGTCGGAAGCAGCCAACCGATCAGAAGAGCGGCGACGCTCGCCGGCGCCGACAGCGTGCGACGCAGGTTGTCGAACATCTTCCACAAACCGATGAGGGGCAGTGTGCCGCTGCCGCGATGGTCGCCCGCGGCATCGCCCCGGCCCATCATCCAGGGGAGCAGCTGCCAGTCGCCGCGCGCCCAGCGGTGCTGACGTGCGGCGGCGACGTCATAGCGCGATGGAAATTCCTCGACGACTTCGATGTCGGAAACCAGCCCGGCCCGCGCAAAGGTCCCCTCGAAAAGGTCGTGGCTGAGAAGAGTCCCCTCGGGCACGCGATCGGCGAGCGCGGCCTCGAAGGCGTCGACGTCATAAATTCCCTTGCCCGCATAGGAACCGAGACCGAAAAGATCCTGGTACACGTCGGAGACCGCGGCCGCATACGGATCGATCCCGCTCGCGCTGGAGTACACGCGTTGAAACAGGGAGCCTTCGCCGCCCATCGGCAGCGACGGCGTCACTCGTGGCTGGAGCACGGCGTAGCCCTCCAGCACGCGGCCGGTCGCCGCGTCGAACCGGGGCCGGTTCAGCGGGTGAGCCATCTTGCCCACCAGACGGCGCGCCGCATCCAGCGGCAACCGGGTATCCGCATCGAGCGTGATGACGTAGCGAATATCCGCCGGAACGGCCGGGGGGCGGCCGCCGACCTCGACGAAGGTGGTGTCCGCTGCGCCGCGCAGCAGCCGGTTCAATTCGTGCAGTTTGCCGCGCTTGCGCTCCCAGCCCATCCACAGCTTTTGTCCGCTGCTCCACACCCGCCGCCGATGCAGCAGCAAGAACCGGTCGCCCGCGGGGCCCGGTCCATGCAGACGATTCAAGCGCGCAATGCCCAGGGCGGCGATGTCGAGCAGTGCGGCATCTTCGGGCAGGTGCTCGGCTGATGCATCGGTCCAGTCCGACAGCAACGCGAAGTGCAGCTGGGAGTCCCGCGAGGCGAGATAGTGGATCTCGAGGCGTGCGACGTGTTCCTCGATGGCCGCACCAGTCGTCAGAAGTGAGGGCACCACGATCAGGGTGCGCAGATGCGGCGGAATGCCCTCCCGTAACGCAAGACCCGGCAGAATGGTCGCGCCCAGCCCTCGCGTAATGGCGCGGTTCACCAGCGCGATGGCCGCGTCGACCGACGGCACCATTCCCAGGAGCGCCAGCAACGCGAGGCGGTACCCGGTCACGCCCCACGATTGCAATACGATCATGGGCAGGAACAAGACGATGCCGGCAATCAGGACGATGGCGGCGATGTAATCGCCGGCTTCGCGGAGCGTGAAGCGGCCCAGATAACTCCATAGAGAGGGTCGATAGCCGACGGCGACTTCAAAGGCGCGTCGGCCGGCGCCGATCAGGTGGTAACCCGGATCGCGCCGGCGCTCCACCGTGCCCGTGCTGGCGCTCGCGGCCGGCGTACCTCCCGCCGACAGGGCCAAGCGCGCCATGTCGATTTCGGTGTGCTTCGAGCCGCGCGCCAGTTGCTCGATCGCGCGGCGGTACAGGTCGCGGCTTGCGAAATCCATGGCCGCGAAGGCGCTCTCCGACCGCAACAGCTCGTCGACCAGACTGACGCTTTCGAAGAATTCCGGCCAGTCCACATCCGAGAGCAGTCTCATGCTCGTGATGATGTTGCGCACCGTGACGTTCGACGTCGCCTGACGCTGATGCTCCTCGAGGACGATCTCCTCGGCCGTCGTGCCCTGTGAACTCAATCGCTCGTCCAACCACCGCCGCGCCGGCGTGGTCGCCGGATCCTGATCGCGCAATCTCAGCACCAGCTGGACGGCAAAGGCGGGAGCCAGGGGCGCTCCGCTCGCATCGCGCGAGGCCATGGCGTCCGGTTCGGCCGCATAGCCGTTCAGACCCAACAGCCGGTCGGCCATGCTGTCCGCGTCCTGCCGCGCCGCCCGGCTGCTGATGATGAGCGCGGCGGCGCGGCGCAGGTTCTCGACCAGGACGATGCGAAGCGTGATGGCGACCGCCCACAGCTCGCCGATGGTCAGCGGCTGCACGCGCTGATAGGCGCGTACGAATAGGCGCAAAGAGTCAGGATCGATTCGGCTGTCGCTATGGGCGATGAATGCCCAGGCGAGGCCGAACACGCGCGGATAGCCGACGAATGGCCCGTCCGCAAGCTTCGGCAATTGGCGATAGAAACCCGGCGGCAGATCTCGGCGAATCTCCCGGATCTGCTCTTCGACGAGGTGATAATTATCCAGCAGCCATTCGGCGGCCGGTGTGATCGCGCGGTCTTCGCCAACCGCGGCGGCGGTCGCCCGGTAAGCGGCGAGCAGAACCGACTCGTTGTCCTTCAGCCGTACGCTGAGGGAGCTGCGCGCCGAGCGCCGTTGCGTCACCCGTTGGGCAACCGCGAGACTCGCGGCATGCTGCTCGAGGCGCTCGCTGCTGAAGAGCTCGGCGCGGAGGATTTCTTCGTTGTCCCAGGGTGAGACCGCGGAACCGTGAAATAGCATCGCTGACGTCCTAACCTTCGCTCATGATAGGGAGGCGGCCGCGCTCCGTTATCCTAAGGGATCCGGTGCGCCCTCCAGGGTCCGTTTCGCCCGAACAGACGGTAGGCCGTTGAAATCGCTGGCGAAGCCATTAGGGCATAGATCGGCCGTGCCGTGTGCGATTTCGTCGCGGGAGGCCGCCCAACGGGTCGCAAGATCGACCTCCGCTCGCGCTCGGTCGTTCCGTCTTGCACAATCCGGATAGTGCGCCCGTTGCCTGATCGTGGGCGTATCATTCAGGTCAATATGGTTGTCAGGAGGGCCCCATGGACAAGCAATTGCGAGAGGAATACGACACCGGCCTCAAAAAGATCAGGCTGGAAATCAAGACCCTCTTGGTCCCCCACGGCATTTTTGGCACCGTTACGGAAGTTGACAGCGGCCCGGCGCAGGACGTCCCGGATGGCTCGAGAATCGAGATCGTCGCCATGGGTAAGACCGTCGCGAGATCGTTCGACCGCAAACAAATCGAAGGCTGTTGTCTCAGGGTGCGCGGCGAGGTCTTGTCCAGCATCATCGCCATGGTGGATGAACTATCGGATTCAGCGCGCTAGCCTGCGGACGGCTCCAGCCACTCGCCGAGTCTCTCGGCGATCATCAGGGTCGGGGCATTCGTATTGCCGCCGATGAGCCGCGGCATCACCGAGGCATCGGCGACGCGCAAACCCTCGACGCCGCGGACCCGCAGCAGGCAATCCACCACCGATCGCGAGTCAGCGCCCATGCGGCAGGTTCCCGCCGGGTGGTAGACCGTTTCGGCCTTGAGGCGCAGCACGCGCTCCAGATCCTGGCGGGTCGTGGCGGCATCCCCGGGAAAGACCTCGGCGCCGCGGAACGGGGCGAATGCGGGCGAGCGCAGAATTTCGCGTGAGCGGCGCATGGCTTCCAGCAGGATGTCGAGGTCGCCCACGGCGCTCAGGTACGATGCGAAGATGCGCGGCGGGTCCTCGACGCGGTTCGAGCGCAGCTCGAGCCGGCCGCGGCTCGCGGGGCGCAGCGCGCAGGCGTGCAGCGTGTAGCCGTGGCCGGGCAGGCGGTTGCGGCCGTGGTCGTCGAGCTGCGCCGGGACGAAATGCAATTGCACGTCGGGCCGTTCGTCGGGGGCCAGATGCGTGCGGATGAAGCCGCCGGCCTCGGCGACGTTGGTCACGCCCGGGCCGGAGCGCGTCAGGACGTAGCGCAGGGCCACGATGAGTTCCTGATACGCCCGGAAATCGTACGTGATCTTGCGCGTGCATTTTTGCAGGGTGCAAAAGTCCAGGTGATCCTGCAGATTGCGGCCCACCTCGAGGTTGTCCGCCGCCGGGACGATGCCCAGGCTGCGCAGCTCGTCGGGATTTCCGATGCCCGACAACATCAGCAACTGCGGCGAGCCGATCGCGCCGGCGCTCAAGATCACCTCGCGTTCGGCACGCACCCGATGGGCCTGCCCCCGGTGTTGATACTCGACCCCGACCGCGCGTTGACGTTCGATGATCAGGCGGCGGCACAGGCAGCCGGTGAGGACGTGAAGGTTGGGGCGGCCGGCGGCGGGCTTGAGATACCCGACGGCGGCGCTGCAGCGCCGCCCGCGGCGTTGGGTGACCTGATAGAAACCCACGCCTTCCTGCACCGCCCCGTTGAAGTCCGGATTGCGCGGCAGGCCGCATTGCACGGCGGCGTCGACGAACACGCGGCTCAATGGATTGCGAAAGCGAAGATCTTCGACCGACAACGGTCCGCCGACGCCATGATAGGCATCGGCGCCGCTCGCCTGATCCTCGGCCCTGCGAAAAAAAGGCAGCACGCGCGCATAGTCCCACCCCTCGGCGCCCAGCGCCGTCCACTCGTCGTAGTCGAGTCGGTGTCCCCGGGTGTAGCACATGGCATTGATCGAACTGGAGCCGCCGAGCACGCGGCCGCGCGGCCAGTACAAGCGGCGTCCGCCGAGTTCGGGCTCCGGTTCCGTGTAGTAGCTCCAGTCGACGTGCGGATTGCCGGCCAACCGCGCGAGACCCGCCGGCATGTGAATAAAGGGGTTGGTATCGCGGCCGCCCGCCTCGAGCAGGAGCACGCGCCGCTCGGGCCGCGCCGAGAGCCGATTGGCGAGCACGCAACCCGCGGAACCGCCGCCCACGATCACGTAGTCATAGGTCGCCTCAGGCGCTCCGCAGTTCATTCACCGCACGCCACGCCTGGTCGATCGCTTCGTGGGTGTAGGAGTTCCACCCGGCATCGCAGTTGGCGATGGTGATATTGCCGCAGCGCCGCCGGGCGATCACGTAGGGCGCAGGGCCCGGCGTCTCGGGATCGAACAGCGTATTCGCATCATAGGAATAGCCGTGCGGCCATCGATTCACCGTGATCGCGGCGATGTCCCTTGCCGAACTGAAACCACCGTACCTAAGCACGCGGTCGAGCTGCTGGGTGATCTGCCTTTCATATTCCTCGAATGGGGTCTTGAGCAGTTGCTCCCTTCCCAACCGGAATTGCTCGACGTTCGTGAGCCCCTGGTTGGGCGTCAGCGGCAGGTGCTCCAGGTGCAGCACGATCGGCTCGTCCGGATCGCGGGGGTTGCGATAGCCGCCGAGCGACACGGGGTAATCCAGTTTGATGTTCGAAAAGTACCCATAGGGGCAGTAGATCTCGTCGACCCCCAGCTTGCGGAAGGCCTGCCAATTGCGGATGGCCACATTGACGTAGACCAGCGGAAGCTTGACGCATGCGGCGAGCGCCTGTTTCTGGGTGTCCGGCAACTCCGGCAGGATGTGCGGGATGAGCATGTTGTAGCAGGCAAGCACGCATTGCCGCGCCTGGATGCGCTGCAGAGCGCCGGATTGCACGTAGCCGATGTCCACCCCGCCGCCCTTGGCGTTGGCGACCGCGACGGCGGTGCTGTTCAAACGCAGTCGAATAGGCTCGCCTGCGACGTCGAGCTTCGCGTAGTCGAAATCGGCCAGCAGCACGTCATCCATCGTGTGGCCGGGCGCCACCGCGGGGATGAGACTGCGCACCAGCAATCGCGCGATCGACGCGTTGCCGTCGGGGAAGTGATAAATGTAGGGCTCGTCGAATCCCGCTTCAATTTGATCCTTCAGCCCCAATCGTGAGAAACCCGGATACGCGCTGCCCATCGCCTCGAACGCCGGCACGATGTCCGGACCCATGGCCAGCAAACCCTTGGTGCCGCCGTCGAAGAACCGGATCGCCTCATCGCCCAGCCCGGCATCGGTTCGCAGATAGTCGCGGTAGCTCACCTTCTTCAGGTAGTCGATCTTCTGCGCCTTCGACTTCCCGGCAAGATAATCCTTGGGGTGCCGGAAGAACCGCACCAGGCGCGCCTTGGCGTCGTCGGAGAGGGGGAATTCGGCAATGGCGTCCTCGATCGGGCGCGGCTTCACCTCGTCCGCCATCGAATCGCCGCCGGTGACGACCGGATTGCCGGCGACCAGCCGATCCACCCCGAAGGTCTCGCGATCGAAAAAGACGCCCTGGGTCAACCCGAGCGAGCCGTAGAGCTTGCGGTCGTAGGCCGTGTTCCAGCGCGCGATGTCGACGCCGAGCGTGCCGAGCAGCCGGTTGACGGTCTTGCTGAACAGCGCCTTCGGCGACTGCAGCGACTCGGTTCCGCCGTACCCGAGCAGCAGCCGGTCGCCGACTCGGAACTCGTTGCGCTTGGCATGTCCCCCGAAGTCATCGTGGTTTTCCAGGATCAGGATGCGTGATGTGGGGCCATGCGCCTCGCGATAGAACCACGCGGCGGCCAAACCGCTGATGCCGCCGCCGACCACGACCAGGTCGAATGTCTCCTGCGCCGCGCGGCCGGAAATGTCGAACTGTTTGCCCTCGCGCCCGACCTGGTGGGCGACCTCGAACGCTCCGGGGTGGCTCCCCCGCAGACCGGTCAAAGCGGGCGGATAATAGGGGTTGGGCGTGGCGCGCAATTGAGCGAGCGGGGTCAGGCCGCCGGCAATGACGAGCGCCGTGCCGCCAAGAAAGTCGCGGCGAGTGACGGTGTTGGGCATGTCGCCCAGTATATCCCGCCGTCGCCGGATTGCGGGTTGCCGGTGCCCATCAGCGGGCGTGATGGCTATACTGCGCCGTTACCGTACGAACGTCGGCGGGTACACCAGTGAACGGAACGGTTGCGCTGATCGAGCTTGCCGGTCATGTCGGCCTCCTCCTCTGGGGGACGCACATGGTCGGCACGGGCGTGCAGCGCGGCTTCGGAACCGTCTTGCGGCGCTGGCTGGGACGGAACCTCAGCAATCGCTTTCGGGCCTTTTTGACCGGAGTCGGGGTGACCGCCCTGCTCCAGAGCAGCACCGCGACGGGTTTGCTCGCCACCTCTTTCACGGCGACGGGCGTCATTGCGCTGCCGCCCGCGCTCGCCGTGATGCTCGGCGCCAATGTCGGCACGGCGCTCCTGACGCAGGTGCTGTCGTTCAATATTGCACTCGTGGGACCGCCTCTGGTGCTCGTCGGAGTACTCGGCTTCCGCTGGGCCAGCGACGGCCGGGCCAAGAACATGGGCCGCATTGCGATTGGGCTCGGCCTCATGCTCATGGCCCTGGCCGGCCTGATGCGTACGCTGGGGCCCATCGAGAACACCCCGCTGCTGCGCCCCGTCCTGAGCGCGCTCACCGCCGAGCCGGTTCTGGCCGCCATCGTGGCGGCGGTCCTCACCTGGGCCTGCCACTCGAGCATTGCCATCGTCCTGCTGGTCGCCTCTTTCGCGGCGACGCATGTCGTCGATACCACGGGCGCGCTGGCGCTGGTGCTCGGCGCCAATCTGGGCGGCGCGCTGCCGCCGCTCGTCGGGGCATCGTCCTCCGTCGCGCGCCGCTTGCCCCTCGGCAACCTGCTGGTGCGCGCCGCGGGCGTCGTGGTGGTATTGCCGTTCCTGTCCGCGATCAGCGGCCTGCTCGAGCGTTTCGATGACGCGCCCGGGCGCCTGGTGGTGGACTTTCACCTCGCATTCAATCTGATGCTGGCCGTGGTCTTCCTGGGATCGGTCGAGCACTTTTCGCGGCTGCTGCAGAGCTGGCTTCCGGATCCGCCCGCGCCCGTCGATCCCGCCCGGCCCGTCCATCTCGACGTCGCGGCGTTGAATTCGGGGACCGTCGCTCTGGCGAACGCCGCCCGCGAGACGCTGCGCATTGCCGATATGATCGAGAGCATGCTCCGCGATGCGCTCACGGTCCTTCGCAGCAGCGATCGCGGATGCGCGGCGGCGATCGGCCTGAAGAATCGCTGCGTCGACCAGCTGGGTGGTTCGATACGCCGCTATTTGGCGGACATCGGCGACGAGCAGTCGCTGGACACGCGGGAGGGGGCGCGCGGTCAGGACATCCTGTCGGCGGTCATCAACCTGGAGCATGCCGCCGATATCGTGAGCAACAGCCTGGTGGAATTCGCCGTCCGCAACCTCAAGCAGGGGCGGGCGCTGTCGCCGGATGAGATGGCGATGGTCGCGGAAATGCAGGGCGAAATACTCGAGAGCCTGCGGCTCGCGGTCGCGGTGTTCTTGCAGGCAGACCCGAGCGACGCC
>Ga0182016_10000263_pt1 | contig 65937 bp, 48 predicted proteins | sample 712S2MmetaG_FD_120491 | JGI IMG/M metagenome (GOLD analysis project Ga0182016, IMG submission 120491) | Permafrost microbial communities from Stordalen Mire, Sweden - 712S2M metaG | ecosystem: Environmental > Terrestrial > Soil > Wetlands > Permafrost | place: Sweden: Stordalen | collected...
ACCAGCATCTCGCGCGCCGCCGCGCCAGCCTGGCGCAGAGCCCAGTAGTTGGTCCAGGTTACCGTGCTGCCGTACGTACCGATTGAATTGCCAATCTGCTGGGTACCGATTGCAGGCACTCCCTGCGATGTCTTGATCGTGTTGTAATTCACCATCAGGTCTTCAGCCAGAATCTGCGCCAATCCGGAGAAAGAACCCTGACCCATCTCGGATGAGCCGATGGTGAGGGTGACGACGCCGCTGCTCGAGATGTTCAGCCAGCTGTTCACCTGGGTATTCGCCGGAGGCCCCGCAATTCCACCCACCATTGCTTCAACTCTGCGTGTACCGGCCTCCAGGGCGAGACCCAGCGTGAGGCCTGCTGCGCCCCCCGTGACCAGGAACTTACGGCGGCTGATCTTGCGCGATTCCGTTTCCTGATTCTCAATGGGTAGAATCTCGTGTCTCTCGTCTAATTCAGTCTTGGGCATGATGAACCTCGCTCGATCTGGAGTGACTTGATCGCTTGTAACCGTAGTAAGTCGATCTCTTGCAAGTTGGAGTCGTCTACATCTGCCGCAGTTAGAGCGTCAGGATAGCTTCCATTATGCGGGGATAAGTTCCGCAGATGCAGACATGGTGCACATTGGCAGCGATGGCGGCGCCGTGTAATCCAGCCAGCATCTGAGCGGCAACTTCCATGATCTGTCCGGGCTGGCAATAGCCGCACTGGGGAACCTGGTTGGCCACCCACGCCAGTTGGGCGGGATGCGTCGAGGTCGGGGAAAGACCTTCGATGGTGACGATCGATTCACCCGCCACCGATGCCGCCACGGTGACACAGGCCTGAATCGCCTCGCCGTTAGCTAGCACAGTACAGGCGCCACAAATCTGCTGTCCGCAGCCGTACTTGGTTCCCTTCAGGCCAATAATGTCTCGTATGACCCACAGGAGAGGCATATTAGGATCGTTGACTGTGACGTTATAGTTCTGGCCGTTCACGTTGAGAGTGAAACTAGTAGCCATGGTGACCTCCGACTTTCGGGGAAAGTCTGGACATCAGGGGAAAGGCCCAGGCCACCATGAGAGCACACATGAATGTGGTACTTCAACGAAAAAGCGAAGCGCCGCCGTGACGCGTGATCTATTTGCGCGGATATGTATGGATTCGTTCAAGGAAACTGCTTAGTTAGAAAAGCGAGCCAACCTACGCCCCAGCCCGGTACCACTCCACTGTGCGACGCAGAGCTTCGCGGAAGCTCACCTTCGGCTCATAGCCCAGCAGCTCCTTGATCCGGCTGATATCGGCATGAGAGTGCCGAATATCGCCCGCCCGCGCTTCGGCGAAGACCGGATCACCTTTGAAGCCTGTCAGATCTTTCAAGATGTCGAAGGTTTCACGAAGTGTATAACGCGCTCCGGTAGCTGCATTCATCATCTGTCCAGCAACCCTCTCTGCTGGAGCCGACGCTGCCAGCAGATTGGCGTTTACCACGTCGTCGATGTAGGTGAAGTCGCGGCTCTGTTGCCCGTCGCCATAGATCGTCGGAGCTTCTCCGGCCAGCATCTTCCTGCAGAAGATAGCCAGCACACCGGAGTAGGTCGATCCGGGATCCTGATACGGCCCAAAGACATTGAAATACCGAAGCACCACGGTCTCCATGCCATACACGCGCGCAAAGCTCCGCATGTAGTACTCTGCCGCCAACTTTGCTGCTGCATAGGGCGATATCGGATTCGGCAGCATATCTTCACGCTTCGGCAAGGTTGGGGTATCGCCATACGCCGAAGACGATCCCGCAAACACAATCCGCCTCACACCCGCGGCGCGCGAAGCCACCAGCACATTGAGTGTCGCATCGACACAGTTCACATTGGTCGAAATGGGGTCACTTACAGAGCGAGGCACTGAGGCCAGCGCTGCTTCATGAAACACGGTGTCGATACCGGCGCAAGCCTTCGCACATGCGTCCGGGTTCGCAAGGTCCCCTTCCTGGAACTCAATTGCTTCCAGGCCCACCAGGTTCGCTCGCCGTCCGGTAATGAAGCTGTCAATGCCTCGAACGCTTTCGCCGCGCGCCAACAGCCCCGCAGCAATCGATCGTCCGATAAACCCACCAACTCCGGTAACAAGATACTTCGCCAAAACTCAACCCCGTGGCAATAAAAGTATGGGCGGCAACAAACTCACTGTGCCAACGTTAACAGACCCGACCAGCTCAAAACTCGGTCCGCATCTCAATTAGAAACAATGGGGTGGAGGTTGATCGAATAAAAATCCAGCGCCCCTTTTCCTTATCGGTAGTTACGGTCATCGCCCGTTTTTTACTTTAGATTGCCAAAAACTAAAGTAATCCGAGGGTCTCACATCTTGCCGAGAACCAGCGCTGTCCGTTTAACTTTGCGATCTCTTGTCAAAACTGTCTGTGCTCAATTGCACACCTGTTCGCGACCTTCACGACATCGCCCAACCCATTCCTGTATTGTTGCCTTGTACCCCGCTCGCTCCTCCATGCTCACAGCGCTCTCCAACCTTCCTACCCTGGCTGAACCTGAGAGCTTCTCGACCCTCGAGAAGATTCTCTTCCTCGCCCTTGTGTTTGCATCCGGATGGGGATTCTGGCGACGATTTAACTTCGTTCTGCAACGCATCCTCCGCTCAAGACCTGACCCAGGTTTCAAACTCACTCACATTGGCAAGCGCGTCTGGGACTTCTTTTGGGAAGTTCTTTGCCAGGCCAAGGTCATTCGCGAGCGCCCCCTTCCCGGCCTCGCACACGCCTTTGTGTTCTGGACCTTTTGCGCATTCGCCATCGTTACGTTGAACCACTGCGCTTCCGCCCTCGGCCTTGGCTTTCTCTCGCCCGCAGGCGTTTTTGGCCAGCTTTACTTCGATCTTGCCGGACTCTTTGCCCTCGCATGCTCCGTGTCCATCCTCTATCTCTTCGCCCGCCGCTTTCTCTTACGGCCCATCTGGCTCGGCAAGGATCTTTCATGGGAGTCCGGCGTCATAGCCCTGCTGATCTTCCTGCTCATGGCCACCTATCTGGCCTCCTTCTTCTTCACATCCTCAGCCCCAGAGGCCCGTGTCCTCTGGTGGGCTCACACGCTTTGCCTCCTCGCCTTTCTTCCCCTCATTCCTCATACCAAGCACCTTCATCTTGTTCTTAGTCCTGCAACCATCTTCCTTTCCCGCGGCAGCTTCGCCCACATTCCGCCTCTCTCAGGCGACGAAGACTTCGGCCTTGTCGCCGGTACAGATCTAACCCGCCTCATCAGCCTCCAGGCGTATTCCTGCGTTGAATGCGGCCGTTGCACTGAGCATTGTCCGGCTGTTGCCACCGGAAAGGTCCTTAATCCCAAGGAAATCGTCCTGGGCCTGCGCAGTTATTTAAACGATTTTGGCCCCGCCTCCGCCGAACCGCTGCTCGGCCATTACAACTCACAGGAAGCTGTCTTCCAATGCACCACCTGTGGCGCATGCGAGTTCCAATGCCCGGTCGGAATTGAACACGTGCCCATCCTGGTTGGCCTGCGCCGTGGAGCCGTCAACACCGGCGCATGGGAGGACGACCACGGCGGCAAGCTCTTCCTGAATCTGGAGCGCGGCTCGAACGCTCTCGGCCTCAGCACCACCGAGCGCGATCGCTTCATCGAGAAGACTGCCCTGCCCATCTTCGACGGGACTCAGGAGTATTGTCTGTGGCTTGGCTGCATGGGGGGCTACGACCCCAAGGGGCGCGAGATTGTCGCCGACTTCGCCCGCGTGATGCGCCACCTTGGTGCCAGCTTCGGCGTGCTGCGCAAAGAGAAATGCACTGGCGATCCTGTTCGTCGACTCGGCAATGATCTACTCTTTCAGCAACTCGCCGAAGAGAACCTCAAAGCTCTCGCTCAGAACAAGGTCCGCAAGATCGTCACCATCTGCCCTCACTGTGTTCGTACCATCCAGGAAGACTGGAAGGAGTACGGAACGCCGCCTGAGGTCGAACATCACAGCGAATTCATGGCCCGCTTCGCCGACAGGCTTGCTCCACAGAGCTCCGGCTCGGAGAGCATCGTCTTCCACGATCCTTGCTATCTGGGCCGCTATCGCAACGTCTACGACGAGCCTCGAGCCATCGTGGCCCAATCAGGGCAGCTTGTCGAAGCGCCACGCAATCACGAGCGCAGTTTCTGTTGCGGAGCAGGAGGAGGACTTGCTTTCCTTGGCGACGAATCAGGGCAGCGCGTGAGTCATGATCGTGTTCAGGAGCTGATTGCGACGGGCGCAACTACGATCGCTGCTGCTTGTCCGTTCTGCAATACCATGCTCAACGACGCTCTCGCCGCCACAGGCGATGCCGCTCCAAAACTCGTCGACATCGCCCAACTCGCGGCGCGGGGGGCTGCCCGACTATCATGAACCTAAGACGCAAACATGAAAATCATTGTCGCGATCAAACAAGTCCCCGAACGCGATGCACCAATCCGCATCGACGCCTCTGGCAAGTGGATTGACGAGTTCGGCCTCCAATGGGCTCTGAACGAGTCGGATGCATACGCCCTTGAAGAAGCCTTGCTGCTCAAAGAGAAGTCTGGCGATCCTACCAGCGAGGTCATCGTCCTCTCTGCTGGCCCTGAGCGCGTTGGAGTTACCCTGCGTGAGGCACTCGCCAAGGGTGCTGACCGCGCCATCCACATCCTCGCCGACGATCTTGCCTCGCGCGACTCTCTCGGCCTCGCCCGACTGCTCGCGGCAGCCATCGCGCCAGAGAAGCCCGACTTGATCCTTACCGGCCTTCAGTCTGAAGACCTTGGCCTCGGCCAAACAGGCGTCATCCTCGCCGAACTTCTCGGCTTGCCGCACGCCTCTCTGATCCTGACCGTTGAGAAGACAGCTACCGGCCTTGCCGTGAAGCGCGAATTGGAGGAGAGCTGGTTCCAGACCATCGACCTGCCGCTCCCGGCATTGCTCACCATCCAGTCCGGCGGCAACAAGCTGCGCTACGCCACGCTCATGGGCATCAAGCGCGCCAAGAGCAAGGAATGCCGCGTCCTGCCCGCGGCGGACCTGGCCCCTGCCTCCCCCCCAGTTGTCACGCTCGCCTCAGTCACCCTTCCGCAGAAGCAGAAGTCTACGCAATTCCTCACTGGTTCTCCAGCCGAGGCTGCCGCAGCTCTGATTGAAAAACTCAGAACGGAGGCGCGGGTCCTATGAGCGTTTTTGTCATCCTCGAAGATCGCAACGGCAAGATTACGCGCTCCAGTTGGGAAGCAGCAGCAGCAGCCACGCTTGCTGCGGGCGCGCCTGTCACTGCCGTTCTCCTCGGCGCCAACACTGAGGCTCTCGCCGCCGAATCCGCAACTGGAGCATTTTCACGCATCATTCGTGTCGAACATCCTCTGCTTGCTGCCTACTCCTCCGATGGCTTCGTCGCTGCCCTTTACCAATTGCTCCAAACCGAAACTCCAGAGTACGTAGTACTTCCGCACACCTACCTGGTCCGTGACTTCGCTCCTCGCCTCGCCACGCGCTTTGGCCAGGTCCTTATCAGCGACGTCATCGCAATCGAACCCGGACCTGCATTTGTTCGTCAGCTCTTCCAAGGCCGCATGAACGCAACTTACCAATCCACCGGACCATTGCCCTGCTTCATCTCCATCCAGGCTGGCGCATTTCGTGCCACATCCCCCATGACCAGCCCCATAGCCGCCATCGAAACTTTTGTCCCCGAAATCGCAGCCCGCGACATCCGCACCACTGCCGGCGCACCCTTTCGCGCCTCTTCCCAAACAGTCGACCTCGGCTCCGCGCAACTCATCGTCGGTGTTGGTCGAGGCATCAAGGACGAATCAAACATCCCCATCGTGCAGGCCCTGGCAACCGCACTCGGCGCTGAGCTAGCCGCTTCGCGCCCCATCTGCGATGCAGGATGGCTCCCCATGGAGCGCCAGGTCGGCAGCTCCGGCCAAACCGTCGCCCCCAAACTCTACTTGGCCATTGGCATATCAGGCGCTATTCAGCATCTTGTCGGCATCAAAGGCTCGCAATGCGTCGTCGCCATAAACAAAGACCCGCACGCGCCCATCTTCGAGATCGCCGACTACGCAATCGTTGGCGACTTATTTGAAGTAGTGCCCGCACTGACGGCAGCCATTAATGCGGCTAGACAATAGCTTCATGGAGCCCCGTGCAAGAACCAACTAAACAGTCGTCAGCGCGCATCCGCGTCGTCCCCGCCACTCGCGAGCAGGAGCCTGTTCTCGCCAACCTCCTCGAGCTCTACATTTACGACTTCAGCGAAATCCTTCCTGTCGCTCTCGGGCAAGACGGCAGATTCGGATACAAGGGCCTCTCTGACTATTGGAGTCTGCCTGACCATCATCCCTTCCTGATCACGGTTGACGACCAACTCGCCGGCTTCGTCCTGGTGAAGAAATCACTCGCGCTCTGCGACCATGCGAATGGAAACGACAAGCAGATCTGGGACATTGCCGAGTGCTTCGTTGTCCGCGCACACCGCTGCAGTGGCGTCGGTCTCATAGCGGCGCATCAGGTTTGGTGTCAGTTTCCCGGCCCGTGGCAGGTGCGGGTCATGGACATCAATCCCGCAGCCAAGCCTTTTTGGCAACGCGCCATTGACACCTTTGCCGGGCACCAAATCGATCCTGCGCCGATTAACCACGGCGGAAAGACCTGGGCGGTTTTCACCTTTGAAAGCAGGGCCGCGGGCCAGGTCTGACGTCAAAGCCATCTAGCACAGAGCCACAACGAACTGCGGGATAGACGCTCTGGGCGAGTATCCATCCCGCAATCCTGCTGGATGCTGTCTGCCAATGCATCCGTGTTCTTGGCGTTTGGCCTAAATCCGTGTTCGCACCTCCCTTTCTGATTGCGCCTGTCGGCTGCCCTGCGCCTGCTGTTGCGCTGGCGCTCCAAAAACATTTTGAAGCAGCTGCACCCCTTTGGGCGATCCCAGTCCGCAGGCTGGATTCCAACCCGGACCGGCGGAGAAAGCGCCGTTGTTGCCCGTAGTTATCTCGTTGAAGCACTGTGTCTCAACAGCAGCGTAGAGGCGTGGGTTGATGAAGCCCACGCGGGTCTGCAGACTCTGGTTGAACAAGGCCAACAGCCCAGCCCACAACGGAGCCACGGCGCTGGTACCGCCTACGACTTGCTGCTGCCCGTCAACCAGTATGTTGTAGCCGGTGTCGGGAGCGGCGTCGCCGGCCACATCCGGCACTCCGCGCCCTTGCTGGCCTGCCCCTTGCTGGCCCGCAATGTTCGCCTGATACGAGGGGCGCGAGAACGCAGCGCTGTATCCCCCGCCGCTCGCTCCGCCTTGAGGGCCGTCGTTCCACACCGTCTCGCTTGTTATCTCGCCCTGCACCGACAGCAGCCGCGTCCCGCCGGTTGCCAGCACATAGGGACACGACGCAGGGAAGTTGACATGGTTCTGCCCGTCGTCCACCCCATCACTGGACCCCTGATCGCCGGAGGCCGCAATCACCGTGATGCCCAGCAGCGAAGCTTCCTGCGCTACATCCGCAAAGTTCTGGATCGACTGCGCTGTCCAATTGCTCTCCGAGCTTCCCCAGCTGATTGAGATCACGCCGGGTTTGAGTAATTGGTCGTGAACCGCCATGCTCAAAGCATCCTGGAATCCGCGGTCGGTATTCGGTGCAAAGTAGACAGCGATTTGCGCTCCCGGAGCCACCGATCCGGCCACCTCAATGTCCAGCATGACCTCGCCATCGGCGCTCTGCGCTGTCGAGGGGCGATTCTTGGCCTGGTCTACAGATGCTGTCTGGACCGATGGAGGCTGTAGTCCCTGAGACTGAAAGTATTGCTGGATATCGGCCGGACGATACCCTCCGCCAAGCTCGATCAGGCCGATCACTTGCCCGGCTCCAGTCAAGTCCTCAGGGAACCCATAGAGCCTCGCTACCTGCGATGGGTTGTAGGAGTTGTTCGAAGCCCGCGCGCCAAAACTGCGAGTGGTGCTCCGGTATCTGATTTGCGGCTTGGCCACGGGCCGGTCGTCCAGGCCAAAGACGCCCTGCACGAAGGAACAGTCCCGCGGGACATGAATCGGGCCAGTTCGTCCCCGATAGCTTCCATCCGGATGCTCATAATCGACGAGCTCGATTCCGAATGCCTTTTCCATGGCCGAAACCGTCCCGGCCAGTGTAATGGTGCGTCGCAGTGCTTCGTCGCCGCGTTCAAGCAGGAGCAGCTTGTTCTCCTGCGCGAATTGCTTAATCCTGTCGACATGCGCAGGATCGGCGCCGTACAGTGCTCTGAAATCGCCATGACTCATGTGGTTCCCAATCGTCATTGCCTGTGGCAGTGGCTGGCGATGCTTCAAGATGACTGAGACCTCAATCAGTTGGTGGGGATTTGTCGGTCCAATTGGACGGGCTCCCTTGAGCGCCGCCCGCTCGCTTCCCTTGATGGCAACCATCGGTGTATTCGGCATCTGATTCTCCTTTCGCAATAGGGTTGAATCCTGCGATGAAAGAGTCACCCAGCATGTCGCTGTCCGGCACAAGAGACAGAGTCATCGCCGTGGAAGGGTCCAGGCGTTCCTCTGCCGTGCCTCGTGCCAGGAGACATTGCTGAGCGATGCTGCTCAAAGCCCCTTTAAAATGGGCTCACTTTGGACACGTCGCGGCGAAACCGCGGAACGGCCAGGAAACAGCGGACAAATCTTTTTGCGGGGAATTCAATCAGTTTTGGGCAATCGGCCGATTACGATGGCCGATCCACCTGAATCGATCCGGCTTCGCGATGAAAGAGCCAACATCGCCCGAACATAAACCCGGCACGCTTGCAATGCTCGGAGAGATGCTTCATCGTCTATTGTTGGCCATCCGGATCGTTCACCATTGAGTCGCGGCGTCTATCAGGTATCTGCCGCAGGAAGAGGCGCCGACACTGCCGGCTCCGGGCTGGAACTTGAATTCGCAAGGGGAGAGAAACAGGAATCAACTTGACGCCTAGGCGTCCGTCCAATTGGAGTCGCCGAGACAGATGCAGGTGTTCACGCCAATCGGATCGGCCGTGCGATTTCTTGTCAGAAAGAGGACTCGCACTGACGCAGCGAGTATAACTCCAACTTGCCTCGTCATGTCAAATTTGTCTAGAGAACTTTTTCGGTGGATACTTGCTCACCGCGCCATCGACCACGCCATGAATCGGGGAATCAAGACCACCAGGCCCATCCTGCATCCGCGAATCGCGGCACTCGACGCCGGCGAGACCTCAGACTCTCATTTGGGCAGACAATTTGCGCCGCCCTCCCCCTACGCGATATGGTTCCCTGTTCACCCGCAAAGCAGTTCAAACGAGGCCAACCGCCCATGTTTACTCCCGGAACTTACCAGATCGCCCTCGCCCTCATGATCCTCACCATGCTCTGCTGGGGATCCTGGGCCAACACTCTCAAGCTCTGTCCTGGCTATCGCTTCCAGCTTTTTTACTGGGACTACGCGCTCGGCCTGCTCGTCTGCTCCGTCTTCTGGGGCCTTACTGCGGGCAGTCATGGAAATGCTGGAACAGCATTCCTGCCTGACATAGTCCAGACCCCCACCGTCGCCATCGTCTACGCGGCGCTTGGCGGCGTTATTTTCAACATCGCCAACCTGCTTCTGGTCGCCGCCATCGATGTAGCCGGTCTCGCCGTCGCCTTCCCGGTCGGCATCGGCCTCGCACTCATCGTCGGTGCCGTCTCCAGCTACTTCGTCCACCCAGCCGGCAATCCCCTGCTCCTCTTCGGCGGAGTCGCCCTCGTCACAGTGGCTATCATCCTCGATGCTGCCGCTTACCGGCGTCGCGACGCCAACGCCAAGGCGGCTACCACGCGCGGAATCGTCCTCTCTCTCGTGGCCGGCTTGCTGATGGGCACCTTCTATCCCCTCGCGGCACACGCCCTGGCTACGCGAACAGGCATTCCAACTCACCCCACGCCCGGCCCCTATGCGATCACTCTCTTCTTCGTCCTCGGCGTGCTCATATCCACCATCCCCGCAAATCTGCTCCTCATGTGGAAGCCCCTCGACGGAAAGCCGCCCGTCTCGATGTCCGGATACTGGAATGCCCCGCTCTCATGGCACTTCGCAGGCATCCTCGGCGGAGCCATCTGGTGCACCGGCGGTCTCTCCAACTTCCTCGCATCTGGAACAAATCTGGTCGGCCCCGCGGTCGCCTACTCCATCGGACAGGGCGCAACCATGGTCTCAGCCTGCTGGGGCGTCTTTGTCTGGCATGAGTTCGCTGGAGCTCCCGCCGCATCACGCCGCTTCCTCGCCCTCATGTTTCTCTTCTTCCTCCTCGGCCTCGGTTCCATCGCCCTGGCTCCGCTCTACTGAGGTCATCGAAATGAACTCCACGCGCAAGCCCATCGTCGTCGTCGGCAGCGTCACCATGGACATGGTGACAGTCACACCAAAGATTCCGCTTATCGGCCAGACCGTCATTGGTACCGGGTTCGGCACCACTCCCGGCGGCAAGGGCGCAAACCAAGCCGTCGCTGCGGCACGCCTTGGCTACCCAGTACAGATGGTCGGCAAAGTCGGCCGCGATTCCTATGGCCCGGATCTGCTCAAAAACCTCTCGACCGCAGGCGTAGGAATTGCAGCTATGGAAGAAGTCGACGGCTCTTCGGGACTCGCGCCTATCTTTCTGTCGGAAGCGGGCGAGAATGCCATCGTTGTCGTTCCCGGCGCAAATGGCAAAGTCGATTTAGCGACCGTCGATCGCCACGCCGACCTCGTTCGCTCCGCCGGCATGGTTCTTTGCCAGCTTGAGCTGCCTCTCTCCACCGTTGCTCACACCATCGCCCTCTGCGCTGAGGCTGGTGTTCCCGTCATGCTTGACCCGGCGCCCGCCGCGCCGCTCCCCGATGAAGTCTTTCCCCACATAGCCTGGTTCACGCCCAACGAAACTGAGGTTCAGCTCTACACCAGCCCCAACGCCAGCCCCGAAGCAGCCGCATCCGAACTCATCGCCCGCGGCCTGGCCGGCGTGGTCCTCAAGCGCGGTTCTGAAGGCGCATACGTCGCTACTGTGCAAGGCCTCACCGCGTGGATCAAACCTTTTTCAGTAAAGGTCATCGACACCGTCGGCGCAGGAGACTGCTTCAACGGCGCATTCGCCGTCGCGCTGCTTGAAGGTCTCGACCCCATTGCTGCCGCGCGATTTGCATCCGCAGCGGCGGCTATCTCCGTCACGCGCCGGGGCGCACAAGCCTCCATGCCCTCCCGCGCCGAGGTCGATGCATTTCTCGCCGAACACAAATCTCAGGAATGAATTGTTTTTTGGCTCATCGGCTGAGGATCCATTAACAGTTGTCAGAGGACCATGAAATGGGCTTTATTTATCCTGTTTGCGGCTATCCCGATTTGGAGGAACAACCCCGCACCAAATCGATTGGCGGGTCTTACGAAATATGTTCATCCTGCGGAATCCAATTCGGCTACAGCGATGAGGCCGGCGGCGATGAACAAGCGCGGAAGGAGCTCTACAGAAAGTGGCGGCAGCAGTGGATCGACGAAGGAATGGTCTGGGATAAGGGTCGAACAGAGCCGCCACCGAATTGGAGTCCGCGCGAACAACTTCGAAATATTCTTTCGTCATGACAAGAAGGTCCGAAATCCCATGCGCCGTAGCCGTACTACCCCACCCGCTTTCCTCACCGCCTCGCTGGCTCTCGCCCTTGCCTCGCTCACCACTCTTGCGCAGGACACCCAATACCCCGCGCGCGGCCAGCAGATTCCCGTTCCTGACTGCCTCAACCTCCACAATGCCTGGGAAGGAGTGCTCACTGCCGGTTGCTCACCCTATACCCACGACCGCTGGATTGCGGACTTGCAACACTGGCGCAGCGAGCGCCGCATCCGCATCGCCTACGACCCCACCCGTTACACCCTCCCCGCGCTTCAGTGGACCCAATCCAGCTTCATCCAGCCCCAAATGATGGTGCAGGATCGCAACTTCTACGATCCCGTTGCCGGCCACTACACCGTCGACCGCTATCTCGACGATCTTGAACAGCGCTACGGTGGCATCGACTCCGTCCTCATCTGGGCAACGTATCCAAACTTGGGCATCGATGACCGCAACCAGCTCGAAATGGTCCAGTCAATGCCCGGCGGCATCGCTGGTGTCAAACAAATGGTCGCCGACTTCCATCGCCGTGGCGTTCGCGTGCTTTTTCCCATGATGATGTGGGACGAGGGTACCCACCCGCCCCCTGGCGCACCGGACAGCGGAGCCTGGCCCAACGCAATCGCCGCGATGATGAAAGAAATCGGTGCGGACGGCATCAACGGCGACACGCAAGACGGCGTCCCCCTCGGCTTCTCTCTCGCCGCAGACAAGATCGGCCATCCGCTGGCCTTCGAGCCCGAAGGCAGCCCCAGCGACGAGGCCCTCGCCTGGAACGTGATGACCTGGGGCCAGTACAACTTCCCCTTCATTCCCATGGTTGACCGCTTCAAGTGGCTTGAGACCCGGCACATGGTCAACATCAGCGATCGCTGGAATCTCGACAAGACCAGCGACCTGCAGTTCGCCTTCTTTAACGGCATTGGCTGGGAGAGTTGGGAGAATGTCTGGGGCATCTGGATCGGCATCACGCCGCGCGACGCTGAAGCTACGCGCCGCGTTGCCACCATCGAGCGTGCCGTCGCTCCGTTCCTGGTCAGCCCTGACTGGGAGCCTCTCTATCCCATGCGCAACTACGGGGTCTACGCCAGTCGCTGGCCGTTGAAGGACGAGACCGTCTGGACAATCGTGAATCGCAGCAACTACGCCGTCACTGGCCGCCAGATTTCAATCCCTTACACTCCCGCCCTACGGTTCTTCGACCTCTATCACGGGACCGAGCTCAAGCCTGAGATTGAAGACACATACGCAGTCCTCAGCTTCGACCTCGAAGCTAGTGGCTACGGCGCTGTTCTGGCCACACCGGGCGAGCCGTCCGCCGCAATTAAAGCCCTCATGCAGAAGATGACCACTCTAACTGCGAAGCCGCTGTTCAGCTACTCGCACGAGCCAGTCATCCTCCATCAAACCCTGGTCCCAATCGCTCCCACCACGCGTGCCGCCGCAGCGCCCGACGGCATGATCAGGATTCCCGGCGGCAGCTTTGTATTTCGCGTGCAGGGCAACGAGATCGAGGGCGGTGCGTCCAACATGGTCGATGTCCAGTACCCATGGGAAGACACACCGCGCCGCTTCCACGAGCACGAAATGACTGTCGCGCCCTTCTACATGGACAAGTATCCCGTAACGAATGCCCAGTTCAAGGCGTTCCTTGACGCAACACACTACGTCCCCAAAGACGCCATCAACTTCCTTCGTGACTGGAAGAACGGAGTCTATCCGACTGGTTGGGCCAACCGCCCCGTAACCTGGGTTTCCCTCGAGGATGCTCGCGCCTATGCCGCCTGGGCCGGCAAGCGCCTTCCCCACGAGTGGGAGTGGCAGCTCGCCGCGCAAGGCACCGATGGTCGCGCCTTCCCTTGGGGTCAGGTCTGGATCTCCGCCAATGTTCCCCTTGTCTCCACAAATCGCACCATGCCCGGGCCCGATCCTGTCGATGCGCACCCTACCGGCGCAAGCCCCTACGGCGTCATGGACATGGTGGGCAACGTCTGGCAATGGACAGACGAATATGTAGACGAGCACACCCGCGCCGCGATCCTCCGCGGGGGTGAGTACTACCAGCCACAAGGTTCAATCTGGTACTTCCCTCAGGCCTACCGCAACGATGAACACAGTAAGCTGCTCCTAATGGCCCCCGGCTACGACCGCTCCGGTGGCGTCGGCTTTCGCTGCGTCAAAGACGCGCAGTAGCCGGTCCCTCCGCGGCATTCACAAGTAGCGCGCCCCGTTGCATCAGCCAAAACTGCGGCTGCCGATCAGCCCTGCGTCTAGACAGTCAAAGGCAAAATCAGCACCGCTACATTAGCGCCGCTACATTAGCTACATTAGCGACATTAGCGACATTAGCGATTGACAAGTTGATAATTGCAGGCTAATGTGCTTTCGTTGGTGAGTCGGTCGTCTGTCGTGTGCAGTCAGTTCGAGTCAAACAAGCGAACGCCGGTTTGCCAAGGAATATCGGAGACACGGGGGTCCAGAATGTCAGCAAAGATCAGCCTCTACGGATCAAGTCTTGCGATTGCAGTGTCTGTTGCGGGCATTTTTGCCGTAGCGGCAATCGTGGCCCCGACGGCGGGCTTCTCGCAAACAGCTCCTGCTGAGGCCTCCAAATCGATCAAGCACAGCTCTGATGAGGCAAAAAAGTTGAAAGAGCCCTCGTTTCAGACGCGCGAGGAACGGCTTAAGGCAAAGCCCTTGGACTGGAGATTGACCAGCGGCAAGCCGAAGCCGCGAATCTTGACCGAAGAGGAGCGAAAGCTACTAAAAAACGCCAAACCCGAGTCGTCGGAGGTCGGGAAACCCGATCCCAAAGCCGAGCAGGAAGCGCGCCGGCTCCATCCTGACGACTGGAAATGACGCGATGTGACCATCCAATCACAGCAAAGGGGATAGCGATGAATACGAAGCCGTATCTCTCCAGTTTCGCCCAATTGTGCGTTGCCGCCCTGATCATGATGGCGATTTCCTCCGGAGTGGCGCACGCCCAGAGTGCGTCAATCACAGTAGGCAAATTGTTTACGAATTCTGGTACATGTTCGGCATCCGTCATCAGCAGCAACAACATCATCGTGACCGCGGGGCATTGTTGCTGGAACCGATCGACCAATGCGTGGATCGGAGGCTGGTCGTTCGCGCCGGGTTACAACAACGGCAAAGCGCCATACGGCACGTTTAACTGGGCGGATGCACGCGTGCTCAACTCGTGGATCAATAACGGCGACATCCCTTCCGACATCTGCCTCATCAGGATGCAAAACGATTCTGCGGGGCATCCCCTCACCTATTACACGGGCTGGTTCGGTCGAGCCTGGAATTTTCCCGCCCAGCAAAATATGAACGCGTACGGCTATCCGGGCAACATCGGCGGCTCCAACAATCTCGAATCCTGCACCGGGCAAAGCTCAGCACAACCTGCCAGTTGCGGCTCCGGCGTTCTGAACATGCCCTGCGGCATGACCTACGGTTCGAGCGGGGGCCCTTGGATCAAGGACTATGGCGCCGGGGATCACGTGAATGCGACCGTTCACGGCTATTTGGGAGCGTCCTGCGGGACGCCGTTTGGTGTGGCGTTCGACGGTCCGCAATTCACCAGCAATAACATCGCGGCGCTCTGCACTGCCGAAGGATGTTAGTCGGTACCTCCGTGAGATGACGGACGAGCATTTCGGGCGCGTGCGTGCGGGAAATCCTTGGCGCGCGGCAGTTTCTGCCGAGTTCGTCAGAGGCGAGATTGCCGTGCGTTCCACATCAGGGCTAGATTCTGGCTACCGAAATAAGTAGCGATTTTGAAGAAACACTTTCCTCTGCGGCCGTAACCTGCACGAATAAAAGCAATTATTTACAGTCCATACCCTCCCTTTGACATCGTCTCTGTTTTGCGTCATGATAGCGAAGAAAAGGCGAAACTATGCCCTCCGCTTCTGCACTCCGCAAACAGATCGAGCTCTCCCTTGAGCGCCGCTTTCCTGCAGCGCTCACCCCACAGCCGCGCACCTTCCAAGAAACCGCCCCCACCGGCATCCAGCGAATTGACGCCCTCCTCAACGGTGGTCTGCCCGTCGGCGCTATCAGCGAGCTTACTGGCCCCGAATCCTCTGGCCGCACATCTCTTGCTCTGTCCTTCCTCAGCGAAATCACCCGCGAACAGCGCGTCTGCGCATGGGTCGATGCCTCTGACACCTTCGACGCAGAGTCCGCCGCAGCTGCTGGCCTGAGCCTTCGCCAACTCCTCTGGGTCCGCTGCAAGCCCCGCTACCCCGCATCACGTGCAACCTTGCCCCGAACTGGCACGTACCCCAACTTATTCCGTCCCAACGCACTTGCCCCCAGCCTGCAAACACTCGACCAGGCCCTGCGCGCCACCGATCTTCTCCTACAGGCCGGCGGCTTCTCCGCCCTCGTACTCGATCTAGCCTCTATTCCGCCCGAGCATGGCAACCGTATCCCACTCGCCACATGGTTCCGCTTCCGGCAGGCTGCTGACCGCACTCGTTGCTCGCTTCTGGTACTTGCTCCTCGACCCTTCGCCCAGTCCAGCGCAGCCCTCGTGCTCGAATGCTCGACAGTAAGTGCGCACACGGCCGGATCAACTGTACTCAACGGCTTCTCCTACCAGGTCCTCACCGGCCGCGAACGATTCGCACCGCCACAGAATCTTGTCCAAGCCCCAACTCACAAGCTTGCCCCCACGCTAGTCGCTGCCCGCAAGCCGCCTCTATCCACATGGTCCGCAAACGCTTCTTGGGCCACTGTCTCAAAGGCCAATGTCTTAAAAAAGGAGTCCGCATGAAACCCCATCTCTACGCCTGCATCCACGCTGCCGAGTTCCCTGCCCAGAGCCTGCTCCGCCTGCGCCCCGAGCTCGAATCCTTGCCCGTAGCCGTTCTCGACGGCCGCCCGCCCATGCAAATCCTCTGCTCGCTCAACCACCACGCTCATCTCGAAGGCGCATCACTCGGCATGTCCCGTCTCGAGGCCGAAGCCATCGTCAACCTCCGACTCCTTCAGCGCTCAACTGAAACCGAAGCGGCCGCGCGCGCCGTTCTGCTCGAATGTACCGCCCAGTTCTCGCCACGCATAGAGTTCCTCCCTTTGCCCAATGCCGCTTCGTGCGTACTCGACATTGCCGGCACTGAGCGTCTCTTCGGCCCGCCAGAAACCCTCGCCCAGCGCCTGCGTAGCTCGCTAGTGGCCGCCGGCCTGCGCGTCTCAATAGTAGTGAGCACTAACTTCCATACTGCACGCCTCAAGGCCGCCGTATCGCGTGGAATCACCGTCATTCCCAATGGCCAGGAACCCACTGCCCTAGCCAAACTTCCGCTCAGCGTCCTCGATCTACCCGCCGATCATGCTGAAACCTTCATTCTCTGGGGTATTCGCACCCTCGGCGAACTTGGAGCCCTCCCCATCACCGATCTCGTCGCGCGTCTCGGTCCTCAGGCCATAAAGTGGCGCGATCTGGCACTAGGGGCTCACCCCCATACCCTCCAACCCATCCAAGCCGAGTTTTCCCTCCGCGAATTTTGCGCTTTCGACACGCCTGTCGAAGACAGCGGATCCCTGCTCTTTATCGGCGCACGCATCATCGATTGCCTTGCTGCTCGCGCCTCCTCACGTGCCCTCGCGCTCGCCACGCTCACCGTCCAGATGCAGCTCGAAGGCAATCTGACCTACCAGCGCATCATTCGCCCGGCCCTTCCAACCATTGATCGCAAATTCCTCCTTAAGTTACTCCAACTGGAGATCGCAGCTCACCCTCCACAGGCTGCTATCCACTCACTTACCCTCACTGCCGAAGCAGGCCAATCGAGCAAGGTTCAGCTCGGCCTCTTCGCTCCGCAAACCCCTGAACCTTCGCGTCTCGACGTTACCATCGCCCGCCTCAAGGCCATCGCCGGTGACGATCGCGTCGGTTCGCCTGTCCTCGAAGACACCCATCGCCCCGCCAGTTTCCAGATGCAGGAGTTCCGCGTGAACGAACTCCCCCGCACAACTGCACCAACTCCACCCTCCACTACGCCTCGACTCGCACTTCGCCGCATGCGTCCGCCCCTCCCTGTGCGCGTGCAGCTCTCCGCACTCCAGCCCGTCGCCTTTCGCGATCGTGACAGCAGTTTCTCCATCTCCGCTGCCTACGGCCCCTGGCGCACCAGCGGCAACTGGTGGTCCACCGACGGCTGGAATGCTGAAGAGTGGGACGTCCTTGCCCAAACCTCCGCCGGTGCCTCAGTCTCCTGCCTTCTCGTCCATGACTGCACCCAAAACCAATGGCAACTGGAAGCCTTCTATGACTAGGAATCTCGGATGAAGCGATGTTTTGAAAGGGCACGACTTTAGTCGTGCCGATAACGCCAACAAAATAGGGCTCGGGCTTTAGCCCCTGAGGAAATGTTCGATGTGCAAGCAGCATTCGCTCTGCGGCTAAAGCCGTGCACTTTCAAAGCAACGGCCGCGCACTGTCCACTGTCCACCGTTCACTGTCACCTATCATGGAATACATCGAGCTCCACGCCGCCAGCGCCTTCAGTTTTCTCGCTGCTGCATCGCAGCCTGAGGCCCTCATCGAGCGTGCCGCCGAACTCGACATGCCAGCCCTCGCACTCGCCGATCGCAACGGTCTCTACGGCGTCGCGCGCTTCCACACTATGGCAACGAAAACTGGCGTCAAGGCCCACATTGGCGCGGAAATTTCAGTGAGCACTTACGGCAGCCGACTCACGCCGCCTTCCTGGCTGCCCCATCAGTATCCCTCTGAACCACCGCGCCTGCTGCTGCTCTGTGCCTCGCAAACCGGCTATCAAAACCTCTGCCAGCTCATCACCCGCTTCAAGATGCGCGAGTCTACCAAGGCCGAGGGCGCTGCTACACTCGACGACCTCGCAGAATTCTCCGCCGGGCTTATCTGCCTAACCGGCGGTAACGAAGGCCCACTCGCAGCAGCTCTAGCAAATCACGGCCTCGAGGAAGCCCGAACGCTCGTCGATCGCCTCAGCTCCATCTACGGCCCCGCCAATCTCTATCTCGAACTCCAGCGTCACCAGCTTCGCGACGAAGAATGCCGTAACCAGGCGCTGCTTTCGCTCGCCTCATCGCTTCATCTGCCTGTCGTCGCGACCAACGGCGTCCTATACGCAACAGAAGAAGACCGTGAGATACAAGACGTCCTCACCACCATCCGCCACCACACATCCCTTGACCGCGCCGGACGCCTGCTATCCGCCAACAATGCCCGAAGTCTCCGCCGCATGCAATGCTTTGCCGACATCCCAGAGGCCATCGTCAACACGCGCATCATCAGCCAGCGCCTTGAGTTCACGCTCAACAATCTTGGTTACGAGTTCCCCCATTACCCCGTCCCTGCTGGCGAATCCATGGACACCTTCCTCGCGCAGCGCGTCGAAGAAGGAGTACTCAAGCGCTACGGTTCACCCGCCAAGCGACACCTCCTAGCCAAGGCCCGCGCCCAGGTCGCCCACGAGCTCAAGCTCATCGCCAGGCTCGGCTTCGCGGGATACTTTCTCATCGTCTGGGATCTCATCCGCTACTGCCAGCGTAACGGCATCCTCGCCCAGGGCCGCGGCTCCGCTGCCAACTCCGCCGTCTGCTATGCACTCGAGATCACAGCCGTAGATCCCGTTGGCATGGAACTCCTCTTCGAACGATTCCTCAACGAAAATCGTGGCGAGTGGCCCGACATCGATCTCGACCTGCCCTCCGGCGATCAGCGCGAGCAGGTCATCCAGTACGTCTACGAGCGCTACGGACAGCTCGGCGCCGCCATGACCGCAAACGTCATCAGTTATCGTGGCCGCTCTGCAGCGCGCGAGGTCGGTAAAGCTCTCGGCTTCGAAGAAGACCAACTCGCCCGCCTATCCTCGCTCGTCGGCCATTGGGAGTGGCGCGGCGAAAACGACACCATGGCGCACAACTTTGCCCAGGCTGGCTTTGACGCCAAACATCCCCGCATTGCTCGCTATCTCGACCTGTGCATGCGCATGCAGAACCTGCCCCGCCATCTGGGCCAGCACTCCGGAGGCATGGTCATCTGCGCAGGCATGCTCAACCGCGTTGTTCCACTTGAGCGTGCCTCTATGCCTGGCCGCACCGTCATCCAGTGGGACAAGGAAGACTGTTCCGACCTTGGGCTCATCAAAGTCGATCTCCTCGGCCTCGGCATGATGGCCGTCCTCAAGGACTGCATAGAACTCATCCCCGCCAACTACAACCGCACCATTGACCTGGCAACGCTTCCTGAAGATCCGCTCGTCTATCAAACCCTCTGCAAGGCCGACACAGTGGGCATGTTCCAGGTTGAGAGCCGTGCGCAGATGGCTTCCATTCCCCACAACGCACCGGTTCGTTTCTACGATCTTGTGGTTCAGGTCGCCATCATCCGCCCCGGCCCAATTGTTGGGAAAATGATGCATCCCTACATGCGCCGCCGTCAGGGCAAGGAAGTAGTCACTTACCCCCACTCCTCCCTCGAGCCCGTCCTCAAGCGCACCCTCGGCGTACCCCTCTTCCAAGAGCAGCTTCTGCGCATGGCCATGGTGGTCGCCAGCTTCACCGGAGCCGAAGCCGAAGAGCTACGCCGCGCTGTGGGTATGCGCCGCTCCATGCAGCGAATGAAGGACCTCGAAGGCCGCCTTCGTTCCGGCATGACCCGCAACGGCATCGGCCCAGAGGCACAGGACAATATCGTCCAGGGCATCTCCTCCTTCGCCATGTACGGCTTCCCCGAGTCCCACGCCGCCAGCTTTGCGCTGATCGCCTACGCCTCGGCCTACCTCAAGGTCCACTTCCTCGCCGCCTTCACCTGCGGCCTGCTCAACAACCAGCCCATGGGCTTCTATTCCCCCGCAGTGCTCATCAAAGATGCCCAGCGCCACGGCCTCCGCGTCCGCCCCATTGATGCGTTGCGCTCCGATTGGTTTTGCACACTTGAATCAGAGTCCGAAGGCCCATCCCTCCGCATCGGCCTCAACTACGTAAAGGGCCTTCGCCAATCCTCAGCCGAAGCAATCATTGCTGCCCGAAATCTCCACGGTCCATTCGCCAGCGTCGACCAACTCGCCGACCGCGTCCCTGTACTCAACCGCAAGGAACTCGTCGCACTGGCACAGGTCGGCGCACTTAACACCCTTGGCGAAGTTGCCCATCGCCGCGACGCTCTCTGGCAAGTCGAGCAGGCTGGCCGCACCGTCGGCCCGCTCCTGCGCTGCGCCGCGCCAGCCGACGTGGCGACCAACCCTCTGCGCAAAATGACGACCGACGAGCGCCTTGCCGCCGACTACGCCGGAACCGGCATCACAACCGGCCCTCACCCCATGGCCTATCAGCGCGAAAGCCTGCGCCGTCAGGGCATCCTCTCCGCAGCCGAACTCGAATCTGCCCGCTCCGAGCAATTCGTCCGCGCTGCAGGCCGAGTCGTCGCCCGCCAGCGCCCCGGCACCGCCAAAGGCTTTGTCTTCCTCTCGCTCGAAGACGAAACCGGCATCGCCAACATCATCATCGCGCCCGATGTCTTCGAGGCGAACCGCATTGTTGTTACCCGCACGCGCTTCATGCTCATCTCCGGTAAGCTCCAAAATCAGGACGGCGTCGTCCACGTAAAAGCCCACCGGTTTGAGCCAATGAATATGTCTATCGAACCCGTCGTCGCGGCAGCACGCACCTGGAGTTGCTGAAATTGGGGGTTGCAAGAGAAGGGCAAACGCAATCTGCGCGCCTGCACATCTGAAGCTCAATTGATGCAATGAGAGCCCGCAACCATTTCATGATCGCAGCCCATCTAATATAAAACCTGGATGCCGAAATCCAATTCAACCCATAGGTACAACCTTGCGGCCTCTTCTTTTACTGTTCCTACTTTCCGTTTTCACCGTCCCGTTCGCCCGCGCACAGGGCAACTACGAGATTCAGGTCTATGCTTCTGAAACCGTCGCGCCCCACACCACAATGGTTGAGCTTCACTCCAACTACACTGCGGTCGGCCATCTCGCAACTCCGGGCATCGCAGCCACCAACCACGCCGAACATGAGACCGTAGAGATCACGCAAGGCCTTACCGATTGGTCCGAAGTCGGCTTCTACATCTTCACCTCGGAGCAGAGCGGCCTCGGCGTGCAATGGGTCGGCGACCACATCCGCCCTCGCGTGCGCGTCCCCGAGAATTGGCATTGGCCCGTCGGAGTTAGTCTCTCCAACGAGATCGGCTACCAGCGCGCCCTCTTTTCCCCTGACACCTGGACATGGGAGATTCGCCCCATTGTCGACAAGCAACTCGGCCGCTGGTACCTCGCCGTCAATCCCGCCCTCGAACGCACCTGGCACGGCCCCGACGTTAATCTCGGCGTCGATTTTTCCCCCGGCGCTACCATCGGCTACGATTTCACCAAGAAAATCAACGGGGCCATCGAGTACTACGCCGACTACGGCGACCTCCGCCACCCCTACGCAATGCACAAGCAGCAACAGCAGGTTTTTCCATGCATCAACCTCAACGTCAGCCCAAAGTGGGAGATCAACTTCGGCGTCGGCGTCGGCGCAACTGCGGCCACCGATCACTGGATCGTCAAGGGCATTCTTGGCCGCCGCTTCGACTGGCCGAGCAAAAAAACTGGCCCTGGCCACGCTTAGCGTAACCGGGCCATCCCAGTACATTCGATCAAACTACACCAGCCCTCCGCCTCCATCATCACCTCCGAATCCACCTCCACTGTCATCGAAGTCCCCGCCACCACCGTCGTCGAATCCCGACCCATCATCGACATTTCCACTGTCGTTAGTCCCCTGATCGTCGCCGCTGGTGTTGTAGCTTGCATTCTCAAACTGCGCGCCGCCCCGCTCCGCTACATCGGAATCCTGCCCAGCGACCTGCGTTCCTCCGTCATGCCATGGATGGTCGCCCGCGGCAGTCTCTACGCCGCTGTGCTCCATTCCGCCATGCTCGCCCGGCTGATCGTAGTAGTTGTTGATCACAGTCTCACCAGCGGGCCGCTCAAAGCCTGAGCCAATCATCCCACCGCCGAACCCCGATCCCACTCCGCCCCAACCGAATCCCGGGTGGCCCATCCCCCCGATTCCGTGCAGCACACTTTCAACACCTTCAAATGCAAGCGCTCCAGCTGCCACACCCGCTGCCGTCTGCATTGCGCCTCGCAGAAAGCTCGGCTGCCCGCTGCCCATCGGCACAAATTGCGGCTGGCCCGCAGAAACATATTGCGGCTGATACCCCGGCGGCGTCGGCCCATAAGGTGGCTGTACCTGCGGAACGGGGGTATATCCCTGTTGTGGCGGATCCGGTTCACGATGTCCAAGCAGTCCACCAAGAAAACTGGTTGCCTTGTGGGGCTGTTGCTGCGCCTGCGCAACCTGCTGTTGAAGTTGTGCCACCTGCGCCTTCGCCTGATCCAGAGCGATGTTCTGAACAAGAACCGTTTGCGCCAGAATGTATAAGGCATCCGGGTTTGCGCCCAATGAGCGATTCAAAAGCCCTTCGGCATCCGGATCCTTTTCCTGAAGTTGTGTATGATTTACCCGCTCGACGAGCGAGTTAATTAGCTGTTCTTCCTGGGGAGTCACTTCAATCAACCTCCGGCGGCCCCAATTTGAAGCACAGGCTCGCCTGCCGATTCAGACGCATGCCCGCCGCTAAAGTTGCGCCGCACTCCCCAATACGATTCTCGTTCGACCCCAGTTCCCTAGCCCCAACCGGCCAACCAGGAACCATCCTCTAGGCCACCATCTCGAACGCCCGAATTTGCTCCTTGCGAACCGTCAGTCGCTCCACCAGATCTGTCCGCACCTCATATCCGCGGCCGGGTGTGTCCAGAATCTCAATCTCGCCCGCCTTTGAAACCGTAATCTCCGGCTCAACGATGTCTTCCTTCCAATAGCGCGCCGACGCCGATACATCTCCCGGAAGCGAGAAGTTCTCAAGCGTCGACAGAGCAATGTTGTGCGATCTGCCAATGCCAGACTCTAGCATCCCCCCGCACCACACTGGAACGCCGCGCTCCTGCGCCGCATTGTGCACCGCGATAGCCTCGGAAAATCCTCCCACGCGCCCCAGCTTGATATTGATAATCCGGCACGACTCCATTTCTGTCGCCGCCAACACATCCCGGCGGTTCCTGATCGACTCATCCAGGCAGATTGGCGTGTCGATTCGCTTTTGCAAGATGGAATGATAGTAAAAATCGTCGTACCACAAAGGCTGCTCAATCATCAGCAGGTCGAACGCATCAAAGCTCGTCAAGTGGTCCGCATCTCTCAGCTTGTATGCCGAGTTGGCGTCGCAACTCAGCGTAATCTCGGGCCACCGATTCCTGACCCGGTCAAAGACTTCAACATCCCATCCCGGCTTGCATTTCAGCTTGATCCGCTGGTACCCCGCTGCAAGCTCCTTCTCTATCACCGCCATCAATTCAGGAATACTTGGCTGAATCCCCAGCGAAACTCCGCAAGGAATCGTCTCGCGAACTCCGCCAATCAACTGCGCCAGCGGAAGTCCTTCGCGCTGTGCTTCGAGATCCCAAATGGCGTTCTCAAGCGTAGCCTTGGCCATTGGGTTTCCGCGCACCAGGCGAAAGATCCCCGGACACTCGCCGCCGTGCTCCGGCTCGCTCGCAGCAAGCATGGGCCCCAGCTCGTTCACAATCGCCTGCCACGCGCTGTCTGTTGATTCACCCGAAAAGTATGGATGCTCCCCGGCAGTGCATTCGCCCCAACCAGTCAACCCTTCCGATTGCACTTCGGCCAGAACTATCCTTCGTTGGCGCGTGACGCCAAAACTGGTTTCAAATGGATGCAGCAAGGGCATGTGCACTTCACGCAGCACAATAGAATCAATTCTCATAAGTATCGCGTTCCTTCGGAAATCATTGCAGCTTCGATGGGTCCGTGGGGATCGGGCCCAATTCGAAGACACCATTGCCATCCGCATCCCTCAGGAAGCCAAGTACGGTCATTCCCTCGCTGAATGCTTCTTGAAACTCCCGGCGGTTCTCCAACTGAACGGCTTCTGCACGGCTTCGGCCTGCCTCCGATGCTTTCCATTCGGAAATGGCAGCCGGTACAACAATTCGTCTTTCTATAGCGTATTCCGCTGCCCGACGACCTTCTGAGCGGTTTTGAACCCTTGGCGAATCAAGGTACCACTCCGCCAATAGCCGATCGGTTTGAAGACCACCCTGCAGTCGAGATGAGGATAAACCATAAAAATTCACACGGTAACTGGAAACTACCGCTCCAAGCCTGTGGATATTTATAAAAGCGTTCTTGATCTCCAGCGGATCAAACGTCCATTCCATCCTCCGGATTCCCCGTGCAAGTGCCTCATCACGCTGTGCCAGCTTGAGTTGCAAGCCAATCCCGCGATTGCGGAACGCTTCTTTCACCGCCAGCATGTGCGAGTGGAGATAAGGCGACGCAATTCCTTCTCTCGATTTCACGCCCGGCAAAGAAAATGCGAATCCAACCAGCTCTTCGGCCTGATTATTCCCTTCTCCCTGTTCCCTTTTCGGTGCATTTTCAAACGCCCCAAGCACCTGCCCGCCGATCTTCTGCGCAACCAGGTATGCCCGGCGCGGAATCACGTCCGCAGCATCATAACCCCATGTGTCGACTTGCAATTGAACGCAGGCCTCCAGCTCGTCCAACCCTTCGCACGCGCGAATCTCAATTGAGCCCAGACTCGCTTTTCGCTTGACCGCAGAACTGGAAACGTCACTCATCCAGCCGACTCCGCACCATGGAGCTTCTTCTTCGCCGCCGTCCACAAGGCTTCCAACTCTTCGAGCTTCAGATCCTCAAGCGGCCTTACCGATGCGAGTTCCATTTCGCGGAACCGATCCCTGAACCGCAGATTGCACCCACGCAAAGCCATCTCCGCATCCACTCCCAAATGCCTGCCCAGATTCACCACCGTGAAGAGCAAGTCCCCAAGCTCTGCTTCGACACGAACCTTTCGTGCCGGATCATCGCTTGCAGCCTCAGCCTCAAGCTCGGCTACTTCTTCTGCTACCTTGGGCAGCAAATCTCGCCAGCTCTGCCAGTCGAATCCCGCTTTCTGCGCCTTCGCGCCCAACTTCGCAGCCTCACTCAGGGCCGGCATGGCACGCATCACACTATCAAGGCGCGAAGGTTTGCATCCGTCCTCACCAGGAGTCGGCTTCTTCTCCGCCATCTTGATCTCTTCCCAGTTACGCAGCACCGCCGCAGAGGCTCCATCCGCCGAATTTTCTACCGCCGCGTCCACATCAGCCTTGTTCCCAGCCGCCCTTGAAGCTTCCTCGCCAAACACGTGAGGATGTCGCCGCACCAGCTTCCGGTTCAGATGATCCAACACATCCGCGATCGTAAACTCACCCTGATTTGCAGCCATTTCTGCGTAGAAAATCACCTGCAGCAGCAGATCGCCTAGCTCTTCGGCCAGGTGCGGGAAATCCCTGCGCTCGATCGCGTCGAAGACTTCGTAAGCCTCCTCCAGCGTGTATTTTCGGATGGTGTCAAAGGTCTGCTCGCGGTCCCACGGGCATCCGCCAGGCGCTCGAAGCCGCGCCATAATCCGCACCGATTCCGCAAACCGCTCCGCCGCCCTGGCTGGGTCTGTCGCGATTTCGGCATCATCTGCTGTTGAATTCCCTTCAGTCGCGCTCATCTCCATCCAGTCTAACCAACGACCTTGCCCAGGCTCTGGCACTGAGCGCTCCATCATTTATGCGCGTCATTTGGAAAGTGGGAAGTCATGAGTCCTCAACTAGCCCAACTGCGCAGAACCGTATACTCACCTCATCTATGATTCGCCTTCTCGGCACAGCCTTTGCCGCGCTGCTCGGCCTCATCTTCGGCAGCTTTATGAACGTCTGCATCACCCGCTGGCCCGTCGGCAAGAGTGTCTCGAAAGGTCGTTCGCACTGCCGTAACTGCGATCATTCCATCCCATGGTTTGAAAACATCCCGCTCCTCAGCTTCCTCATTCTGGCTGGCCGTTGCCGCAAATGCAAACACTCGATTGGCCTGCGGTATCCGCTGGTCGAACTCTCAATTGCGCTTCTGTGGGGTTACTCTGCATGGCAAATTCCTCCCGGCCTGCTTGATCCCGAACTTCTCAGGTCAGTCCTCTACAACGCATTGATCGTCTTTGCCGGCAAGCTTCTTTTCTATTGGCTCGTTGTCGCCCTCGCCTGTCTCGACTGGGAGAACCTCTGGCTGCCCGACTGGCTAACTCTGCCCGGCACAGCCATCGGCTTTGCCCTCACGGTGCTCTCCCCGTTTCTGCTGGGCAACCGGGGAGCGTATGTGCCGCCGCCCTACGCCGACATGATTGGCTTTATCGCAGACACTCTGCTCGGCATCGGCGGCGCTGCACTGCTCGTGTTGCTCATCCGCTGGATCTACTTCCTCTTTCGCCGCCGCGAGGGCATAGGCCTCGGCGACGCAAAGCTCATGGCATTGTTTGCCGCCTGGATGGGCCTCCCCATCGCGCTGCTTTCCTTTGCCATCGGCGTCATCCTCGCTGCCATCGCCGGTATCATAATCCTCGCCAGCCCGCGCCGTGGTCCGCAGGCCACATCCAGCCCCGCTCACGCTTCATCCGACTCCCCCAGCGCTGCAAACATCCCCGCAGATGCAAGCCACCTGGCGGAGCTCCCGCTGGGAAGCTTCCTCTGCATCGGCGGTATCGTCGCCCACCTCTGCGGGCAACGCATCCTCGCCATCTACCTTCAATTGTTCGGTCTTTAACGACAGCCGCTTCTACTTTGGGCCCGTCGCCGCGGTCGCCTGCGCATTTGCAATCTGCGGATCGGTCAGAGCCTTGCGCGCTGCCTTGCCATGCGGACCATCTGGATCGTAGTCCAGCAGTTTCTTGTAGTAGCTACGCGCCTCGGCAAACTGCCCCAGCCCGCGCTCGCTCTCCGCCAGCCCCCAATACACTTCAGGATCATCCGGCGACAATACCAGTGCCGATTCAAACCGCGAAAGCGCCGCCTTCCAGTTCTTCCGCTCAATGTAGTACTTGCCTACGTCGATGTCCTCGCTGGAGGTCTCTTTGTGTTCGGCGGGTTGGTCTGCGTCTTTGTCTCCACCGCGCCGCTTTTTCTTGCCTTCCTTCTGGTCCGCATCCGCAGCCTTCTCATCTGCCCTGTCCAGAATCTTGTCCAGCCCTGGAATGTTCGAGCTCGAGAAGCTCTGGTTTGCAGTTGAGGGTTCCGCCGCAGGATCATCCGGACTTTTCACCGGATCGGCATTGTCATCAGGCAGGCCGATATTCGCTGCCACGTTGTCCCCACTGTACGTTCCTTCCGGAAGCGCCGCCGTTCCTCGCGATGGCATCACCGGAACATTGCTTGTATCCTCAGGAAACTGATTCGAACTCCCAGCCGAACCTGCTGCTGGCGCCGCACCTTGACCGGATCCGGATCCTTGCGCCGGAGTTTGTCCAGCACCCTGCCCCGAATCTTGACCTGCTCCAGACCCCGATGGCGGGGGCGGATTCGGATTCTCCTTCGACGGCATCACCGGAACATTCGTTGTGTCCCCGGGAAATGGATTTCCGCCGCCAGTTGACCCACCTGACCCCGGCTGCGCTGGCGGCGTCACCGGCTTTTGCCCGTCAGCCGACTGCCCGAGCGCCGGAAACGTGCAAATGCATCCCAGCGCCAACCCGGGCAACAACAACGCGCTCAGCCTTAGACGGCCCATGCAAAACTTCAGACGGCCCATTCCGAACTTCCTCACCCTTTCAATGTTACGATGCGGCCATAGACATTCCCACTCCAAAACTAAGTTCAGGACTCCCGCTCAAAACCTATGCCGCTCATCATTCGCTCGTCTGCCATCCATGCCGCCGGCTGCTACACCACAGTCCGTATCCGCAAGGGCGCGCGCGTGGCCGAGTACACCGGCCCCCGCATCCCCAAAGACCAGGCTGACGCCGACTACGAAGACGCCCCAATCACCTATCTCTTTGGACTGGGCGAAGGAGACATCGTCATCGAGGGTCACTCCATGGCCATGTTCATCAACCACAGTTGCGACGCAAACTGCGAAACGGAGGAGATCGACGGCCGCGTCTGGATCTCCGCCATCAAGCACATCCCCGCCGGAGCGGAGATCACCTACGATTACTGCCTCTACGACGGCGGCGACGACGAAGCAATCTGCAACTGCGGAGCAAAATCCTGCCGCGGAACGATGTATTCGCCGGAAGAGGTGAAACGGCGGAGGCGCGCCGCCAAGGCCATCAAGAAGGCCAGCAAGGATCGCAAACTCTAGTATTCCTGAAACAGATTTGGAATTGAACCTGATACCGGAGCCACACCTATGCAATTACCCGTCGAACTTCGGGCACTCATTGCACAGCTCGATAATGCAGACGCCGATGCGCGCTCGATGGTAAATGGCCTATCGGAAGAGCTCGGCCACTGGTCTCCAAGTCCCGGCTCATGGAGCGCGTCTGAATGTCTTCATCATCTGGCCCTGACCAATCACGCCTACATCGCGGCCATGAAACCCGCCGCCGACCGGGCACGAGTGCGAGGCCGCCTTCGATCTCGCCCAGCCAAGCCAGGCTTCGTGGGCTCCTGGTTCCTCCGCTCAATTGAGCCTCCGGTAAAAACGCGATTCAAAGCCCCTCCTACGATCCAACCGCACCATGCCCCGCCACTCGCCGAAGCATTCGCTGCCTTTACCGCATCGCAACAACCCGTTCGTGAATTTCTACTGACAAACGCAGACCTCGACCTGGCAACGATTCACTTCCCAAACCCATTTATCCGCGGCGTTCGGTTCAGCCTTGCAACCGGCCTCCATGTAATCCCGGCTCATGACCGAAGGCATCTTTGTCAGGCGCGAAATGCCCTCCAGCAGGCAGAAGCCTCAAGACACTAGGTGAGTTTTCCACGCCGTATTCCTACCGCCCCAACCCGGTACAATCCCCTTTAGGCCGCCCGACAACCATCAGGTCGGCGGGAGGCTGGCCAAAAGGAGTAAGCAAGCATGGGGTATCAGGTCCTTGCCCGAAAATACCGACCGCAGCGCTTTGCCGACGTTGCCGGACAGGACCACGTCACCCGCACGCTCCTCAACGCTCTAACCCAGAACCGCATCGCCCACGGCTACATCTTTTCCGGCCACCGCGGCATCGGCAAGACTACCATCGCCCGCATCCTGGGTCAGGCACTGAACTGCCGCACTGAAATTGGAACTGCGGCTCGCCCCACCGCTGAGCCATGCGGCACTTGCGACTCCTGCATCGAAATCCGCCAGGGCAACGCCGTCGACGTCATCGAGATCGACGCCGCCACCAATCGTGGCATCGACGAGATTCGCGAACTCCGCGACGCCGCTCGCTATGCGCCCAGTCGCGATCGATACAAAATCTACATCCTCGACGAAGCTCACCAGATCACCGAGGCAGCCTTCAACGCCCTGCTCAAGACTCTCGAAGAGCCGCCCTCCCACGTCATCTTCATGATGGCCACCACCGAGCCAGAGAACATTCCCCAAACCATCCGCTCGCGCTGCCAGCACTTCAGCTTTCACGCCGTGAAGTTCGAAGACATTCTCGCTCAGCTGCGCATGATTGCCGGCGCTGAGCAGGTTACCGCAGAAGAGGACGCGCTCGCCCTGCTTGCGGAAGCGGGCGACGGCTCCATGCGCGATGCACTCTCCATCATGGACCAGGCCATCGCGTCGGCTCCCCTTGAGGCCGGCCGCCCCGTCCTCGCCGCCGACCAGATTCGCGATCTCATGGGATCGGTCCCCAATGCCGTCTTCGAGCGCATTCTCGAGGCCGTCGCTGCCGGCAGTTCCGCCGAGTTGATGACCCAGCTCAACGTCCTCCTCAACGCCGGCCATAGCCCCGGTTCCCTTGCCCGTCAACTCGTCCGCTACCTGCGCAATACCCTCATGGCACGCCTCGGCGGTGAGAACACTGAACTCCTCCAAATCTCTGGAGACGAGCGCGCCCGTGCAGCCCGCACCGCCCTTCTATTCACCGAAGAAGAACTCACCCGCAACCTCCAGATCGTCCTCCGCACCTTTGACGACCTCAACTACCGCCAGGAACAGCGCTTCCACCTCGAACTTGGCCTGCTCAAGCTCATCCATGCTCAGCGACTGATCCCGCTGGAGGAGCTCCTTAGCCGCGTTTCGCCCTCCCCCGGCACGCGCCCGGGGGCGTTAGCCGCACCGCTTCGTTCGGCCACAACTCCAGCTTCATCAATGGCCGCCGCGCGTCTTTCAACTGCGCCACAATCGCGGGCGGTTGCTGCTGCCTCTGAGTCAACGACACCGTCAATCTCTCCCTTTGGCCCCTCATCTGTTGCCTGGTCCTCAGGGCCGCGCCAGAGCGCTGAATCCGCTATGGTCGCGACGCAGACTCCCGTTTCAACCGGCGTTACTTCCATCGACCGCCCGGCCCCCACCGCCGTCTCCGCGCCCACGCCGACGGAATCGTCCTCTGCCTCGTTTTCTGGCTCTACACCTTTTCCCGCCGCCGCAAGCCAGTCTCCCAGCTACGGCTCCGTCACACCCATTACAGAGGGCGCTCTCGCCAAAGCTCCAGACACCAACTCCCAGCCCGCCGAGACCCCGTCGCTCGAATCAATTCGCCACACCATCGGCACCGCGCTCGTGGAAGCTGGTCATGTCTCGGCTGCTCAGCTTCTCGGCGCCGCCAACTGGAACCTCGACAGCTCCAGCCTGCGCATCGAAGTCCCAGGCATCGGCAAGAAGATGCTCTCGCTCACCATCAATACCAACACTGAGAAACTAATCCGCCAGCAACTCCAGCGGCTCGGCGCGCCAACACGCTTTCTTATCGTGCCCGGTGAAGGCTCGCCGACTGGTCAGGCACCCGTTGCCGCACCAATATCGGGCAGCATCCAGGAAGCCGCACTCTCTCATCCAATCGTTCAGCGCGCTAGAGAGCTCTTCAACGCAGAGGTCCTGAGCATCATCGATCTTCGTCAAAAGAACTAGACTTTATAGGGATTGAGACCAAGGCGTTTCGTCGTTCTCCAGGTACCACCCCCAGAGGTTCCAACTTATGATTAACCCACTCAAATTCGCTGAAATGCTCTCAAAAGCAAATGAGGTCCAGGAAGAAGTCCAGCGCAAACTCGGCGAAACCGTAGTCGAAGGCTCCAGTGGCGGCGGCGCGGTTACCGCCACCATGAACGGCAAAAAGCAGCTCCTGAAGATCCGCATCGACCCCGCCGCTGTAGTAGGTCTTAGCGGCAATCAGCCAGACGTTGAAATGCTCGAGGACCTAGTTGTTGCCGCGGTAAACGAAGCCGGCCGCAAAGCCGACGACGCCATCAAGTCCAACGTTCAGGGCATCCTTGGCGGGCTTAACATTCCCGGCCTCACCTAACTCACTTCTCGGAGAGCGTCCCATGCAAGCGATTCTCAACCGTCGTAGCTTTCTCTCGTTTGGCGCGGCCGCGAGCGCCGCAGCCCTTGCTCCCCGCTGGCTTCGCGCCCAGACAGCAATTCCTGACCGCGTTCTACAAGGTCGCACAGCGGCGCAAACCACGCCCATCACCACAACCCGGCTCTATGACAACGTCTATCTGCTGCGCAACGATGTTGGCGGCAACATTGCTTTGCAGACTGGCCCAGAGGGCAACATCCTCGTCGATTCGAGCTTCTCTACCGCTGCTCCTAAAGTCCTCCAGGCCATCGCCGGCGTCAGCCACGACGCACCCGATGCTTTGATCAATACTCATTGGCACTATGACCACACCGATGGAAATGAAGCTCTGCATGCGGCCGGATTCAGCATCTTTGCTCATCGAAAGACGCGCGAGAGGATGTCCATTCCGCAGCCCATTCCGTACTTTCACCTGGTCATGCCTCCGTCTCCAACCGCGGCTCTGCCCACGATCACCTTCGACGATTCCATGCACGCCTGGCACAACGGAGACTCGCTCGATCTGGTTCACTTCAATCCCGCTCACACCGACACCGACATCTACATTCACTTCCACAATGCCAACGTTTTGCATGTGGGCGATATCTGGTTCAACAATCGGTATCCATTTATCGACGAGGCCACTGGCGGAACCATCAATGGAATGATCGAGGGCGCGGAAAGGGCTCTCACCGTGGCGGACAAGGACACAAAGATCATCCCCGGCCACGGACCTGTAGGCTCCAGGCCAGAGTTGGAGAAGTATCGCGATATGCTCAAAGCCTCACGGGACAGAGTTGCGGCTCTCAAGCGTTCAGGCGCCTCGGAGCAGGAGACCATCGCCAAAAAGCCACTCGCCGAGACCGACCCCGTCTGGGGCATGGGCTTTATGAATGGCGATGCCTTCACTGGCATCATCTACCGCACGCTTTAGTATCTTAAGTCTTGGGCAAGTCTCACAATCTGACTCTTCCTAACTCCCCCCAAAGAAGCTGTCATCCTGAGCGAAAGGGGCCCCAGGCGCACTTCAGCCTGGGGGTGGTAAGTCGAAGGATCCGCTGTTGCACTTCGGAAATTATGCGACAAACTGATTCAACACACTAGAGGCCGTTTGAACAAGTCAAAGTTTTGAAAGTAACTCGGAACCTAATCAGGTTCCGCAGGAGACGCAATCGTGTCACGTTACGCCGAGCCCATGGCCCGGCTCATTGAAGAGTTAAAGAAGCTGCCCGGCGTTGGTTCGAAGACCGCGCAGCGCTTCGCCTTCTACATCCTCCGCTCTACGGACGAAGATGCCGCCGCCCTCTCTGAAGCCGTGCGCGACCTCAAGGCCAGCCTGCGCCTCTGCTCCATCTGCAACAACATCACCGACGTCGACCCTTGCGCCTACTGCGCCAGCCCAACCCGCAATCAGCGCCTCGTCTGCGTGGTCGAGGAGCCCACCAACATCGACGCCATTGAGCGGACTCGTTATGAGGGCGTCTACCACGTCCTGCATGGAACGCTCTCGCCCCTGCACGGCGTCGGCCCCGACCAGCTCCGCACACGTACCCTGATCGCCCGCGTCGAGCGCGCCGAAATCGACGAAGTTATCCTAGCCACCAGCCCCACCCTAGAAGGCGAAGCCACCGCCTCCTGGCTCGGAGCGGCGCTCCGCAACTTTTCGGTCAAGATCACCCGCATAGCAACAGGCGTCCCAGCAGGCAGCGACATCGACTACGCCGACGAAGTCACCATGACTCGCGCCCTCGAAGGCCGACGCGACCTGTAGGCCGACCTTGCAGGCGCGGAAATGGCAGAACTTTTGGACACTTCAGCGTTGTCGGGACCAAGTATTAACCTAAGAAGGGCGGCCCGTCCGCTCATGTATAGCAATTACCACGGGGAATAAGAGCTTTGGTTGCAAATCCAGCAATCTGGCTGAGATTCTGGCTCCCCGTTCTTTTGAATGGAGACAATTATTCTCCACGCTTTACGATAGCGGGCAATCAATTTTGGCAGAAAACAACGATCCACGCTGACGGGCGTTCGACGGAACGCGGGTTTATTGATCTTGGCCAAGTCGGCAACGAGGCGATACTCGTCGAAGACGCCAATGATCGAATTGATGGAACGTTGCCGCCGGAAAAATTCGGCGTAAAGGACCAGTTGGGACGAATCCAAGTCACTGAACGATTTCGAAGTCTTGTGATCCACGACGAGGACCGAGCCATTACGCGAAAGAACGAGATCGGGCACGCCGATGATGGGCGGCAGGCCAGGAGCGAGATCCATGAAAAAACACTCCTCAACGGCAAGAATGTCGTGTTTCTCCCACTGGTTTTTTTGCAGCAGTTTCAAGGCATTGCGCAACATTGGCAGCGCATCATCTGGTAAAGACTTGTCGCGAATCTGCTTGACGGATATTGCTGGTTTGATCCGCTGACCATCTTTCAAGCCGGTATAGAATGTTTTGGCCGTATGGTGGAAAAGAATACCCCGGTTCAATGCATCGGAATCTTGCTTTTGGCCGAGAATGTATTCGCGGTAGTAGCAGCGAGGGCAACTCTCAAGGCGAGTAAGTTTGCTATGACTCAAATATGGGATGCCAGAGCGGTCGAGTCGGCGCATGAATTGAGTCCAGTCGCGCGGGCGATAGAGCTGCCATGACTTTTCCAGCGACCGCGCCGGCCGGACGGCCTGTGCGGCCAATTTGTCCGGCTCACTGCGCTTTGCGACTTTCTTCCCCGGGGCCATATTTTGTTCCTCTCCGAGCGGGGTCGCACCGTAGTGCTTCCTGAACAGATCACCATATCTTCGGGCTCCGCTATGGCTCTCGTTCCTTGTCTCGCTATGTATTGTGTGGACTGAATAGACTACCTTCGGGCATCGGCTCTTCGCTCCCATCGTCGTCGATGAAAAAATCCACACTATCTTAATCTACTTCTTGTGGCGTGACATTCACCGTTCACTTTATCTCCTTAATAATGCTACCCTTTCGCCTGGGAGGGTTAATAGAGTAGCCATGCCAACAAAAAAGGCCAAGCAGCATACTACAGTGACAGTCAACCAAGTTTCCACCGTTGAATTGACGAAAAGAGGAAGCAAGAATTCTCTGCTCCTTGAAGTACGCACAGGGAACGACCTGCTCGGAACGCTCGTTTTGGGCCAGGGCAGCGTCCAATGGTGGCCGAAGGGCAACAGTGCCAAGAAGTTCCAAAAGAGCTGGAGAGCATTTACAACGCTTCTCGACAATTCGATTGGGAAATAAGCGCCAATGTCTATAGCTCTTGAGTGCGAGCCGTTGAAATGGGCGGGATTCTAATGATCGCGCTCACATATGTTTCACTCCCCTGAAGCGGGCTTGTGGCAAGCCTACCTAAAACCCCCCCTACCCCCTCAACTTATTCAGCAGATCCTGTGGATGCACCGGCTTCGCCAATATCTCAAACTCATACCCCTGCTTTCGCGCATTGTCCAGAAGGTCCGCCGTCGCCGCCTGCCCGCTGAACAGCAGGATCTTGATCTTCGGCAGCAGTTCCTTCATCCGGATCGCCGCATCGATCCCGTTCAGATCGGCCATGATCACATCAGAGATCAGCATATCCGGTTCAAACGAGGCCGCCATCTCCAACGCGCCCTCGCCCGAATAGATCGCCCGTGCCTGAAACCCGCTCTGATTCAGGATCATCGCCAACGTATCGGCGATCACCCGCTCATCGTCCACCACCAGCACTTTCGGTCTCGCTGCGATCTCCGGCATATTCTCCCTGGTCTTCAACTTACGCTGTTCAGGTTTCATTCAAGGGACGTTACCCTGATGCCAAAGGACCCCTTGCTCTGGGCCATTCTTTCGGGTCGACGCTGATGCCCGGCTGAGATCCCCGGCTGCCTGTCCAGAACCTAAGCCTCATGAAATATTATCCTCTCTAGAAGCCGAAGCGATCGCGTTTGGGGCCATTGCCGTCCGATACTCGACCAGCTTGGCCATTTCTCCCTTCGTTGCGTTGTTTAAAAGCTCGTGGCAATAACTCTCGTAGACTGAATCGCATTCATCTCCGTGCAACCCAGCGCACATACACTGGCAACATCAACCGGCCGCTTCCCATCGCCCTTTGCGGACCTTCACCGGAGAACCTCGCATGTCCCAGCCAGGCACCCCCATCGTCCCCCCTGTCGCCGCCGCTGCCCCGGCCCCCGCACCTGCGGTCCTGGAGCCCATCATCCGCGCGGAAAAGATCGAGAAGTACTACGCTCAGCCAAGCCAGAACCGCATCCAGGTCATCTCCGCTACCGACCTGTCCGTCGTTCCTGGGGAGATTCTCGCGCTCCTCGGCCCGTCCGGCTCCGGCAAATCGACCATGCTGCGCATGCTCACCGGCCTATCCACCCCCTCCGCAGGTCAGGTCTATTGGCACGAGAAGCCCATCGCCGAATCCGAGATCAACGTCTCCATCGTCTTCCAAAGCTTCGCTCTTTTTCCCTGGCTAACTGTGCTTGAAAACGTAGAAGCCCCGCTTCAGGCTCGTGGCGTCCCTCCTGAACTGCGCCGCGAACGCAGCATGAAAATGCTCGACACCGTCGGTCTGGATGGCTTTGAAGGCGCATATCCAAAGGAGCTTTCCGGGGGCATGCGCCAGCGTGTCGGCTTTGCCCGTGCCCTTGTCGTCGAGCCGGAAGTCCTCTTCATGGATGAGCCATTCTCCGCCCTCGACGTCCTCACCGCTGAGAACCTGCGCTCAGAACTTCTCGAGCTCTGGTCCAACAAGACCATGCCTACCAAGGCCGTCTTCATCGTCACTCACAACATTGAAGAGGCCGTCCTGCTCGCCGATCGCATCATCGTGCTCGGCCGCAATCCCGGCCACATCCGCACCGACTTCCGCGTCCAGCTGCCTCAACCCCGCGATCGCAAGTCCGAGCCATTTACTCAGCTTGTCGACTATATCTACAAAGTGCTCACCCGCCCCGATGTTCCCGCCGCAGAGGCCCCTGATCATCAGCATCCCGCACGCGTCCGCGATCAACGCCAGATGCACTACCAGATGCTGCCCCACGCCAGGCCCGGTGGAATCGCCGGCCTGCTTGAATTGCTAATCGACAAGGGCGGCAAGGACGACATCTATCGCGTCGCCGACGATCTAGGCCTCGAGCTCGACGACTTCCTGCCCATCGTCGACGCAGCGCAGCTGCTCGGCTTTCTTACCGTTGAAGAGGGCGACACCTCCATCACCCCTACCGGCACCGAGTTCGCAAACTCAGAGATTCTCCGCCAAAAGGAGCTCTTCCGCACCGCTGCTACCGAGAACGTCCTGCTCCTGCGTCAGATTCGCCGCGCTCTCGAATCCAAGAGCGACCACACTGTCCCCGAAGATTTCTTCCTCGACATGATCGACGAACAATTCTCTGAGGAAGAAAGCCGCCGCCAGATGGAAACCGCCGTCACCTGGGGTCGCTACGCCGAGCTTTTCGACTTTGACGCCGCCCGTCGCCGCTTTGTCCTGCCTGATGCGCGGGAAGAGGATGCCGTAACCGAGGATGCCAAGTGAACTTTCCTCATCCTCTCGCACGCACGCTCGTCACACGCCGCCGCTGGCCCGTGCTTATCGACATGTGCGTGGCGGCGTGCGGTCTTGCCATCTTCTTCACCATCATCAACACCGGAACCTACTGGCTGGGCAAACCGGTGCCCGTCGTCGAAATCTCCCACTCCATTGGCGCGCTTCCACTCTACGCCTCCTACTCCGCCGTTCGTATGGCCATCGCGTACTTGCTCAGCCTGGCCTTTGCCGTCGGCTATGGCTACATCGCCGCCTACAATCCCCGGGTAGAAGGATGGATGATCGCCACCCTCGACATCCTTCAGTCCATTCCTGTGCTTAGCTTTCTACCTCCCATCGTCCTGGCCATGGTGTCGCTGGTTCCTGGCCATCAACTTGGCATCGAGATGGCAGTAATCATACTGATTTTCACGGGCCAGGTCTGGAACCTTGCTTTCAGCTTCTATTCCTCCCTCAAGAGCATTCCCCGCGAGATGCTTGAAGCCTCGCGAATCTATCGCTACTCCGCCTGGCAGCGATTCTGGCAGCTTGAAATGCCCTACGCTGCCATCGGCCTCGTCTGGAACTCCATCGTCTCCGTCGCCGGCGGCTGGTTTGCTCTCATGCTCTGCGAAACCTTTACCATGGGCACGCGCAGCTTCCAGCTCCCTGGCCTGGGAAGCTACATCAAGTCAGCCGCAGATTCGGCCGACGTCGGCGCGCTTATGAGCGGAATTGGCGTGATGGTGCTCATCGTCGTCGCTACCGATCAACTCGTGTGGCGGCCCATGATCGCATGGAGCGACAAGTTCAAATTCGAACAAGTTGAGGCCGCCGACAGAGTCACTTCGCCCGTGCTCGAGCTCCTCCGACGCTCCTCGCTCTTCAGCTCAATCCCTGGCCGCATTGCGGCTCGCATCGAAGAACCAATCTACTCACGGCTGGCTCATGCACCGAGCGCGCGCGTCGTTCATCCGCTCGACGACGAGAAAAAGACCAAGCCGACGCTTGTGCTTTGGACTCTTGCTATCTGCGCCGTCAGCTTTGTGGCCTGGGGCGCGGGCCATGCCATTCTCATGCTTCGCACCGTAACCTGGCCTGATCTCAGGCTCCTCCTCGAAGGCGCCGCCGCCACGTTTCTCCGCGTCAATGCCTCGCTCATGCTGTCGGCGCTCTGGACAATCCCGGTCGGCGTTGCCATCGGATTCAGCCCCAAACTCTCGCGCGTTGTTCAGCCTCTTGCTCAGGTGTTGGCTTCCATTCCAGCCTCGGCCTTTTACCCCGTCCTGCTCATCGGCCTGATGAGGATTGGCCAGGGAGTCGGCATCGGCTCCATGGCGCTTATGCTCCTCGGCACCCAGTGGTACATCCTCTTCAACGTCATCGCCGGGGCCATGTCCATCCCCTCTGACCTGCGCGAAGTCTCATCCCTCTACCACTTCACCCGCTGGCAGCGCTGGACGCGCCTCATCCTGCCCGGCATCTTTCCCTACCTGCTCACCGGCATGGTCACAGCCTCGGGCGGTGCATGGAACGCCTCCGTGATGGCCGAATACGCTCAGGTGAAAGGCGAGACGTTGCAGACCATCGGCCTTGGCGCTCAGATCAGCTCAGCCACGGACGCCGGCCGCTTCCCAATTATCCTACTCGCCACCATCCTTATCTCCCTCATGGTCGTAACCATGAATCGCCTCGTTTGGCGTCGCCTCTACCGCCTCGCCGAAACCCGGTATAAACTCGAAGGTTGATCCAGGGCGCATTGCCCATCGGGAGTGCTCCATGATTCGAGTAGGTCTCATCGGTTTCGGCATGGCTGGCCGCGTATTTCACGGCCCACTCATCTCATCGGTCGAAGGCTTGGAACTCGCCGCCGTCCTTGAGCGCTCCTCAGACAACGCCGCCAAGCGCTACCCCCGCATCACCACCTACCGCTCGCTCGACGCAATTCTCGCTGACTCGTCCCTCGATCTATTCGTCGTCGCAACCCCCAGCGGAACTCACTTTGAAGTTGCCCGTCAGGTTCTTGAGGCCGGCAAAAACGTCATCGTGGACAAGCCAATGTCCACCACCTCGACCCAAATCGCGGAGCTGATCCAGCTTGCCGCAGCCAAGAACTGCCTCCTAATCCCATTCCATAACCGCCGCTGGGACAGTGATTTTCTGACTGTTCAGAAACTCTTACATGATGGTTCGCTAGGCCGCTTGGTTTATCTGGAGTCCCGCTTCGACCGCTGGCGTCCCGACCCTCCAGCTTTCCGCCTTTGGAAGGAAGACCCTTCAGCTGGCGGTGGAGTGCTTATGGATCTCGGCACTCACATCGCGGATCAGGCCCTTCAACTCTTTGGCCTTCCCGAAGCAATCTCTGCCGACGTCCTTTGCGAGCGCGAGTGGGCGCGTGCCAACGATGCTTTCCAACTGCGCCTGCGCTATCCCGGTTTCACCGTCGCTCTCGGTGCCAATAGCCTCTCCATGCCCGCGCGTCCGCGCTTCCACATTCGCGGTTCCAAAGGCAATTTCTGGAAGTGGGGACTCGACCCGCAGGAAGCCGCTCTCAATCAGATCGTCCGCATCGCCGACCCCGGCTGGGGCCGAGAACTGCCTGAGAATTGGGGCACCCTGAACGTCGATGTCGGAGATGGGGGTTCCGTCAGCCGGCCAGTCGCGCCCGTTCTTGGCGACTACCGTCTTTACTATGCCGTCGTGCGCGACGCAGTCCTCGAAAAAGCTCCAGCGCCTGTCGCCGCCGTCGACGCCTGGCGCGTCGCCCGCCTTCTCGAATGGGCCGTCGAGAGCTCGGAGCAGCGCCGAGAGATAACCTGCGACTGGAGCGAAGAGCCGAAGTAGCCTCCTGGATCCCCAACCAGCACCCACCGCTCAAACCCGCTCCGGCAATCAGATCGGACCCAATCAGAACTGCTCCAGCGCCTCAGGCAATCGTGAGCCTTGACTTCCATCGCCTCTTCGCATTTTCCCTATTCTGTTCGCCTGCTCCTCCACCGGCTCTTTCTCCACCAGCGGCACCCAAAACCTGAACGTCGTTCCCTTGCCCGGAGTCGACTGCACCTCGATCCCTCCGCCGTGCGCCTTGAGAATCGATCGCGAAATCGCCAGCCCCATCCCCGACCCTTTGCCCCGCGATCCCCGCTTCTTGCCTCGATAGAACTTCTCAAATACCAACGGCAAATCGATCGAATCAATCCCCGGCCCAGTATCCTCGACGCTGAACTCAAGCCGTTTGCCCTCATGCCAACTCTTCAGCCTTACCCTTGTCCCGGCGGGAGTGTGCGTCGCCGCATTCTCCAGCAAGTGTCGAAGCACGCGTCCTAGCAGGTGCGGATCGAACCACGCCGGCTCATCTCCGTCCTCTACATCCACCGTCACCTTGTGGCTTGCCAGAGCAGCGCGGGACTCTTCTACTGCATGATCGAGAAGCGCCCGCGGGTGTTGCGGCTCCAGCGTTACCTGCACCACATTCGCATCCACTTCAGCCATCTCCACCGCTTCGCCAATCAGGATGTCCAGCCGCGTTGCCTCCTCATCCACAATCGAAGCCAGATCAAGCCGCCCTGCTTCATCCAGCCCCTGTGTCTGGAGCAGCGTTGTTGCCGCGGCACGTATCGACGTCAACGGAGTGCGCAACTCGTGTGTGAGCGAGTCAATCAAAGCAGTTCGCAGCCGCTCACCTTCGCGTGCCGCCTCCATGCGAGCCGAAGTTTCCACCGCAATCAGCCGCGCCAGGGCAATCGACACCTGCGCGCTCATTGCGGCAGCCACTTCCCGCGACAACGCTGCCGGCCTCCATCCCAACGCGCCCACAGGCCGCATCCCCAGCATCAACGCCGTAGAGAAAAACCCTCCATGCTCATGCAGCGTTGGGTTTGTCCCCTGCGTAAGTCCACGCATGGATTCCTTGACGCCGGTAGGCAAATTTGGCACCGAAGAGTAAAACTGATCCTGATCGCGCACATACAGAGCCACGCCATCCAATGCGAAAATCCGGTCAATCATCCTTGGAAGATCGTGGATCAGGCTCTCCGCGTCTTCGTGAAGCATCATCTCCTGGCTCAACTCGTAAAGCCGCTCCACGTCTTCACGCCTCTGTTCTGCCTGGCGTGTCTGCCTCCGCGCCATCTCGGCTACGCGGCCCACGACAACGCTGCAAGACACGAACGACAACATCGCTACCCATTCCTGCACACCTTCAAGCTGCAATGTCCGAAATGGTGGCAGAAAGAAATAGTCGAATGCCAACGCGCACACGACGGCCTCAAACAGCGCAAGCCGGATGCCCGCCTGCGTCGCCGACCAAACAACCAGCACCAGAAAAACCATGCCCGCAGCCGTCGAATTCGCCCCAACCTTCACCAGCAGCAGGGTCGTCAAAAGTGCGAGTCCAGTAGCTCCCAGCAGCCGGACTCCACGTGCCGAAAATCCGCGTACGTCCATCCCTCACCTTTCTCGAATCATAACCCCGCCACGCAGCTCCGGACTCGTTATGTAGTGTGCGTCACCAGCTTTCCGGCACCTCGATGTTGTAATCTTCCGTTGGAAGAGGGTAATCCATGCCAGGCAGAATCCTCATCATCGACGACGAACCTCAGATCACACGTGTCCTGCGTGCCGCGCTCTCTGCGCAAGGCTACGATCTCCGCACCGCCAACGACCCTGAAGAGGGCCTTGAGATCTATCGCGAGTGGTCTCCCGACCTCGTTGTCACTGACCTGATGATGCCCGGAATGTCTGGCGTTGAAGTCACTCGCGCCATTCGCGTCCGCTTTCCCACTCCCATCATCATCCTCTCCGTCCGCGACCACGAGCGATCCAAGGTTGAAGCTCTCGACGCCGGCGCAGATGACTATGTCACTAAGCCATTCAGCATTCAGGAACTCCTCGCCCGGATCCGCGCCCATCTTCGCCGTGCTCCCGAGCGTACCTCATCCGCCCTCGAAGCCGGTGATTTTGTCGTTGACGCCAATGCGCACTCCATTACCGTCCTCGGCAGGCCAATTCATCTCACCCCCAAGGAATTCGACCTGCTGCTCCATCTCTCGCGCCATGCCGGAAAGGTGATAACCCACCGCGCCCTCCTGACTGCTGTCTGGGGTGCGCAATCCGCCCACCAGCCGGAGTATCTCCGCGTCTTTATCGGGCAGCTCCGCAAAAAGCTCGAGGCCGAAACCGGCAAGCAGTACATTCAGACCGAGCCATGGGTCGGCTACCGATTCATTCCGGAAGGGATCGACAGCTCTGAGGAGTAGCTGCTTCTTTTGAGTCCCCTGCCATATCGAGGGTCGCGTAAGAGTGTTTCCCCGGTCACGCAATACCTCCCGCCCTTATGCATTATTTAGAAAATCCTTTCGATACTCATAGAAGCAATAGTCGAATATCAGTCTTGACAAGGAAGCCCCGGCAGCACGTCAGCTCGTGGCCCAGAGAGATCTCTCATGCAAGATGCACTCATGCTGCTTTTCACCGTTGTCTTCTTCGCCTTGGCGTTTCTCTACGTCAAGGCCTGTCAGAAGTTGAGGTAGCCCCATGCACATCGATGTCATCGCCGTTATCGCCCTGATCCTTTCTGTACTCCTGCTCGCCTACCTTGGCCTCACCTTGCTCTTTCCGGAGAAGTTCTGACATGTCCGTTAACGGATGGTTGCAGTTTGCAATCTACTGCGTCGTTCTGCTGGCGACCGTGCGCCCGGTGGGCATCTACATGGCTCGGGTACTTGAGGGTGAGCGCACCTGGCTCGATCCCATCCTCCGCCCCATCGAGCGGATTCTGTATAAACTGTGCGGCGTAAATGCAAAAGCTGAGATGAACTGGCGCCAATACGCATTTGCTATGCTCGGTTTTTCGGCGATCAGCATGCTGCTGACCTATGCCTTCGAGCGCCTCCAGGCGTTTCTTCCCTTGAACCCCCAGCATCTGCCTAACGTCGCTACCGACTTGGCATGGAACACTGCCGCCAGTTTCACCACCAATACCAACTGGCAGTTCTACACTCCAGAGGCCACCATGAGCTATCTCACCGAGATGGCCGGCCTTGCCACGCATAACTTCTTCTCTGCTGCCGTCGGCATCGTCGTTGCCGTCGCGCTCGTGCGCGGAATCAAGCGCACAACTTGTGCAACCATTGGCAACTTCTGGGTCGATACCACGCGCACCCTCCTCTACATCCTTCTTCCCGCCTCCTTCATCTATGCACTACTCCTCGTAGCCCAAGGCGTCCCGCAGAACCTTCACGCCTACACCGTCGCCCATCCCCTCGAGCAGCCCACCCAGAATCAGACCATCGGCCAGGGCCCGGTGGCCTCGCAGGAAGCCATCAAGATGCTGGGCACAAACGGTGGCGGCTTTTTCAACGCCAACAGTGCTCACCCCTTCGAGAATCCAACACCATTCTCCAACTTCCTTCAAATCCTCTCCATCTTCATCATCCCGGCTGGCCTCACTTATACTCTTGGCCGCATGACCGGCTCCCAGGGACACGGATGGGCTGTGCTTGCCGCCATGTTCGTCCTATTTGCGGCCGGCTTTACTGCCGTCTACTGGGCTGAGTCCCAGCCTCACCCGATGATTCACGGCGCAGCCCAAGGTCATTCAGCAACAGCGCCCGGAGGCAACATGGAGGGTAAGGAGGTGCGCAACGGCATCGCCGAGAGCGCGCTCTTCGCTACCATCACCACCGATGCCAGTTGCGGCGCGGTTAACGGCATGCATGACAGCTTCACACCTATCGGTGGAATGGTTGTGCTCACCAACATCATGTTGGGCGAGGTGGTTTTTGGCGGCGTTGGCGCAGGGCTCTACGGTGCCCTGATCTTCGTTGTACTCTCGGTCTTCATCGCCGGCCTCATGGTCGGCCGCACTCCGGAATATCTGGGCAAGAAAATCGAGTCTTACGACGTGAAGATGTCCATGCTCTATGTGCTCATCTTCCCTCTCGTCATCCTCTCCCTCACCGCATTCTTTGTCCTGTCGCCCACCATTGGACTTCCCAGCCTGGCCAACCAGGGACCGCATGGCCTCACCGAGATCCTCTATGCGTTCACCTCCGGAGCAGGCAACAACGGCTCTGCCTTCGCAGGTCTCAGCCCCAACTGGTGGTACAACGTCGCCATCGGCTGGGACATGCTCATTGGCCGGTTCCTTATGATGCTTCCCGTGCTCGCTCTGGCCGGTAACCTTGCCCAGAAGAAGAGCGTCCCGCCATCTCCCGGAACCTTCCCAGTCGACACCCCGCTCTTCACGATTCTGTTGATTGGCGTAATCCTCATTCTCGGCGCACTCACCTTCTTCCCGGCCCTCAGCCTTGGGCCCATCCTCGAACACCTGCTGCTGCAATCCGGCAAACTTTTCTAACCCGATCGGAACGAGGCGAAATCAAGTCAAATGGCTGAAAAACAGAGTCTCTGGAATACTGAAATCCTCGCTTCTTCGCTCATTGATTGCGTGCGCAAGCTCGATCCCCGCGGCATGGTCAAGAACCCCGTGATGTTCGTTGTCGAGGTCGGCAGCGTGCTCACCACAGTTCTGCTGATCGATAACGTGATCCACCATCGCCCCGGTTTTGGATTCAATCTTCAGATCACGCTCTGGCTTTGGTTCACTGTGCTTTTCGCCAACTTTGCTGAGGCCATGGCTGAAGGCCGAGGCAAGGCCCAGGCCGATACACTTCGCAAGGCCAAGGGCGAAACCGTAGCGCGCCGCTACAAGGCCGACAACTCCCTCGAAGATGTCGCCAGCGGCTTGCTGCGTGCAGGTGACATCATCTACGTTGTAGCCGGGGCCTACATTGCCGGGGACGGCGAGGTGATCGAAGGCGTGGCCTCTGTCGACGAATCGGCCATCACCGGCGAGTCTGCGCCCGTCATTCGCGAAGCCGGCGGCGACCGCTCGGCTGTCACCGGCGGCACCAAGGTTCTCTCTGACTGGATCAAGGTCAAGATCACCTCCAACCCCGGCGAAACCTTCCTCGATCGCATGATCGCGCTCGTCGAAGGCGCAACCCGCCAGAAAACACCCAACGAAATCGCCCTAAGCATTCTGCTCTCCGGCCTCACCATTATTTTTCTGCTTGCTGTGGTCACGCTCCAGCCCTTCGCCATGTACTCGAATGCCCCACAGACTGTCTTCGTTCTCGTCTCGCTGCTGGTCTGCCTCATCCCCACTACCATCGGAGGGCTGCTCTCAGCCATCGGCATCGCCGGCATGGATCGCCTCGTCCAGTACAACGTCCTCGCCATGAGTGGCCGCGCTGTTGAAGCCGCTGGCGACGTAAACACCCTTCTGCTCGACAAAACCGGAACCATCACACTCGGCAATCGCCAGGCTGCTGACTTCATTCCCGCGCCCGATGTCAGTCAGGAACGGCTCGCCAACGCAGCCCAGCTCTCGTCGCTCTCCGATGAAACCCCCGAGGGCCGCTCCATCGTCGTCCTCGCCAAGGAAAGGTATAACCTGCGCGGTCGCGACCTGAGCGGCATTCACGCTGAGTTCGTTCCATTTTCTGCTCAGACTCGCATGAGCGGCGTCAACCTTCCCGGAACCCGCATCCGCAAAGGCTCCGCCGACGCCATAGCCCGTTACCTCGAAGAGCAAGGCGCGCAACTCCCGCCCAAGGTCCGCGAAAACGTTGAAGAGATCGCTCGTCTTGGCGGCACTCCGCTGGTTGTTGCCGAGAACGCCACCGCTCTCGGCGTCATCTACCTCAAGGACATCGTCAAAGGCGGACTCAAAGATCGTCTTGCCCGGCTCCGCGCCATGGGAATTCGCACCATCATGATCACCGGTGATAATCCACTCACCGCCGCTGTCATTGCTCGCGAGGCCGGAGTTGATGACTTCCTGGCCGAAGCCAAGCCCAAAGACAAAATGGACCTTATCAAGAGCGAGCAGGCCAAAGGCAAGCTTGTAGCAATGACCGGCGACGGCACCAACGACGCCCCTGCCCTGGCTCAGGCCGATGTGGGCGTAGCCATGAACTCCGGAACTCAGGCCGCCAAAGAAGCCGGCAACATGGTCGACCTGGACTCCAATCCCACCAAGCTGATCGAGATTGTCGAGATTGGCAAGCAGCTCCTCATGACTCGCGGCGCGCTCACCACCTTTTCCATCGCCAACGATGTGGCCAAGTACTTCGCCATCATCCCTGCCATGTTCCAAGTGGCTTTTCCGGCTCTCGGTGTCCTCAACATCATGTATCTCCACTCACCGCATTCGGCCATTCTCTCCGCGGTCATCTTCAACGCCATCATCATCGTCGCTCTCATTCCGCTGGCACTGAAAGGGGTCAAATATGAGCCCAAGCCCGCGGACCAACTTCTTCGCCGCAACTTGCTCGTCTACGGTGTCGGCGGCATCATCGTTCCATTCATCGGAATCAAGGCCATCGACATGCTCCTCGTCTTCACACATCTCGCGTAGCCTTTATCCCCCGGCGTCGCTTCTTCACTGCGAGCGCAAGATTGAAAACCCTGGGGTCATAGCCCCATCGGAATTGGAGATTGACAGTGCACTCCGCCACACATCCCGCAACCACAGCACCCGCCGACCACTCCGTCTGGCTTACCTCGATTCGCTTCACCATCGTAGCCACTGTCCTGCTCGGCCTCGCTTACCCGCTCGCCATCACCGGTGTGGCTCATCTCGTCTTTCCTCGCAAGGCCGCTGGGAGCCTCATCCTCCGCGACGGTGAAGTCATTGGCTCCGAGCTCCTCGCCCAGAGTTTCACCTCCGACAAGTACTTCCATCCCCGCCCGTCGGCAGCCGGCAGCGGCTATGACGCCACTTCATCAGGCGGTTCGAATCTCGCTCAGTCAAACAAGGCACTTGTCGACCGCATCCAAGGCTCTATCAACACGCTCGCCAAGGAGAATCCCTCCCGGCCCGTCCCGATCGATCTCGTCACCACCTCCGGCTCTGGTCTCGACCCTGACATCACTCCCGATGCGGCTTACTTCCAGGTTCCACGCATTGCAAAGGCCCGCAACCTTTCCGAAGACGCCGTCCGCCAACTCGTTGCCGCGCACATTACCCCCCGCCAGCTGGGCGTCCTCGGGGAACCTCGCGTCAACGTTCTCCATCTCAACCTCGACCTGGACAAGCTCTCTGAATGACTCGTCCTCATCCCATGAATAGGAAAGAGCATGGCCAAAGCCCTGCCCTTTTGTTCATTGCGCTTGAATCCATCCAGAGCCCAAATGAAAACAGGGCATAGCCTGAGCCATGCCCTGTCTTCTGCCCAGGTCGAGGCCCTCCCGCCTTAGGAAGGCCCGATCGCCCTAGTTCACCACCACGTTGAAGGTCGTCGAGACGGCCGGCGTTACTGACGGACTTCCAGTCGCCTGAACTGTGTAAGTGTATGTACCAGCCGTGGTACCTGGATCGCTATTACCACCGCCACCGGAGTTCGATGAACCTCCGCCGCAACTTACCAGCCCACCCAGCGCCGTCATCAGCACCAGCATTCCCAGCATGGCTCGCCAACTCCGCCGCCGCGCCGGAATCCCGCAGAGCACCAGCACCGCCAGTACCGCTCCGGTTCCTGCTCCCGCCCATCCATTCTTCCGAAGCTGCGGATACGTTACAGCCGCAACCGGCGCCGACGTGCTCACGTTGAACGTCACTGTTCCCGGATTCGTGGTTGCCAGATTGACTCCCGAGCCGCTGGCCAACGTGCACGAGGTCCCGTCACCGGTCGACGGCCCACCCGTCTGCTGGCAGGTTAGCGTCACCGTGCCTGTGTAGCCGGCTGTCGCCGCTATCGTTACAACTGCTGTCGCCGACGCGCCGGGGGCAATCGCCGTGGCCGGAGTTACCGCCACTGCGGGCGAGTTCAGCGTGAATGTCGACTCAGTCACAGTCACAATCGCCGAGTTGCTCCCTGCCGCATAGCTACCATCTCCGCCGTAGCTCACCGTCAACTTGTCCTGTCCGGATGCCAACGAGTTCACTGGAATCGCGAATGTATAGGTCCCGTTGGTCAGCGATGGATTCGGCGTCGGCGAGGTGTATCCCCCGCCCGACAAACTTACCGTTCCGGTTGGAGTGACAGCCGCGCCGCCCACCGTCACCGTAACGTTCAGGCTCGAGCTTGAATTCAGCGTTGCAGAAGCGGGCGTCACCGTAATCGTCGGAGCCAGCAGCGCCAACGTCGTCACCGTCACGGTCCCCGTGTTGCTCGTCGCCGCATACACCGAGTCGCCCAGGTAGTTCGCTGTCAGCGTGTCCACCATGCCCGACACTGATCCAGGCAGACTGTTTGCCGGAATCGTGAAGGCGTAGCTACCCGTGGACGAGGTCACCGTTTGCGTGTAGGTCGATCCCGAGGCCGTCAGCGTCACCTCTCCGGTCGGGTTAACGCCGCCCGAGGGGTTGCTCGTCAGCATCACCGTCACGTTCAGCGTGTTGTTCGAGTTCAGGCTCGCGGCCCCCGTTGTCACGGTCACCGTTGCCTTGCCCGTGCCCTGCGTCTGCGGCCACGCGTTCACCACGTTGGCTACGTTCAGCGACCCAAGTCCAGTAGCCTGGTCATAACCTGCCCCAGCGCTATAACCACTCAGGATGCCCACGTAGTCGCCCGCATGAATCACGTTGCAATTCGGGGAGGGCGTGGTGCTCGACACGTCGTAATCGCAGGGCATCGCGTTGGTGCCCGTATCGATGTCGTAGAAGTAGCATTTGTTCGCAGCCGTTGGATTGTTGGCAATCATTTCCGCGCTGCAAGCGCCGTAGGCCTGGCTAGCGGCCAGCTTGTACAGCTCGGAGTTGGCCAGTCCCTGCGACTCTCCCGTCTTCTGGTTGATCAGCGCCATCACCCCAGCCATCGCCGGCGTCGCCACTGAAGTCCCGCCGACCTCCTGCGCAAATGGCTCCGTAGCCGACGAGTAGCTGCACTCCGGATCGCTCGACGCCTCCGAAACGCAAATCAGATAGGCGCTGCTCGATACGAACCCATCCGAAGCGAAGAAGCTCATGTCCGGCAAGTGCCGGACTCCATCGGTTGGAATACCCTGCACGCCGGTCTGCCAGGAGGGCTGGGGCCAGCCGTTATTAACGACAGCGAGGGATCCCTGCGCGGCACCGGTTCCAGGGTTAGTTGTGGGTCCGGTGCTGGACTCTGGGGTGCACGCTCCAAGGGTGGTGCCCGTTGGCGAAGTGGTGTTTACTACGCAGCTGCTCGCGCCGCCGCTCCCACCCACATTGTCCAGTAGGGAGAGGACCCCACCGTCGCCAATCTGATTGAGCGTGCTGCTGTTGTAGAGGATTGCATTGCACCCCTCTTCCTCATCGTTCACAGGGTAATCCGTCCCGTTGGATCCTTGGTATATGTTCCCTGATGGGAAAATGTCTTTTTGAAGAAACGAGAGAGTCAATGGGTTGGTGCAAGTTTCGTTCCATGGCACCTCCGGCACGTATCCCAGCGCGCTGGTCACCGCTGTAGTCGATCCTTTGCTTTGGTAGGTTGTTCCCCAGTAGGGCGACGCCGTGCACTCCGTGGTGCCGCTATAGGCTGTCGCCATCGAGCACCAGTTGAAGTCCGTTCCGCCCACCGCAGTGTTGAACGGCGTCGATGCCAATCCGCTTACCGCTGTCCCGTATTCGGCTATAGCTCCGCCGTCGTCGCAGCTTGCCGACCCCGAGTCCCCTGCCGCCACAAACACTGCAATACCTTCAGACGCGGCCGTCTGCCACATGTCGTAGTATTCAACGTTTCCGGCTGTCCCGTTCGCTAGCTCACACTGTCCATAGCTCACGTTGATGATCCGCGCGTTTAACGTATCTACGTTTTGGACGATGTAGTCCTCGGCGTCGTAGAGGTTGTCATCAGTCGCCGACTGCGCCACGCCGTTTACGAGAATGATCTGCGCCGCTGGTGCAATTGCCCCCGACCACTCCACGTCGAGCGAGTTTTCCAATAAATCGTCAATCCCGCAAAGCGCGGTTGAAAGGGTGCTTGTGCAGACTCCTGGGTCGTCGCCAGTGGCTAATGGGTGGATGATCTGCGGCTGATTGGAGCTGGTGTAGGGAGGCAATCCGAAGAACGTGCGGAACGTCGCGATGTCATTCTGATTGATGTCGCTGGTTCCAGCTACAGCGATCGTCTGCCCCGCACCGTTGATAGGTGTCGATGCATTCCATAACGGCAGAATGTTATAAATCGTCGCGAAATCCCATGGATCTACATCCTCAACCAGGTAGCCTTGTCCCGTTGGGCTGATCCCGAACGCCGGCCGCGCTCCCTTCGATTGCGTAGTCGGAAGCGGGGCGGAAATCCCGCTTGCCGACGAGCCAGCCGTCGATGGCGTCCTCAGCCATCCGCCAGTCTTGGCGTCTTTCTTTACAAGTTGGCCAAGATGGTGCGCTGGGCGCGGGAAGAAGTTGTGCAGCGCCTTCACTCCCACCACCACAGGAGCCAACGCCGTAGGAATCTGTGGGTCGCTCATGTTGCCGATGTGCTGCGCGCCCTTCACAACCAGATTGTGAATCTCAGTGTGGAATGTACTCTCGACCTGCGACGCTGTTCCGTCGAACCGAATCGACATGCGGTCGTTCGTCACCTGTGTGACCGTAAACCCATGTCCAGTCAGCCAATTCGTAATCGTCGCAATATCCGTCTGAGACGGACCGAAGTTCTCGCCCACCTGCTGCGGCGTGAGCCACTGGTGATAGTTAGGCGAGGTCGAGTCATATTGGCTCGCAACGAACTTCTCAAATGCCGCCTGCTGATCCGCGTCACGGCTCAGCACAAGGATCAGGTCGCTCATTCGGAGCGTGTCGGTCACCTTGCCCATGTCATTTTTTGCCGTCGCCGCAGGATGTGTGTTGCCTCTAAGAGTAACCAGGTTGCTCTCATCGATCGCATTCACAATGCGAACCTTCGGTGCGGCACTTTCAGCGCTAGCCGGAATTGTTATCGAAGCCATGGCCAGAACAAGGAGGGGGAGACTACGCAGCATTCGGCTCATTTCTGTTGTTTTCCTTTCGTTCCTGAAGCGCCCTTGAACACGCTTCAACACTGAAACTCTCGAAAAGTTGTGGAGCTCAGCAAAACTCCATCCTATCGCTATTGACCATCAATCATCCGATCCGTGAGCGGCAATAACTGCTATGTCATCAAAAACTTCACCACAACCAAACTCTGTGCGGCCCGCGCTCGGTTTCAGTCCTTTGTGGTTAGACGCAATTCCCTTTCGCGGGTTGAGGCCACCTTGTGCAACCCTCGATATTGCACGCGATTCCAACCGCATCGGCTGGTCTATCTAAAGCTTGATACGACGTGGTCGCATCGATTGGATGTCCTCTCCTGGGTCGGATGATCTTCCTCTCCTTGGTCTGATGATCTTCAATTGCACACTTGATCCCCCGTTCTGCACTGTCCGTGCTCGTCGTGTTTGTTTAGATTCCTGCATTTTTGACCCTGCACCCTGAACCCTCGAGCAGGTATATTCTGTATTGAAACTTCCACCCCGTTGCAAGCCACTGCGGAGTATTCCTTGCCCAAAGCCAAGATCCGGCGCCTCTATCTCATCCCCATTCTCTCCAAGGCTCTCGACGTCATCGAGTTGCTCGAAGAAAACAACGCTCCCGTCTCGCTCGAAGACGTCTACCAGAAAACCCAGATATCCAAGACCAGCGTTTACCGCATCCTCAAAACCCTCGTTCATCGCGGCTATGTCGCCCAGTCGCAGGACGGCCTTTATCGCCTTGTTTCTCGCCCGCGCCGTCTCCGATTCGGATTCGCCATGCAAAGCGCGGACATGCCCTTCTCCGTTGCTGTTGCCAACTCCGTCACCGCTGCTGCAGCGGCTTCGGGTGTCGAGCTTCTCGTTCTCGACAACCGCTACGATCCCGATATCGCTATCCAGAATGCTGCCGAGTTCGTCGCGCGCCGCGTCGATCTTGTCCTCGAGTTCCAGGTCGAGGAAGCCGTCGCCCCGCGCATCTCGCACATCTTCAAGCAGGCCGGCATCCCTCTCGTCGCAATCGACGTCCCCCACCCCAACTCCACATACTTCGGAGTCGACAACTTTGAGTGCGGCTTTGAAGCCGGTTCGCTACTCGCCCAGCACGCGTTGCGCAAATGGAAAGGTAAAGTAGACTGGGTTCTCGGTTTGGGCTTCAGTGAAGCCGGCAGCTTCGTCCAGAGCCGCATTAGTGGCGCGGTTGACGGCATTCGCCAGCGCATCCCGGGCATCCCAGACGACCGCATCGTTCAATTGGAAGGCCGCGGCATGCGCCAGCACAGCCAGACCGCCGCTGCACGGTTCCTTGCTGCACATCGCAAAGGTGAACACGTCCTCGTCGCCACCGCAACTGACTCATCCGCCCTAGGCGTCCTTGATGCTGCGCGTCAGGTCGGTCGAGAGCAGGATCTAGCAATCGTTGGCCAGGATTGCATCCCCGAGGCCCTCTCCGAAATGCGCACTGGCAAAAGCGCCCTTATCGGCTCCATCTCTCACGAGGTCGAAACCTACGGTCCCAGGCTCATCCAGTTGGGGATCGCGCTGCTCCGAGGCCACGCCGTCCCACCTTACAACTATGTGCGCCACAAAGCTGTCACGGCCGAATCTCTAAGCGCAGTCTCTGACCATAACGTCAGTGAATAGTTAGTTTCCAAATTGCGGCAAGGGCAACTACCAGAGCCGCGACCCCAAGCGCCCAAGCCCGTCCTTTTTGAAGTTTCTCGTGATCGATCATCTGGCACCTCAAAGCAAGGATGCCACACACGAGCTCGCGGGAGAGAAGATTCGTCGGCTTAAATCCCTTCCAACTCGAAGCAAAGGCCTCGATAATCCTTTAGAGAAATATATTTCCTATTGCTATTACACTGTGATATCTTTGCCACGAAACTCTCAATACTCGTAAAGTGATGGATATGACCATGGCTACTGCCACCTCACCTTCCGCGACGTTAAAATTCCTCGAAGATCGCTGGGATTCTGCCCTTGCCGCCACCCTCGACGAGCCGGAACTACTTCGCTACCGCTCCAACCTGCTCGGCTCCGACCTCCGCATCACAAACTTCGCCGGCGGCAATACAAGCTCCAAGGTCAAAGACGTCGATCCCCTTACCGGCGAATCCGTCGAACTCCTGTGGGTCAAAGGCTCAGGCGGCGACCTCGGCAGCATCAAGCGCACCGGCTTCGCCACGCTCTATCAGCAGAAATTGCTGTCGCTCATCCCCATCTATAAGGGTGTCGATCACGAAGACGACATGGTCGCGATGTACCAGCTCTGCGCCTTCCGCAACAACCCCGTTGCCGCCTCCATCGACACCCCGCTGCACGGCTTCCTGCCCTTCCCGCATGTCGACCATCTTCATCCCGACTGGGGTATTGCGCTTGCCGCATCCGGCAACGGCCTCGACAAAATGCATGAGTTCAATCGGGAGTTCAACCACACCCTTGTTTGGGTCCCTTGGTTGCGCCCAGGCTTCGAACTCGGCCTCGTCATGCGCAAGGCCATCGCCGACAACCCAAACTGTGACGGCATCGTCCTCGGCGGACACGGCCTATTCACCTGGGGTCAAACTCAGCGCGAGTGCTACCTCAACACCATCACGCTCATCGACCAGATCGGCCAGTTCATCCACAACCACGGCCTCGCAAGAGGCCCTGTCCGCTTCGGCGGAGAAGCCGTCCCACCCCGGTCCGATCGCGCATCGCTCGCAATCCAGATCGCGCCCTATCTGCGCGGTCGCATCAGCACCAAAAACCGCTGGATCGCCAACTTCACCGACGCTCCTGACGTGCTCGGCTTCGTCAACTCCGCCCACGGCAAAGACCTGGCCTTCCTCGGTACCAGTTGCCCCGACCACTTCATCCGCACCAAGATCCGGCCACTCTTCGTTCCCTGGCCAGCCAACGCTGACAACGCCGCGCTGAAGACCCAGATTGACATCTCGCTTGCCGAGTACCGCACTCAATACGCAGAGTACTACCACTCTTTTGCCACGCCCGACTCGCCCGCCCTCCGGGACCCGAATCCCACCATCGTTCTGATCCAAGGCCTGGGCATGTTCAGCTTCGGCAAGAGCAAAACCGAAGCCCGTATCACCGGCGAGTTCTATACCAACGCCATTCACGTTATGGAGGGCGCAACCCTCCTCGCCGACGGCGAGCTCAAGGGCACCCTTCCTCAGAGCGGTCCCGGGCAGGACGCTGCCAGCTTCAAAGTCCACTCAAACTATGTAGCCCTCCCCGCCATTGAAGCCTTTCGCATCGAGTATTGGGCCATGGAAGAGGCCAAAATTCGCCGCCAGCCTCCTGAGAAGGAGCTCAGCCGCCGCATCGCCCTTGTCGTGGGCGGAGGCAACGGCATTGGCCGCGAGGTTGCTCTTCTCGCCGCCGAGCGCGGGGCTCATGTTGTCATTGCCGACCTCAATGAATCAGCCGCTTCAACCGTTGCGGGTGAACTCAAAGCCGTAACCTCGACCGAGTCTGTCGCCACATCGGCCATCGACATACGCTCACGCGAAGCCATTGCCAAATCCATCCGCGCCACCATCGCTGCGTTCGGCGGCCTCGACATCCTTATCAACACGGCCGCTCTATTTCCATCTTCGCCCGACGGCGTTGTTCCCGACTCCATGTGGGCCACCACCCTCGACATTAACGTCACGGCCAACTACTTGCTCGCCGACGAAGCGGGCAAGATTCTCAAGGAGCAAGGCCTGGACGGTGTCATCGTCCTCACCAGCTCCGCCAACGCCGTCGTTCCCAAACGCGGCAGCGAAGCCTACGACGTAAGCAAGGCCGCCCTTTCGCACCTTGTTCGCGAACTCGCCGTCGGTCTCGCCCCCAACGTCCGCGTCAACGCCATCAGCCCCGCAACAGTCGTCAAGGGTTCAACGATGTTCCCCCGCGATCGCGTCCGCGCCTCGCTCACCAAGTACAAAATCGCATTCGAAGAATCGGCCTCCGACGACGATCTCCGCAATCTTCTCGCCGCCTTCTACGCTGAGCGCACCCTCACTCGTCAGCCCATCGACCCGAAGGATTGCGCTGAAGCAATTCTCTTCCTCGCTGGACCGCGTTCGCGCTGCACTTCCGGCCATCTCTTTCCCGTCGACGGTGGACTCGCCGACGCCTTCTTGCGCTAGACTTCGAATCGATGGCGACCGCAAGCTCTTCCGCACAACTTCCCGCCCGCATCGCCGTCGACCTCGGCGCGGAAAGCTGTCGCGTCTCGCTGCTGCGATGGATCAATGGCAAGCCAACCATTGAAGTCATCCATCGTATCCCCAATGGCCCCGTCCATCGCGGATCAACGCTGCGCTGGCCCCTGGATGCCATCCTCGCCGGCATCGATGAAGGCCTGCGCAAAGCCGCCAACACCGCTCCCGAGGGCATCGCCTCCATCGCCGTCGACTCCTGGGGTGTCGACTACGTCCGTCTGAACTCCCACGGCACCGCCCTCGCCGAGCCATTTTGCTACCGTGACGAGCGGACCGTCATCACCAAATCAGAAGTGGACGCTCTCATCCCGCCTCTCGAGCTATTCGCCCGCACCGGCGTCCTACCCCATCGCATCAACACCATCTGCCAACTACTCGCCGATCCACTCTACGGCATCAACGCAGATTCACCCTGGCTGATGATGCCCGAATTCATCCTCCACCATCTTGGTGCGCGCCGCGTCTCTGAATACACACACGCCACCCACACCGGCCTCGTCAATCTGCGAACACGCGACTGGGACCAGGAATTGTTCAAGCTTCTCCAAATCTCCATCGAAGCCGCTCCGCCCATCGTTCATCCCGGTTCCGTCATCGGCCGACTTCAGGGTCCGCTCGCCACTCTCGACGCCTTCCGCAATACCCTCCTCATCGCGCCGGCATGCCACGACACCGCTTCCGCCATCGCCGGCATCCCCGCCAGTCTCGAGTCCACGCTCTACATCAGTTCTGGAACCTGGTCTCTCGTCGGCACGCTCACGGCGGATCCTGTCACCACGCAGGCCGCCTTCGACGCCTCCTACACCAATCTCGGCGCAGCCACTGGCGATCTGCTTTTCCATTCTCTCGTCAACAGCATGTGGGTTCTCAAGCAATGCATGGATGCATGGGCCGCAGAAGGCCGCCCCTGGTTCATCGAAGATCTCATCCGCGAAGCATCCGACGCGTCCGAGCCCCACTGTCTTCTCGATATGGACGCGCCTTCGCTCATGCTCGACTCCGGCATGACTCAGCGCATCAATGACGAGCTCACACGCCTTGGTGGCTCGCCAATCGCGGACACTCCCGGCAACGAGCCTCGTTTCGCACGCTTGATCTTTGAGAGTCTCGCGACCCGCTACGCCTCAGCCCTCACCAGACTCGAAGAGATGCTGGGCCGCAAGCTCCAACGCATTCACATCCTTGGCGGAGCAAGCCGCAACAAGCTGCTCGTCGCGCTTACAGCACAGCGCACCGGCCTGCCTGTCTCCATCGGCCATCCGGAGAGCACCACCATCGGCAACCTCGCTGTCCAGCTAGCCGCAGCCGAATCAAACGGCGAGCCCCTCAATCCCGAGTCCATCCGCAGTTGGGCCGCCGTGCTCTGCCAGGCCTGACCGCTCCACGATCAGGACCCTGCGCTGCAAAAAAACCCTGGCCCGAAGGCCAGGGGAGGAACCCATGTTCGGTCTATTGGTTCATTTCAACGTCAATGCGAACGTTAGCGATGCCGTGTAAGCCGTCACTCCGCTCGGGCCTCCGTTGCTTCCCGTGCTAGCTGCAACGCTCACGCTAAACGTTCCCGTCTTTGCTGACGAGCTGCCAGTCAACGTCATGGGCGCGCTGAATACTCCAGAACTCGAAATGGTTCCCTGCCCAAACGACGGCGTCACACCTGCCGGCAACCCACTCAGTTCAAGACTCACGCCTGTCAGCTTGAGTCCGCCCTGTGGCGTCACGCTGACCATAATCTTTCCAGTGCTCGAGTGCGTCATCGAGAGCGATGTCACGCCCAGTCCCATCGTCAACCCTGGTGCCTGCTGCACCTGCGCCGTCAGCGTCTTGGTCGCCGTCACGCCATCCCCTGTCGCCGTCACCGTCACTGTCGTCGAACTCACGGTCGCCGTCGCCAAGGCCGTCAGTGTCAGCGTCGAGCTCCCACTTCCATTCGCCAGTGTGATCCCATTCGCGCTCCACGACGACGTCACTCCGCTTGGCAACCCACTTACGCTCAGCGTTACTGTTCCATTGAATGATCCATTTGCCGTCAAACTGATCACATCCGTCGCCGTTTTTCCTTGCACCAAGCTCACAGTACCCGATGCAGTCGCCAGTGATAGCGTCGGCGGCGTCAACGTAATTGTCAGCGGAAGATTCGCGCTCGCCGCCACCACTGCCCCGCTCCTCGGCGCAATCTTTGCCGACAGCCCTAGCGTTGCCGCACCCGCTACAGCCGTCGAGCTTCCTGTCAACGTCAGTGTCCACGTCACGGCTCCTGCCGACGACACAGTTGCAGAACTCCAACTCGCCGTCACCCCCTTTGGCAGCCCAGATGCCACGCTGATGCTCGAACCAGCTGCACCACTTGCCGCTGCCACGCCACCAACTGGCGTCGCCGTCACCATCGCTGTCGTCGATCCCAGCGACTGCATCGTTGCTGCTGCCGGGGTGGCTGTCAAGGTAAAGGTCGGCGCCTGCGTCACCTGCAATGTCACCTTACTCGTCGCCGTCAACCCATCACCGCTCGCCGTAACCGTCAACGCTGAACTACTCACCGCTGTTGAAGCCCCCGCCGCCAGCGTCAGCGTTGCAGTTCCCGACCCCGACACCGGACTTACAGGATTCGCCGACCAGCTCGCCGTCACACCGCTCGGCAGGCCGCTCAGGCTCATGCTCACGTTGCCCGTGAACGACCCGCCCGTACTCACCACGAAACTGACTGGCGCGCTCGATCCCTGCGCCATTGTCACGGCGCTCGCTGCCGCGCTCAAAGTCAGCGCCGGTGGAGCGCTCACCGTGAGCGCGTAGCTCACTGCCTGAGTTCCTGTTGCATCCGTCCCTGTCACCGTCACTGTCTGCACGCCCGCCACGGCCGTCGAGCCAACCGCCACGCTCACAGTCGCCGCCGTTCCGGGTGTGATCGACGATGGCGATATCGAAACCGTCAACCCCGACGCACTCGTTGCCGTCAAAGCCACTGCGCTCTTTCCGCTGCCGCTCTCGGTCACGCTCACGGTGAACTTCGCGGTACTCCCCGTCTGCGCTGATCCCGAACTCGCCGACTCAGTCAATGCAAAATCCGCGTTGGTCGTCGTCAGAGGACTGCCCCACTCATTCACCAGCAACGCACCATCCACCGATCCAAGCCCCGTCGCCAGGTTGTAAGTCCCGCCGCTCGCAGTAAATCCGGTCACGCCCGGAACATTGTTGTTTCCTGTAGGTGTCGCATGGAACGGCCCCGCCGACTTCCCTGCCAACGCGTACAGACCGGGATTTGCATTGCCCTGTCCCTTGCCGCCCCGAGACTGCACAAGCAAACCCATCAACCCTGCAAACGAAGGCGACGCTGCCGAAGTCCCAGCAATTACGTAAAAATTCCCGTCTTCTACGATGATGTATCCATCATGCCCGGACGCACTCATTGCGATGTCTGGCACTGCACGCATCCCATTTGACTGTGCCGTTCCGCTAATCCCCTTCTGCCAGGTGGGCTGCGGATAAACCACGCTCGCGCCGCCGCCCGAAGCCCATAGCCCAGATCCTCCGGCCGCCGTTCCACTCTCATTCCACACCTTCTCCGGAATGTAGCTCAGCGCTGATGCTTCAGTGCTCGCATTGTTCGTCGCCGACCAATACTTCGATCCGCCTGACCCCTCGTTAAACTCCGTCCCTCCAACGCATGTCGAGTACTGCGAACTGCACAGCCCATTCACGCCTGTTCCCGAAGCCGTCGTTGATGAGCCGCTGTAACAACCAGCTGCGCCCGCATCTCCCGAGGACACAAACGCCGAGATCCCTTCCGCTGCCGCCTGCTGCCACAGCGCGTTGTAAAACGCCAATTCCGTACTGCCCATATCCTGCTCGCAGCTTCCGTAACTCGTGCTCATCACCTGCCCCGAGGCATGGTTCACGATGTATTGCGCTGACAGATCGACTCCATCCGTCGTCGCCGTCGACGCAGCCACCACAAAGTTCACTGTCGCACCCGGCGCGGTTGCCCCGCTCCACTCTACGTCCAGAGTCGACTCGTCCTGATCGCCGCTCACAAGACCCGGATTCGAGCTCACCAATACCACCGTGGGCTGATTCGCCGGCAATCCAGACGTAGATCTGAACGTCGCCACATCCGACAAAACAATGTTGCTGCGGCCCACAATCGCAATCGTCGTTCCCTTACCCGTCACACCCGCTGCATACAAAGAATTCAGGTCGTAAATCGTTGCCCAGTCCGCGGGAAAAAGATAGTTCGTCCCACCCGATGAGTATTCAGGCGATGCCACTGCCAGCGCCGTTCGCACCGTGCTTTGACCCTGCCGACGGAAATCGTGCAATGACACCACGCCGCCCACCACGCCCGCCAATGCAGCTGGAACTTGCGGATCAAGCACATTTGCAATGTGCTGCACCCCATTCACCTCATACATGTGCATTGGCGCGTGAAACGTCTCCTCCACCTGCTCTGCTGTTCCCGAGAACACAACTACACGATTGCCCAGTGGAATCTCGTCAATAGTGAATCCATGACCTTCCAACCAGCCGGCAATTCTCTCTAGATCTCCCGGGCTCGCTCCAAACCGCGACCCATACTCCGCTGGCGTCAACCATCGCTGATAGAGAGCCGACCCCGTATCGTGCTGCGCCTCGACCAACGCATCCAACTCAGCCTGTTGCGCCGCCGAGGGCTCAAGTTCCAGAACCATCCGCTCCAGCCGCAACTCCCCGCTGACAGCGCCACCGTCAAACTCTCCCCGCGCCATCGGATGCACATTCCCCCGCCGCGTCACCACCTGCGACTCGTCAATTGGCCCTAATACCCTGTTGGCTGTCTGCCCTCCACCTGCAAAACTCACCAGCGTCAGCGCACATGCCAACCCTATCCATGAGCGGACTCTCACTGTTACAGCCATCTTCGGTTCTCCGAAAGCGAATCTCGATCACCAAAAGCGGCTCTAGAACACACCGTCTTAGCGTCCTCTCATCTCATCGGCCCACAAACCCAGTTCCTGAGCTGCAAACTGAGATTCATTAGCCCACCTGCCTGACCAAAGTAATCCGCCCGATCGCACTCCCCCCAAGACTCAGGGTGTCATTTTCATTGCACCTGGTCTAACTCTTCCATCTTTGCGTTGCAAGTCGAGCGCCCCCCGCGCCCGTGTCGGCAGCCATTTCTCGCGGGCATCCCACGCGCCGCTGGCGTATCATTGCGGCAAAGCAAATCCCGATGCAGATCACGCTTTCCAAAAAAGTCTTCCGCACAGATCCAGGCTACGGCTTGCACCATGTGCCTGCCCTCTGTTTCTTGGCGCTCATTGTCTGCACATGCTGCGCCGCTCAGGAGCCTGGTGTCGCACAACCGGCCACGCCCACCATTCAAATGAACGTCAATAAGGTCCTGGTCCCCGTCGTAGTCCGCGACAAGCAGGGCCGCGTAGTAGCCGGCCTCAAGTTGGAGGACTTCCAGGTCTTCGACAACGAAAAGCCGCGTCAGGTCTCCGCCTTGACCATAGAGAATCGCGCCGGCCAGCAGGAGCCCACGCGCTCGTCCGCGGATACCGCGCCGCAGCCTCCATCTTTGCAAAGCGCAGCTGCCCTATCGCGTCCGCGCTTTATCATCATTCTGTTCGACGACTTCCACCTCGACGTCGAGGACCTGGCGCGCACCAAAAAGGCTGCGGAGAAACTGCTCGACGGTGCACTGCTCGACACCGACTATGCCGCCGTCGTCTCCATCTCCGGAAAGACCAACAGCGGGCTCGTTCGCGATCGATCGAAGCTCCAGGCAGCGCTGGCCAGCCTCCAATCGCACAGTCTTTACAAATCCGGCAGCACGGATTGTCCCAATATCGACTACTACCAGGCCGACCTCATCGAGAACAAGCACAGTGATGTGGCGACTCAGGACGCAGTAAGGAAAGTTTTGAATTGCAGCCCCAGCCTCGATCCCAAGTACCAGCTCAACGTGGCCGCCAACGAGGCCGATGCCGCAGCCAAGCGAGCGCTGGCCATGGGCCATCAAGACGTCCAGGCCACCTACGCCACCATCGCCGCCGTTGTACACGGAATGTCCACTCTGCCGGGTCAGCGCACTCTGCTGCTCGTCTCTCCCGGCTTCCTGCGCATCGAGCAAGACGCGCAAGCCGCCGAATCGCGCATCATGGACCTGGCCGCGCAGTCCAATGTCACCATCAGCGCCATCGATGCCCGCGGCCTCTACACCATGGAGCTCTCAGCAAGCGAACGCAGCCCAGCCTTGAGCGGACCCAGCTTCAACGAGAACTCAGACTACCGGCGCAGCGCCATGACCCAGGCTGAAGATGCGATGGCTGAGCTGGCCAACGCGACCGGCGGCACGTTCTTTCACAACAGCAATGACCTCGACGCCGGATTCAAGGCTGTGACAGAAGCGCCGGAGATGGTCTACGTGCTCGAACTCTCTCTCGACAACGTCAAGGCCGACGGCGCGCCTCATCGCCTGAAGGTGAAAGTGGATCGCGAGGGCGTCGAAATTCAGGCGCGCCGCAGTTACGTTTTGCCCAAGCCGGAGAAGATCAAGAAATGAAAGCTTGACGACCTACTGCGGCGGCGTGGCATCGGTCAGAATTCGCGTTGTCGAGGCGAAGCGGCGGTAGCCAGTGAAAAGTGTCTCGTTCAACCATTGGGCCGGAGCGTCGCTGGATAGAGTCTGTACTTCCGCCATCGACAGCGCCAGACTCCGCACCGGGCAGATAAAGCTGTTGCCGCCGATCTTCACCGCGCCATACTGCACCAGGATCGCGGCCTGGCGAAAGGGAGCACTGTCCTTGGCATCGGCTTCCATGGTAATGCGCAGGATGGCGCCGGTAGCCGGATCGACCCAAATGGAACCGTGATAGCCGGGCCGACTGTGCACCATCGCATTCTTGGCGGGCCCTGCCCCGCTCGGTGAAACCCCAATGCCTTGAATACCCCTGCGGCCTCCCATCGACGCAGCATGGCCCTCCAGAGCCGCCTCGCCCCGAACAGTGCCCATGATCTCAAAGTGCGAAGCGGACTTTGGAACCGCATATCCGAAGACCGCGACCAGGCCGGCAGAATCCTGTTCCCAATGGCTCCATCTCACCGTGCCCTGAGTCGTATCGGCGAGCAGCATGCCCAGCGCGCCGCCGAACTCGCCCCCGGAGACCAGGCCGCTCTGCTCTTTCCACGCGCCGGAATCCTTCTCGGGCGACTGATTCTCGCGTTCGTCGCGCACCGATGTCTCCCGGCTCGAAGTGCGAACCAGGTGCAGCCCTGCCCGAACGGGCCAAGCTCCTTTTGTAACTTCTTGTGGACTGTCGTCGTATTCATTGATCGTCCGGGTCGCCAGAAAATTCGGCAGCCGGGGCAGCGTTTCCGACCCATATTGCCGGGCCGATTCCAGCATTCGCTGCTGCGCGACCTCGTCTGGTGCTGGCGTGGCTGGCAGTTCGCTGGACGGAGGATCGAGAAGGGCCGAACGATCAGCTTGGAGCGCAAGCGCTGCTTTCGAGTCTGCTTCCAGATGCGCGGCGAGCCGCTCCTGCGTTGACTCTGTCAGCCTCTCGGTCAGGTCAAGGCCGGCGATCAGCCGCGCCGTCTCTGCATCCGGCTTGTGAGCCGCCGCCAGAGCCTGCTCCAGTTGCGCTACCGTCACGCGCCTGGCCGCCCCTGCGCGAGACGCAATACCCGCCAACACAACCAGAAGAATCAGCCGCCGCATCGCACCTTCCGTGTATACCGGGTCGAGCTGCTTCTATCCTACTGCCTGCACAGTGCCCTTTCCCGTAAGCACTTCCACGCGCTCCACCCACCCGCGATCTGCCGCCACATTCATTCCCGCCGGCTCCAGCACCACCGCAAATTCGCCTTTTTTCTCAATGTGCAGCATTACCTTCCCCGGCCCAGGCGCAGCATCCGCTTCGGCCTTCAACCCAGCCAGTGTCGCCTCTGTCGAAAGATCCAGATTTAAACGAATCCGCACGCCCGTCGGTAGCTTCACTTCGACTTCGTCCAGCGCCCTGATCTGACTAATTGAAATCTTCGGCGCCGCATCATCCCCACCCATTAGCGTGCCGCGCACCAGCACCGCCGCCTCCATTTTCAATTCCTCGGCCAACCTCTCATAGTCACGCGAAAAACAGATCAGCTCAATCCTTCCCGTCGCATCCTCAAGGAACCCCTGCGCATATTGCTTCTGGTCCTTCTTGCTTTTGCGAACTTGCAGGCCTCCCAGCATTCCGGCGATTTGAATCTCATCCGAGGGATCACTCTGCCCGCCCCATCGTCTTTCCGGCGGTTTGCGTTCCAATGCTTCCGCTGTCGAAATCACTCCCGTCAAATTCCTCAACTTCTCCGCATACTTGTCCAGCGGATGTCCGGAAACAAAGAACCCAAGCACCTCTTTCTCATTGGCCAGCCGCTCGCCCTCTTCCCAATCCGTTCCCTTCGACAAATCGTCCGCCACATTCGCCTTTGCCGGACTGTCGTCAAAGATCCCGAATAGCCCAACCTGCCCCTGCGCAGCATCCTTCTGCGATTTCTGCGCGCGTTCCATCGACTTGTCCACGGCAGACATCAGTCGCCCGCGCCTGCCCAGCGAGTCAAGCGCTCCGGCTTTAATCAGCGACTCAATCACGCGTTTATTCATTACACGCAGATCGACCTTCTCGCAGAACTCCCACAAGCTCTTGAACCGCCCGCCCACTTCCGTGCGAGCCTTCATGATCGATTCAATCGCATTCCCGCCCACGTTTTTCACCGCCGCCAATCCAAACCGGATCGACTCACCCTCCGGCGTTACCAGCGGCGTAAACTGCGCCCCTGAGGTCTGCACATCTGGCGGCTCAACCTTGATCCCCATCTCGCGGCACTCGCCGATGTACTTCACCACCGAATCCGGCTTCGACGTTTCCGACGTTAGCAGCGCAGCCATGAATTCCACCGGATAGTGCGTCTTCAAATACGCTGTCTGGTACGCCACCAGCGCATACGCCGCCGAGTGCGACTTGTTGAACCCATATCCGGCAAATTTCTCCATGTAGTCGAACAACTGCTCGGCCACTGCCTTCGGATGCCCCAGCTTCGCAGCGCCGCTCTGGAAACGGTCGCGCTGCTTTGCCATCTCCACCGGGTCTTTCTTTCCCATCGCGCGACGCAACAGATCCGCTTCACCCAGAGAATAACTGGCCACAACGTTCGCAATCTGCATCACCTGTTCCTGATAGACCATCACCCCCAGGGTCTCTTTCAGGATTCCCTCAATCTCCGGCAGCATGTATTCAACCTTGCGCCGCCCATGCTTGCGGTCGATGAAGTCGTCGATCATGTCCATCGGACCCGGTCGATAAAGCGCGTTCAACGCGGTTAGTTCCTCCACGCGGTCCGGCTTGTACCGCCGCAAAACGTCCCGCATCCCGCTCGACTCAAATTGAAAAACCCCCGACGTCAGCGCCGTGTGAAACACCTTCTTGAACGTCTCTTCGTCGTTCGGCGGAATAGTCTCAAGGTCCAGCTTTGAGCCGCGGCTCTTCTCTATCAGCTTCAGGCAGTCATCAATCACCGTCAGCGTTGTCAACCCCAGAAAGTCCATCTTCAGAAGGCCCATCTTCTCGATCGCCTTCATGTCGTACGCCGTCACGATTTCGTCGTTCTTTGTCTTCGCCAGCGGCACCAGCTCTGTCAGCGGCCGAGGCGCAATCACCACCGCTGACGCGTGCACGCCCTGCCCGCGCACCAGCCCTTCCAGCTTCTTCGCCGTGTCAATCAGCTCGCGCACAGCCTTGTCGCTGTCGTACGCCTTCTTCAGCTCGGTCGACTCCTCCAGCGCCTTGTCCAGCGTCATCCCCACCGTCGCCGGAACCAGCTTGGCAATCCGGTCCACGTCGCCATAGGGCATATCCAGCGCGCGCCCGCAATCCTTGATTGACGCCTTCGCCGCCATGGTGTTGAACGTGATGATCTGCGCTACCTGCTCGCGCCCATACTTGCGCGTCACATAGTCGATCACCTCGCCCCGGCGATTCATGCAAAAGTCCACGTCCACGTCGGGCATGCTTACGCGCTCAGGATTCAGAAACCGCTCAAAAAGCAATCCATTCTGCAGCGGGTCCACATTGATGATCTCCAGCGCATACGCCACCAGCGATCCCGCCGCCGATCCGCGCCCCGGCCCCACCGGAATCCCATGGTCCCGCGCATACTTGATAAAAT
>Ga0182016_10000264_pt1 | contig 65654 bp, 65 predicted proteins | sample 712S2MmetaG_FD_120491 | JGI IMG/M metagenome (GOLD analysis project Ga0182016, IMG submission 120491) | Permafrost microbial communities from Stordalen Mire, Sweden - 712S2M metaG | ecosystem: Environmental > Terrestrial > Soil > Wetlands > Permafrost | place: Sweden: Stordalen | collected...
GCGGCGACGCGTTCTTCCGTCGGGAGAACGATCGGGAGTTTATCGGTCCAGTTGTTATCGAGAAACTGCTGTTGCAGTTCGTCTTCGGTCGCGGGCTCGACCAACCGCGGGGTCGTGCCCTTCGTCTCTATCACCTATGCGGCACTCAATGCGGTCGTGAGGGCTGCGACGATCTCTTGCATAACCGGCTGACCGGTGATCGGATCGGCACCGTTGACGTACGCGCGCAGTTCTTGGGCCGTCTTGCCCATGACCGGTTGCGGCACGAATACGCTCGGCGCGCCGGGCAAGCCCGCCATCTTCGTCACCGACTTCACGACTTTGTCGAACTTGTCGGTGTGCAGCGCTACGGACGGAATGCCGTACTTCGTATCGAGCGTGATCGCGTGGGTCGAAACGGCCGGCGCGCACGTGCTGCAGTGTCCGACGCCGACGATCGCCGCGTCGCCGTTGGCCTTGATCTCATCCCACGTCGCCGGATCGTCATGACCGTAATAGGCTGAGAGCGAGACGATCTTTGTCGTAACGCCGGCCATGTGTTCGGCAAACCAAGCTTGCACTTGTTTGAGCAGTTCGATCGAATCATCGAAGCGGCAGTCGACCAGATAGATCGTCTTCCCATCGAGGCTCTCGAGCCGCGGGGCAGCCGACTTGCGCGTGATCTGCGGCGGATAGCCCATCGGGTTGAGGACCGAGATCTTGACGTCCGTTCTGAGGTCGGGTGCGATCATGGCTGCTCTCCTTTGTCCGTGGGGGAAACCCACCCGGTATAAATTCAGCGCCGGGGCGCCTCGTACCCCGCTGGATCGCTCATCCGGGTGGCGAACGCCCGGCGCATGAGACTACGCGTTCTTCTCGTGGCGCTGTTTTGCGCCGTGGCGCTTACCGCGGGCAACGCAACGCGCTCCGGCGCGGCCGACACGAGCACTGCCGTGCGCCTCGGCGTCGGCACCGACTCGATCACGATGACCCCGTTCTATCTGGCCGAAAAAATGGGCTACTTCAAAGCCGAGGGCCTCAGCGTTGAATTCATCCCGCTGCCGTCGGCCGCGCTGATGATCGCGCCGCTGGGCGCGGGCCAGCTCGACGTCGGCGGCGGCGCGATCACTGCCGGTCTCTATAACGCGGTCGGCCGCGGCATCGACTTGAAGATCGTCGCCGATCTGGGCAGCGACCCGCCGGGCTACGGCTTTCAAACGCTGGTCGTGCGCAATAGTCTCTTGGCGAGCGGCGGATATAAGAGCGTCAAAGATCTTCGCGGCAAGCGCATCGCGATCACCGCGCGCGGCATCTCGACGTCGGCGCTCGTCGCGGCGCTGCTGAAAACCGGCGGCCTGACGATGAACGACGTCACGATGATGTACATGCCCGTCGCCGATCAAATCGCCGCGATGCGCAACGGTTCGCTCGATGCCTCGCTGATGCCCGAACCCGGGCCGTCGCTGGCCGAAAAGGAAAAGGTCGGCACGAAAATTCTGCGCGACGACGCGTACTATCCCAACCAGCAAATCGTTGCGATGCTCTACGGCGCGAATTTCTTGAAGAAAAATCGCGATACGGGTCTGCGCTTCATGCGCGCGTACCTCCGCGGCGTGCGGCTCTACAACGACAACCTGAAGAACGGGAAACTCTCGGGCAAGCAGGCCGACGTCGTGATGTCGATCTTCGCCGAGGCCACGCACCAGGATCGCAGCGTGCTCAGTAAGGTCACGCCGAGCGGCGACAACCCCAACGGCCGCTTAAATGTCCTCACGATGCGCAGCGATCTCGATTTCTTCAAAGCCCAAGGCCTGATCGACACGCCCTCGATCCAAGCCGAGGACGCGATCGACGCGACGTTTGCGGCCGACGCCGTCAAGCAGCTCGGCCCCTACCGCAACTAACCGCTATTCTTGCGCCGCCGTGCTCTTGACGAAATCTTCGACCACGATCAAGCGTAAGTTGGACGCACCCTGGCGCACGGCTTTGGCGGCCGCGTACTCCGGTGACTCATACCAGCGGCGCGCCGTGTCGGCATCGTCGAACTCGATGATGAGGATGTTGTGGGCCGGTCCACCTTCGAGCACGTACGGCTTCGCGCCGCGCGCGAGGTAACGTCCGCCGAACTTCTCCACCGCGCGGGCAATGAGCGGGCCATACGCCTTCATCGCTTCCGGCTTCACGATTTCGACTTCACCGATCACATAAGCTGGCACAAGCCTCACTTGCCTGGGGCAAGGCGCGATCCTGCGCCGGAGGTGGGGCCGTGCCGGTCTTGGAAATTTTGCCGCAACCAGTAAGGGGTATTCGATGCTACCGACCGCGCTCAAACTCTCGTTCAACGAAGTGCCGATCGTCGATCTCGGGCCGCTCGCGTCCGGAACTGCCGCCGATCGCGCAGCGGTCGCGGCGGAACTCGCCGAGGCCTGCGGCCGCGTCGGTTTCGTGTACCTCAAAAATCACGGCGTCGCGCGCAGCGATATCGCGGCAATCTTCCAGACGGCGGCCGACTTTCATAACTTGGCGCTCGAAGCGAAGATGGACGTCTCGATCACCAAGAACACGCACGCTCAGGGCTACTTGCACGGCATGAGCAAGGGCGTACACGAAACGATCTCCGCCAATCTGCAAGAGGCGTTTCAGATCCGGCGTCCGCTCGCACCGAACGATCCGGATATTCTGGCCGGCAAACCGCTGCACGGCGCGATCCCCTGGCCAAGCGCGATGCCCGATCTCGAACCGCGCATGATGTCGTACTACGCGAAGGTCGATCGGCTCGGCTACGACGTGCTCGACCTCTTCGAAATCGGCTTGGAACTGGAGCCCGGCACGCTGCGGCAGTACTTCCGCAAAGACATGAACAGCCTGCGGCTGCTGCACTATCCCTCGCAGGCACCGGATGAGTCGGGGATCAATCTCGGCGCGCGCGCGCACACCGACACCAACGCGTTCACGATTCTCGCACAAGACGACAACGGCGGTCTCGAGATCCGCAATCGCGACGGCAATTGGGTGCAAGTGCCGCCGGTGGCCGATACGTTCGTGCTCAACGTCGGCGAAGTGCTCAAGGTGTGGACCGACGGCATCTTCTCCTCGACCGTCCACCGCGTCGTCAACCGCTCGGGAAATCGCCGTTACTCGATTCCGTTCTTCATGTATCCGAGCTACGACGCCGTCATCCACACGCTGATGACGAACCCCGATCCATCGAACGTGGCGCCGGAGGACCTGCACACGTCGATGCCGCGCGACACGCCCTTCGTTTACGGCGAGCGCAAAGCGCGCGCGACCGCCAACATCATGCCGGGGAAGATCGCCGTTCCGACGTAAACGCTCGGGGTGACCCAACAAGAACGGCCGAAACGGCCGCGTTCCAATCCCCGGCGCATCACCGTCGCGGCCGTGCGGCAACTCAGCCCGCGGATGCGGCGTATCACGTTCGGCGGCAGTGACCTGGCGTCGTTCGTCTGGTCGGGGCCGGCGGCGCACATCAAGATCATCTTCCCGGAGCCGGGCCTCGGGCTCAATACCGTCGCCGTACCCGAACCCGACGGTCCGCGATCGCCGAACACGCGCACGTACACGCCGCGGCGCTTTGATGGAGCGGCGCTGACCCTCGAGGTCGACTTCGTGCTCCACGGCGACGGGCCGGCCTCAACCTGGGCCGCCCAAGCGAAGATCGGGCAGCAACTCGTCATGATGGGCCCCGGCCCCGGCTATGCGATCGACCCCGACGCACCGTGGTACCTGCTGCTTGCCGACGATGCCGCGCTCCCCGCCGTCGAGACGATCCTCGATGCCGTGCCGCCCGCCGCGCACGTAACGGTGCTCCTCGAAGTCGTCGCGGCCGACGAAGCGCGCGCGCTGCCGGGCCCGGCCGGCACCAACGTGCGCTGGCTAGCCCGCGGCAACGACGCCCAGCCGCCAGGTTCGCCGTTGCTCGCCGCGCTCGACGGGTTCGTCTGGCCCGCCGGCGAGGGCTGCGTCTACGTCGGCTGCGAGGCTACGGCCATGCGCCGGATCCGCCAGGTGATCGTCGAGGCGTCGGGCCTCGACCGCAAGCGCATCATCACCCGGGGTTACTGGCGCACCGGGGCGGTCAATCACCCCGACCACGACTACGCCCTGGACTAAGCCTAAGGTCGCTTGCTTCCTGGACCGAAGACATACCTACAGTGAGACGCCGCATGATGCCGCGAAGCATCGCCAAGGTCAACGCCAAATCGATCGACGGATATTTCGGCGTCGGCACGTCGTGCTTTTTTATCCGCGGAACGATCCTCTCCGACACCCCCGTGCAGGGCGAATACCTCACGCTCACGTTCGCACGGCCGGGAAACATGATCGAGATCGCGTCGTTCGACCGCATTTGGGCCGTCGTGACCATCACGACGCGGCAAGGGAACCGCCCGGGCGATAACGTCGTCGCGCGCCTGTACTTGCGCGACGACGACCTCAAAGCGCACGGCGTCGACTGCACGCGGATCGAAAACCTCAACGGTTTGCCGTTTTCGTTCGACGTCGCGTCGCTCGCCGCCGAAGGGCTCTTCGATCATAACGGTCTCGAGCCGTACGCGCCGCTGGAAGACGATCCGGACCCGCCGGAAGTACACGCGGTCATCGAACCGCCCACACCCGTACCCCCGCCCCTCCGGCCGGAGCCACCGCGTCCGGCGCCGGTCTACGTTCCGCCGCAAGCCGCGCCCGCACCACCGCCTCCATCGCCGGCTCCCGCACCGCCGCCTCCGCCCGCACCGCCGCCGCCAAAGGCGGAAGAGCCCGCCGCAGCCGAACCGCCCGCGGACGAACCGGTCGAGGCCCTCACGCTTGCGAGCGTTATCGAAATGCTGCGCACGGGACGCTCGCCCTTCGGAAAGAATCCGCTGGTGGAAATCAGCGCATCGGTCGCAGCCGTCGCCGTACCGGTCCTGCTCTACATGGCGTTAGCGTTCCTGAAGAACAAACCGCACGACGACGAAGACTAGCGGAAGCTAAGCGATCTTTTCGCGGAAGAGCGTCGCGCAGTCGGCCGCCGGCAGCGGCATGCTGAACAAGAAGCCTTGTACGGCGTCGCAGTGGAGTTCGCGCAGCACGTCCATCTGCGCGTGATCCTCGACGCCCTCGGCGATCGTCCGCAACCCGAGGCTGCGCGCTAAGCCGACCACCGCCCGCACGACCGCACCGTCGAAATTGCCGGTCGCAATGTCGCGTACGAACGAGCGGTCGATCTTGAGGTTGTCGACCGGCAGATCGCGCAGAAACGCAAGCGACGTGAAGCCGGCGCCGAAGTCGTCGATCGCAACGCGCAACCCCATGTCGCGCAATTCTCGCAACAGCAGCGTCGCGCCGTAGACGTCGCGCAAGATCGACGTTTCCGTCACTTCGATCTCGAGCGTCGATGGACTGATGCCGTTGAACCGGATCGCATCGCCGATGAAGCGGTGCAGCGCTAGCCGGTCGAGTTGCCGCGCGGACACGTTGAGGCTCACGCGCACATCGGCGATACCGGCATCGACCCAAGCGCGAATCTGTTCGCACACGCGCGAGATCACCCACTCGCCGATGCCGGCGATCAGGCCCGACTCTTCCGCCATCGGAATGAACCGGTCGGGCACGATCAGGCCGAGCGTCGGATGGCGCCAGCGCACCAGCGCCTCCACGCTCACGATGCTGCCCGAAGGCACGTCGTAGACCGGCTGATAGAGCAGTTCGAGTTGATCGCGCTCGATCGCGTGCAGCAATTCGCGTTGCAGCATGTGGCGCTCGGACGGTGTCGCCAGCATCGCCGGGGCGTAGCGACGAACGACGTTGCGGCCCATGCGCTTGGCATCGAACGATGCCGCCTCCGCATGCGCGATCAGCCGTTCGGCTTGATCGGCGTCGTCGGGACCCACGCTCGCGCCGATGCTCGCCGTGAGGTGGAACTCGTGCTCGCCGTAGGTGAACGGCGTCGCGAACGTTCCTAACAGTTCTGCCGCCAGCGCCTCGGCGCGCGTCGGATCGTCGAGACCGACCGACAACACCACGAACTCGTCGGCGCTGAAGCGGGCGATGGCATCTTGTTCGCCGATCGTGCGGCGCAAGCGGTGAGCGATCGCGCGCAGCACGGTGTCGCCCGCCGCATGACCGCCCAAATCGTTGACCGTCTTGAAGCGATCGACGTCGACGAAAAATACGGCCGCGCGTTCGCCGCTGGCCTCGCATTCGCGCAGCACCGCGCTCAGGCGTTGCTCGAAGATTGCGCGGTTCGGCAGATCGGTAACGGCGTCGTGATCGGAGCCGGACGACGAAATATCCACGTCGCTCGCGGCAATCGCGAGCGCGGCGCCGGCGGTGCCCTCGATGCGATCGCCGTCGTACACGGGCGAGACGGTAAGATATCGCAGGCGGCCGAGCCACGTCACGCGGATCGTCGTCGTCGCGCCGGCCAGCGCATCGCGGTGCGCATCGACGACGCGCGAGCGGTCGCTCGAATTGGCCGCGCGATCCCAATCGCCGACGTGCAGACCGACGGCCTCGCGACCCGCCTGGGCGCCTTCGACGCCGCGCAGCGTGAGCGTCGCATCGGTCGACCAGATCAGCGCCGGGGCGTTGGTAAGCAGCAATGAGTGCCGGTCGCTTGCGCTCAAGACACCGTGCAGTTCGTCGTGCGCGGCGCGCAGCGCGCGTCCTAATCCGGCGTCGCGGATCGCGCGCAACATCGCGGGCCCGAGGCGCGCAGTTTCGTCATCGGCAAGCGCTTCGATCGCGCCATACGAAAGCGTCAAGAGCGGCGCGGATTCATCCGGTCCGCCCACGGCAATCAGCGGCACAAGCGCATGACGCGCGCGCAGTTCGTCGAGCAATTCTTCGCGGCTACCGTCGTCGAGCGTTGCGCCAACGACGATCACGTCGACCGGTTCTTCCGACAAATGCACCAGCGCCTCGCGAGTCGACACCGCAACGGCGGCGTTGAGCGAGAGCGACAAACCCGCGTGTTCGATCCAACGGTCGCAGCGCGCCGTATCGTTCGTTACGAACAGCGCACGTACAATTGAAATCGGCGAGACCGTATTAACGGTACCTTCCCTCCATGTACGAACGTGTTCGTTTCTTTACCCTAGTAAAGCCTGCGTTACAATTCGACGCGAAGTGTAAGGAAACGCTTACTTACGCGCTCTGCGCCACGGGATAGCCCAGCGCTCGGTTAAGTCGAGTCCATATGTCAAGATACAGCCAAGCAGCGACACCGCGACGAGTGCCGCGTAGAGCCGGTCGACGTCGAGCAACTGCTGGGCGTTGAAGATGGCGAAGCCGAGGCCGACGCGCGTGAGCTGAAATTCCGACGCGACCGTGAGCACGATCGCAAAGCCGATGCTCAGCTTGATGCCGGCGTAAATGTTCGGCAGCGCCCCCGGCAGCAGCACGCGGAAATAGAACGATACCGGGCGGATGCGGTATGCCCGCGCGACGTCGAGGTAGATCGTTTCGATCTGCCGTACGCCGGCCTCGGTGTTGATCGCCATCAGGAAAAACACCCCGACGGCCGCGGCGGCCCACTTCGCTTGCTCGCCGGTCCCGAAGATGAAGTAGAGCAACGGCAAGATCGCGATCTTCGGGACCGGGTAGAGCAGGGCGATCAACGGCTGGAAATATGCCCGCACCCAACGGTTCATTCCCATAGCAAGGCCGACGAGCGTTCCGGGAATACCGCCGATCAGGCACCCGATCACGAGCCGTCCAAGCGTCCAGGCCGTATTGGTCGCGAGCTCGCCGCTCCGCGCGTAGGCGACGAAGTTGGCCGCGATTTCCGAGGGCGGCGGAAAGAGTCCCGGATTGAGGAAGCGCGTCGAGACGGCCAGCTGCCACAACAGCACGATCGAGATCGGCGCGGCAATCGCGACCGCACGTTCGCCGCGCGTCACCGCAGCAAGTCCCAGATCTGGACGACGTATTCGCCGAACTTCGGCTCCCCGCGCAGCGCTACGGCATCGCGCGGCCGCGGAAAGTCGATCGGGATGATCGCTTTGACCGTCCCCGGATGCGCCGAGAGCACGACCACGCGATCGGCGAGCGTGACGGCTTCTTCGATGCCGTGCGTGATGAACACGACGGTCTTGCGCGTCCGCTCCCAGAGGGACATCAGCTCGTTCGCTAAGCCCACGCGCGTCTGTTCGTCGAGCGCGCCGAAGGGCTCGTCCATGTAGAGCACCGGCGGATCGACGGCGAACGCGCGCGCGACCGCCACGCGCTGCTTCATGCCGCCGGAAAGTTCGTGCGGATAGGCGCCGGCAAAATCGGTCAGGCCGACGAGTGCAAGCTCCTTCTCCACCCGGCGCCCAACTTCGCCTTTCGGCAACCCGAGGCTGTCGAACGCGAACGCGACGTTCTCGTTCACCCGCATCCACGGAAAGAGCGACTGCTCCTGAAACACGACGGCGCTCGGCAAGCTCGCCGGCGAATCCGTCGCCGCCGCCTCGGTGACGACGCGACCGTCGGTTGCCGTATCGAGTTCGGCCAGGATGCGCAGCAGGGTGCTCTTACCGCAACCGCTCGGTCCCACGACTGCCACGAACTCGCCCTCGCCGATGTCGAGGTTCACGTCGCTTAGCGCGAGCGTTCCCGAGGGATAGCGTTTGGAGAGATGTTCGACCGAGATGGAAGCCACGCGTCTACGACCTTCTGAAAACAAGGCACCGGGCCTCGTAAGGGGCCCGGCGCGATTGAATCTGGCGACGCAGAAGGGGCTCGAACCCTCGACCTCCGCCGTGACAGGGCGGCGCTCTAACCAACTGAGCTACTGCGTCAAACGGACCAGAATGATAATGGGCACGGTTGGGATTGAACCAACGACCCCCCGCGTGTGAAGCGGATGCTCTCCCACTGAGCTACGCGCCCGTTTGGCGAACCGACGGATTATACATACTTCAGGAGACGCCTGTCTAGTGAACCCCAACCGTTTTTACACTCTGGGCCACGGCACGCTGCAAGCGGACGTGTTCCGCACGACGCTTCGTGCTGAGAATATCGTGGTCGCGGCCGACGTGCGACGTTTCGCGGGTTCCCGCAAGCATCCGCAATTTGGCGCCGACGCAATGCGTGAGTGGCTGGGCGAGGCGAAGATCGAGTACCGGCCGATCCCGGAACTCGGCGGCCGGCGCACGCCGCTGCCCGATTCGCGCAATACCGGCTTACGCAATAGCGGCTTCCGGGGCTACGCCGACTATATGGGCACGCTCGACTTCCGGATGGGCTTCAACGCTTTGCTTGCCCTGGCGCGCGAGCGGACGACCGCGATCTTTTGCGCCGAGACGCTCTGGTGGCAGTGCCATCGGCGCCTCGTGGCCGACGCCGCCGTACTCCTGGCCGGTTTCGAGGTAATCCATCTGACCGCGCATACGCGGGCCACCCACATCCCGACCCCGGGCGTGCGGCGGGACGGCGACATGTTGGTCTACGACAATGCGGGTACGAACGCCGTGTGACGGCAAGCGAACCCCTGGATTCGGCCCGCCAAGCGGGCCTGCGCTACATGACCGACGATCGGCCGGGGATCCGCCGGTTGAAAGTGCGCGGCAGCTTCCGCTATGTGGCGCCCGACGGCAAAGCGCTCACCGATCGCGCGGAGATCGCGCGCATCAAGTCGCTCGCGATCCCGCCGGCCTATTCGGATGTGTGGATCGCGCCGATCCGCAACGCCCACCTACAGGCCACCGGCCGCGACGCGCGCGGACGCAAGCAGTATCGCTATCACAAGCGCTGGCGCGAAGTACGCGACGAAAACAAGTTCGGCCGTATGCTTGCGTTCGCCAAAGCGCTACCCAAAATGCGGGCGGCGGTCAAACGCGATCTGGCCAAGAGCGGCTTACCGCGCGAAAAAGTGCTGGCCGCCGTTGTGGCGCTGCTTGAGGCCACAATGATTCGTGTCGGCAACGAAGAGTACGCGCGCGAGAACGACTCCTACGGCCTCACGACGATGCTCGAGGAGCATGTCAAGGTGCGCGGCGATGCGATCCGCTTTCACTTTCGCGGCAAGAGCGGCATCGAGCACAGCGTGACGGTACGCGACAAACGCCTAGCCAAGATCGTGCGCAACTGCCAGGACATACCGGGGCACGAACTCTTCAACTATCTCGACGAGAACGGCGAACCGGCAACGATCCATTCGCAAGACGTCAACGCCTACATCAAGGAGATCGGCGGCGACGACTTCACGGCCAAAGACTTCCGTACGTGGGAAGCTACGATGGCCTGCGCGCTCGAACTCAGCGGGGTTCGCTCCGAAACGCAGCGAGACGCGAAAGCCGTGGTCCTAGAGGCGATTCGCAACGTCGCGAAACGCCTTGGGAACACCCCGGCCGTGTGCAAGAAAGCGTACATCTTTCCGGCGATCATCGATGAGTTTCTGGCCAATGGCGCGCTCGAGAAGATCGAACGCGAGTCGCAGATCATCGCCTTCATCGAACGGGTCGGCTCGCGCAACGAGGGCGCGCACATTACGAGCCTCCTGAAAAAATCGATCCGGGCCAAGAAAACAGCGCACGTTCCCCTTCTAGCTAAACGTGCGGGATGACGTAGGGACCCTCCGGGATCACGGCGACTGCCGCATCGCCATGCTGCGCGATACTCGCTCGAATCGCTGCGTCGACCGATTCGATCGCCGCAACGCCGGTGAGCGCCCGATCGGCCGGCGTCAAACCCGGCGCAAAGAGCTGCACGTTTGCGACGCGGAGCGATTTGAGCTGCATCTCGGTTTGCCACTCATCGACGTCGGCGAACCGTTTGGTCAGGATGCTCTGCAAGAACGCATCGGGGCCGAGTTCCAGCAGGCGCGCTTGTGACACGCGGAACTCCGCGGAGCCAATGCCCTCGGAACACTCGGAGGCAACGATCAGCGTCCCGCCCGGCTCGACGATGTCGAGCGGCGTGACCATCCCTTTGACCGTCTGGTAAAACGTCTTGTCCAGCGGAAAACCGGCGGCCGACGTGACGACCGTTTTGAAGCGGCGCGGCAGCGTTACCGACGTCCAATCTTGCGCGAACCGCACGGCGGCCAAGTGGCTTGCGATCGTTTCGCCGAAGCTGGCGTACACGAGATCGCGGTCTTCATCGATGACCGTGTTGAGGGCGTAGCTCTCGCCGAGCCGCCGCACGATCAGCAACTGCTCCTCGTGGAGCGGGTTGCCCTCGAGAATGCACGAGGCGGCGGACGGATCTTCCATGAAGCGCGCGCTGTGAAACGTGCGGATCGTGTCGGCGTGCATGATTCCCGGCGCGATCACTTTCCGGCCGCCCGAATAGCCCGCCATGAAGTGCGGCTCGACCAAGCCCGTCGCGATGCGCAGATCGGCGTCGACGAAGCGCCGATCGATCTTGATCGGCGTGCCGCGCGTTTCCGTAACGCCGAGGTCGGCGTGGTCGGCGTCGTTGCGCGCGAAATGATTCTCGACACGGATGTTTTCCAGCACCCACGGATCGCCGACGACCTCGGCGAGCTCGTCGCCGACGTTCGGGCGGTGCAAGCCGGTGGCGATGAGGATCGTGATCCGCTCGCGCGGGATGCCGGCGGCGAGCATGAGCTCGATCATCGGGCGCAGGAAGAGATGATTCGGCACGGGCCGCGTGATGTCGCAGATCAGGATGCATGCGCTCGAGCGTCCGCGCACGAGTTCGGCCAGCGGCGGCGAGCCGATCGGCGCAGCAAGCGCGCGGGCAATCGCATCCGCGCCGAGCTTCGGGCGCGGCGCTTTGCGAATCACCGACACCTCGGCCCGATCGGGAACGTTCACCGGCAGCGTGCCGCGGCCGAACGCCAGATCTACCTGCATAGCAGGCTCATGGCGCGGCCGGCGGGCTATTCCTGCTCGGCTTGCACCACCGGATGAACGCTGCCGACGATGTGGCCGCCGGCATCTTCGAGGTCGATCGTCTTCACCGGCGCCGTTTGCGCAACGTACACCACCGACGCCGTTCCGCGGCGGGCAAATTCCGCCCCGGCCGGGTCGCGCGTGCCGTCGGGCCGGACAAACACGACGTGCCACGCCGGCGCACCGTCGGCGAGAATCTCAAACCACTTGCCGTGCTTCTCGTAGATCGCTTTGGCCGGAAGTTCCGCCCCGCCCGGCGCTTGAAATTGCGTGTGATCGAAGTGGCTGTTCACCATCGTCGCGAGGATCGCGCCGTCGCTTGCAAGCGCGCCGCGCATGACGACGTTCTGCCCGAGCAGTCCCATCGCCGTTACCGCAAACGCAGCCGCTACCGCGACCGGCCACCACGCCGCGCGACGCTCCGGTTTGCGCTCTTGGGTCGTGTCGACGAGCGCGGCAACCGCGGCCTCCGCCGCGCCGACGCGCACGGTGCAGGGTTCGCATGTGGCGAGATGGTCGTCGACGCGCGCGCGCTCTTCATCGTCGAGCATGCCGAGCGCGTAGAGTTCCGCCTCTTGATCGATATGATTCATTGGAAGTCCCGTGGGCTTAAGGTGCGGGAGAGTTTTCGTAATCCGAGTGCCGCGCGGCTTTTGATCGTTCCCAGCGGAATGTCGAGCCGCGCCGCAATTTCCGCTTGCGTGTAGTCGCCCCAATAGGCGAGTTCGAGCACGTCGCGCTGTTCGCGCGGCAATGTCGCGAGTGCCGATCGCACGGCTACCCGTTCGGCAAGGTCGACCCCGAACGCCGGCGTGGCGACGGCCGCACGCTGTTCGGATGCGACGTGACGGACCGCGCTCCGTTTGCGCGAGATCGCTTCGTTGCGCACGCAAACGATGAGAAACGAGCGCAGCGCCCCGCGCTCGAGCCGGTACGCTCCCTCTTTCGACCACACGCGCACCAGCGCATCGTGGACGCAATCCCGAGCATCGCCGGCGGTACCTAACACGTGGCGCGCCGCGGCTTGCAACGCCGGCGCATGCCGGCGATACGCTTCTTCAAGCGCACCGTCGGCGTGCGCGGCGAACGCCGCGTCGAGCTCCCGATCGTCGTTCACCCGTTTTGCAACGACCGATCGCTAACCGCCGCGTGCATGCCGGTGAACGACACGTTGCGATAGCCGAGACGGCCCAGCAGTTCGGGAGCAGGCACGGTGAGCGGTCCCGGTGCGGCCGCCGTTCCGGGAGCCGGCTGCGGGTACGCCGTCGCGGCGGCAGTGGCGAACGCGATGTTGCCCTCGCGCTGCGTGATGATCTGATGGATGTGCCCGTTCAGCACGGTTACCGCCGAGAAGCGTTTGAGCATCGCAATGGCCTTCGCGCCGTCTTCCGTGGTCCATCCCCAGGCGGGATAGAGCGCGTAGAGCGGAACGTGTCCGAACACGACGATCGGCGTATCGGATTTTTGCTTCGCGAGGTCCTTCTCGAGCCAGTCGAGCTGCTTTGTGCCGAGCACGCCCATCGTTTCGAAGTTGAAGACGTTCACCAGCGCGACGAAGTGCACGCCGTTGCGGTCGAACGACCACCAGCCGTCCGGTGCGTCGGCATTGGGGAACGCCGCGGCAAAGCGCTTCGCGCCTTCGGCGCCGATCGCGTCGTGTTCGCCGGGAATCACCATCACCGGCGCTTTGAGGCGTCCGAGAATGCTCTTCGCCGTATCGAACTGCTCGGTTTTGGAAAGGTGCGTGACGTCGCCCGTGTGCATGACGAACGCCGGTTGCTGCGGGAGTGCGTTGATCTTGTCGACCGTTGCGCTCAGCGTGCCGATGACATCTTGGTTTGCCGGTAGTGCGAAGCCGATGTGACTATCGCTGATCTGCACGAACGTAAAGTCGCTGCCGGGGGCGGCGGCGGCAAACGTGCCGGTCGCCGTCATCGCGAAGGCGATGCCGCCGCCGGTCCAACCGACGTGCTCGAGAAATGACGCGCGCTTCATTGTGCGGCCTTCACGATCACGGTGCCGTGCATGTACGGATGCATTTCGCAAAAGTACGCAAACGTGCCGGACTTGGCGAAGGCGTGCGCCCATTTCTGGTTCGTATCGAGGCCTTCGGAATCGAAGGAATGGTTCGTGGCCGTTACGGTGTGCGGTTCTTGGTCGTCGTTGATGAACGTGACGGTCGTTCCCGCCGCCACGGTCAGCGTGGCCGGAACGAACTTGAAGTTCACGATGTGAACGGTAGCGGCCGTGGGTGCCGCCGGCGCGGCCAGCGGGAGCCCCACGATCAGGGCGGCCGCGGCGAGGAAGGAGAGAAAACGCAGTTTCATACCCCCGGTACGCCGCCGGAGGCGCCGCTGGATGACTCGCTAGGCGAAAATCTGCGCGATCGGTAAATGCCGCAACAAGAGAACCATCAGGCACAGCCAGACGCCGCCGAACAGCAGCCCGCCGATCACGTCGGTGCCGTAGTGCGCAGAGAGCACCATGCGCGACCACGGGATACCCACGATCCAAATCGCCAGGATGACGCTCGCAGCGGCTTGGAGCACGTTCGGCAACGGCACGTTCCAAACGAACAACAGTATGCCGCCGAAAAACACGACCGCCGTCGTCGCGTGACCGCTGGGATACGAAAAGCCGAGTTCCTTATGGTAGAGCCAGTCGTCCGGCCTGATGCGGTTGAAGATCTCTTTGGTAAAGCCGGCCGCGGCTTGGGCGGCGAGCTGGACGCCGCCGAGCACGATCGCGAATGCGACGCCGCCGCGGAAGATCAGCTCGCACGCGGCCAGCACGATGCTGATGCCGATCAGTGCCGGCCAAAAGCCGGAACGGGTGAACATCACTGCAACCGGAGTGCCGCGCCCGCGCAGGGCGAGCGATTCGACGTCCAACGGCGTCAACGGCCGGTGGGCGACGTATGCACCGAGCGCAAGCGTCGCCGCGAGGAAGCACAGCGCCGCGGCAACCAGCCGGATATCTTCGCTCACGGTACGGCGGGCGGCGTGACCGCCGGAACCATCACCCGCAACGCGCCCGGCACCACTTTGAAGGTTGCCGGCGTTTTGCCGCACTGCTCGCCGTCGATCGCGATCGCCTGCGCGGGATGCGTGCGCACGCGCAGCTCGGTCGCATCGAAGACGTGCGCGTTGGCGAGCAGCGCCTGACGGTCGAGCAGCAGCGAGGCGTACGTGTTCGCCGCATCGACGATCGTCGCATCGGTCGTCGAGTAGAACGTCAGCCGTCCGCTGTTGAGCGATGCATCGGGCGTGAGCGGCGTATGGCCGAAATAGCGTCCGTTGGCGACGATGACCTGATAGGTCTGAAATGCGAGCTTCTGTTTTCCGGTGCGCACCTTGCAGCGAAACGGGCGCGACCGCAGCGCGGGCAGCAAACCCGCCAGCACGTAGGCCGCCGCGCCGACGATCTTCTTCAACCCGTTGGGCGTGGCGCGCGCGATCGTGGACGAGAGTCCGATCGTCGCGAAATTGGCAAAGTACGTTCCGTTCACGTTGCCGAGGTCGACGGTCACTTCGCGGCCGGCCACAATTGCGCCGATCGCGGTTTCTAAATCGGTGATGCCCAGGCTCAACGCAAAACTGTTCCCGGTGCCGAGCGGCAACACGCCCAGCACCGACTTGGATTTTGCCAATTGGCCGGCCGCAGCGGCCATGGTTCCGTCGCCGCCGGCGACAATCACGAGCGGGGCGCCGCTCTTAACGGCGCGGCGAACGTACCGGCAGAGATCCTTGTGGTTATCGACGACGTGGGTCATCGTGAGCCGCACGCCGCGCTCGACGAGCATCGCGCGTGCCTTAGCGAATGATTCGGCGGTCTGCCGCGCTCCACTGTTCGCCACGAGCACTGCGGATAGCATCGCTAGCTGTTTCCGCAAAACCAAGGCCCATAAACGCGCTAGTGCGCGACGGCGCCGTACGACGTGAACGTTTCCGAAGTTAAGATGGTTCCATTTGAATTACGAATCACGATCGTGAGCGTGGATTTGGGACGCATTGGGCTTTTCATGGCTCAATGCGTATCACCGCGGCTTTCTTCACGCAACGCCGCAACAAGGTTCATTTCGATAAGTTAACGGTGAAATGTGTAGGAATTCGCACAATTCCTCGACAGAAGCGGCGGAAACTAGTGCGGTTGCGCGTTCTGGTCCGGTGTGAGTACTTCGTCATCCGAGAGCGTCACACGATCGGGGGCGATGCTGAGGATGTGCATGCCGTTGAGGATATCGCCCTCGGTGACGTGATAGATCTTATGGTTGACGGCAATGGCCGCAAACGGGAACGGCTCGCTTGTATCCGTGCTGATCAGCGTCATCTGCGGCGCCCGGTTCTCCGGCGCGGCGACGACGGCGACCGAGAAACACGCACTCATCGCGATGAGCGCACCGCAGGCCAGGGCCGCATTCTGTGCTGTTTTCATGGGTTCTCCCCTCGTCGGGAGAGATATACCCCAAAAGAGGGCCCAACCACGCGTGTTAGAATAGTCGTCGGTCGGAAATTCCCACCAAATGGTGCGGGCGCGTAGCTCAGTGGGAGAGCACCACATTGACACTGTGGGGGTCGAGTGTTCAATCCACTCCGTGCCCACCATGACTGCATAGGCTCGGCGGAAACGCCGGGCCTTTTGCTTGCCCAGACCAGACGAGGGGGAGAACGCTTGCGCGCGGCAATTTAGCCCGATGTGAGGGCGGAGCGAGCTTGCGTCCGCCGGAGAAAGGTCGAGTAGTGAGCGATCAAGTTTCACGTAAGAATTTCGTTGCGATTATCGGCACCGCGACGGCGGCCGCAGCCGTTCCGAGCGCCGCCGGCGCAGCCGCCGTTCCGGGAGCCGCAGCGATGCCGCCGATGGAGATGGCCGCCAATACGCCGCAACCGGGCGGCATGGCGCCGCTGGGCAATGAGCCCGAGGCCTACACCTACTTCACCGAGCCCGAAGCGACGTTTATCGAAGCGGCCGTCGAACGGCTGATCCCGACCGACGCAAACGGTCCGGGGGCGCGGTCCGCCGGCGTTGCGTTCTTCATCGATCAGCAACTCGTGGGCGCGTTCGGCACGGCAGCGAAGATGTATCGCAACGGCCCGTGGGGCACGGCCCCGACGCCGATGCAAGGCTACCAGTTGCGCCAAACGCCGGCCGAACTCTATCGCCAAGGCATCGCCGCAACGCAAGCCTACTGCAACAAGACCTATCAGAGCGGCTTCGCAGCGCTTACCGCCGCGCAACAAGACGATGTGCTCAAAGGCCTCGACGGCGGCACGATCAAGTTCGACGACCTGCCGGCCAAAGTGTTTTTCGAAATGCTCTTGCAGAATACGGTCGAGGGCTTTTTCAGCGATCCGCTCTACGGCGGCAATCGCGATAAAGTCGGCTGGAAACTCGTCGGGTTCCCCGGCGTGGCAGCGTTTTATGCCAACAAGATTACCGACTACAACAAGCCCTACAACGTGCCGCCCGTGTCGATCGCGGACGTGCAGCAAGGGCGCCCGGTCGCCGAAGGCCACGAACTCATGCATCACATGGCGATGGAAAACGCCAAGGCACTCGATAAGGTGAACCAATAATGCCGAAGACGATGAAACCGGTCGATGCCGTCCTGATCGGCGTCGGTTGGACGGGCGGAATTCTCGCGCGCGAACTCACCAAAGCCGGCCTGAACGTCGTGGGCTTGGAGCGCGGCGACTTCCGCAACACCAATCCCGATTTTCTCACGCCCGGCGTGCACGACGAGCTCGCGTATGCCGTGCGCAACAAACTATTCCAGAACCCCGCACGCGACGCGCTGAGCTTCCGTAACAACGTGCGCGAAACGGCGCTCCCGATCCGGCAGTTCGGCTCGTTTTTGCCGGGCGACGGGCTCGGCGGCGCGGGCGTTCACTGGAACGGGCTCACCTGGCGCTTTCTCGAAAACGAGTTCAAGTTGCGCAGCAACAGCATCGCGAAGTACGGCGCGGCCGTGCTCGGCGAAGACTGCACGACTGCCGACTGGGGCGTGAGCTACCAGGATCTCGAACCGCACTACGACCGCTTCGAGTATCTGTGCGGCATTTCGGGCAAAGCCGGTAACTTGAACGGCAAGAAGATTGCCGGCGGCAACGTGTTCGAGGGACCGCGCAAACGCGACTACCCGAACCCGCCGCTCAAACATTCCTATTCGCAAGAGCTGTTCCGCAAAGGCATGAACGAGATCGGCTTGCATCCGTTCATCTCGCCCTCAGCCAACAATTCGCAGCCATATAAGAATCCCGAAGGCGTCCAGATGGGCGCGTGCGCGTATTGCGGCTTCTGCGAACGGTTCACGTGCGAGATGTCGGCCAAGGGGTCGCTGCAAACGACGCTCTTGCCGGTGCTCTTGAAAGAACCGAAGTTCGAACTGCGCACGAATTCGCACGTCCTACGGATCAACGTCGATTCAACCGGCAAGAAGGCCACCGGCGTCACGTATCTCGACCCGTCGGGCCAGGAAGTGATCCAACCGGCGAACATGGTGTTCCTCACCGCGTTCTCGCTCAACAACGTGCACTTGCTCCTGCTCTCAAAGATCGGGCAACCGTACGATCCCGCCACCGGGCAGGGCGTCATCGGCAAAAACTACACCTACCAGACCGGCACGCAAGCCACGTTGTTCTATGAAGGCAAGAACTTCAACCAGTACATGGGTGCGGGCTCGCTGAGCATGGGAATCGACGACTACAACGGTGATAACTTCGATCACAGCGGACTCGACTTCATCGGCGGCGGCGTGATCTCGCAAAGCACCGGCAGCGCGCGGCCGATTCAGTATCACCCGGTCCCGAAGGGAACGCCGCGGTGGGGTGCTGCGTGGAAAGCCGCCGCAGCGAAATACTACAACTCATCGATGGGCTGGGGCGCGCAAGGCAGCGTGCAGGCGTATCGCGGCAACTACCTCGATCTCGATCCCACCTACACCAACGAACACGGCCAGCCGCTGATGCGCATGACGTTCGATTGGGGCAAGCACGAACGCAAGTACTCCGATTGGCTCATCGGCAAATACGAAGCGATGGTCAAACCGCTCAACCCGCAGAGCTACGTGCTTAGCGCGCTGAGCGAGCACTACAGCATCGTGCCGTATCAGTCGACGCACAACACCGGCGGGGCGATCATGGGAACCGATCCGTCCAAGAGCGCGGTAAACACCTACATGCAGGTGTGGGATTGCCCGAACGTCTTCTCGATGGGCGCCAGCGCCTTTCCGCAGAACGCCGGTTACAATCCCACCGGGACCGTCGGTGCGCTCGCGTATCGCACGGCCGAAGCCGTGACGCAACGCTACATCAAGAACCCGGGGCTACTCACCTAGCGCAGTAGCTCCGTGTGGCGAATGGCCCCGCCGGTGCTCGCGGTAAACGCGAACGCCGCGTCGAGGCCGATCGACACGATCAGGTAGGCAATCAGGACGCCGCGGCGGGCGGCGATGTTCGTCAAGACAAGCGGGATGGCGGCCAGCAGGCCGGCCAGCACCGAGACGATCATCGTCGCAAGCGCGGTGATTTGATGAAACGTGATGTGGTCGCGCGAGACGCCGGGCACGCCGTCGAGCGCCGGCGGGGCGAAGTTCCCGCTGACGAAGGCGACGATGGCGAGCAAGGCCGTCGCAATCAGCGCTACATAGCCGTAGACGGCGCCTTCGAGCGTTTGCCGCCGCACGGCAACCGCCAGGAGAATCGACGCCACCAGCGCCCCGGCAACCGGCAAATGGTTGACGAGCAGGTGGGGGTACGCCGGGCTCACCCGAGGCTTCCCGAGCGCGCGGCGCTAAGACTAACGTGATGACCCTCGATGAACTCCGCCATACTGCGGCGCACGTTCTTGCCTACGCGGTGCAAGATCTCTTTCCGGAGGCGAAGCCCACCATCGGTCCCTCGATCGACAGCGGCTTCTACTATGATTTCGAGCGCGCGGAGCCGTTCACGGCCGACGACCTCTCGAAGCTCGAAAAACGGATGCACGAGATCGTCAAGCGGGATTACGAGATGACCGGCCGCCGGGTGGAGCGCAGCGAAGCGCTCGACCGCTACCGCGACAACCCGTTCAAGGTCGAGTTGGCGCGCGACATTCCCGAGGGCGAACCGATCACGCTCTATACGATCGGCGAGTTTACCGATCTGTGCCGCGGCGGCCATGCCAAGAGCACGGGTGAAATCGGCGCGGTCAAATTGATGAGCGTCGCGGGCGCGTATTGGCGCGGCGACGAGCACAACCCGATGCTCCAGCGCATTTACGGCACCGCCTTTCCAACGCAGCAAGAACTCGACGACTATCTCGCGTTTCTCGAAGAAGCGGCAAAGCGCGATCATCGTAAGCTCGGCCCCGAACTCGATCTCTATTCGGTCGAAGAGGAAGCCGGCGGCGGGCTCGTGTTCTGGCATCCGAAGGGTACCCTGGTCCGCAGTATCGTCGAGAACTTCATTCGCGAGGGGTTGGCCGAACGCGGCTACCAGCCCGTGATCACGCCGCACGTCGTGCACGAGAAACTCTACGAGACCTCCGGGCATCTCGAGAACTTCGCGCACGGCATGTTCGGACCGATCGAAGTCGAGGGCCAGCGCTTCCGGCTCAAGCCGATGAATTGCCCCGGCCACATCCTGATCTACAAAGGCCAGGCTCACTCGTACCGCGATCTGCCGATCCGCTACTCGGAGTTCGGCACGGTATACCGCTTCGAGCGCAGCGGCACGCTACACGGACTTACGCGCGTGCGCGGTTTCACGCAAGACGACGCGCATCTCTTCTGCACGACCGAACAACTGCAGGGTGAGTTCGAGCAAACGCTCGATGAAGCGCTGCGCTTGATGAAGGCCTTCGATTTCGACGACTTCGAGTATTTTCTCTCGACCCGCGAGCATCGCGGTCCGACCGACGACATCGCCGAGGCCGCGATCCGCAACGCGCTCGAGTCGCGCAACCTGCCGTACTCGCTCGACGAGGGCGGCGGCGCGTTCTACGGACCGAAACTCGACATCAACCTGCACGATGCCATCGGCCGCAAGTGGCAGCTCGGCACCGTGCAGGTCGACTTCATCCTGCCCGAACGCTTCGAGCTGAAATATCGCGGCTCCGACGGGAACGACCACCGCCCGGTGATGATCCATCGCGCGCTGGCCGGTTCGATGGAGCGCTTCTTCGGCGTGCTGATCGAACACTTCGGCGGCAACTTTCCGGCCTGGCTCGCGCCGGCACAAGCGGTCATCGCGCCGATCTCCGAACATCAACTCGATTACGCGCACGAAGTCGCGGCGAAATTGCGCGCGGCGGGCTTCCGCATCGACGTCGATGAGTCCAACGAGAAGCTCGGTTATAAGATCCGCCACTGGAAGACGCAAAAGGTCCCCTTCATCCTCGTCGTCGGCAAAGCCGAAGCCGCCGACGGCACGGTCAACGTGAACGAACGCGGTAACGAAGCAAAACGCACGGTTCCGATCGATGCATTTGCCGCCGAACTGCGCGAGATCGTTGACGCGCGCCGATAGGTGCGCATGGACGAAGAACACTGGAGGCCGTTCGAAGGACGCTATCGAGACGGGATGCCGCTGATCGGCGCGGTGAGCCGCCTCTCATCGAACGAAACGCAGAGCATCGAGTTTCCGTGGTGCATTCACGTCACCGTGCACTTTGATGCAGCCGACGAGTTAGGCTATCCGACACCGACGGAAAGCGCCGCCGTTGAAGAATTCGCCGGCGCGCTTCTGGCCCATCTGCGGCTCACGGACGCCGTCATCGAAGCGGCCCGGCTTACCGGGCACGGGGCGCGGGAATATTGGTGGTACGTGCGCGAGCCCGATCCGATGCACGTCCTGCTCACCGAGTACGCCGCGCAGCCGGAACTCTTTCGCGCGTTCGACTACGACATCGCGCTCGATGCCGACTGGGAAGTCCTCGACCGCTTCTCACCCGGACACGAGTGAGGTGACGCCATGAGCGGTCCGATCGACCGGCGCACGGCCGTCGCCGCGCTCGCGGGTGCGTTCGCCACTCCGTTGCTCGGAGGGGCGGTGCTCGGCCAAGACATGCCGCTGCGGCTCGCGACGGCACCGCTCGACGTCAGCGCCCAGCCCTACTATGCCCTCAAGTACGGCTTCTTCAAGAACGCCGGATTGACCAACGTGACGCTCGAGACGATCGCCACGGGCGCCGCGATGGCAGCGGCAGTCGCAGGTGGAGCGATCGACATCGCGGTGAGCAACATCGTCGGTCTGGCGCAAGCCTACGAACACAACGTTCCGTTCACGATGATCGCTGCGGCCGGCCTCTATAGCTCGACCGCGCCGACGTCGGTGCTGATGGTGAAGAACGATTCGCCGTTCAAAACCGCGGCCGATCTCAACGGCAAAACGCTCGGCGCGAGCGGGCTGCGCGGCGTCGCCCAGTTCGCGCCGATGGCATGGGTCGACCAGCACGGTGGTCAGTCTTCCACCCTCAAGTTCGTGGAACTCACGTCACCGGAAATGCTCTCGGCGATACCCAGCGGCAAGGTCGACGCCGGTCTGATCATCGAGCCGTATATTGCCGAGGCTAAGAAGACGATGCGCGTCTTTGCGAACTGCTTCGACGCGATCGCACCGACGTTCATCATCTCCGCCCACTTTTGCAACCTCGCTTGGGCGAAGGCTCACGCGGACGTTGTACGGCGGTACGCGTCGGCGATGCAAGCCACGGCCGTCTGGGCGAACGCGCACCACGACCTGTCGGCTGACGTGCTGATCGACATCGCCCACCTCAAACCCGACGTTGTAAAAGCCATGACCCGTTCGGTGTACGGCGAGAAGCTCGATGCCGCGCAAGTCCAACCCGTCGTCGACATTACGTCGAAATACACGGGCGCTCCGTCGTTCCCCGCGGCAAAACTGATCTTTCAAGGCTAAGGCAATGCTGCTGCTGGGGATCGAAACCTCGTGCGACGACACCGCGACGGCCGTCGTTCGCGACGGACGCGCCGTGCTCTCAAACGTATCGACCAATCAAGACGAGTTCCACTCAAAGTACGGCGGCATCGTACCGGAGATCGCGAGCCGCCGTCACGCGAGCCTGCTCTCAGCCGCGATCGACGATGCGCTCGACCGTGCCGGAACCTCGCTCGACGGCATCGACGGCATTGCGGTAACGGCCGGACCAGGCTTGATCGGCAGCCTCGTCGTCGGTGTCGCCACCGCCAAAGCCCTGGCGTTTGCGACCGGCAAGCCGCTCTATGCCGTCAACCATCTGCACGGGCACTTGTTCGCGGCCTTCCTCGATACTGAAGCCGTGCCGCCGTATCCGTTCCTGGCCTTGCTCGTCTCGGGTGGTCACTCGCAGCTGGTCGAAGTCGAGAGCCCGAGCGAATTGCGCGTGATCGCGAAGACGCGCGACGATGCCGCGGGTGAAGCATTCGACAAAACCGCGCGCCTGCTCGGGCTTCCGTTTCCGGGCGGACCGGCGCTCGAAGCGCTCGCGCGCGACGGCAATCCGAAGGCCGTGGCGTTTCCGCGCTATCGCCCGGAGCCCGGCGCGCTCGACCTCTCCTTCTCCGGCCTCAAAACGTCGGCGCGCTACTTCCTCGCGTCGGACGCCGCAAAGGGCGTTTCCTACGCCGACGTTGCGGCATCGTTCCAGGCGGCCATCGTCGACGTGCTCATCGACCGCGTCGAACGCGCACTCGACGCACGCGAGTACCGCGCGATCGTGCTCAGCGGCGGCGTTGCGGCAAACATGGCGCTCGCCACGGCATTCAGGCGCGTGGGTGATTCGCGCGGTATTCCCGCGTTCGTTCCCGAGCGCCGCTTTTGCACCGACAACGCCGCGATGATCGCAGCCGCCGCCGACCGCCGCGGCGACCTCGATCTGCGCGATCCACTCACCCTCACGGCAAACCCGAACTTACCGTTCGGCTAACGCGGCACCGGTAGATGACTGCGGCCGTCGCGCCGAGCGCGATCAGTGCAAAGATCGTGGCTTCCGGGCCGGCGCTGCCGCCGGAGAGCAGGCTTGGTCCCGATGTTTCCGTGCGCAGGATCGAGCCGGACGCAAACATGCCGCTATCGCGCGTTCCGAAAAAGCACGTCTGGCCCCAGTCCCAAGCGGCATGGAAACCAATCGGCCAGCGCAGATCGCCGAATCGGCGTAACGCGAAGCAGAACAGCAGGCCGACAGCAAAGACGCCGGCGACGCCGACCGGCGATTCGCCCGCGTTCCCGACGTGGAGCAACGTGAAGAGCAACGTCATCGCGAGGGCGCCGGGCCAGAAGCCGACGTTCGCGGCGAGCGTGAATTGGGGGTAGCCGCGGAACCCTACCTCTTCGACGATCGCCACGATTAAAAAGGTCAGCGCCCACAGCGCAGCCTGCACGACGAGCGCGGGACCATTCGTCGCAAGTCCCGTCACATGCGCCGTGCCGCACAAGATCATGGCGACGACAACGCACACGATTGCAATGAAGCCCGTGCCGAGGCCAATCCAAAATGGCAGCGTAAAGAGCCGCCGCCACGGAAACCCGAAGTCTGCTAGCGTGCGCCCTTCCCAGCGCGCCATCAGCGCGGTCGACGATACGAGTCCAATGAACGCTAAAACTTCTCCCGCTAGCAACTGCGGCGCTTGAATGGTCCGGATCGCCGACCGCGACACGGCCGAAATCTTCGTTCCGCTAAAATGCAAGACCGCGAGAACGATGCCGCCCAACACCGTACCGATCCCGAGCGCAATGAGGACAAACAAAAAGATTCGCCACGCTGCGTAGAGACTGCGGCGCCACGACGGCGTGACGGTTACGACGTCAGACACCAACGGCGGATCGCTTTGCTGACGGCTGCATGTTCGAGCGGCCGGACGCCTTCGCGGAATCCTTCGAGCGTGGTTCCCGCCGGAAGTTCCAGCGGCGTGCGCACGAGGATGCCGCCGCGGTCGACCGCGGGCGTCACATAGTGCACGCTCGCGCCGCCCCAGCGGACGTCTGCTGCAATCGTGGCTTCCGGTGCGCGCGCGCCGCGGAAGACCGGGATTGCCGTTCCGTCGGGCATCACGACTTCGTCTGCGGCCGGATCGAACGGCAAGAACGCCGGATGCACGTTGATCGTCTGCGGAAAACGTTCGAGGAACGCATCCGATACCAGATGCATCCAGCCTAGCAGCAACACGAGGTCGGGCGCATAGCGCGCGACGGCCGCCGTAACGCGCGCGTCGTAAACCTCACGCGTCTCCGTGGCGCGATCCCATACGATCGCTTCTTCGGTCAGCCAGGCATCGCGCGCACGCTCGCGCACGCGCGCTTTTTCTTTGTTGGTGACGATTGCGGCGATCTCGAGCGTACTGTCACCGTTCTGGACGTCATCGATCACCACTTGCGCATTGGTGCCGCTGCCCGAGGCTAAGATCACCGCGCGCGCTGGACGGAGCACGTAATCGTACGAATCCGCGACGTGCGCATCCGTGCGCGCCTCATACGATGCGATGAGTTGCGCGCCGCTGACCGCCGGAATGAGCGCCCAGCGAAAGCGCTCCGCGAGACTGCACAGCGCAGCCGTGAGCAGCAGCGCGCCGAGGCCGGTCTTGCGGCGCGCTTCGGCTACGCCGTAGGGGCCGAAGAGGCCGACATCCGCGCGCCGGCGGTACGCCTGCAGCCAATGATACGAGCGTTCGGGCGAGCCGAAGGTCGCGAAGCCGGCGATCGTTCCATCGGCGGCGAGCGCATACCACGCCGAGCCTTCGCGCACTTCGCTCGACCACCAACTCGGCGCGAACTGCCAGTCGATCCACGCGCATAGCCTGTCGTCGGGTGAGTCGACACGCACGAGCAGGTAGCCCAGCCGCTCGGCCGAGCGCTGCGTCTCCGCCAGCACCTCGGCGCCGTATCGTTCGCCCAGCGGCGCGAGTAAGTTGACGGCCAATTACGTGCGAGCGGGATGCACGACGACGGCGGGCCCATCGGGCTGCCGCGGCGACACGAAGCCGACGACTTGCGCCGACGGCACCGCCGCGATCGCTTTCGCCGCATCCATGAACGGCACGATCAGCGTGTAACCGACCCCCATGTTCAGCGTGCGATAGCGTTCTTCGTTGCCGAGATTGCCGCGCCGCACCAGTTCGGCCATAATCGGCGGCACCATCCAGCGCGTTTGTTCGAACACCGCCATGCACGACGCCGGCAGCGTGCGCGGCACGTTGTCGATCAAGCCGCCACCGGTGATGTGCGCCATCGCCTTGACGTCGGCGACCGCTTGAATCGCCCGAACTTCCGCGCCATAGGTCGGATGCTGCGCAAGCAGCGCATCGCCGTACGTTGTGCCGTCGAACGGCTGCGCGTACTCTTCGGGCGCGATCAGCGCGCGCGCGAGCGTGTAGCCGTTCGTGTGCAAACCGACGGAAGGCAGGCCCAGAATCGCATCGCCCTCGACGACGCGTTCCTTGTTCGGAATGCCGTCGATGTCGACGATGCCGACGATCGTGCCGGCCAAATCGAAGTCGCCCGCTTTGTAGAGGCCCGGCATTTCGGCCGTCTCACCGCCGAGCAGCGCCATGCCGTTCGCGCGGCACGCTTGCGCCACGCCGCGCACGACGTCGGCAGCCATTGCCGGTTCGAGCTTTCCGACAGCGAGGTAGTCGAGAAAAAAGAGCGGCGTCGCGGAAACGACCAAGATATCGTTGACGCAGTGGTTTACCAGGTCGCGGCCGACGCCGTCATACCGGCCCATCTGCGCCGCGATGAGGATTTTCGTGCCGACCCCGTCGGCCGACGCGACGAGCGCGCGCGAGCCGTCGCCCGGTAGGCGAAACAGCCCGCTAAAGCCACCGAGCTCGCCCAGCTGATCGGGGTGGCGCCAGTCGGCCGTAACCTCGCGATAGCGTTCGACGGTCTCATTTCCGGCGTCAATGTTCACGCCGGCGCGGGCGTAGGCGTCCGTCATTTGTTGGGCGTACCCTTCACCATACGCCTTCGTCCGTTCCATCCATCGAAAGGAAGCTCATGCAGGTTCGCATCACGTCCGATGCTCCGGCGTCGTACGCGACCGGCGCGCTCGTCATCCCGGTCTTCACCGACAAGCTGCTCGACGGCATCGCGAAGGAGATCGACAAGGCATTGGGCGGCGCGCTCAAGGACGTGCTTGAATCGGGCGAGATCGCGGGCAAGCCGAACGAACTCGCGGTCGTGCATGCCAAGGACGCGCCCTACCGGCGCGTCGCCCTGATCGGGCTCGGCGAGCGCGAAAACTTCACGCCGCATCTGCTGGCGCGGCTCGCGGGCACCGCGGTACGCACGCTCGGCAAGCGCAACGTCGCGACGCTCGCGTTCGTCCTGCCCGATGAAGCCGAAGCCGGCCTCATGCTCGCTGCATCGGCCCTCGCCGAAGGCGCGATCGCCGCCACGCTGGACGCCACGACCTATCGTACCGAACCGGACCGCCCCGTCGTCGCACACGAAGTGGCACTTTTCGCCGGTTCCTTCGACCGCAGCGCGCTCGATGCGGGCATCAAGCGCGGCATCGCGATCGGCGAGGCCGTCAACTTCGCGCGCTTGATGGCGCTCACGCCCGGCAACGACATGACGCCGACGCATCTTGCGGCACGCGCGAAAGAACTTGCGGCGGAGGCCGGACTCGAGTTCGACATGCTCGACGAGGCGCGCATGGCGCAGAAAAAGATGGGCTCGCTGCTCGCCGTCTCTCTCGGTTCCGACGAACCGGCAACGCTCTCGGTGATGACCTACCGCGGCGACCCGTCGAGCAAAGAAATTCTCGCGCTCGTCGGTAAGGGGCTCACCTTCGACTCCGGCGGCATTTCGATCAAGCCCGCCGAGTCGATGCATGAAATGAAGTACGACATGTGCGGGGGCGCGGGCGTAATCGCGGCGATGTATGCGATCGGCAAGCTCAAGCCGAAGCTCAACGTGATCGGGCTCATCCCGTCGAGCGAAAACTTGCCCGGCCCGAAGGCGATGAAGCCGGGCGACATCTTGCGCGCGATGAACGGCAAGACCATCGAAGTGATAAACACCGATGCCGAGGGACGAATGATCCTCGCCGACGCGCTCTGCTACGCGCGCGAACTCGGTGCGACGAAGATCGTCGATGCGGCGACACTGACCGGTGCATGCGTGATTGCACTCGGCCACGCCGCGAGCGGCGTTATGTCGAACAACGACGCGTTCGTCACACAGTTTCTCAAGGTCGTTGCCGACATCGGCGAACGTTACTGGCAACTGCCGCTCTATGACGATTGGGATCGGCAGATCAAGAGCGACATCGCCGACTTGAAGAACACCGGCGGCCGCCCCGGCGGCGCCGAAACGGCCGCCGCGTTCCTCAAGAATTTCGTCGCCGACGTGCCGTGGATCCACCTCGACATCGCCGGCACGGCATACCTCGAGAGTGAGTCGTCCTACCTCGCCAAGGGCCCGACCGGCACGCCCGTCCGCGCGTTTGTTGCGCTGGTGGAAGAGATGGCGAAGAACGGCGCATCCGCAACCAACGGCAAGGCCACGAAAGCAAAGGTCGCGGCGAAAAGCTAGATCGGCAGTACCAGGAGCGTATCGATGCGGCGCGATTCCGCGATCACGATGCGTTCGCGGAAACGCGCGCCCTCACCGGCGATCTCGATGACGTCGGCGTAAACGCCGGCGGAAAACAGCATCGTGTCGCCTTCGGCCATCGTGCGGATGACCAGATAGTTCGAGCGCGCGGCGAACGTGCCGTCGTCACGCGGCGTAACCTCGAGCGCCGAGATATGGTGCGAATACGTCTGCGGCTCGTACACGTTCACGCGCCGCAACGCCTCGATGCGGTCGCGCAGCATGCCGGTCGACGTGCACTCGAGCAGCCCGAGCGGCAAGTTGCGCGTAACGTTTTCGCGCGTGGTGATCTGGTAGCGGCACGGATCGGTGAAGAGGTCCGGCCACGCCTCCAGCCGGTCGTCATCGATGCAGCGCACGTAGCGCGCGTGAAGGTCTTCGATGATGCGGCGCGGATCGCGCGTAACGACCTCGGTCACCGGTCGAATCCCATCAAACCGCGGTAGCCGTTCCAGAAGCCGCGTACGCTCGTCTCGGTCGCGCGCACGCCGTCACTCGTCGCCACGTCATAGCCTCCGAGTTCGATGACGGACTGTGCGGTCTCGTCACCGCCGATGCCGCGCTGGATGAAGCTGACGACGGCGCCGTCTTCCATCGAGATGTAGCCGGCGCTGCCGACCAGGTTCGCTTGTTTGCGGCGGATCGCGCGCAGTTCGTCATCGTCATCGGCATAGCCGAAGAGCGTCCAGTGCAATTCCGCCTTATCCGGCGCGATCGGAATAAGCTGGCGAACCGCGAGCGAGTTGTAGATCTGGTGGATCACAAAGCTCGGGAAAATCGACTGCACCGCAAGCGAGATGCCGTCGTCGCGCTCCCACTTCCACGAGATCACGCTCGGATCGGCCAGGCCGAAATCGTTGATCATCGAGCGCAAGTCCCCGCCCTCGTACGCGCCGGCCGTATCGGTGGCGCTCTTCGAGTACGTGATCGCGTGGCGCCCGACCGGATCGAGCACGATCCCGCCGTCCATGTTCAGTTTGTTCAGCTTGAACGTCGGATAGAACGCGTGCAAGATCGTCGCGTGATACGGATCGCGCGCGTTCTCCATGTAGAGCTTCCAGTTGCCGTGCATCACTTGATGCTGGTAACCGAGCACTTCGATCGGGCGGTCGAGCACGCGCCGGATGTTTGCCGACATCGCCTCGCCGAGATAGGCGTCGAGCGGCTCGACCGCGTCGCTGAAGGTGCCGAAAATCAAACCGCAGATCGTCTCGACGCGCAAGCGCTCGAGGCCGTGCTCGGCGAGATCGAACGCCTCCGGCATGCCGCCCTTGCCGCCGACGCCGTTGCGAAACGGAACGCCGCGCAGATTACCGTCGAGATCGAACGACCACGCATGGTACACGCACGTGAGGTTCTTGCGGTTGGCGAACGGTTCGATGCAGAGCAGCGAGCCTTTATGCGAACAGCGGTTCACCACCGCCGTGATCCGGCCGTCGGCGGTGCGGATCAGCAGCACGGGCGTCGCTGCGACATTCGTCGACTTTACATCACCCGGCTTGGGGATCTCGGCCTCGAGCCCGAGAAAATTCCAGGTCGGACCGCGAAAGATCAGCTCGTTTTCGCGCGCGAAGATCGCCGGGTCGGTAAATACCGCATAGGGGACCCGCCGATTGCCCTCGTTCGGCCAGTTGAGCAGTCGCTCGTCGGTCTCCAGCATAGGGAAGAAATTTCCCGAAAGCGCGTTGAATCCGCCTTTAAGCCCATCCGATTTGCGAGGACCGCCCATGATCGCTCAGCCCGCCTCCCGCAGTGAGTACGTCAAACGCATCCGCGACCAGCATCTGGCCCCGCTCTGGGACGTGCTCGGCGGCCTCGTAACCGCCGAACCGAAGACGGTGATCGCGCCGTACCGCTGGCGCTACCGCGAGATCCGCCCGACGCTGCTCGAATCGGCCAACGTCATCAGTGCGAAGGAAGCGGAACGCCGCGTGCTCGTGCTCGAGAACCCGAACCTGCCGGGCGAATCGAAGATCACCAACAGCCTCTTCGGCGGACTGCAACTGATCATGCCGGGTGAGGTGGCGCCGCCGCATCGCCACATTCAAGCCGCGCTGCGCTTCATCATCGAAGGCAACGGCGCATACACGATGGTCGACGGCGAGCGCACGATCATGAGACCCGGTGATTTCGTGATTACGCCGTCGTGGACGTATCACGATCACGGCAACCACACGAACGAACCGATGGTCTGGCTCGACGGCCTCGACATGCACATGGTGCGGCTCTTCGAAGCAAGCTTCCGCGAAGGCTGGATCAACGAAGACCCGATGGAGCCGACGAAGCCCGAATGGGATTCGCTCAATCGGTACGGCGCGAACATGGTGCCGATCGAACACAAGCACACGCGCAATACATCGCCGATCTTCAGCTATCCCTACGACCGCACGCGCGAGGCGCTTGCCGCGATGCAACGCGCCGAAGATCCGAGCCCGTATTTCGGCTATAAGATGCGCTACATCAACCCGCTCACCGGCGGCGATGCGATCCCGACGATGAGCACCTTCATGCAGCTGCTACCGAAGGGCTTCGAGACGAAGCCATATCGCTCGACCGACAGCACGGTGTTCGTGCCCGTCGAGGGCACCGGCACGACGACGGTCGGCAGCACCACGTTCGATTGGGAACCGCACGACATCATCGTCGTTCCGAGCTGGATGAAGTACACCCACAAGGCGAGCGAAGACGCCGTGATCTTCTCCTACTCCGATCGCGGACCGCAGGAGTTGCTCGGATTCTGGCGCGACGAGAAGTGACCGCGACCGCCACTAGTAACCGCCATAGCATCGAAGTCAACGGGGCCACGATCAGTTATCTGCGCGGCGGCATGGGCGCGCCGCTCTTGTTCTTGCACGGCGCCGGCGGAATCGGCGATTGGGCCCCGTGGATGGACAAACTCGCCGCGCACTACGACCTGATCGTCCCCGACCATCCCGGCTGGGGCCGCTCGGACATGCCGGAGTGGTTTGACAACGTCCACGATCTCGCGTACTTCTACCTCGACTTCATGGATGCGCTCGGACTCAAAGACGTCAACATTGCCGGCAATTCGATCGGCGGCTGGATCGCGTGCGAGATCGCCGTCCGCAACACCGCGCATCTGAAAACACTGACGCTGGTTGACTCGGCCGGTTTGCGCGTCGTCGGACTCGAGCGCTTCGACATCTTCCTCTCCTCGCGCGAAGCGCACACGCGGGCGATCTACTTCGATCAAACGATCGCCGACCGGGCGCTCGAACTGCCGCTGGAAGGCGACGCGCTCGATACGTTCCTGCGAAATCGCTACGCGACCGCGCGGGTCGGCTGGCAACCACGGCTCTACGATCCGCACTTGGCCAAGTGGCTGCATCGGGTGAACGTTCCGACGCTCGTCGTTTGGGGCGAGCAAGATCGCATCTTTCCGGTTGCGATGCAAGCCGAATTCGTGCGCCTGATTCCCGGCGCACAGGCGGCAACGATCCCCAATTGCGGTCACGTCCCACACCGCGAATGCACCGATGCGTTCGTTGCAGTGCTCGACCGTTTCATCAGCGGAGTACGCGCGTGAGAGTTCTTGCCTTTCATTTGATGCCATACAGTGAGATCGACCCGTCGTTCTACGAGAAATACGGACCGGCGTGGGTCACGCTTCCGAACGCGCTGTTCGACCGCAAGGCCGGCTACCGGCTTTACAACCGCTTCCTCGACGAACTCGAATACGCCGATTCGGCCGGCTTCGATGGCATCTGCGTCAACGAACATCATCAGAACGGCTACGGCATGATGCCGCAGCCCGGCGTGTTCGCCGGTGCGCTCGCGCGCCGGACGACAGGCTGGCTGGCGCTGCTCGGGCGCGCGTTGCCGCTCGTCAACAACCCGCTCAACATCGCCGAAGAGTTCGCCGAAATCGATCAGTTGACGGGTGGCCGTTTGATCGCGGGATTCGTGCGCGGCATCGGTTCGGAATATCACTCCTCGGGCGTGAACCCGACCGAATCGCACGATCGCTTTCACGAGGCCCACGATCTGATCGTTCGCGCGTGGACCGAGCCCGGTCCGTTCCGTTTCGAAGGCAAGTATTACGACTACGAATACGTGAACACGTGGCCGCGCACGTTTCAGGATCCGCATCCGCAGATCTGGATTCCCTCGCAGGGTTCGAGCGAGACGATTCGCTTCGCCGCGGCGAAGAACCATCGCTACACCTACTTGCAAACGTTCAGCCCGATCACCGCGGTCGCCAAGTACATGCAGATGTACAAGGACGTCGCAAACGAGCAAGGCTACGAAGCGACACCCGATCAGCTCGGCTGGTCGCTGCCCATCTATTGCGCCGCTACCGACGAACAGGCACGTGAGGAAGCACGCCCGCACGCCGAGATGTTCGTGAACAAGTATCTGAAGATCTCGCCGGAGATGCTGTTGCCGCCGGGCTACACGACGGTCGCTTCCATCAAAGGCATGATGCAGGCCAAGGCCGGCATGCTCGTCGATCGCAAGCTCGAGGATCTGCTCGATTCCGGCATGTTCATCGTGGGCAGTCCGAAGACGGTGCGCGAGAAGCTCGTCGAAGCGCAACGTCAGATCGGCTTCGGCAACTTGCTCATGACGATCCAATTCGGCACGCTGCCGCACGACCTAACCATGAACAACATCAAACTGCTGGCCGAAGAAGTCGTGCCGTACATCAAGCAGCACGCCAAGATGTCGACCGCGGCCTAGCGTGGACTTCGCCTTTTCCGACGAGCAGAAACTGCTCCGCGAGACCGTCCGCAAACTGATGGATACGCACGCGCCGCCGGAATATATCCGGCGGCTCGATCGCGAGCAGGGCTATCCCTACGAGCTCTACGACAAATGGGTCGAGGCGGGATTGCTCAGCATGCCGTTTCCCGAAGAGTACGACGGTCTCGGCGGCTCCGTGATCGACCTGACGATTATCGCCGAAGAACTCGCGCGCAAGAGCCCCGATTTTTTTATGTCCTATGCCGGCAGCGTGTTCACCGGGTTGAACATCATGCGCAAGGGCACGGAAGAACAGAAGCAAACCTGGCTGCCCAAAATCTTCGCCGGCGACGTGCGCATGGCGATCGCGATCTCCGAACCCGAAGCCGGTTCCGACATCGGTGCGATGCGGACGTTCGCAGTGCGCGACGGCGACGAGTACGTGGTCAACGGGCAGAAGCTCTGGGCGACCGGCGCCGGCGCGAAGAACACGGTCATGAACGTCTATCTGAAGACGGACCGCGAAAAGAGCTATCGCGAAGGCATGTCGCTGCTGCTGATCGACAACGACACGCCCGGCGTACAGCTGCGCAAACTCGACATGCTCGGCCGCCGCTGCACCGGCACCTATGAGGTCTTCTTCAACGACGTGCGCGTGCCGGCCGACCGCATCGTCGGCGGCGAGAACAAGGGCTGGGACTGCGTGCTCTCGGGCTTGCAGATCGAGCGCGTGTGTTCGGCTGCCGGCAGCGTCGGCGGGGCATCGGCAGCCTTCGACCTCGCACTCGCCTATTCGAAGGAGCGCGTCCAGTTCGGCCGGCCGATCGGCACCAATCAATCGATCGCCCACACGCTCGCCGATCTGCAGACTGAGATCGACGCCGCCCGCACGCTGATGTGGCGCGCCGCCTGGATGGTTTCCGAGGGCCAGGACGCCCTGCGGGAGATCACCATGGCCAAGCTCTTCGCCTCCGAGGTCTACGTCAAAGTCGCCAACGCCGGGATGCAGATTTTCGGAGGCTACGGCTACAGCATGGAGTACGATATGCAGCGCCACTTCCGCGACTCACGCAGCTCGACGATCGCCGCCGGCACGTCCGAGATGCAGCGCAACGTCCTCGCCGGCCTCATGGGCCTAAAAGTAAGATAAGGGAGAACTCGCATGGAGATGCTCGAGAAAACCGCTCACCAGTGGACCGAGATTCCGGCCGGAGAGGTGGGGGAAGCCGTCGTCGCCGCATTGGCGGCGGGCGGCGTCGACCACCTCTTCTTCACGTCGGGCGCCGAGATCGTGTGGTTTCAGGAGGCAATCGCCAAAGCGCATGCGCAGGGACGTCCGGCTCCGCGGCTGATCACGATGACGCACGAACATACGAGCCTCAACGCCGCGATCGGTTACGCCGCCGCGAGCGGCAAGCCCGTGGCAGCGGCCGTGCACGTCGATACGGGGACGCTGCACTACGGCGGCGCGATCCATACCGCGAAGCACGCGGGATTGCCGGTGATGATCATGGCCGGCGGTCCGCCCGTCTCCTATCCCGGATCGATGCGCGGCTCGCGCGATCGCGGCGGACATCTGTGGATGCAGCAGGGGTTCGACCAGAACGGCATCGTGCGCAATTATGTGAAGTGGGACCATCGCCTCGAGTATCAGGATAATCCGGGACTGATGACGAGCCGCGCGCTGCAAGTCGCGCAAACCGAACCGCGCGGACCGGTCTACATGAGCGTTCCGCGCGAAGTCGCGCTGCTGCCGGCGCGCGACACCACGTTCCCCTCCGCTAGCCAGCTCGGCATTCCGCGCCCCGCCGCCGCCGATCCCGCGGGCATCCGCGACATCGCGCAGCGCCTGCTGCGCGCGGAACGTCCGTACATCGTCGTGTCGAGCTCGGGGCGCGATCCGAAAACCGTGCCCGCACTGGTCGAACTCTGCGAGCTGCTGGCGCTGCCGGTGGTCACGTCGGCGTTCCGGGCGTATCACTGTTTCCCGATGAATCACCCGCTGAACCTCGGCGCTGCGAAGCTCAGCGACGCCGATGTCGTAGTGGCGCTCGACGCGAACGTTCCGTATGTTCCGGGCCCGGCTGCGCCGCCGGCGTCGGCGTACGTTGCGGTGATCGATCCCGATCCGGTTCGCGCGGGCATTCCCACCTACGAATTCACGGCCGACCTGCGCCTAACGGCCGGCGCGCTGGGCGCGATCGGTGCGTTGACCGAAGCCGTCCGCGCGACGATGAGCGACGCGGATCGCGGCCGCATCGCCGAACGCCGGGCACGCTACGACAAAGCCTTCACCGTGCGGATGGACGAACTCGAGCGCGATGCGCAAAGCCGCGCGAACAAGACGCCCATCGATGAACTCTGGCTCTCCCACGAAATCGGCAAGTTCGTCGACGACGACACGATCGTGCTCGACGAAACGCTGCCCCACAATCAGGTCGAACGCTATTTGAAGTGTTCCGTACCCGGATCGTACATCGCGAACCCCGCCAGCAGCGGCGGTTACACGTCGGGCGCCGCGCTCGGCGTGAAGCTCGCCAAGCCCGATAAGCACGTGATCGCGATTACCGGCGACGGCTTCTACATGTTCAGCACCGCGAACGCCGCGCTTTTGGCGGGACGGATGTACGGCGCGCCGTTCACGATCGTCGTCTATCAGAACGGTGCGTACAGTACCGGAACGTTGCAGGTGTCGACGATGTATCCCGATTCGTTCTCAAAGAAAGTCGGGTACGAGGGCGGCACCTTCGGCGCGATCGACTTCGCGAAGGAAGCCGAAGCGTGCGGCGCCTACGGCGAAAACGTCACCGACCCAAGCCAAATCGGAGCGGCGCTTAAGCGCGCGCGCGAAGCCAACGACCGCGGCCTACCGGCAGTGATTGCGGTACGGGTCGAGCCGCTCTACTAAGCGACAACGATTGCTGCGGTCCTTCGACTACGCGAACTGCGTTCGCTGCGCTCTGGATGACAAATGGGGAAAAGCGAGCATCTTGCCCGCTGTCATCCAGAGCGCAGCGCCGCAGGCGCGTAGTCGAAGGACAGCCACCCAGCGAACTTACTGCATGCAGCCGATAATCGCTTCGATCACGCGCTTTGTCTCGTTCGGGTCGCGGACTTGGATGCAGGTCGCACCCGTCGTACGCGCCGGGTAGTCGTTGCCGCCAGGAAAGAGTGCGTCGCCGACATAGAGCATCTCGGCGATCTCGATCTTTAGGACGTCGCGCAATTTGCGAATGCCGTACGCTTTATCGATGCCGGGTTTCGTGATATCGATCGACGTCGAACCGCCGAGATTCACCGCGAAGTCCGGCAGCATCGGATCGAGCAGGCTTTTGATCTTCTTGCGCTTGCTGAAATCCGGGTCCCATTTTTCTTTGGCGTCGAGCGGCGCTGCTTGACCGAGCGCCGAGTACGTGATCTGACTCTCGCGATCTTCGATCGCTTCGCCCCACGTCTTCTCCGCTTTGAAGCCCGACCTATCGACGGCGTCGTTGAGCGCATCGATGATCTTTTTCTTTTCCTCTGCGGTGAAGTTCTCGGCGTAGAGTAGCTTCCAATCACCGCCGTCGTAGACGAGGAAGCGGGTTCCGCACGTCGGCAACAGCGAGAGGTTTGCGAGCGTTGCGCCGGCGGGTAAGTGCGCGATGACCTGCGTCTTGAACTGAGGCAGGGCGCCGCCCGAGATGATCGCGACGCGCACCACGTCAAGCAGCGCTGCGAACAGTGTCGCCATTTCCGGATCGATCGCGGCCTTGCTTGCCGCAAGTGTGCCGTCGAGATCGAAGACGATCAGCTTCTTCATGCGTATCCTGCCGTTTTGGCGCGAGCGACGAGCATCGTCCGAACCGCGGCAATCACCCGATCCACCGCGCGGCGGCGATAGCCCCATGTTTCCCCGTCATCGGGCGGGTAAACGGCCATCGTTGCGTTCGCTTCAAACACCAGGATCGTGCCGTCGGCACCCACGCCGAAATCCACGCCCGCGTAGTCCAAGCCCATCGTCGCACAAATGGCTTCGAGCCCGCCCAGCCCGCCGTGGCCGACGACCGAGGCGATGTCTTCAAGAAAGGCCGCTTCTTCGGCGCGATGATCCGGACGATCGGCCATCTCGGCGCTGAAGTAGTGGACCTTCCACTGCGGCGCGATCGCGAGATGCACCGGATAGAGGCGCCCGTCGACGGACACGACCCGGTACTTGCGGACATCGCCGTCGGCGCCGCGCGCATCGAGGTACTCGATCGCCAGCAATTCCCGGCCCGGCAGCGTCGCCGCGACCTCCGTCAGTACATCGGGAGTGAGAACCACGGCAAAGTGATCTCCGGCGTGGTGTCCGGGTGAGCGGAGCAGCAGCGGAAACGTGAAGCCGCGCGAGAGCAGTGTCTCCGCCGTCAAGGCTTCGCGCGCGAAGCGCTCCGTGAGCGGCGCGCGCACGCCGGGGATAGCCCGCAAACGCTGCATCGTCTCAACGCGCGTCGTGCGCAGCACGGCTGCCGGATCATTGATAACGGCCGCGTGCGATGCGGCCGCAATTGCGACGGCGCGTTCGAGGCTCGGCCGGCTGCGGTCGGCATCGCCGATCGCATTGAAGAGCACGTGATACGGCGGCAGCGCGAGATCGCCGCGCACCGAATCCGCCAGCAGCACGCCCTTCTGCACGACGTCGTCGTCGAAGAACAGATTCGTCACCATGTCGCCGCCGAACGCGGAAACGAGCAGCAAAACCGTAAGCGGCGGCGCCGTGCCGCGATACGGATAACTCCACGCTTTGGGTTCCGCATAGGCTCGATCGAGATGCTGCTGCGCACGTTCGACCTCGGCGAGCTCGGTGTACACCTTCGCTAGCCCCAGATGCGCGTGCAAAAATTCGGGGTTGACCTCGAGCGCTGCCGAAAATGCGGCCACGGCGGCCGCGGAATTTCCGGTCTCCATTTCGAGCTGCGCGATGTTGACGAGCGCCACCGGGTCGGCCGGATATAACGCGGCCGCGGCTTTGAGATAGGGGCGTGCTTCGGTGAGGTGTCCGCGTTCCAGCAGCAACGAGCCGAGGTTGGTCAAGCCGCCGAAATGCGTCGGCTGGCGCGTGAGCACGTCGACGTAGGCCTTGAGCGCCTCATCGATGCGGCCTAAGTCCTCGAGACAGCACGCGCGGCCGAAATGGAGTCCGATCTCACCGGGCGATGCCGCGATCATTTCATCGATCGCGTCGAGCTGACGGGGATCGGAGAACGGCGTCGCGCTCACGCGCACGTGCGGAGCCCGTTCTTTGGGTAGGAGCCGTGCATGCAACCGCAAGAGCCCATCATCAACGATCCCGGCGACGTGCCCGGCCAGACGCCGCAGCAAGAAATCATCGGCGACCCCGACCTTCCGTCCGAGACGCCGGTCGACGACGTGTACGATCCGGTCACGGAAGGCCCGGACGTCGTCGACTGAAGCGTAACGGCTAGAGCTTCAGCGCGGGCTGGCGGTCGGCGTTGGGGAGCGCTTCGACCGGCGTAGCCGGATAGTTGCCGGTGAGACAGCCGAGGCAAAAATCCGAGCGTTGGCGGCCCGTCGATTCAACCAGCCGGTCCACACTCAAATACCCGAGCGAATCGGCGCCGACGCGCGCGCGAATCTGATCGACGGTCAAGTTTGCCGCGATGAGTTCTTTATAGGTCGCCATGTCGACGCCAAGATAGCACGGGTGCATGATCGGGGGCGAGGTGATGCGCAGATGGACTTCGCGCGCGCCCGCATCGCGCAAGAGCGAGACGATGCGCGGCGTCGTAGTGCCGCGCACGATCGAGTCATCGACGACGACGACGCGCTGCCCGCGCAGATTCTCGACGATCGGGTTGAACTTCAGCTGCACGCCTTGATTGCGCACGTTCTGATCGGGGCTGATGAACGTACGTCCGATGTAGCGATTCTTGATCAGGCCTTCGACATACGGCAAACCGCTTTCAGCCGCGTAGCCGATGCCGCCCGGAATCGCCGAATCGGGGACCGCCATCACCACGTCGGCGTCGACCGCGTGCTCGCGCGCCAGCGCGCGGCCCATCTGGTAGCGCGCCATGTAGATCGAGCGACCGGAGAGGACCGAATCCGGGCGCGCAAAGTAGATGTACTCGAACATGCACAGCGCCGGCGGTTCGACGACCTCGATGTGCTCGCTGCGCATGCCGTTTTGATCCACGATGACGACTTCACCGGCTTCGATCTCGCGTAAGTAGTGCGCACCGACGGTCGCGAGCGCGCACGATTCCGACGCGATCATGTAGCCGCCGTCGCCGTAGGTGCCGATGCACAGCGGGCGCACACCCCACGGATCGCGGAACGCGATGATCGCGTCCGGCGTCGTCATGACGACGGAATACGCGCCTTCGGCAACGGCCATTGCCGCCTTCACGCGTTCGACGAGCGTGCGGCCGGGAGCGAGCGCGATCGTCTTGGCCAGGATCTCGCTATCCGAGGTTGCGTCGAGCTCGATGCCGGCCGGCAACGCGGCGAGCAGTTCTTCGGCGTTGGTCAGGTTGCCGTTGTGACCGAACGCAAACGGCCCGATGTCGGTGTCTTCCATGAACGGCTGCGCGTTGACGATGATCGACGAGCCGCTCGTCGAGTAGCGCGCGTGTCCCATGCCGACGAAGCCGTTGAGGCGGCCGAGAATGTCTTCGTTGAACACGCCGGCCAGCAGACCCATCTCGCGATGGCTCGAGAGTTTCGTGCCGTCGCCGACGGCGATCCCAGCGCTCTCTTGGCCGCGGTGCTGCAGCGCATACAGGCCGAAGTATACGAGCCGCGCGACGTCGAGCCCGGGTGCGTAGACGGCCGCGATTCCGCACATACCCTAATCTTCAAGACGCGGGTATGCGCGTCCCGTCCAGACTCCGACCGGTTGCTTAATCGTCTCGGCTGCGCATTCCGAAGAGCTGCAGCAGCGCGATGAAGATGTTCAGGCCGTCGAGGTAGATCGACACGGCGAGATCGACCGCCGTCGCTCCGCCGCCGCCGGCACGGATGCGACTGAAGTCGATCAGCGTGAGCAGCGTGAAGATGCCGAGCGTCGCCCAAGCGTAGACGCCGGGATTGAGGAAGTGGAAAAAGATCGACGCGATGCCGACGAGCACCAGCACCATGAGCGCGCCGAACGCGATCCCCTGAAAGCGCCGCCAGTCGACGGAAAACGTGAAGGCGACGCCGCCCAGGACAAGCATGCCGAAGCCGGTCGTTGCGGCCGCATCGACGACCACTTCCGTGCCGCCGGCGAGAGCCGTGTAGTGGGAGATGAGCGGCGCGATCGCGATGCCCTCGACGAACGTGAACGCATAGAACCACAAGAGCGCGACGGCCGGATTGCGGCGCACGCCGTTCATCATGAAGATCATCGCGAGACCGCCGAACAGCGCGACCGTCGCGACGATGTGCGAGACATCGCGAAAGAGGAACGCGGCCAGCGCCGTGATCAGGAAGCCGACCCCGGTAATGCCGAGGACCTGGCCGAGCAGCGCCGGGGTGCTGGCTACGGCGGCGCCGGGTTGATACCCGGAATAGCGCGGATTGTTCATGCTATTCATCTACTACCACAGGCCCGGGCTGGAGGTTTCGACCGGCCGCCCAGGCCGGCTAGAAGCGGGCGATATCCGAACGGTACGCGAGCGGCGTGCCGGGCGGAAACTGCGGCTTGAGTTTGCCGATCGCCGCGTAGACGCGTTCGCGCGCTTCGGCAACGGTGGGCGCGCTCGCCGTCACGGTCAATACCCGGCCGCCGGGCGAGGCAACGCGATCCCCCTCGCGCGTCGAGGTCCCCCAAAACGCGGCGACGTGTTCGGGCAACTGGAGGGTCGCGGGCAGGCCGCTCAGCTTCGTGTTCTCGTAGGGATACCGGTCGGTCGTCAACGTGACCCCGACGCACGCTTCGTCGGTGAAGTGCGCCGCGTCGATCTCGATCGCTCCTTCGGCAGCGCTCGCGAGGTAGCGCGCGAAATCACCGCTCACGCGCGGCATCATGACTTGCGTCTCCGGGTCACCGAAGCGGGCATTGAACTCGACGACGCGCGGTCCGGAGTCGGTCCACATCAGGCCGACGTAGAGCACGCCGCGATAGACTTCGTCTTCCGCGAGCAATCCGCGCAGCACCGGCGCGATGATCCGCTCGCGCACGATCTCGAGGACGTTGTCGGGGAACCCCTGCGGCGGCGAGTACGCGCCCATACCGCCGGTGTTCGGACCGCGGTCGTCGTCGCCGGCCCGCTTGTAGTCGCACGCCGCGGCGATCGGGATCATCGCGCGTCCGTCGGCGATGGCAAACACCGAGATTTCGCGGCCCGACATGCGTTCTTCCAACACGATGTCCGTGCCGCCGCCGGGGATCGCGTTCTTCTCATACCACTCACCGAGGACCACCAACGCAGCCGCGGAGTCATCGCATACAACGACGCCTTTACCCGCCGCAAGACCGTCGGCTTTGACCACCACGCCGCCGGAAAATTGATCGAGCGATTTACGCGCCTGGCTGAGGGAATGGACGACGGCGAAGCGCGCGGTTGGGATCTCGTGCCGCTCCATGAAGCGCTTGGCGAAGATCTTGCTCGATTCGAGCCGCGCGCCGGAACGGTTCGGCCCGAAGACGAGCATGCCGGCGTCGCGCAGACGGTCGGCGACCCCCGCCGCAAGCGCGTTCTCCGGACCGACGACGATCAGGTCGATCGCATGTGCCTTCGCCCGGTCGAGAATCGCCCGCGTATCGGTTGCGGCAACCTCGGGAAAGTTCGTGCCGCGCGTTGCGGTGCCGGCGTTCCCCGGCGCGTGAAAGAGCGCATCGCACGATGCCGACTGCGCGAGCTTCCACGAGAGCGCATCCTCACGCGCCCCGCCGCCGACGATCAATATCCGCATGTTATTCCCATTCGACCGTGGCGGGCGGTTTTGAGGTGATGTCGTAGGCGACGCGGTTGACGCCCGGGACCTCGTTTACGATGCGGGTCGAGATGCGCGCGAGCAGATCGTGCGGCAAGCGCGCCCAATCCGCAGTCATGCCGTCTTCCGAGGTAATCGCGCGCACGCCGACGAGGTTCGCGTACGTGCGCCCGTCGCCCATCACGCCGACGCTGCGCACCGGGGTGAGCACGGCAAAATATTGCCACGGGCGCGGGCTCAACTCGACGGCCGCGTCGATCTCGCTCGTGACGATCCAGTCGGCGGCGCGCACGGTATCGATCGATTCGCGATTCACTTCGCCGATAATCCGCACGGCCAAGCCCGGCCCGGGAAACGGCTGCCGCATCACGATCGCATCCGGCAACCCGAGCACCTTGCCGACTTTGCGCACTTCGTCTTTGAAGAGCTCGCGCAGCGGTTCGATCAATCCCAGCGCCATGTGTTCGGGCAGGCCGCCGACGTTGTGGTGCGATTTGATCTTGTGGCCGGCCTTCGAGCCCGGCGTCTTCGATTCGATCACGTCCGGATAGAGCGTCCCCTGGACGAGAAACTGCACGTCCGCGATCTTCTTCGATTCTTCTTCGAAAATCGCGATGAACTCGTGACCGATCCGCACGCGCTTTTCTTCGGGATCGGTGATGCCCGCCAGGCGCGCGAGAAAACGCTCCTCGGCGTCGATCGCGATGACGTTGAGGTGCAGCACGTCGCGAAAGGCGGCCAAAACGCCCGCCGACTCGTCCCTCCGCATGAGGCCCGTGTCGACGTAGATGCACGTCAGCTGCTTGCCGATCGCGCGCGAGACGAGCGTGGCGGCCACCGCCGAATCGACGCCGCCGGAAAGCGCGCAGATGACGTTGGCCGTGCCGACTTCGCCGCGAATGCGCGCGATCGCATCATCGACGAACGAGGCCATTTCCCAATTCGCGGCGATTGCTGCAACCTCGTGCAGAAAATTCTGCAGGATCGCGGTTCCCGCTTCGGTGTGGACGACTTCCGGATGAAAGGTGACGCCGTAGATGCGCCGCGCGGCGTCACCGATGGAAGCGACCGCCGAACGTTCCGTGTGCGCGTAGACGCTGAAGCCCGGCGGCGGCGCGGTAACGGTGTCGCCGTGCGACATCCACACCCGCGACTGCGCCGGCACGCCGAGGAACAGCGGACAATCGCGCGCATCGACCGTCAGGATGGCCGGCCCGAATTCGCTGTGCGCGAGCGGAACGAGCGTCCCGCCGAGCTTCTTTGCGACCAGCTGCATCCCGTAGCAAATGCCGAGCAGCGGAATGCCGCTGGTGAACACGTCGGGCGCGCAGTCGGGGGCATCCGGACCAAGCGTGCTCTCCGGGCCGCCGCTGAGGATGATCGCCGCCGGGTTACGTTTGACGATCTCCGCCCACGGCGTGTCGTGCGGCAGCAACTCGGAGTAGACATTTGCTTCGCGGGTGCGCCGCGCGATCAGTTGACTCACCTGCGAACCGAAGTCGAGGATCACGACGGTTGCGGTGCGGGTCACGGCGGGCATGCTGGCTCGTTCGCTATCGGGTTAGGTCAGGACCTCGCCCAGGCGGTTTGCGTCGCGCGCCATCACGACTTCCATCGCAATGCGCTCGCCGACCGACACGTCGCGGCCCCAGCGATATGCCGTATAGGGCGTATAACGCGTTCCGGGCGAGCCCGGAATCCGCAGCGAGACATCGTAGCACACGAAGCTCTTGGGTGGACCCGCGACGATGATGCATTGCAGCGCGAACGGCCCGATCACGCCGGGCGGATCGGCGCTCTGCGTGGCGCGCACGAATTTCTCGCCCATCTCGAAGGCTTTCTCGAGCATCGATTCGGTGAGCGTCGTCGCGATGTGACCCGCCTCTTCCATGCGCACCGGTTCGTCGATGAGCTGTTGGGCCTGCGCGAACGGCAGGCCGCGCAACCCATCGAGGTTCGTTTGCCGGCGCGTATCGGTGCCGAGCAGTTCGAGTTCTCCGAGTAACGGCGAGTAGAAGAAATTCAAGTTGACGCTCGGACCGATCGCAAACTCCTCGATGAGCGCATTTTTCAACCCTTTGCGTGTCACGATACCGGCCGCAATCAGCTGCTCGGACTTTTCCGCATATTCGGCCGGGTTGCGCACGAGAAAGAATGCGCGCTCGAACGAGATTTTAGCGTGCGGCGCTTTCACCATGACGAGCCGGTCGATTTCCTCCGGCGCCTCGAATTGTTGCGGAAAGCGGATCCCGGCCTGCTGCATCAGATCGTATTGGTTGTTGGCCTCGTCGCGCTCTTCGGCGCGCAGCAGGCGCCGGTTACCGAAGAACGGCACCAGCATGCGCCGCTCGATCTCATCGTACGAAAACTTCTGATGCAGGTAGACTTCGAACGAGCGGTTCGCGATGAAGATCACGTTCTGCTCGATCAGGCCGATTTGCACGCGCGGATCGAGCAGGTCGGTAAACTTCGCCAGCACGATCGTCGCATCGACGCAGCCGCGCTCGGGGGCGCTGCGACGCGCATAGTGCTCCGTGTAGGTCCGCTCGCGTCCGCGTTCGGTGACGATGAGATTGCGCAGACCCGCCGCCGACGCGCCGGAGGCAACATCGAGCGCCGAATGGCTGCCGATCGAACACAGCGTGAGCCGCTCGCGATCGTAGCCCGCGAGGGTCTTCGCGATCTCCGGGTTGAGCGGAATCAACCGGCGCTCAGCAGGGCGCGAGCTTCGTTCGTTGCGTTGTAGTCGATCGTGAGGGTTCTACGCACGTCGGCTTCGGCTTTCTGGGCTTCGGGGGAATCCATGCGCGCCAGCGTCTGATACGTCTGGAGCAGCAGGCGCGGAAGTTCGTAATCGCGCGGGTACTGGTGTTGCCAGTCTTCGAGCGAGTCGATCACCCACAACGTGTCCTTCGTCATCCGGTTACCCCAGCCCGCGTCGAGATACTTGCCGATGCGCGTAAGTTCGTTGCGCACGCCCAGCGGCGAGAGTTTCGTCTGGCCGAAATACTCGTCGGCCGGCGCCGTGATCACCAGATAGGCGTTGTGCGAGAGAACGCGTCCGATCGTGGGGATGACTCTCGACGACCGCTGGTGAGAGTACATTGCAACCGCCGCTTGCCGGTCGACGTCGCTGTATCCGCTCTCCCCGCTGCGCGCGGCCTGCGCCGCCGCCCACAAGAGTTTGCCCGTGTCTTCCGGCACGAACCCGATCGGAAACGCCGGCTGGGCTGCGCGCAGCAGAGCGAGCGAACGATAGTGCGCGTCTTTTGTCAGCAGGTAGGCCCGCAGATCGGCATCGACCTGGTCCAGCAACGCCTCAACGTCGGTGGGTGCACCCGTCGCGTTAAGCGTGGCGTCTTCGTCGGCATCGCGCGCCATCAAAATGGGGTCGGCATCGTCCGCATCCAGCTTTGCCAACAGCCCACGCGCAGCCGCGCCGCGAACGGGATCGCCGGCATTCGCTGCGGCCGCCACGCGGACGTACCACTCCGCCGCGTCGCGGTTGGTCAGCGGGTTGTAGTGCAGCTTCGCGGCGAGGTCGAGCGTGTAGCCCTCGAGCGTTGCGTTGTCGGGATCGTCGCGCCGCACCAACTGGTAGGCTCGGCCGGCATCGAGGACGGTCGAAAAATAGTACACATCGTCCGCGAAGTGCCAGCCGTTTGCTGCGCCGCGCGCATAGGCGGCTTTCATCGTGCGGGTAAGCGCCTGTGGATCGGTTTGCAGCGTTGCGCTCGCTGCGGCCGGCAGCATGGCCGCTAGCGCGAGCGCGGCGCCGAGCTTACGAAACTTGCGTGGAATCGTCCAGGACCGCGTTGAGGGAGTTGGAGAGCAGCGCATTCTTGATTTCACGGGCGATCCGGCGTCCGGTCGACATCGGCTCGCTATAGTTCAGGTACGAGTACGGCGAACCATCGATGAACAGGTTCGTTCCCGCAACGATGCGCGCGGAAACTTCCATGATGTAGAACTGGGCGTCGGGCGTGATGATCGTCTCGATGCAGAACGCGCCGAAGAGTCCTTTCGGCGGACAGATCTCCTGGCTCACGCGCACGACATCTTCGCCCATCCGGTAGGCCTCAGCGAGCATCGACTCGCGCAGCGAGAGCGGCGAGTTGCCGACGACGACGTAGGACGGATCGATATCCATCCCTTCCTGAGCGCGTGACGGAATGCGGCCGAGCGAATCGACGTTCGTCTCGTAGCGGCGATCCATCGACATGATCTCGAGCTTGCCGGTCAGCGGCGAGTAGAAATAATGGATATAGAACGGCACGCCGATCACGTACTCTTGCAAGATGTAGTCTTGGCGCGCGAGCAGGCCGGCACGCTCGTCGAAGTCCTGCGAGTTGCGCAAGAACATGTAGCCCTTGCCGCCCTTCGCACCGTAGAGCTTCACGATCACGGGGCGATCGATCTCGGCGCCGGTGCGGAACTGGCGCGGCACTTTGAGGCCGGCGCGCGTGAGCCACTGGCGTTGCAGTTCGCGGCTCGCTTCCCAGTCGAGCACCGCTTTGTTGCCGAAGTATGGGATCGACATCTGCTTGTGATCGTCGAGCGAGAGGTACGCCACGAACGAACCGTGCGGCACGATGATGATCTTGCGTTTCTCGAGTTCCGGCACGAGCCCCATGAAATCGGAGTACTGCTGGATCGTGATGACTTCGTCGATGAACGCAAACGATTTATAGAGCCGCTCGGTATCGGGGCTCACGATCGCGATCGTCTTGAACCCCTCGTCGCGCGCGCCTTTGAGAATCTGCAGCGCCGAATGCGAACCAAGCGTAGCAATCGTGTAGAATTCCGACGAATCCCGTTCAGCGGTGGACCCTTGGAGGTATGGTTGCACCATCATCGTCATCGTATTGCCTTCTGGAACGCGGGATTGCAGAGAAATGATTCGGTGGCGCGATCGAGGATGCCGGCCGGAACGTCGGCCCCATGTTCGTCGAGCAAGCGCCATGCCGTGCGACGGACGATCCCCCGGACGCCGTCAACCGTGCGGCCGGAAACGGTAATCGCTGGCGTTTCGTCAAGAGCGGTGATCCATACCTCGCCGGGCAGCGGCCGGGCGTTGCTGCGTATCTCGAGGCGATGCTTGTTTGGGTTGTAAACGGTCTCGATCGTCCCAATCGTGCCGTCGAGCGCGGCGGCATGGGCCGCTTCAACGGTCGCGATCCAGACATCGGAGCGCACGGCTGCATCGACCGGCAAGCCCATCCGCGCCAGCGTGGTCAGCGCGGTGAAGGCCTCGTTGTCGGGAATCGTCAGCGTGATCACGTACGCGCGCTCGATCAACTCGCTCACCTGGGCCTCGCTGTCGTGAAGCCCGCAGCAAACGCCTCGAAAAAAATACTTCCGCCGGATGGAGCGAGCATCGCTTGCGCGTTGCCGCGCGCAGCGGCCTTCGTCGGATCGCCGTCGCGGTGATTGAACGTCCACGCATCACGTTCGGGATGCGGCATAATCGCCAGCACGTTGCCGTCGCGATTGGTCAAACCGGCAACATCCCGCGCCGAGCCGTTCGGCGCGGGAACGCGCTCGCCGCGCGCATCGCAATACACGAACGCCGCATGGCCGTCGCGCTCCAGCGCATCGAGTTCGGCGTCCGGAGCAGCCAGCCGTCCTTCGCCGTGGGAAACCCAGGCCGGTATCACCGCACCGGCCGATAGACCCGCGAGCACGGGCACGCGCGCCGGCGCGACGGCGAGCCGTACGTGCACGTGCACGCACATGAAGCGGCCGCCGGCGTTTGGCGCGAACGCCGCGGTGGGCCGGCGCAACGGACCGGTACCGGGAACGAGCCCCGCTTCGAGGAGTATCTGCGCGCCGTTGCATATGCCGATCACGAACTTGCCGGCTTGTGCGCCTTCGATGACGGCGTCCATCACTTCGTCATGCGCGGCAACCGCACCGGCGCGGACGCGATCTTCATACGCAAAGCCGCCCGGCAACACGAACGCATCGAAGTGCCGCAAACCCGCCGATCCGCGGCTCCAGTGCACGATCTCGGCATCCAAACCGGCAGCAGCGAGCGCGCGCTGCGTTTCGTGTTCGCTGTTCGTGCCGGGAAACACGACGACGGCAACGCGCGGCTTCATGCCGCGCCCGCAACGGCCGCCGGCGCGTAGAAATCGCGCAGCGGCGCCGACCACGTCTCGTAGAGTGCATCGAGCGGCCGTTCGATGCCGCCGAACGCAAACGTGTACGCCGCCGTCGTCTCGCCCAAACGCAGAACTTCGACGCCGTGCGTTGCGGCGAGCGCCGTAAACGCCGCCTCGCTCGTCACCTCTACGATAAAGCCGCACGTTTCGCTGAACGCGCCGGTACCCGTGCGGCCGTCGAGGGGCGTTGACGTAAGCCGCATACCGATGCGGTCGCCGGTAACCGTCGCAAAGGCCATCTTGGCCAGGGCGACGAGCGCACCGCCGTCCGAAATATCATGCGCGGCCAGCACCAGGTCCACCCGGTAGGCAGCGAGCATCAAAGCGATCTCGCGCACGACGCGGTCGTAGGCGACGTTCGGCAGCATCGCGTTTTCAATGCCGAGCAGATCGGCATACACCGAGCCGCCGAGACGTTCTTCGGGCCGCCCAACGAAGAACAGTGCCGAACCGGCACGTTTGAAGGCCATGCTCGCCGCCTGCGCGATGTTGTCGATGCCGCCGACGCACGCGACGATCGGCGAGGGCGCGACGGTGCGCCCCGATTTCGATTGGTTGTAGAGGCTCACGTTGCCGGAAACGTACGGCGTACCGAGCCGCCGCGCCGCGTACGCGAGACCATCGATCGCCGCGACCATCGCGCCGAGATGTTCGGGAACGGTTGGATCGCCGAAGTTCAGGCAGTCGGTAAGTCCGAGCGGACGCGCGCCGACGGCGACCACGTTGCGCACCGCTTCGAGTACCGCGTGCTCCGCCGCCAATTGCGGATCGAGCTTGCCGTAGCGCGGATTGCCCGCCACCGCAACGGCAACGCCGAGCGGCGCACCGGGAATCGGACAGATGACGCCGGCATCGGCCGCGCCCGCCGGAATGGCCGTCGTACCGCGCACGACCGCGTCGTAACGCTGGAAGATCGCGCGGCGCGAACACACGTCGCGATGCGCGAGCAGGGCATCGAGCGCGACGCCGGCATCCGCAAAGCGCGGATACGGTGCGCTCGCGGGTACGGCATTCGGCAGCGCGATGGTAAACGGGCGGTTGTAGCGCACGCCGCCGGTCAGGAAATCGAGATCGACGTCCATCACGATTTCACCCCGATGCCGCGCCACGTAGCGCGATCCCGGCACCACCTTGCCGACGATCGCCGCCGCGGCCGAGCGCGAAATGCGCGGCAGCGAAAACTCTTCGTTATAGATGGCCAGCAGCAGCGGGGTAAACGACGGCGGGACGATCCAGCACAGGCGTTCTTGCGTCTCGCCGATCGCAATGACCGCCGGCGGGAGATCCGCTTGCGACACCGGCACGCGATCCAGCTCCACTTCGGCGCCCACACCGCCGGCCGCGCACAACTCCGCGCTGCACCCGGCAAAGCCGCCGGCGCCGAGGTCTTTGTAGCCGGCCTCGATCCCAAGCCGGCGCAATTCCGCAAACACGCGGTACGACGCGCGCATGATCACGTTCTTGAGGAACGGATCGGGAACTTGGACCGCGCCCTTATTGGCTTCCGCATCGGCGTCGTCGAGCGTGAGCGATGAGAACGATGCGCCGCCGAAGCCGCTGCGGTCCGTTGCCTTGCCGACGAGCACGATGTCGTACCCGATCGCGTTCGGCGGTGCGTGCGAATGAATGATGTCGCGTTCCTTGATCAGCCCCAGCGCCACCACGTTGACCAGAACGTTGTCGTCGAACGACTCATCGATATACACGTCGCCGCCGAGATTCGGAACGCCGATCGCGTTGCCGTATGCGGCGATGCCGTCGACGACGCTTTGCGCCACGTACCGGCAGTGGGGATCCTCGAGCCGGCCAAAGCGCAGCGGGTCGGCGATGCCGATCACTTCGGCGCCCATACAAAGCACGTCGCGCACGATGCCCCCGACGCCCGTCGCCGCGCCTTCGAACGGCACGACCTGCGAGGGATGGTTGTGCGACTCGTGCGCGATCACCACGCCGTACCGTTCGCCCTCCCACGTCCCGAGGTGCAGGATGCCGGCATCTTCGGCCGGCCCTTGCATAACGGTCGGTCCATCGACCGGGAGTTTACGCAGATGGTGACGGCTCGACTTGTACGAGCAGTGCTCGCTCCACTGCGCGTCAAACGCGAAGAGTTCGGTATCGGTCGGGATGCGCCCGAGGTGCGCGACGATGGCGCGCAGTTCGTCCGGCGAGAGCGCAACGCCGATGCGTTTGCGCTCCTCGATCAAGCGGTCGGTGTCGCGGGCGAGATCCACGCTCAAGCCGATGGCGGTGCGTTCAGCGCGGCGTCGGCCTGCAACACGTTCGACCGCGTATTCGCCTGCACCAGCAGCACGCGGCCGAATACGACCGTGTCCTCAAGCGCAAACGCCTTCGCGCATTGCAGGGCGATCAGGTTGATGTCGGCGGTCGCCGGCGCGCGGACTACCGGGGTTGCCGATGCATACTCGATCATGTTCGCCAGCGCTCCGTCGCCCGAACCGACCGTAACGATCAGCGCGCGCGCAAAGGTCGCATCGAGTTGCGTCACGAGCTGCAGCACGTAGCCGGGCGTGCGTGCGGCCGAGGCGACATGGCGCACCGCCGGCAGGCCGAAGCTCCCGAGCGCGCGCGCGATTTCGCCGGCCCGCTCTGCAAATTCCGGGCCATCCGCAACGACCGCTACCATGCCGGGCCGCATCAGCGGAAACGTTCCGACGATCTCCGCAACCTGCTCGTAGTTGGCGCGAATGGAGGCCAGATCTTCGGGCGTGACCACCTCGAGGTTGCGATAGCGCTGCTTGTCCAGCATCAATTCTTCGCGGCCCTGCGGCCACACGCGCCACGCGTCGTTGTCGATCACGTCGGCCACCACGAGCTGGCCTTTGCCCTCGCCCGAAGCGATCCGGCCGAACTCGATCTTGAGATCGACGAGCAGCGTATCGTGGCGGCGCCACGCGTGCGCGAGGATCTCGTAGACGATGCGCGCCAGCTCGCTCATCACGCCCAGCTCTTGGGGCGTCGTGATCGATTGGGCAATCACCGCATCCGGTTCGAGCAGGGGGTCGTGGTTGGCGTCGTCCTTGAAGAAAAACTCGACGATGCGCGGCACGAGGATCGCGCCGCGCGCGATGCCCGAACGGCGGCGCACGAACGAGCCGGCGGCGACGCCGCGGATCACCACTTCGAGCGGGATCATCTGCGCCCGGCGCACGAGCATCTCGTTGTTGTCGTCGTCTTCGCCGCCGCTGACGTAATGCGTCGGCACGCCGCAGAGATTCAGCAGCCGGAAGACGCGCGCCGTGGTCTTGGCTGCGATGCGGCCCTTTCCTTCGATCTCGTTGCGGCGTGCGCCGTCGCCGGCGGTGATCGCGTCCATCTGCTGCACGACGAGCAGATCGGGCTGACCCTCGGCTTCGAAGAGAATCTTGGTCTTGCCGCGCGTGATCTCGCGCCCTTTTTGCATGCTTATTTTCCGATCGTCGTGCGGATGCGCTGGGCGAGCCGGCGCGCCCGCGCGGGCGCGTCGCCGACGTGGGTTGAGGGGTCGAGCTGCGAGCGGACTTCGGCCGGGTCCATGAAGCGCACGATGCGCTCGTCACCCGAGAGCAGTTGCGAGAGTGGGTTCGTTTCACCGCGCTCGAGTGCGGCGTACGCGGCCATCGCGTTTTCGCGGATCGCTTCGTGGAGCTCCTGACGGTTGCCGCCGTGCCGCGCCGCCTCCATCAATACGGCTTCGCTGCCGGCGAACGGTCCGTAGGTGCGCAGGTTCTCGGTGATCTTGCGCTCGTCGATGCGCAGTCCCTCAACGATCTTGCGCGCAAGCGAGAGGATCTCGTCGGTGCACAGGATCGCTTCGGGCAGGATCGTGCGCCGGTTGGCACTGTCGTCGAGCGTGCGCTCGAGGAAATTCGTCGCCGCGTTCTGCCACGCAACATCGGCATAGCCGGGCAACAGTCGCGCGAGCGAACCGATGCGTTCCGACATCACCGGATTGCGCTTGAACGGCATCGCCGAACTGCCGACTTGCTTCGCGCCGAACGGTTCGAACATCTCACCGAAGCCGGGCGAACTCTGAATGCGCACGTCGGCGGCGAACTTTGAGAGCGATGCGCCGAGGCCCGCCAATTGCGAGAGCAGCGTGTAGTCGAGCTTGCGTGGGTAGGTCTGCGTCGCGACGTCACGCGCCTCGAGATCGAAGACGCCGAGCACGTCGGCTTCTTGCTGCTCGGGCGTGCGCGCGCCGCCGGCCAGCAAGCGCGTGTAGGAGGCCGACGTGCCGACCGCCCCGCGAATGCCCTTCGCCGTAAGCTGCGTGCCGGCGAAGGCAAGCGCGGCCCGATCCATCAGGACGTCCTGCGCGTACACCGCGAGCCGATAGCCGACGGTCGTGGGTTCGGCAGGCTGCAAATGCGTGTAGCCCATGCAGACGAGGTCCGCGTACCGCTCGATCTGCGCCACGAACGCGGCCAGCAACTCGTCGAGCGACGCGAGCAGCAGCGCAAGGGCGCGGCGCATGCGATAGGTCTCGACCGTATCCTCGATGTCCATCGAGGTAGCGCCAAGATGAATCTTGCCGCCGCCGATTTTTGCCTGCGATGCATAGACGCGAATCTCGGCCATGAGATCGTGCCCGATCTCGCGTTCGATCGCGAGAGCCGCATCGAGATCGATGTCTTCGCCGTGCGCGCGCAGGTCGGCGAGTTCCGCCGCCGTCACGAGACCGCTTTTAGCCTGCGATTCGGCCAGCGCGATCCAAACCGCGCGCCACAATTTGCGGCGCTCGTGCTCGGAGAAGAGCGCGCGCAGTTCGGGCCGGCCGTAGCGCCACGAAAACGGCGAGGCGTACGTCTTCTCGTTCATGATGCGGCCGTTCGGCGCGCCGGCGCCGTGACTTTGCTTGCGATGTCGGCCGTGAGCAACTCGATCATGCCGCGTGGATCGTCGATCTGACCGGTCACCAGCGCCTCGAAGCCGCGCACCGCCGCCGTGTACCCGTAACGCGCGCGGCGCTCGCCGATCCGCCGGGCGATCGGAAGCAAGATGCGTTCGCGCCATTTGTGGCGGCCCGGCAGATCGCCGCCGTTCGGCCGCGCGAGCTCCCAAATCAGTCCCAGTTCGGTCGCCAGCGCGCTCACCAGCGGCACCGCGGCGCCGCGCGGATCGTTGGCAAACAATTCGAAAGCGATGGCGAGCGCATCGGCTGCGCGGCCTTCGACGAGCGCGCCCGCATAATGCCAGGCCTTCGGATCTTCGATCGCGAGGCTCTCGCGCTCGAGATCGGCGAGCGTGATCTTCGTGCCGGTGAGCGCGAGCTTCTCGAGGTCGTTGCCGATCGCGCCAAGGTCGGCGTCGCTCTCCGCCATCGCCGCAATCGCGCGCGGTTCGGCCTTCGCACCCAAGCGTTCGAGCGTTTCGTGCACGTAGCGTTCGCGCGTATCGGGCGTCACGGTCGTATCGATGCGCAGCGCTTTACGTCCCGCCAGCACCCCGAACGGCTCGGGTTTCGTCTTTTTGTTCGGCGGAAAGAGATCTTCGAGCACGAGCGTATTGCCGGCCGGCACCGCTTCCGCTACGGCCCACAAATCGCGCCGCGGCTGCGCGCGCAGACGCTCGCAGCCGCGCACGGCCACCACCCGCCGTTCGGCGAGAAACGGCATCGCCGCGACCGAATCGGCGACCGTGCGCGCCAAATCGTCGGTCGCCGGCCCGTCGATCACTTCGAGATTGAGCGCTCGCATGTCCAGCGGCATCAAGCGGTCGAGCAACGCATCGAGCGCGCGCTGCGCGAGCACGGAGTCGGTACCTTCGATCACCACGAGCCCGTCGATCTTCGGCGCCTTGTCGAGAAAATCGTAATATTTCACGCGCCGATGAGGATACGCGCGCGGGTTTCGAGGTCGGCGATCGCGTCTTCATAGGGCGGCTGCAGCACGCCGTATTCGGTGATGATGCCGGTGATCAAGCGTCCGGGCGTGACGTCGAATGCCGGATTGTAGGCCGGATCGTCGGGCGTGATGCGAATCTCGTCGGGCGAACGCTCTTCGATCGGGATATCCATGCCGGAGGCCATGCCGAAATCGAACGTCGTGCGCGGAGCTGCGACGTAGAACGGGATACCGTGGTGCGCGGCGATGATCGCGACGCCGTACGTGCCGATCTTGTTCGCGGTATCGCCGTTGCGCGCGATCCGATCGGCGCCGACGACGATCGCATCGACCTTCTTCCGCTGCATCGTAACGGCGGCGGCGCTATCGGTGATCAGCGTGCACGGCACGCCGGCCTCGCGCAGCTCGAACATCGTCAAACGCGCGCCCTGCAACAGCGGACGGGTCTCGTCGACGTACACGTGCAGCGCCTTGCCCGCGCGATGCGCGGCGATGATGGCGGCCAGCGCCGTACCCTCACCGCCGGTCGCGATCGGGCCCGCGTTGCAGTGCGTCATCACGTTGCCCTTGCGCGGCAGCACCTCCGCGCCGAAGCGGCCGATCCGCGCATCGACGTCGCGCTGTTCGGCGTGGATCGCATTCGCTTCGGCGAGATAATCACGGTCGGCGCGCGCCAGCACGCGATCGACGGCATAGGCGAGGTTCACGGCCGTCGGCCGCGCTTCGCGGATGCGCTGCGCTGCGCCGTCGAACGCGGCGCCCGAATGCAGTTGCGCCGCTAGCGCGACGCCGTACGCTCCGAAGATGCCGATCGCCGGCGCGCCGCGCACGGCGAGCGTCCGAATCGCGTCGATGACCTCATCGACGGAGGAGGCCCGCTCGCGCACGATCCGCTGCGGTAACGCCCGCTGGTCGAGATACCCGACGGCGTCACCGTCATACCAAACCGATTCCACTTCGGCCGTCTTCGCGACCGAAGCGCCGTTATCGTCCTAAGCGCGCACCGCGTTTTGGGCCGAGAAGCAGGTGCGGCAGTAGACCGGCCGGTCGCCTCGAGGGCGGAACGGGACGGTCGTGCTCTCGCCGCACTGAGCGCACACGGCGGCGAACATCTCGCGGGCCCCGCCGGCCGCGGGTGCACCGGTGCGCGACGTTTTCCGCGCGGTGCGGCAGTCCCGGCAGCGCTGCGGCTCGTTTTCGAAGCCCTTCTCCGCGTAGAACATCTGATCGCGGACCGTGAAATCGAACGGGGCGCCGCAGTCTTTGCAGATTAACGTTTTATTTTCGTACAAGCCGCTTCGACCGGACGCCGGCTGGTGCGCCCGGCCCTCCATCGGAACGGGAGAAAGGTCGCGGCCACGTGAGGCGACCGCCGTACGCGGAGTATACGGTAGGTCGCTCCGCTTGACAACCCGTCCGCCGGGTTTAGCGGAAGCCGACGCGCGGACGCTCCGTCTTGGGACCCATTACGGCGACGGTGGCGGCGGCAATCGCGGCATCGTAGCCCTTGTCGCCACGCTCCGGATCGGCCCGCTCTTCGGCCTGGGCGAGCGTTTCCGTGGTCAACACGCCGAAGCCGATCGGCACGCCGCTCGAGATCTGCACGTCCATGATCCCGCGCGCGCACTCCCCCGCCACGTATTCGAAATGCGGCGTCTCGCCGCGAACCACGACACCGAGCGCCACGATGCCGTCGTAGTCGCCCGCGCGGATCAGGCGCCGCGCCGCAACCGGCAGCTCGAAGCAGCCGGGAACGCTGAAGACCTCGATCGCGTCGTCGGCTACGCCGCAGTCGCGCAGTCCGCGCCGTGCGCCGTCTTCCATCCAGGCCGCGAGATCGGCATAAAACGTCGCCGCGATGATGGCGAATTTCTTGCCGCTTGCATCCGGAAAGACGGCCGGGCGCGGCGCCTTCTCGACCTTCACCCCTGTTCCACCATTGAGGGCTCGAACATGTGGCCCATCTTATCGCGCTTCGTGTTCATGTATGCGAGATTGTATTTGGTCGGCTCGATCGTGACCGGAACGCGGCCGACGATCTTGAGGCCGAAGCCCTCGAGCCCGGCGATCTTTTTTGGATTGTTCGTTAACAAGCGCATCTCGTGGACGCCGAGGTCGGCGAGGATCTGCGAGCCGATGCCGTAGTCGCGTTTGTCCGCCGGTAAGCCGAGCAGCACATTGGCCTCGACGGTGTCGGCGCCGCGGTCTTGCAGCGCATACGCGCGCAGCTTGTTGGCAAGGCCGATGCCGCGGCCTTCCTGATGCAAGTAGAGCAGCACGCCGCGGCCTTCTTTGGCGATGGCCGCCAGCGCCGCGTCGCGTTGCGCGGCGCAGTCGCAGCGCACCGAGTGCAGCGCGTCGCCGGTGAGACACTCGCTGTGCACGCGCACGAGAATATCTTTGCCGTCGCCGATCTCGCCCATGATCATCGCGACGTGGCACACCTCGTCCACTTGTGACTCGAAGGCGACGCCGCGGAATTCACCGTAGCTCGTCGGCAGCGCGAATTCCGCGATGCGCGACACGAGCTTTTCGTGCTTGAGCCGGTACGCGATGAGATCTTGCACGGTAATGAGCTTGAGGCCGTGCTTCGCGGCGAATTCGCGCAGGTGCGGCAAGCGCATCATCGAGCCGTCTTCATCCATGATCTCGCAGATCACGCCGGCCGGCGCGAGGCCCGCCAAACGCGCGAGATCGACCGACGCTTCGGTTTGTCCCATGCGCACGAGCACGCCACCGTCGCGCGCACGCAGCGGAAACGTGTGGCCGGGGCGCAGAAAATCTTTCGGTGTTGCATCCGGATCGAGCAACGCGAGAATCGTGTTCGAACGGTCTTGCGCCGAGATGCCGGTCGTGATGCGGCCGCGCGCTTCGACCGAAACGGAGAACGCAGTGCCGAGCGGCGCCGTGTTGTCCTGCACCATGTTCGGGATCTGCAGTTCGTCGAGCCGCGCGCTCGTGAGCGGCACGCAGATCAGGCCGCCCGCTTCCTTACGCATGAAGTTGATCGCGGCCGGCGTGACCTTCTCGGCCGCCATGACGACGTCGCCTTCGTTCTCGCGGTCCTCGTCATCGAGGACGATGACCATCTTGCCGTCGCGGATGTCGGCGATCGCCGATTCTATGGAATCCATGGTGCTCCGTGGTTGAGACAGCCGGAGGGCCAGCTCCGGCAGCGCCGACGAGAGCGCCCGGATCGATTTGAACGACGGCTCCCGCTGCCCCGACCGCAGGTACGAAATCGCCCCCTCGGTCAGGCCGGTCCGCTGGGCGAGTTCCACCGCCGAAAGCCCGGCCGCATCCATCGCGGACCGAAGTTCTGTCGAAAAGCTCTCCATACGGATATAAACACCACACAGAGCTTAACAGTTGTCAAGCGTCTTTTGTCAGGGATCCGGGTCAGGCCAGTTTGCCCACTGACTGCTCCAAGAGACCCCAGGCAAGCGGGCCGAACTGGTCGCGCATCTTGGCGTAATACGGCTTCAGGTGCACGCGAAACGTCGCCGGGTCGGTTTTGTTCACGGCCAGCCCCATGCGGTGGAACTTGTCGACCAGGGTGCTGTTGAGGATGCTCGTATCGCGACGCTGGAGGAGGGCATATTTGGCGGCGTTGCGGGAGACCGATGCTTGGGCCGCGCGCGGTAGCTTGTTCCAGCTGTCGCCGTTCGCCATCAACCAGTAGCCCGACCAGCCATGGTCGGTCAGGCTCAGCACCTTTTGCACTTCGTAAAAGCGCTGCGTCGAAATCAGGGCGAGAGCGTTCTCTGCACCATCGACGATGTGCGTCTGCAAGGCAAGATAACACTCGCTCAGCGCGAGGCTCGTCGGCTGCGCACCGAACTGGCGGAACATTTCGATGTACGGACGCGAGGTCGCGACCCGCAGCTTGAATCCTTGGAGGTCGTCGACGCTCGCGATCACCTTCCCGTTGGTGGTGATCTGACGCATCCCGCCTTCCCACATCTTCTCAAAGAGCACGATGTTCGACGCAAGCGCAGCTTTGCGGATGTACGCGCCGAGCGGTCCGTCGAACGTGCGCCACGCGTCGCCCGACGTGTTGTAGGCGTAGCCGATGTCCTCGAGGTTCGCGACGTCGATCATCGCACCGAGCGTTCCGCCCGGCGCGAGGTAAAAGTCGATCGCGCCCGATCGCAGTTGCGCCATCATGTACGGATCGCCGCCGAGAACGCTGTTGTTGAACGACTTCACGTCCACGAGCCCACTCGTCTCGCGCCGTACGTCGTTCCACATCTGGGTACTGCGCACGGCGCCCGGATGCTCCGGCGGAAGATTGCTCGCCCCTTTCAATTGCGGCGCGGCTGCAGCAAGGGACGGCGCGAGCGCCGCTGCGGCGGTCAGGCTTCCAACGGCCATGGTGAACGTACGTCGCTTCATCGTGCTTGAGAACTCCCGTCGTTTAGACGTTGTCGAGCAATTTCGGCAGCCACACCGCGATCACGGCAGGCGTACCTTCACGGATACTGCGCAGACCACGCTGCAGCGCGGGCCGGATTTCGGCTGGGTCACGCACGTTCTCCCCGTACGCGCCGGCAGCTTCGGCTTCGCGCGCGAAATCCACCGGCGGATCGAAGTACCCGCCGTCGTAGCCCGCTTTGGCGGCAAACGAATCGGGATACGTGCTCTTCACGCGCAAGGTGCCGGTGCTGTAGCTGCGGTTTTGGTAGACGATCGTCAGGAAGGGCGCACCGTAGTGCGCTCCCGCCCACATCGCCGCTTGCGCCGTAGAGTACATGTAGAAACCGTCGCCGGTGATCGCGACGACGTCGCGATCGGGCGCTGCGAACTTGCCGCCGAGCGCCGCACCGGGCGCCCAACCGCCGCTCGTTCCGGGGTTGCCGAAGTACGAACCGGGTCGATTCGAGCGCAGGTAGTCCCACAGACGATTGTGCGGTAGCGCTTCGTCGAACACGATGCAATCGTCGGACAGCGTCGCGCCGATCTCGTGCGAGAGCCAGCGCGCATCGATCGGCGTCGCCGTCGAAACCGCTTGCGCGCGCTCTTGCGCAACGCGGGCACGCTCGCGCGAACGCTCGGCCCAGAAGGCGTTGCGTTGTGCGAAGCGCGCCGTATCTTCCGAGCCGATGAACTCCGAGAGCGCCGATGAGAGCGCCTCGATGCCGAGCAACGGATCGCAACCGAGCCGCAGGTTCGCGGTGAATTCGTAGGTTGGAATGCGCGTACGGATCGGGTCGGCGTCCATCACGGCGACGTAGGCGCTCTCCGGCGGCTGATCGGTGCCCGGAATCCACGGCACCGCCGCGTCGATCACAAGCACGAAATCCGCCTCGTTGAGTGCCGAGACATCTTGGTGCAGCGAATGGTTCATCGGGAACGAGTGGTATGCGCGCGGCGTAGAATAGACGACGCCGACGCCGACCCGTTCGCACAGTGTCACCAGCGCCGGCACCGTCTCGGGATTGCGGCCCGACGACGAGACGACGATCACCGGACGGCGTGCGTGCGCTAGGCGCTGCGCGACCGCTCGAACTCCATTTGGGTTCGGCGCCTGCGGCAGCGGCAAACCGAGTTGCGCGACCGTCGGAAACGTGGTATCGCGCGCCGGCAACAGCCCGATTTCTTTCGGTATCGTGAGATACGCTGGGCCGCACGGCTCGCTCAAGGCGACCTGCATCGCGCGGCTTACGATCAGCCCCGGATTGTCCTGATACTCGAGCCGGTGATCCCACTTCATGTACTGCCGCACGATGCTCTGCTGATCGATCGGTTGCTGCATCCAGATGTGGCCCCCGCCGTCGCGCGAACCGGGCATCGTGCCGGGATAGCTTGCCGGTCCGCCGCCGGCGGTCAACAGCACCGGCAAGCCGCTGCGCCAAGCGGTGTGGATCGCGGCACCGTAGTTCAGCGTACCGGCATCAACGTGCGCAACCGTCGCCGCGGGCCGGCCGCTCACCGCGGCATAGCCGAGCGCGGCATTGAGGCTCGCATGCTCGTGCGTCATCGTAATCAGCCGCGGCGCGGGCCGGCCCTGCGCGCGCGCCTTTGCAACGGCTTCCTGGAAGAACACGATCTCGGCGCCCGACGTAAAGAACAGATGATCGATGCCGGCAGCCGTCATCGCCGCGACGATCGCGTCGGACGTTTCTCCGGCCGGCAGGCTTTGCCAACGATGCGCGTCCGCCGCATCGGCAATGCTGCGTTCTTCGGAAACCGCCACGACTTGCTCCGTTCGACACGTACGCAATGCGTACCGATAAACGAGATGACGCTCCGATGGTAGGCAGCAGTTTGCCGCCTGTCAATGCTAAGACGGATATTGTTTGCCTGCAGCAAAGAGTCCGCAATGCGTACTAGAGTCACCGACGCTGATGCCGATTCGGTCAAATCGGTCGAGCGCGCCTTCGCGCTGCTGCGCGTCGTTGCCGAGCAGCGGACGCCGTGTTCGGCGCCCGAACTCGCGCGCCGCGCGGCGCTGAGCAAACCCGCGGTGTACCGGTTACTGCACGCAATGGAGCGCGCAGGCGCCGTCGCGCGCGACGCGACCACCGGCCGCTATTCGACCGGCATCGCAATTCGCGAGCTCGCGCTGCGCGACGGGTGGCATCTGCCGCTGCGCCGCGCGGCGCTACCTGAGATGTATGCCTTGCGCGCGCAGCTCGACGAGACGATCGTGTTGTACGCTGCGCACAACGAACTCGAGACGATCTGCCTCGAAGCGATCTCGAGCGAACAGAGCATCCGCATGGCGGACGCAGTCGGCGCGCGCTTCCCCGTCGGGCGCGGCGCAGCCGGTACGATCTTTCTGGCCGATCTCGCGCACCGTGAAGGACGCCCGGCGGTCACCGCGCTGCTCGAGCGGTTCGACGCGAATCAGCTGCCGGCCGGCGGAATCCCGACGGTGCTCGAACGCATCGCGACGGCGCACGATATGCACGTCAGCACGCTGGGCGAACGGATCGCCGGCGGCGCGGCAATCGCCTATGCGATCCGCCGAAGCAATGGCGGCCCGGTGATCGCCGTGCTTGCCGCGTGCGGGCCGATCGACCGCTTCACCTCCGAGCGCATCGCCGCTTGGACACCGCACGTGCGCGCGGCAGCGCAGCGTACCGGCGCCGCACTCGCCGGAGCAGCATGAAGTCGCGTATCCTTGAGGCCGTCGCCGCGGCCATTTTCCTCGAAACCTGGCTCTTTGCCGCGCAAACGATCCCGGCGCTTCCCGCCCGCGTCGCGACGCATTTCAATTGGAGCGGCGTCGCCGACGACAGCGGTCCCGCAGGATCGCTTTGGATGCTGCCGATCTTGAGCACGGTGCTCTACCTGGGCCTCACCGCGACCCGCTTCATGCCCGACCGTTGGCTGAATTATCCCGTGAAGATCACCGATGGGAACCGCGATGGCGTCTACGCCCTCGGCCGCGAGATGCTGCCGGCACTAAAGGCGTGCACGCTGCTCGCGCTTTTCGGAAGTGAATGGGGCGCAATCGACGGAGCCGTGCACGGAGCGATGAGCCCCTATTTCACGACCGCCGTCTTTGCCCCGGTCGCAGCGATCGTCGTCATTCTGATCTACTACACGCTGAAGATGCGCGCCGTATAACGTAGCAGTATAGGCCCGAGCCAAGCTCTTTACGCGCGGGCGTAGAAGAATACATCCCGCAAACAAAGCGTTTTGCATAGAAAACTCTTCAGAGAGAGCGCCGCTTACGATGAGCACCACGCCGAGCCAGTCGACGGCCGAGTACGATATGCTGCTCGACCTCGTTCAGAACCGCCGCAGTATCCGGAAGCTAAAATCCGATCCGGTGCCCGCTGACTACATCACCAAGATTTTGGATGTCGGGCGCAGCGCGATGTCGGGCGGGAACGCGCAGCCGTGGGAGTTCATCGTCGTTACCGATGCGGCGATGAAGAAAGAGCTGCTGCGCACGTACAACGAGGTCGACATCGACTTCACGTACTGGATGGAACAGCAGCGCGTGCCGGAACTGCGCCACCCGTCGTTTCAGATTTCGCACGAAGAGGCCGTGATTCGCGCGCGCACCGCGAAGGGCTGGTCGGAGGCGCCGTTTCTCATCGTGCTCCTCGGCGACGGCCGGCGCCAGTGGGCCACCGTTCAGAGCGCGCACACCTACGGCGTTCATCAGAGTCATCTCACCGACGGGCTGGCGAATGCGGCGATGCTGATGCACCTCGCCGGCGCGGCGCTGGGCCTCGGCAGCCAGCACGTGACGATCCAGATCGATGCACCGTTCAAGCGGCTGCTGAACGTTCCCGATCCGCTTAAGCTCGTGCTCATCATGCCGTTCGGCTATCCGGAATTCGAACCGTATCCCGGTTCCCGTCGCCCGCTCGACGCGATGGTGCATCACGAGCACTACGAGATGGACAAGTTTATCTCCAATAAAGACATCATCGCGTATCTGAACGAGCTGCGCGGCAAGACGGTACCGATTTACCGGCAGGGCTATACCGGCACCGACGGGCTCAAAGAAGGCGACAAGTCATGATGAAGCGGCTCGTTACCGCGGCCCTCGCCGCCGCGCTGGTCGGCGGCCCCGCCTCGGCACCCGCGCGTGCGGCGACGCCGGTCGAGATCAACGTGATCCTCTCGCTCACCGGCAGCAGCGCGTTTATCGGCATGGCCGAACAGCAGAGCCTCGGCGTGCTCGAGAAGATCGTCAACGCGCAAGGCGGGATCCGTGGGAACCCGGCGCGCTTCGTCATCGCCGACGACGCCTCGAACCCGCAGAACACGCTGCAGCTCACCAACTCCCTGGTGGCCAAACACGCGCCGGTCATCATCGGTCCGTCGTACACGTCGGGCTGCAACGCGATCGCACCCCTGCTCGAAAAAACCGGGCCCGTACAATACTGTCTCTCGCCGGGCATCCACGCGGCGCCCGGCGGCTACGTGTTCTCCGCCGGCGCCGGCACCGACGTGACCGCGGCGGCGGAAGTCCGCTTCTTCCGCGAACGCGGTCTTACGCGCTTCGCGATGATCGCGTTGACCGATGCAAGCGGACAGGATCACGAAGCGCAGGTCAACGCCGCGTTGAAGCTGCCGGAAAACAGCGGCATGCAGCTCGTCGCGACGGAGCACTTCAACTCAGCCGACGTGTCGGTCACCGCGCAACTCACGCGCATCAAGGCGGCGGCGCCGCAGGCGCTCATTACTACCGCAACCGGCGTCGCGTTCGGCACCGTGCTGCGCAACCTCGCCGATTCAGGGATCGACCTTCCCACCACCGCCTCGGCCGGCGACATGTCGCGCACGCAGATGGTGCAGTACCGCTCGTTCGCTCCGCGCGAACTGCTCTTCATGGCGACACACGGCGTTGCGCCCGATCCGGCGATCACCAGCGGCCCTTCGCTCGCGGCGCAGAACACCTATTTCAAGAATCTCGAAGCGGCGCACGTGCTGCCGAGCTATCTCGCCTCGCTCGCCTGGGATCCCGCGCTGATCGTGGTCAAAGCGTTGCGCAAGCTCGGTCCGAATGCGACCAGCGATCAAGTACACGCCTACATCGGTCAACTGCACGGCTGGAGCGGGATCAACGGCGTGTACGACTTCCGCGGAAGTCAGCGCGGCATCGGTCCAAACGCCGTCGTGACGTATCGCTGGGACGGCCTCAGCCAGCGCTTTGTCATCGTCTCGGCGCGGCACGGCAAGTGACGCCCGACTACGACGCGCTCGTCGATACGGAGCGCGGCCTGATCAGCCGCGAGATCTTCGTCAACGAGCGCGTGTTCGAAGACGAACTCGAGCGTTTGTTCACGCGCGCCTGGCTGTTCGTCGGGCACACGAGTCTGATCCCAAAGCCGAACGACTATTTCGTTTCGCGTATGGGCACGGAATCGGTCATTCTCTGCCGCGACCGCGAACAGAAAGTGCACGTTTTCCTCAACACGTGCCGGCACCGGGGCATGAAAGTCTGCCGCTACGATCAGGGCAACACGACGCTCTTCACCTGTCCCTATCACGCGTGGAGCTACGCGACCGACGGCAAGCTCGTGGGCGTACCGCTCTACGAGCAGATCTACGCCGGGATCATGGACAAAGCATCGGCACCGTTGATCGAAGTCGCGCAGATGGTCGATTATAAGGGCACGATCTGGGCGACCTGGGATCCGCAGGCGCCGCCGTTCGAAGCGTACATGGGCGGCGCGCTCGACTATCTCGACCTGGTGCTCGATTCACGCGACGGCCGCCCCGGCGGCTCCGAAGTGCTGCACGGCATTCAAAAGTGGACGATCCCGTCGAATTGGAAGTTTTCCGCCGAAAATTTTTCGGGCGATCGCTACCACAACGTCAGCCACCGCTCCGCCGACGATGTCGGGATCAGTCCGAGCGCGCGTTCCGGTGTAAAGGGCCGGCGCGATCAGTACACGCCCGGCAGCAAGAACGTGCTGGTCACGTTTCCGCAAGGCCACGGCACGCACTCCGTGCTGCTGCCTGAAAACAACTGGTACATCGAAGGCTTCCACGACAGCCCGGCGGTCGAGGCCTACTATCGCCACTGCTTCGACGAACGCCAGCGGCGCTTAGGCGAAAAGGCACGCGTCGTCGGCTTCAACGGCACGCTCTTCCCGAACGCATCGTATCTCGCGCACCAGCCGCGCATGATCTGCGTCTGGCATCCGGTCGGCCCGATGACCACCGAAGTCTGGCGCTTCTATCTCGTCGACCACGATGCTCCCGAAGAAGTGAAAGCGTTCTTACGCCACTATTATATGCGCTACGCCGGCCCGGCCGGGATGACCGAGCAGGACGACATGGAAAATTGGAACTACGCCACGGCCGCCAGCCGCGGCACGATCGCGCGGCGCTACCCCTACATCTATCAGCAAGGTCTCGGGCGCAGCACGATGGACGATCCGTTGCCGGGCCTCGCCACGGCTCAAGTGTCGGAGCAGAACCCGCGCGGCTTCTACCACCGCTGGGCCGATTATCTCAGCGGACGCGACTGACGGATGGATCTGCAGCGCTTATCGCTCAAAGCCGATGTGGAAGAATTTCTCTTCACCGAAGCCGAGCTCTTAGATCAGCGGCGCTTCACCGAATGGCTCGACATGCTGGCCGACGATCTCGTCTACTACATGCCGCTGCGCCGCAACGTACCCGCCGGGGATCATGCCCAGCACGAGAACACGCGGCTGGGCCAGGATATAAATTGGTTCGATGAGGACAAGTGGACGCTCACCAAACGGGTCGAGCAGATCATGACGGGGATCCACTGGGCGGAAGAGCCGCTCTCGCGGATCACCCACATGGTGAGCAACGTGCAAGTCGAGGACATCACGCCGCCGCAAGGCGAGCCCGAGGAGGTCACCGTGCGCAGCCGCTTCTTGATCTATCAGAACCGCGTCGAAACCGAAACGTATCTCTTCGTCGGGCGCCGCATCGACCGGCTGCGCAAGATCGACGGCGGGTGGAAGCTCGCCAAGCGCGAGATTCTGCTCGAGCAAAACGTGCTCTTGGCGAAGAACCTGACGGTGTTCTTCTAATGCGCCGCGCGCTCGCGCTGCTCGCCCTCGCCCTCCCGATCCTCGCGCTCGTCACGCCGGCCTCGGCCGCAACGTTCCCAACGCCGGTCGAAGGCGATTGGTCCGCGCCCAACTTCCGCTTCCACACCGGCGATGTGATGCCGGCACTGCGTTTGCATTACAC
>Ga0182016_10000268_pt1 | contig 65076 bp, 60 predicted proteins | sample 712S2MmetaG_FD_120491 | JGI IMG/M metagenome (GOLD analysis project Ga0182016, IMG submission 120491) | Permafrost microbial communities from Stordalen Mire, Sweden - 712S2M metaG | ecosystem: Environmental > Terrestrial > Soil > Wetlands > Permafrost | place: Sweden: Stordalen | collected...
GACGCCGGCGGAACTCAAGGCTGACTTGAAAGCGATGAAGTCGTCCGATCCGGATCTGAAGGTGGTGGTCAAGGGCGCGGACGAGGCCGACTACCAAAACATGGTCGCCGTGCTTGATGTCCTTCAACAGCTCGACATCACCAAGGTCGGGCTGGCCACGGAGTAGAAATTCCTAATAACAACTCAACCCTCGACCACATCCAGTTCGATGGGATCAACCTCGACGTGGTTTTTCCTCAACCATTTCACGGCGGCAGCCAGGATTTTCTGATCACCGGTGAGTTCCAAGGCAATGATGCCAACCTTGTCGGTGACGTTCGCGCTGCGGATGTCGAAGACGAGGTCAAATTTCTTGCTCAACTCCCAAATCAACGGACGCTTGGCGCGTTCCGCCGGAAAGGTGAGCCAGTAACGTTGTGATTTTTTGGTCATAACTGTTTCAAATGAGAATGGATTCAATGGGAAGATTGGGGTCAAGGTTGTGCTCTTTGAGCCAGGCTGGATTAAACAGCTTGGACTGGTATTTCAAACCGGAGTCGCACAGAAGCGTTACAATTGTCTGGCCCGGCCCGCGCTCTTGGGCGAAGTGCACCGCGCCGGCGAGGTTGATGCCGGAAGAAAGTCCAAGGAACAAACCTTCCTCGCGCAGCAGTTGATAAACGATGGTGAGCGCCGGCTGATCCGCGATGCGATAGGCGTGGTCTATCACGATGCCCTCGATGTTTTTTGTCACGCGCGACTGGCCAATGCCTTCGGCGAAGGAATCACCGTCGTTTGTGTCGGTGTTGCCGTTGGTGAACCATGACCACATCGCTGCGCCGAACGGATCGGCGCAAATGGCGGCAATTTTCGGATTGCGCTCTTTCAAATACAAGGCTGTGCCGGCGAGCGTGCCGCCGGTGCCAACGGCGGAAACGAACGCGGTGATTTCGCCGTTCGTCTGCTCCCAGATTTCCGGGCCGGTCGTGCGGTAATGACCCAGCCGGTTCGCGGTGTTGTCGAATTGGTTCGCCCAGAACCACCCTTTCTCTTCCGCGACCCGTTGCGCAACCCGATTGTAATTGCCGGGATTGCTGTATGGTTTTTCCGGCACGGTGATGACTTCCGCGCCCAGAGTGCGCAGCAAGGTGATTTTTTCCGGCGACTGCGTTTCGGGAATGACGATGACCGTGCGATAACCTTTTGCATGACCAATCACCGTGAGGCCGATGCCGGTATTGCCCGCCGTGCCTTCCACGATGGTTGCACCGGGTTTCAACAATCCCTTCGCCTCGGCGTCGGTGATGATGCCCAGCGCGGCGCGGTCTTTCACCGAGCCGCCGGGATTCATGAACTCCGCCTTGCCCAAAATTTCGCAGCCGGTCAATTCTGAAAGCCGGCGCAGCCGGATCAACGGCGTGCGGCCGACATGACTTTCGACTCCGTGATAACGAGACATGATTTATCTTTCGTTTTCAGGGAACCTCCAGTGGACTGGTCAGCGCCGTGGAAATTTAATTTGATTGAACGATAGCCTGGCAGCCTCTCGTGTAATTCGCGGAAATGTGGTGGCAAAGTTGTTTTCATATCCGTTTCTACAGGTGTTACTCGCCGTGACCCAGCACAAAGATGGCGAGGTCGGCGTTTCGGTTGGCGTCGTCCGTGACTTCCTGGCCGGTTTCGGTGTTGAGTGCGATGCGGCGCTGGATGGGGAATTTTTTCTCGCGGCAGAAATCCTCGAAGTCCGCAATGGACAGAAACCGGATGTCCGCCGTGTCATGCCATTGGTTCTTGAACCAGCCGTAGGCGCGCGGCGCGCGGCCTTCCTCGGCGAGAATCCGGCGCAGCTTGTGGAACGCCAGGTTGGGAAAACTGACAATGCCCGTCGCGCCCACGCGGAGCATCTCGGCGATCACGCCGGCGACATCCTTCACCGCCGGCAACGTCTGCGACAGCACCACGCAGTCAAATTGCTTGTCAGAAAACGCGCGCAAGCCCTCGTTCAAATCGGCATGGATGACATTGAGGTTGCGCTGCAGCGCGCCGAGAATTTTCCGCTCGTCCAGTTCGAGGCCGACCAATCGCCGGTGGTTCTGTTGCTGGAGCCGCGCCAGCAATCGTCCGCTGCCGCAGCCGAGATCCAGCACGCTGGCACCCGGCGGAATCAGTTCGACGATGCGGTCGTAGTCCAGCCGGTGTTCGTGAAAAATGCTGGTCCGCCCGTGCTGCTCGTCTTTTTCGACGCCGGGAGGATGCGACATCGGCGCAAGATTCTGGATGAATGCGCGCACCATTTCGCCATAGCGGTCAAAATCATCCGGCAGCAGAAACGCGTCGTGACCGCAATTGCTTTCGATGTCGCAATAGCTCACGGCGGCATTGTTGCGGATGAGCGCGTTCACGATGTTGCGCGACTGGCGCGGCTGAAAAAGCCAGTCGCTGGAAAAACTCAGCACCAGCCAGCGGCATTGCGCGTGACTGAAACTCGCCGCCAGTTGCTCCGGCGTGCCGCCCAGGTCAAACAAGTCCATCGCCAGAGACAGCGTGATGTAGCTGTTCGCGTCAAAGCGTTCCACGAACTTCGTGCCCTGATGGCCGAGATACGAGCCGACGGAAAAAGTTTTTTCAAATTCAATCGCCACGTCGCGCGGATGCAGCCGGTCGGCCTCAAATTTTTGGCTCATGGCCTCCGGCGAAAGGTATGTGATGTGGCCGATCATCCGCGCCAGCGCCAGGCCGACGGCGGGGCCGTGCGGCTTGTCGTAATACTGGCCACCGTGATAATGCGGATCGCGCCGGATGGCGTTCCGCCCCACGACATCAAACGCCAGCGCCTGGCTGGTCAAACGCGGCGAACTGGCCAGCACCACCGCGCCGCGCAAACGGCCGGGATGCCGCGTGGCCCAGGTCAAAGTCTGATGCCCGCCGACAGAACCGCCTACGACGGCGACGAGCTGGCCGACGCCCAGATGATCCAGCAGCCGGCGCTCGACTTCCACCATGTCGCCGATGGTGGTCGTGGGAAAATCCGGGCCGTAGGGCTTGCCGGTTTCGGGATTGATGCTGCCGGGTCCGGTTGTGCCACGGCAGCCGCCCAGAAGATTTGGGCAGATGACAAAAAAACGGTTCGTGTCCACCGGCTTGCCGGGTCCGACGAGAATATCCCACCAGCCCGGATCGTCCTCGGCGTTGTGGCGGGCGACGTGCGAATCGCCGCTGATGGCGTGGCAAATCAGGATGGCGTTGTCGACGGCTTCATTCAATATTCCGTAAGTTTCAAAAGCCACCGTGACGCTGGGCAGCGAGCCGCCGGATTCCAAAAGCAGCGGTCCGTTGAGCGTGACGCTCTGCGCATGGCGCAACGGTTGCGCGGTGCGAACCGCGTCGCTGCTTTCAAAAATGTTTTGGGCCATTGAACCTTTGCTTTGCGAATCAAAACACCGCGACACCGGCGGGTCTTCTGTTTCCCGCCGGCGCGCGGCGCCGGAATTTATTTTTGCGAAACCTGCAAGGCCTGCTCGATGTCCGCTTTGATGTCTTCCACGTCTTCCAAGCCGATGGAAAGACGGATGTAGTCCGGCAACACGCCGGTTTCCGCCAGCTCGGCCGGCGACAACTGCGAATGCGTGGTGGAGGCCGGATGAATCACCAGCGACTTGGCGTCGCCAATGTTGGCGACGTGCGACAGCAGCTTCACCGAGTTGATGAACTTCTTGCCCGCTTCAAGTCCGCCTTTGACGCCGAAGCCGACGAGTCCGCCGAAGCCGCGCTTCAAATATTTCGCCGCATTCGGATGGCTCGGATCGTCCGGCAAACCGGAATAAGTCACCCAGCTCACGAGCGGATGTTTCTTCAGCCATTGGGCGATTTCGAGCGCGTTGGCCGAATGTTGTTTCTGGCGGAGCGGCAAGGTTTCCAAGCCCTGCAAAAACAGAAATGAATTGAACGGACTCAACGCCGCGCCGATGTCGCGCAGCAGCGTCACGCGCACTTTCAGGATGAAGGCGACGTTGCCCAGGCCGGGCACGTTGCTCAAGGCGTCCCAGTATTTCAACCCGTGGTAGCTCGGATCCGGCTCGGTGAATTCCGGGAACTTGCCGTTGTTCCACTTGAATTTGCCGGAGTCCACGATCACGCCGCCGATGCTGGTGCCGTGGCCGCCGATGTATTTCGTGGCGGAAGCCACCACGATGTCCGCGCCAAAATCAATCGGCCGCACCAAGCTGACGCCGACCGTGTTGTCCACGACCAGCGGGATGCCGGCTTCGTGCGCGATCTTCGCGAGCGCTTCAAAATCCGGCACGTCGAGCTTCGGATTGCCGATGGTTTCGATGTAGAGCGCGCGGGTCTTCGGCGTGATCGCCTTGCGGAAGGCTTCGGGATCGCGGGAGTTCACAAACTTCGTCGTGCGGCCCAGCTTGGGCAGCGTGTAATGGAAGAGCTGATAGGTGCCCCCGTAAAGATTGTTGCCCGCCACGATTTCATCCCCCACCTGCGTGATGGCGAGAATCGCGAACGTGATGGCCGCCGAACCGGACGCCACGCCCAACGCGCCGGTGCCCCCTTCCAGCGCCGCGATGCGCTGCTCGAAGACGTCGGTGGTGGGATTCATGATGCGCGTGTAGATGTTGCCGAATTCCTTCAGCGCAAAAAGATTCGCTGCGTGCTCGGTGTTTTTGAAGACGTAGGACGTCGTCTGGTAGATCGGCACCGCGCGGGAAAGCGTGGTGGCGTCGGGAGTTTGGCCGGCGTGCAGCGCCAGCGTGGAAAGGCCTTTGGTTGGTGTGCTCATAATTTTATCGTAGATATTTGGTTCTTTTGGGGAAAGACTTTTCGTCAGATGTGTAACGTCACGGTGGAAAAATCGCCACCAAAAATTGTTCGTTAATTTATTTGGGATGGGCCGGAAGCCGGCCGCCAGTGTGAACTCGGTGCGCGCGGAGGAACCACGACGCCACAAAAGCGGGCACTGGGGCCAGGCCTCCAGCCTTGAATGGTCAAATTAAAATTCGTATTTGGTGGTGATGCCCAAAACATTGCTGGCTTTATTGTTCAGCACCGTGCCGAAATTGCCATAACCCACCGCCAGGGTCAGGTGCTTGTTGACCACATAGGCGGCATCAATCGTCCACCAGTCGCCCGCTTCGCCAATCAGTCCGGGAACCGTTTTGTAATCCGTGGCCTCCTGCTTGTATTCCGCCGCCAGGGCAAAGTTGCCGGTCACAAACACGACGATATTGCCTTCAAAGAGGAATTGATATTTGTCCGTGAAGCCCAGCAATCCATTCCAGACGCCCTCGGTCGCGCGGCCGCCCGCTTCCACCAGCACCGGTCGTGGCAACTGGGTGAACAGCTTGGAAGCGTAGAGTGTGAAATCCACCCCCTCATTCTGGCTGACCCCGATCTTTTTCAAGGTGTTTTCAAGCTGGCCGTTGACGTCATTGTAGGAGGCATTGTATTTGTAATGCGCGCCAAAGGTCAGCGCCGGGATCCACTTCTGGTCAAACTCGCCCTCCTTCAGGATTTGCACGCGGGCGTTGAAGTTGTGCAATTGAACGGAGGTTTGCGACAAATTCAGCGTCCCGGCGGTCTTCTGATAAACATCCAGCGGCAGGTTGCCAAGATTGAAATTGTTGAAGCCGTAGCCCAGTTCAAGGCGGCTCAAGGGCGATTCCGTCAAGGTCAAGGCTTCGAGATCCTGCCCGTGACCAAGGTCAACATAGGCAAACCCCACGCTGGGCCGTCCCACCGGTTCGCCGTCTCGCGGCGGATTAACGATGTAGGCTGACAGCGTGGAGAAAATGCCGCCGTTGCCTTCAATTTGATGCAGCGGCAGCGGCGCGGGTTTTTCTGCCGTGGCCGAAACAGCGGGGGATGCCGCCGTGGTCGTCTCGTTGGTGGTGACATCAGCGCTCAAACCCGTGGCGGGCACCGCCGCGACCAGCAGCGTGGCCAGTGCGGGGCCAAAATTTGAGAGACGTTTTGTGTGTGATTGGAGATTCTGACCGGTTTTCATTATTTGTATCTATTTTCATAAACAAACCTCCAGTAGTCCGGTCAGCGTTGTTTGATGGTTGTTGTTTGTGTTTTTTGATCCAGTTGTCTGGTGTGAATTGTAATTCAAGCGGCGCATTCACCGCCGCGTGCGCCCACGACGAAGGGCTGTGTCGAGCCTAGATCGCGATAAAACGCCGGCTGTTCGGTCGGTGACGAAACCTGCGTCAACGGTTCAAGCCGCTGTTTCCAGGCGGGTAGTCCAATGCGGCTGACATAAGCCGAAAAACTTTCTGCCGGCTGGCGTTCCGCTTGGAAAAATCCGACCACCTCCCGGACGGCCTGCGCCACGTTCAACGCCGGAATCTCCAGCACGCGTGCAGCAAAAATCTCGGCGGAAGAAACGCCGCCCAGCAGCAGCGCATAATGCGGCACCGGCCGATTGTGGAAATTCTTCGAAACGCCGAACAAGCCGATGTCCGAGGCGTGGTGATGACCGCAGGAATTTGGGCAGCCAGAAATGCGGATGCGCAATTCCCGTAATGAAGCGTCGGCGGCCAGTTCATTTTCCAGCGCGCTGATGATTGCCTCTGCCGCCGGACGCGGATTGGTGATGGCCATCAGGCAGGCGGTCGCGCCCACGCAGCGCGTGATGTCCGGCAACTGTTCCGCCGAAGCTCCGGCCAGCGAACTGCACTGGAGCGCTTGATACAACTCCGGCAGTAAAGTTTCCGGCACCCAGCGCAGCAAAATGTTTTGGTCAATGGTCGTGCGGAGTCCGCCGGCGAACTGTCGCGCCGCGCCGGCGATTTGACGGAGCTGTTCAGGACGCAAATCTCCCAGCGGACTGCGGATCAGCACCGAGACAAATCCGTTTTGCCGTTGTTGGTGGACATTGCTTTCGCGCCATGCTTGATAACCGGCCTCGGTTGAAGACGATTTGGCTCCGCGTCCGGTCGCCGGTTTCAATTCAGTTATCTCCGGCAAGCGGCCATTGAAGGTTTGCCATTCTGCGTTGGCTCCTTTCAATTCGGCACGCACCGCCTCGCGGAATTTTTCGATGCCCCAATCCGCCAGCAGCCATTTCAACCGGGCGCGCGCGCGATTGTCGCGATACCCGTTCCGGTTGAACACACGCAGAACGGCGTCGAGCACGGTGAATAGTTTTTCAGCCAGGACGAATTCTTCCAGCACCAGCGCGGTTTTGGGCGAGGCACCCAGCCCGCCGCCGATGGTGATGCGAAATCCCTTTGCCCCGTCCCGCCGCACCGCGCGAACGCCGATGTCCGAAACCAGTGTCCGCACATGATCGTGAGCGCAGCCCTCAAACGAAATTTTGATCTTGCGGGGAAGTTTTTGAAAATCGGCGTGCTCGCGGAAGTAGCGGTCCGCTGCCAATGCAAACGGCGTGACATCGAAAATTTCGTCTCGCGCCACGCCGGAAAAGGGACAGGCCACCACACCGCGCACAAACGGCCCGCCCGTGCGCAATGTGGTCAGCCCGGCAGCTTCGAGCCGTTCAAGCGCCGCCGGAATTTCCACCGCCGGCAATCCGGCGATTTCAATTCCCTGCCGCGTGGTCAAATGCGCGCCCGCCTCCCAACCTGATTGCTCGGTCAGCGCGACCACTGCATCCAATTGCTCTGCGGTCAGAACCCCTGCGGGGATGCGGATGCGGATGATGTATTTTCCGGCTTTTCCGCGCAGGCTGTAAATACCGTGGCGCACGCGGAGGCTCTTGGTCGCATCCGTCGGCCCGGTTCGAATCTCCTGCCGCAACGCCTCGGCCAGCGGTGCGAACTGGATTTCATTGTTATGCAAACTGGCTGTCATTGCTTTTGTTTCGGATACTATACGCGATTAATATGGTCGTATATTTATATAATTTCACAAAAACAACTCTCCGTTTATTGGCAAAACCTTTGCATGAATTGCCAGTGTGTTCTGTCATTAACGGCTATTAATATCAAATATCCACAACAAATCGGATTCAAAAAAAAGTTCAAAAACATTTGACAACGGAAAAATATACAGCATAATAACGATAAGATGAGTCGTATAATGCAGCTTTAATCGAAGACAACGAGCTTTAAAAGCTCAAAGCGGCTGACCGGACAACTGGAAGAGCGTATGAAAAAAACAAAATGTTTAATTTCCAGAATCCAGTTCAGAGTCAGCCTTTCGCTGTTCCAGCGAGGTTGAACCGGCTGCTCTTGTTTTGCCGGTTTGATTTCCGGCAAAAAAGCTGGCGGTTTCCGGCCTGGGAAATTTGCCGGGATCGTGACTCCAAAATCTCCGCCGATGCTGCTGCTTTGGCGTCCGCTGTTTTCAAAACCATTTCCGACTTTTCCGACCCTTCATTGGGAGGTGCCAAACCCCCGAAGACCGAAACCCGCCGGATTGGAATCCGGTATTCAAACCATCCGTCTTTGGGGAAACCAAACAACCAACAAAAAAGGAAAAATGAAAATTAAACACTGCTCACTGGCCGCATTTGCTGCGGCCGCTCTCGGTTCGCTGACGACTTCGGCGTCGGCGGATGTCATCACCGACTGGAACCTGATTACGCTGAACGCCACGAAGGTCGCCCCGGCGTTGAACAGCAATCTGGGTTCGCGCATTGATGCGATTGAAGCCATCGCGGTTTATGACGCGGTCAATTCCATCAAACACTTCGGCACGCCTTATCATTATTATGTGCCCAACACCGGTTCCGCCCAGGCGGCGGCGGCCCAGGCGGCGCATGATGTGCTGGTGAATTATTTCCCCGGCCAGCAGACGACCTTGGATGCCGCTTTGACCAACAGCCTGAACAACATCACTGACGGCCCGATTGGCAACGGGCTGCTTGTCGGCGCGGCGGCGGCGGCGGACATCATCGCGCTGCGCGCCCATGACGGATCGAGTCCGAATATATCCTATCCAGGACCGGCCAATCCGGGCGTGGGGCAATGGCGGCCGACGCCGACGGGATTTGCCACGGGCATCAATGAACAGTGGGGCAACGTCACGCCCTTTGTCCTGGACACCGGCAGCCGGTTTCGTCCGGGGCCGCCGCCGGCAGTGGGAAGCTGGCAATATAATCAGGCGCTGGCCGAGGTCCAATCGCTGGGCGCAACCGGCAGCATCACGCGCACGGTGGACCAGACCCATGTCGCCCAATTCTACAAGCAGGACGCGGAGTTGACGGTGAACGAGGCGGCCCGCGAACTGGCCATCATCCATGGAACGTCGCTCGATGCAAATGCGCTCCTGTTTGCATTGACGGACATTGCGGTGGCCGATGCGCGCATCGCAGTCTGGGACGCCAAATACACTTATCTTTTTTGGCGGCCAGTCACCGCGTTGAATGACAATCCGGATGGCTCGGTCACCAATGGCTACAGTGCCTGGTCGCCTTTGATCGCCACGCCCGCCCACCCGGATTATCCCAGCGGCCACAGCGGGACGGTTGATGCCGGCTTCACTGTGTTGCAGTTGTTCTTCGGCGACCGGAATACGTTGACGCTGCACACCACGACGGCAGGCGAACCGCCCCGGACCATCAAGTCATTGAGCGTGGGTGAATCCGAAAACGGTCTCAGTCGGATTTACGGCGGGATTCATTTCCCGTTCGACAATATCCAGGGCCAAAGCCTTGGTTTGAAGGTGGCCGCTTACGATCTGATTCATGGTCCGCATTGGTTGGGCCTTTTTGGTGACCATCACAATAATCAACCAGAACCTCAAAATTGATGCAGCCGCTCGCGCGGGCGACAGCGACCAACTGTCGCCCGCGTCGAAAACCGGGCAAACAGGTTCAAGCATTCAAACCGAAAACATCATGATCGCAAATTTATTGGGGAAAATATTATTTCCGCGCCGGCAGGCGTGGCAGCAGGCGCGCGAAGCTAGGGCGATTTTGGGCGCAACGGTGGTGGCGCTCGTTTTCGCCGGCGTCATCGGGCTGGTGATTTTCTGGCGCAACGGCGTGATTCGATGATCAATTTTCAAATTATGCCAGCAGCCATTTTTCAAACCAAAGGAGCCGGGGTGCGGGTGGCGGTTCTTCTCCGCCGCCTGCCCTCCCAAATCCACAACCTTGTTTAGAAACATGAAAACACAAATCAATGCCAAGTCAGTTCACGCCGTCGCCAACCCCACCGACCAGCGGGTGGGCGGGATTCGCCCGGCCGTCGCCAGATCATTGGAGCACCGCTATGAGCGGCGCAAAATCCGCGAACAGTTGCGGCGGCTGGACCGGGCGCTCAACGGGGAAGACGAAGCTTTTGCCTGACACATTGCCCCGCCTCCAGGGCAAACGGGTTTCCGGCGCTGAAGTCCGTGGCGCGTCGGAAACTCACACTATTTATTTTATGACGCAAAAAATACAACCTCAATTAGAACCAGCACTTGAAAAATTGAATCATGCTTTGCCGCACAACCATCCAGCGGAGGTTGCGGATGCGTTGCTCTCGGCACGCCCCGGCTTTGAGGAAAAATTCTACGACCAGTTTGTGCCGGAACTGCTCACGTCCTACGGGGCGGTCGGCGGACTGAACAATCGCGATGCACACAACATGCCGTCCACGCGCGCGGTCGGGCAGATTTGCCATGACCTGCTGCAATTGCTGTTCCCCGGTTTCCACGACGACGACGCGGTGCATCACGGCACGCTGGCGGAGCTCACGAGCGAAAGGCTGTCGCAGGTCGGCAAGCGGCTGGAAAGCCAGGTGCGCAAAAGCGTTCGCATCGGCGACCCGAAAAAACCAACCGGCCGCACACCGCCGATTCTCCGGCAGTTTTTCCACTCCCTTTCGGAAGTGCGCGAATTGTTGCGCACGGACATTGAGGCTGCCTACGAAGGCGACCCCGCCGCGCTTTTCAGCGAGGAAATCATTTTGTCGTATCCGTTCATCGAGGCTATCGCCGTCCAGCGGCTCGCGCACGTTTTGTATCTGGCGGGCGCGCCGATCATTCCGCGCATGATGACGGAATGGGCGCACAGCCGCACGGGCATTGACATTCATCCGGGCGCAAAAATCGGCGCGCATTTTTTCATAGACCACGGCACCGGCGTGGTCATCGGCGAAACCTGCAAAATCGGCAAACGTGTGAAGCTGTATCACGGCGTGACGCTGGGCGCGCGGAGTTTTGCCAAAGACGGGGCCGGCCACATCGTCAAGGGCGGCAAACGCCATCCGAACGTGGAGGACAATGTGACGATTTATCCGAACTCAACCATTCTTGGCGGCGAAACCGTGATTGGTGCGAACTCGACCATCGGCGCGAATGTATTTTTGATGCACAGCGTCCCGGCGGATTCGCTGGTGGTTTATGAGGAAAAGCAACTGGTCATCCGCGACAAATCCACCCGAAAAACGGAAGCCGCGCTCGACTGGATTATTTAACGCCAAACCTAACAACAACGGCACCGACCGGTCGGCTGGAGGTTCCATAAAAATCAAACAACCAAAACCAGACTGATTATTTATGAAGCACTCGAATCGTTCCCAATCCGCATCCCGCATCGCCGTCCTCGGCCTGACGGCTTTGGCTGCCTCCTCCACCCATGCCACCGACGGTTATTTCGACTATGGGTATGGCATCCAGGCCAAGGGCATTGGCGGGGCGGCGGTTGCCTTTCCGCAGGATGCCTTGGCTGCGGCCGCCAACCCCGCCGGCATCGCCTTTCTTGAAAACCGTCTGGACGTTGGCCTCTCGTATTTTCAGCCTGACCGGTCGGCCTCGCTCGGGCCTTATCATTTTGATGGCAACGGAACGCAACAATTCTATATCCCCGAAGCCGGTTACAAACATTCGCTTTCGACCAATTTGGATTTCGGGTTTGCCATTTACGGCAATGGCGGCATGAACACCGATTACAACAAGCCCATCCCCGGCTTTGGCACCACGCCCGCCGGTGTGGACCTGACCCAGGTGTTCATAACGCCGACTTTGGCCTACAAACTCACGGAGAACCATGCCTTCGGTATTTCACCAATCTTCGCGCTGCAACGGTTCAAGGCGCAGGGTCTGGAAAATTTTGGCGTTGGCAACAACGGCTACGACCTCTCCTACGGCGGCGGCTTCCGCATCGGCTACACTGGAAAGTTGACGGACTGGCTGACCGTGGGAGCCAGTTATCAAAGCCGGATCTGGTCCACGCGTTTCAAGGACTATGCCAACCTGTTTGCCGAACACGGCGGGTTTGACATCCCTCAAAACTTTACGGTGGGCTTCGCACTAAAGCCTTACAAACCGCTCACCTTCGCCCTGGATGTCGAGGAGATTTATTTCAGCGAGTTGAAATCGGTCGGCAATAACCTTTCGGCGCAAACCTATGCGAGCGGGCTGGGTTCAGACGGCGGTCCCGGCTTTGGATGGCGCGATGTCACCGTCATCAAGACCGGCCTCGCTTATACGGCGACCGATCAATTGACCCTGCGTGCCGGTTTCAACTACTCAACGCAGCCGATTCCGGACAACCAGACCTATTTCAACATCCTCGCGCCGGCCGTGGTGCAGTATCATGTCACCGCCGGAGCCACCTGGCACTTCAATCATGACTGGGAATTGAGCGCGTTTTATGCCCACGCTTTCGAACAGACCGTGAATGGCAGCGGCAATTTCTTTGGGCCGCCAACCAACGCCAACCTGAGCATGAACCAGAACACCTTTGGCCTCGCGCTCGGCTGGATATTCTGATCGCAAAACCTCTTCAACCAAAAAAGAAATTTATGTCAAACCAAACAACGATTGTGCCGGCCGAGGCCTCGGCCGTTTTATCCAGCGGCAGTGGAACGCTCGTGGACGTGCGGACGCCGGCGGAATTCGGCGAGGTTCATGCGAGGGGCGCACTGCTTGTGCCGCTGGATGTCTTGGACCGTCCGGTGGTGGAGGCGGCGCGCGGAAAAAATCCCGGGCCGATTTATCTGCTCTGTGCCTCCGGCATCCGTGCCACCAAGGCGGCGGAAAAACTTCGCAACGCCGGACTCGACGACGTGGTCGTGGTCGCAGGCGGCACCAACGCCTGGGTGGCCGCCGGGCTGCCGGTGATTCGCGGCCGCAAGACCATTTCTATTGAGCGGCAGGTTCGCATCGGGGCCGGTTCGTTCGTTTTGATTGGCACGGCGCTGGGCCGGTTTGTCCATCCGGGATTTTACCTGCTGGCGGCCTTCGCAGGTGCGGGCCTGGTCTTTGCCGGTGTCACCGACATTTGTGGGTTGGCCATTGTATTGGCCAAGGCCCCGTGGAACCGTTCTGGAAGGAAATAGTGAACCGGTTGACTGAACATAACACCATTGAACCAAAAAATAATATGCGAGCATTACAACCCACCCGACTCGTCTCCTCTCCGTTGAATGCGGAAGCGTTGAGCAAACAGCCCGATGCCGCCCAGCGGCTGCTGAAACCATTGTTGGATCTGGCGGAAAATTCAGACTACCTGATTGGCGGTTCCGTCGGACATTTTCTGGTTGGGCAATCGGTATATCAGATCCCGCGATTTATTTTTATGGGGCCGACCGGCGGTGGTGACACCGTCCGCCTGGGAATATTTGCCGGCCTGCATGGCAATGATCCGGAAGGAGCGGCGGCGCTGGTGGAACTTTTGCAGGAACTTGAAGTCAATCCGCAAGCGGCCAGGGGCTTCCACCTCTATGTCTATCCCATTTGCAACCCCGTCGGTTTTGCGGGGCGCACCCAAAGCAAATCTGCCGACGAGGATTTGACGGGCCAATTTTGGAGCGGCTCATCCCGGCCCGAAGTGTATTACTTGGAACGGGAGCTGGGTGTGCTTCGCTTTCATGGGGTCATTTCACTCCAGACGCAGAATCATTCCGGCAGTTTTCTGGTGGATAGCAAAAGTGATATTTTGAACCGGGCGCTGGCTCAACCAGCGATTCAGGCTGCTGAACGATTTCTACCGGGTGGCATTTTGAAAAGAGAATCCGATGCCGGCCCGCTTCACGCGTTAACCAAGGCATCTTTTCCAGACTTCCTCACGGTAACGGATGAATTGAATCCGGCTCCCTTTGAACTCCACATTGGCACACCGAAACCCGCGCCCCGGCCTTCCCAAATTCACGGAACGGTGGGCGCTCTGAAATCAATCCTGGATTCCTACCGCAGCCTGCTGGCCATCGGTCAAAACCTGTAACCCAACCCTTTGAATCATGAAAAAAATTGAAGCCATCATCAAACCGTTCAAGCTTGAAGAAGTCAAAGATGCGATGACCGGACTCGGCATCGAAGGCATGACCGTCACCGAAGTAAAAGGGTTTGGCCGCCAGAAAGGTCACACCGAATTATACCGTGGCAGCGAATACACCGTGGATTTTTTGCCAAAAATTAAAATTGAAATTGTGGTGTCAGACCCTCTGGCGGAGCCGGCTGTTCAAGCCATCATCAAATCGGCGCGCACGGGCAAAATCGGCGACGGAAAGGTGTTTGTTTCGACCATTGCGGAGGCTCATCGTATTCGCACCGGCGAACGTAATGATGATGCGGTCTAGTTGACAAAACCGTTGCCCGGCGGCGTCTTTTTCAGTCTGCTGTCATTGGGCCGGACCGCTATTCGCCCTTTTGTGGCACGTCAGAATTAACCTGGCCGGAAGCTGTTGACGGTTGAAGCCTGCAAATGCCAGTGAGATGCGGACATAGTTGTTTTTTTTCATGTTGTTACTTTCCTTTCCCCATTAAAAAACAACCGGCAGAACCATGAGGCCTATCAGTCCAAGCAGGTAAACACTTTAGCCTAAATTGTGCCAACCTAGTTCTACATTGTGAAACATTTCACAATAAGTCGCACTGGTGGTTGAAAAAACGTCCAAATTGGTTCCCGACCGGCCGGCAAACCGGCGGCTGGCCGCCGGGTGCGTGGTGCAAAAGGACTTGGTTTTATTTGAAAAAGAAAATGTTTTGTCGCCACGGGTATTGCCTTTGCGCTGGGCGGAATTGCCTTTGGCGAAACAGGAATTGCTCCCGCCACCACGGGAATTGCTTTCGAAGTGAAAGGAATAGCTTATGCAGAGAATGGAATTGCTTCCGTGACTCAGGGCATTGACGGCGATCCGGCGGGAATCGCCGCCGTCACAACGAAAAGTGCTTCCGTCACAATTGGAATTGCCTTTGCGGTCCGAGGAAGTGCCTGGTTTTCAAAAGGAATTGCTTTTGTGGCCAGGGGGATTGCCTTTGCGCCCCGAGGCATTGCCGCCGGAACAAATCCCATCGCCGCCGTCACGGAACCAAGTCCCTTTGCGGCTTTTTTACCGCCGCGTGTTCGGAAAACCGGTGCGCGTGTCCTGTTTTGACTCAAAAGCGGACAGAAATGCGGTGGAACTTGTCATTGGGGTGGCCGCAGGCCGGATGAGATGAACCACGCGAACGGTTTTCAACGCAAAAACCCGGCGGGCAAAGAATCTTGCCTCAGATAAATGACCTCAACGAGTCTGAACGCGTTTTGCGAGAGCCTTCATCAACCGCACTTTTCGTCACACGCCTCGTTGATTGTGAATGCGTGCTGACAAACCGCAGCTATTTGTCAATGCCTCCAAAAATTTCGGCATATTCTATTCATAAAGTCGTATATTATGTTTATTGTATGTATGTGAAATACAACTTAACATTTTTTGTCAAAAGCTTTTCATTTTTTGCTTCTTCAGTTTAGCAATTTTATAAATACATATAGTATATTAAGATACTAAAATTTATTGATTTATTTTTTATTTGGTATTTTTGATATTTAAGTTGACGCCCAAGCTTTGTCTGTCAATATAACGACCATATCAGTCGTCATACTGATTTTCGATCTGACCGGACAACTGGAAGCTCTTATGCATAACAAGCAATTATATGTTATCCAGTTTGCCGGAATTTATTGGCCGTCAGCGCCGCGCTGTTCAAGCGCGGTTGACACATTGGCTTTTCTGGCCCCGGCTTGACGCCAGGCAAATATCCCGAACGCTTTCAGCGTTGGCAATCCGCTTCAACCGGAAGGGAGTCTTCTCCAACGCCCCAATCGTGCCGGGTTTCACCGGCTCCAAAAAATTTCTGAATTTTCCGACCCTTCGATGGGAGGTCAAACCATCCGAAACCGCAAACTGGTAAATACTGTCCAGCGTTTGCCAGAGATGTTTCGGGATAACCCTGAAAAGCGAATAAACAAAAAAAGGATCACCCATGAAGACACAAATTGTTAAACGAAAATATTTACACCACATATACAAGGCCCGAAAATTTCTGCTCCGTTTACTGGCCGGCAGCTTGGTTGGCGCCGCGTTGCCGATGGCGGCAGCCGGGGTTATTCAATTGGACGGCGCGGTTTCCACGAATGCAGTCACCAGCAATACTTCAAGCAACACGGTCAGCCTCACCCACACCACCGGCACGGGCAATAACCGCCTGACATTGGTGGGGGTGTCGTGGAATGCGAACACCACCGCGCGCACGATCTCCAACGTCACGTTCACTCCGAGCGGAGGCGCAGCCACCAACTTGACCCTTGTGCGCTCGCAAAGTTCGGCCGCCACTACCTATCGTTATGCCGCGATCTATGCGTTGACAAATCCGCCCAGCGGGCAGGTCGGGACGATCACCACGACTTTTTCCGGATCAGTCGCCAACGGCATCGCAATCGGTGCGGCCAATTTCTCAGGCGTTAACCAAACAACGCCGTTGGGCACCTCGAGCGGTGCCGGTGCGACCAGCGGCGCCACCATCAGCACGAGCCTGACGGGACTCAACGGCAACGAGTTGGTGTTTGACACGGTGTTTGTGGGCGGCACACCGCCGCCCACGCCGACGGCCACCGCCGGCCAGACGCTGCTCTGGAATACGAACATCTCCAACGCGCGTGGCCTGGCAAGCAGCACGCAGGCAGCTTCCAGTTCCTTTACGGATAGTTGGACTTCCGGCGATTCGACCCGTCCGTGGGCGATCGTTGCGGTGCCGATCAATCCGGCGGCAGCGGACACGACGCCACCGACGGTCACCATTGATCAAGCGGCGGGACAGGAGGATCCGACCACCAACTTGCCGATCAACTTTACGGTGATCTTCAGCAAACCGGTGACCAACTTTGCGGCCAACGGGGTGACCCTCGGTGGCACCGCTGGTGCCACCACGGCTGTCGTCACCGGCAGCGGAACCAACTACAACGTGGCGGTCGGCGGTCTCTCCCAATCGGGCACCGTCATTGCCAGCATCGCCGCCGGGGTGGCGAATGACACCGCCGGCAATCCCAACACCGCCAGCACCAGCACCGACAACACCGTGACGTTTGTTTATGTCCCGCCCGTCACGACGACGCTTTCCTCATCGGTAAATCCCGCCGGTTACTTGGATACTTTGTCCTTCACCGCGAACATCCAGACCAACGGCGTGATTGCCGGCGATGCGGCCGGCAATGTCATTTTCTCCGCCAACGGCACGCCGTTCAGCACCAACGCGGTCAGCAGTGGCAGCGCGACCAGCGACAGTATCAACTCATTGCCACGCGGGGCGAACAACCAGATCACAGCGGCATATTCCGGCGACAGTTATTATCCGGGCAGCTCCGGCTCATTTGTTGAAGTTGTGACGAACCATCCGCCGGTGGCGCAACCGGTCACGGTGACACGGGCGGCGAACTCCAGTTTGCAAATCAACCTGGCCAGCCTAGTGGCCAACTGGAGCGATGTGGATAGCGACACCATTTCGCTGGCGGGCGTCAATCTGCTCACCGCCAACGGCGTGACGGTGCTGACAAATGGCACTTTCATCATCTATCCCAATGCCGCCAACTTGGCCGACCAGATCAGCTACATCATCAGCGACGGCTTTGGCGGCACGGCTGTCGGCGTCATTAACCTTCAAATCTCGACCGACACGGATTCGCTGTCATTGACTTCCTCGGCGCAGACCAACGGTTATCTCGACGCCGTCACCTTTACGGCGCAGGTGCAAACCAACGGCGTAACGGCGGGCGATGCGGCCGGCAGCGTGGTCTTCCAGGCCAACGGCGCGCCCTTCAGCACCAATGCGGTCAGCGATGGCAGCGCGACGAGCGACGGCATCAGCAGTTTGCCGCGCGGCACGGACAACATCATCACGGCCGTTTACACCGGCGACGGGGTTTATCAGGGCAGCACGAGTTCGCTGATTGAGACCGTCACCAATCATCCGCCCGTGGCAGTCAATGTCAGCTATGGACGCGACGCGGCCGCCAGCGTGGTGACGATTGCGGTGAGTGATTTGCTGACCAACGTGACGGATGCGGATGGCGACACCATTTCGCTCGTCAGTCTCGGCTCGCCGACCAATGGCGGCACGGTGGTCAACCAGTCCGGTTCACTGGTCTATTCCAACGCCGCCATCGCTAACGACCAGTTCAGCTATACCGTCACCGATGGCTTCGGCGGCACCAACACGGCACAAATCAACATTGTGGTGACCAATGTTTTGACAGTGCTGTCGCTGGGTTCGTCCGAACCGGTCAGCGGCTATCAGGACAGTGTCAATTTCACCGCCACGTTGCAAACCAACGGCGTGACGGCGGCCGACGCGACCAACGCGGTGGTGTTCTCCGCCAATGGGACGCCTTTCAGCACCAACACGCTGGTCGCCGGCACCGGCGCGAGCGACAGCCTCAATTCATTGCCGCGCGGCACGAATCTCATCACGGCGGTTTATGTGGGCGACGACAATTATCCCGCGCTGACCAACAGCTTCCCGCAAGTGGTGACAAACCATTCGCCGATCGCGCAACCGCTGGCGTTGGCGCGGCTGGCGGGAACCAGCGTGCAGATTGCTTGGAGCGATCTCGCGACCAATTGGAGCGACGTGGATGGCGATGCGGTTTCGCTGGCCAGCGTCAGCCTGACCACCACCAACGGGGTGACGGTGCAGACCAATGGTGGATTCATCATCTATCCCAGTGCCGCCAATGTTCCTGACCAGATTAGTTACACCATCAGCGATGGCTTTGGTGGAACCAATGTCGGCTTGATCAACATCACGATCGTCAAAAACCCAACTACGCTTGCGCTCGCCTCATCTTCGCCGGCCAGCGGCTATTTGAGCAGCGTCAGTTTCAGTGCGTCGGTGCAGACGAACGGCGTGACGGCCGGCGATGCATCCGGCAGCGTGGTGTTCCAGGCCAATGGGGTTGCTTTCAGCACCAACAGCGTGTCTGGCGGCAGTGCCACCAGCCCGGGCATCAGTTCGTTGCCGCGCGGGACGGGCAATATAATCACGGCCACCTATTCCGGTGACAGCGCCTACGTAAGCAGCGCCAATTCGTTAAACCAGACCGTCACGAACCACCCGCCGGTCGCGGGGACAGTGAATTATTCGCGCTCCGGCAGCAACAGCCTGACTATTGCCATCAGCAGCCTGCTGGCCAACGTGACCGATGCGGATTATGACAGCATTTCGCTGGTCAGTGTGGGCACCAGCACCAACGGAATCACGCTTGCCAACTACGGCAGCACGTTGTTTTACAGCAACCCCAACCCAGTCAATGACCAGTTCACCTACACTGTCAGCGACAGCTATGGCGGAACCAGCACGGGGACTGTCAACATCACGGAAAAACCGGTGTTCAGCCATCACAACATCCTGCTGTTGATCGCCGACGATTTGGGCGCGGACGGTCTTTCGCTCTTCAACACGAACGCCGCCGCCTCGATTCCCTACACGCCCAACCTCACCGCGCTGGGCCAGAGCGGCGTGGTGTTCACGCACTTCTATGCGCGGCCTTCGTGCTCGCAATCGCGCGCGTGCCTCATTACCGGACGCGATTCATTCCGCACGGGCGTGGGCTGCGCCATCAGCGGCAGCACCACGCCTTCATTGAGAACAAATGAATATACACTGCCGCGCGCATTTGCGACCAACGCACCGGAATATGGACTGGCTTCGTTCGGCAAATACCACTTGTCGGTCACCACCGATTTGAATTCGCCGTGGACGACGGCTGGTTGGTCGAACTTCGCCGGTTTTTTCAGCCCGCAAGTGTCGAGTTATTTCAACTGGACGAAAATCTCGAACGGCATTTCGCTAAATAGCACGGCATATACGACCAGTGACCAGGTCAACGACGCCACCAACTTCATCACGCAACAGGGCACCAACCGGTGGTTCGTGTGGCTTGCTTTTAACGCGCCTCACCTGCCACGACACCTGCCGCCGACCAATCTTCTGGTTTCGGCGAAATATCTTGCTTTGAGCGGCACCGCCCAAGACATCAGTGCCAATGGCCGCTCTTATTGGGAGGCGATGGTGCAGGCGGAGGATACCGAGATTGGCCGGTTGCTCAAGGTGGTGGACCCCAACGACACGGACATCATTTTCCTTGGCGACAATGGTTCGGAAGTGGATGTCCAGCAATTCCCCTACAAGAACGCCGCCGTGCCGGCGACGACCAGCGGCAACGGCCATGCGAAGTTCACGGTTTATGAAGGCGGTGCCCGCACGCCGCTCTTTATCACCGGTCCGGACGTAGGCAGTCCGGGACGCTACAATGAGTCGCTCGTCAATGAACCGGACATCTGGGCCACCATTCAGGAGCTGGCCGGCATTGACGTGGCCGCAACGATTCCTCAAGGCGTCATCGTTGATTCCGTCAGCCTGCTGCCGGCAATCCAGGCGGACGTCATCCGCCCCACGCCTTGGGTGATTGAAGAACAATTCAACGAAGGCACTGCCGCCGACGGCGTGACGCTGCGCAATGACCGGTTCAAATTCATCCACTTCTACAACCATGTGGAGCAGTTTTACGACCTGTTGAATGATCCTTACGAATACACCAACCTCCTGCTCAGCTTGCCGCTCTCCGATATCGCGCAAGCCAACTACAACGCGGTCAAGTTCAAGCTGGGCGAATACCAGACCTTCGCGAACACGGCCTACACGCGCAATCTGGTGTCTTACCCGCAAATCAACAACATTGGTTACACGAATGGGGCTTTCAGCGTTAACGCCTTGTTCACGCAGTTGAGCGCCAACGGCTCGTTCGCCAATCCCAACCAGCCGGGGTTGACCAAGTTCGCCGTCAGCGGCACAAACCTGAACTATCAAGTCATCCTCTGGCGCAATGCGGATCTGGGTAATCCGCTCGGCTGGACACCGGTGTTGACCAACGTGGTGACGGGCATCACCAACAGCTTCCTGTTGTCCACGAACGGCTGGTTGATAGATACGAATGCGAGCGCGGATCACAACTTCTACCGCATCTCGCCTTACATACCGTAAAGTTGCCAATCTGTCCCGGCGTCCGGCTGGAGAAATCGGCCGGACGCCCGGGACGGAATTTTTACCATGTTTCAAATCTGATTTATGAAAATCATCAATATCTTTTTTGCCAGTCTGGGCATGGTCGCGCTCATCTTCATGTTCACCCATCCGGCTCATGCGCAAAACGAAGTTCGGCCCATCGCCCCTTATATCGTGAAGGACACGGACAACGACTCTCCGGGAACGAACATGGTGACGCGCATTGTGACGATCACGGCGGAAGTTGGTGGCACACAGCCCATCGCGCTGCAATGGAAACTGGACAAAGGCCATGGTTTTGAGGACATTCGCGGCGCGACCAATGCCACTTACCGGATTGGCAACGCGCAGGTTTCGGATGCCGGATTTTATTCTTTGTTCGCCACCAACGCCGCCGGTCGCATTAACACCACGCCCGTGCCGCTGATTGTAAGTGAAGGTATAGACTAAAATGATCAAGCCAGATTCGCAGCGGGCGATGAGACACGCCCTGCCCGCGTTTATATTCTCCTCTGCAATCGGGCTGCTCGTTTGTTTGGTTGTCCAAAAGACAGGTGCTGCTGAAATTAGAAATTCCGAGGCCGCGATCAATGCGGTTCACGTTGAAAAATCATTTTATCCCGACGAACAAAAAATTTTCGCGCAATACGGCGGTTCGGAAAGTTGCAAGGACTGTCACGCGGAAGAATATGACCTTTGGAAAAAATCCAACCACGGCCTGGCTGAGCGGCTGGTTCAGCCGGAGCGCGACCGGGCCGACTTTGATCCGGCGCAAATTTTCAAGCACGGTTCGCAGACTTCGACCGCAAGCTGGAGCAACGGCGTGGCCACCGTAACGGCCATCGGACTTTCCCTCAAACCGGAGGCGCACGCCATCGCGCGGGTGATTGGCAACGATCCGTTGCTCCAGTATCTCGTGCCGTTTCCCGGCGGACGTTTTCAAATCCTGGAAGCTTCCTACGATCCGCATTCCAACCAGTGGTTCAACTCCTATGGCAATGACGACCGCCAGCCGGGCGAATGGGGACACTGGACCGGGCGCGGTATGAACTGGAATTCCGCCTGCGCCGAGTGCCACAACACGCGGCTGCGGAAAAATTACGACGAGTCCACCGATTCGTTTCACACGACGATGGCTGAAAGGACGGTCGGCTGCGAGGCCTGTCACGGGCCGTTGCAGGCGCACAACGAGTGGCAGAAAAAGTTCGGCAAGTCGGGTGACAAAGATCCGACCGTAACCAAACCCACGCATGAGCAGATCGTGGACTATTGCGGTTTTTGCCATTCGCTGCGCACCGACTTGACCGGTGACTTCAGGCCCGGCGACAATTTTTCCGATCATTGCGAACTGCTGATGGTGGATGCGAGCGATCGTTATTACGCGGACGGCCAGATTCGCGCGGAGGATTATGAATACGCTTCTTTTTTGAGCAGCAAAATGCACGCGCATGGAGTCTATTGCCTCGACTGCCACAATCCTCATTCCTACAAGAATACGTTGCCCGGCAACTGGCTGTGCTTGCGCTGCCACGCCGTCGGCAGCAAGACCGCGCCGGAAATCAATCCCGTCACGCACAGCCACCACCAGGTTTATGGCTTTGATACCAACGGCGTGCCGGTGAATGTGGATTTGACGGCTTACAATTCCAAGACCGTCAAAGAAACCGGCGGCGAGTGCGTGAACTGCCACATGCCGCAGACACCTTACATGCAGCGTCACTGGCGGCATGACCACGGCTTCACCAGCCCCGATCCGCTGCTGACAAAGCAGTTTGGCATCCCGAACGCCTGCAACCGCTGCCATCAGGACAAGGACGCAGACTGGTCGCTGAAATTTTGCAATGACTGGTATGGCGCAAAAATGGAACGCCCGGCGCGGCAGCGCGCGGAAGTCATCGCGCTGGCGCAGCAAGGCAATTTGCCGTCGGCGGACGGACTTTTGTCGCTGCTGAAAAAAGAAGATTTGCCCTACTGGCGCGCAGTGGAATCAGATTTGTTATTACCGTGGGCCGCGCAGCCGGAAGTCACGGCCGTCTTGATGCAAGGTTTGCAGGACACCAACACCCTCGTGCGCGCGGCCTCAGCGCGCTCACTGGAAACCGCCCTCGCTACCGGCGTGCCGGATGTGCCTACAGCATTGCAGGCGCGGTTGAACGACCCGGCGCGCAATGTCCGCGTCGCCGCCGCCTGGTCGTTGCGCGCCACGCTGGACACCAATGCGCCGGCGGGCATCGAGTTGCAGCACTACTTGGACATCAACGCCGACGAACCCGTCGGCCAGTTGAACAAGGGAAATTATTCATTTGCGCGAAATGATCTGCCCGCCGCCGCACAGCATTTTCAAAAGGCTGTTGATTGGGATATTTATTCCGCGCCCTTTCATCAAAGTCTGGCAGTGGTTTTGAGCGCCCTCAACCGGCCCCAGGAAGCCGTTCAAACTTTGGAGCAGGCCGTCCGCTTTTCGCCGGATGATGCCGAGTCACATTATCAACTTGGGCTGGCTTACAATGAGGCTGGCAATTTGACAAACGCCGTCGCACAACTCGCCGCCACGGTCAAACTCGACCGGCGCCACGTCGCCGCATGGTATGATTTGGGGCTGGCGCAAAACGCGCTGGGGCAAACGGACGCCGCCATTGCCTCATTGTTGCGGGCTGAGTCGCTGGCACCGGCCGACGCACGCATTCCCTACGCCCGGGCGACCATTCTCGCGCGATTGGGGCGGGGCCGCGAAGCGATTGGGGCGGCAAAACGCTCGTTGGAAATTGACCCCGCATCTGCCGCTGCGCGACAATTGCTCCATGCTGTATCAAAATGATTCTCAAAGCGTCTGGAAAGCCAGGTGCGCAAAAGCGTCCGCATCGGCGACTCCCAAAAACGAGGGGCCGCACGCCGTTGGCGAACGGCTACTGAAATTGTCGGATTCATTCTGGCTGGCGCGGGCTAAAATTGCGGCAGCCCAAAAAGGAGTTGAATGAACTACGCAACGTGGATTCGCCGCAATGGTTTTATGCTGGGCCTGATTCTGGCTGTAGTGCTGGCATTTCTTTTTCCAACGCCCGGCTCGCGCAACGGTTTTCTGCATCCTGAATTGATCAACAATATAGGGATCGCGGCGATCCTGTTTTTACAAGGTCTGTCGCTGGCATTTGAAAAACTCAAGAGCGGCGCAGGCAACTGGCGGCTGCACACCATCATTCAAAGTTTCACATTCATCGTCTTCCCAATCGTCGGGATTTTATTCTTTTTCACCGTGCCATTGATTTGGTCATCGGAACCGGCGGGAATCCGACAGGGATTGCTTTATTTGTGCGTCCTGCCTTCCACGATTTCCACATCGGTGGTGTTGACCGCCGTGGCGCAGGGCAATGTTGCCGGGGCTTTGTTCAACGCGGCGTTGTCGAACATCATCGGCGTGGTGCTGACTCCGTTGCTGGTGCATGAATTGATGAAGAACACCGGCCAGTCCGCGCCGCTGGGACCCTTGATGCTGAAAATCATGCTGCTCACGCTGCTGCCTTTTTTCGTCGGCATGGGCCTGCGGAGATTTGTCAGAAAATGGGTGGAACATCACAAGGCCTGGATTGCCCGCGTCAGCAATACCGTTATCGTTTTCATTGTTTACAGCGCATTTTGTGATTCGTTCGTGGAAAAAATCTGGCAGCAGCACGGCGCGGCGACGACGGCCAAATTATTTTTGTGCGTCGCATTGCTGTTCACCGGCATGTCACTGTTGATTTATTGGACGTGCCGGGTGCAGCGATTGAACCGGGAGGACCGGATCACGGCGTATTTCTGTTCCGTTAAAAAGACCCTGGCCATGGGCGTGCCGTTGGCCGTGTTGATTTTCGGTTCGCGCAGCGACATTCCGCTGATTTTGCTGCCGCTGATGTTTTATCATCCACTGCAAATCTTCATCAACGGCCTGCTGGCCAATCATTGGAGAAGTGAGGTTGACGTGGTTATTTGAACAGACGTTGGCATTGACAAGTCATCGCCGCAAGATTTACGATTCGAACTACAGCAGGCGTCAACGCCACTCTAAAATTGTCCCGAACCTCACGGCGCTCACCGGTCAACTGGAAGCTTCCATGAAACTGAAAGTGTATTCATGTCGAATTGTGTCCAGATTCCGGCGCGCCCGGAAGTTTTAGTGTTGGCTTCGGCTTTTTCACGCCCGAAGCCTCTTCAGCATTTTCCAGTTCACAATACGCTTTGAATTCTTCCATTCACCACCAACCAAACTAAATTATGAGCAAAGAAAACGAAATCAACCTGAGCCTGAGCGCCGCCGCCGCGCGCAATCTCGCCACTGCCACCGTCACCGTCCCGCAGATGACGGAAATCACACCACGCTGGCTGAACAAACTGCTGCCGTGGGTGGACGTGGACGGCGGCGTCTATCGCGTGAACCGCGTGGCCAAGGCCGCGAAGGGCAAGCCCTCCAATGAATTCGGCGAGGGCAAGGTGGATTTGCTTACCGTGGAAAGCGGCGAGCCAAAGCTGCCGACGACCTTCGTGGATTACGACCAGGACCCGCGCGAGTATCACTTGAGCACCATCCAGACGGTGCTGCGCACACACACGCGCGTGACCGATCTTTACAGCAACAAGATTGACCAGCTCCGCGAACAAATCCGTCTCACGGTCGAAGCCGTTAAGGAAAAAGAGGAATGGGAACTCATCAACAATCCCGACTTCGGTTTGCTCAAGGAAGTGGACGCGTCGCAAACCGTCAAGACGCGCAAAGGTGCGCCGACGCCGGATGACCTCGACGAACTGCTCGGCCTCGTCTGGAAAAAGCCCGCCTTTTTCCTCGCGCATCCAAAAGCTATTGTCGCGTTTGGCCGCGAAGCGACGCGTCGAGGCGTTCCGCCGCCGACGGTGCATCTGTTTGGAACGCCGTTCATCACCTGGCGCGGCGTGCCGCTGATTCCGAGCAACAAGCTCGATGTGAAAAATAATTCCACCAGCATTTTGCTTTTGCGCGTTGGCGAAGCGGAGCAGGGCGTGGTTGGCCTGCAAAAAACCGGCGTCACCGGTGAAGTCGAACCCGGCCTGTCCGTGCGCTACATGGGCACAAATGAAAATTCCATCGCGTCGCATCTCGTCACGCGCTATTTCTCCGCCAGCGTGCTGACCACCGATGCCATCGCCCGTTTGGACAATGTCGTGGTGAACAATTACTATGACTACAGTGCCAAATAGCGCGGCTCCGCCAGTCGCGGAACCGGCGGGAGACGAAGCGGCGCACAGTGATCTTGTCGCTAAGCTCGTGGCGGAGGCGTTTTCGGGATTAAATCGCGGCGCGCGGCCCACCGCGACGCCCGCCGCACCATTGAAAATCCCCGGCGTTTCAGATTTGCCCGACCTTTCTGCAACGGATGCCAGTTCCGCCGTGCCGCCGGTGCATCCGAGCACCCAGCCCGCTGCGCCGAAATTGAATGCGTCGGAAAAATCCACATCGAGTGCAACTTCTTCCGGCGCACACGTGCCAGACTCTGGCGACAGCTACGCGTTCGGCGAACCGCGCTGCAATGGTGATTATCGTCCGAAAGGCAAGGAGTCGGACACGAAGACAACGAACGGAAATTCGCTGCTTGGTTTGTCCGGAGCGGAATCGGCTGTTGCGACGGAGTTTTATTTTTTGCGCGGTGGCAATCCTTCCGGCAAGTCGCCTGCCGCCTGCCAGTCGTATCCGAAGAATGCCGTGCCGATTCCGAAGTTCGACATTGAAGGTGTGCGCCGCGACTTTCCTGCATTGCACCAACTCGTCAACGGCAAGCCGCTCATCTGGCTCGACAACGCCGCCACCACGCACAAGCCGCAGGCGGTGATTGACGCGACCTCAAAATTTTACAGCCGCGACAATTCCAACATCCACCGCGCCGCGCACGCACTGGCCGCGCGCTCGACGGAATTATTCGAGGCTGGCCGCGAGAAGGTTCGCAAATTTCTCGGCGCAGCAGACGCGAAGGAAATTGTTTTCGTCCGAGGCACGACTGAAGCAATCAATCTCGTCGCCCAAAGTTACGGGCGAAAAAATATCAGCGCAGGTGATGAAATCATCGTCAGCGAACTTGAGCATCACGCGAACATCGTGCCGTGGCAGTTGCTCGCGCAGCAAACCGGCGCGGCCGTCAAAGTGATTCCGATCAATGATCGCGGCGAACTGATTTTGGAAGAGTATGTAAAACTGCTCGGCCCGAGAACGAAGTTCGTATCGGTTGCACACGTTTCCAATTCACTCGGCACGATCAATCCGGTGGAGCAAATCATCGCGCTCGCCCACGCGCGTGGCGTGCCGGTGTTGGTGGACGGCGCACAATCCACGCCGCATTTGCCGGTGAATGTCACGGCACTTGACGCGGATTTTTACGCCTTCTCCGGCCACAAGATTTTTGCCCCGACCGGCATCGGCGCGCTTTACGGCAAAGCGCCGGTGCTTGAAGCCATGTCGCCGTGGCAGGGCGGCGGCCACATGATCAAGGACGTGCGTTTCGAGAAAACGGTTTATCAGCAAGCACCGGAAAAATTCGAGGCTGGCACACCCGACATCGCGGGCGTGGTCGGCCTTGGCGCGGCGATTGATTATTTGTTCAAGGTCGGCATTCCTGCCATTGCCGCCTACGAACACGCGCTGCTGGAATACGCCACGCAGGCGCTGGCAACCATTCCCGGTCTCCGTCCCATCGGCACCGCGCCGAACAAGGCGAGTGTGCTGGCCTTCGTGATTTCCGGCGTGCCGAATGAAAACATTGCGCGCCATCTGGACAAAAACGGCATTGCCGTCCGTGCCGGCCATCACTGCGCGCAACCGGCCATCCGGCATTTCGGCTTGGAAAGCAGCGTCCGCCCGTCGCTCGCATTTTACAACACGCGCGAGGAAGTGGACGCACTGATGCTGGCATTACGCACTTTGAAGCGCACTTGATTGGTGGCAGGTTTCCGAAATCATGGAATTAATTATACCGGTTGAACTTCAAAAGATTCTAGCCACGCATCCATTGGCGACCATCATCGATGTGCGAACGCCGGTGGAATTTGCGGAAGTTCGCGTTTCACAAGCGCGCAATATTCCGCTGGACGAACTAAAACCGGGTTTGTTGCCGTTCCCGAAGGATCAGCCGGTTTATCTGTTGTGTCGCAGCGGTCAGCGGGCGATGAAAGCGGCGGAGAAATTTGTGAAGCAAGGTTTCTCCCAGACTGTTGTCGTCGAAGGTGGCACGCTGGCATGGATCGAAGCGAACCTGCCGGTAACGCGCAGCTCGATGAAAATCATCAGTCTTGAACGCCAGATTCGCATTGTTGCCGGGGCGATTGTGCTCGCGGGCGTGTTGCTCGCGCATTTTGTGGATGCACGATTTATCTGGCTTTCAGGCTTCGTCGGTGCCGGTCTGATTTTTGCCGGCATCACGGACTTTTGTGGCATGGGTTTGTTGCTCGCCAAAATGCCGTGGAACAAGCGCCCTTCTGGCCATTGAGTCAGAACTGCCGCGTCAAGACGCCTTGCCGCAATGTGCGAAACACCTGCCAAATTTTCATCTAATAGGCGCAGTCGCGCTTTTTCTCCGCGCGTGAATCCGAAGCGTGATGATATGTCGCCGGTCGGCGCGTCAATGAACGGCCAGAAGCCAAACCGTCTGATTCCGTGATGCAAGTTTTCACCTGTGCGGGGGCTTTAACGCGAGCTTGCAAAACTGTCGGCATAAAACGCATTACACACCATGACTTGCGCCATTTGTTCGCCACGCTTTGCATTGAATCAGGCGTGGACATTCCAACGGTTTCAAAATGGCTTGGACACCAGGACGGCGGCGCATTGGCGATGAAAGTTTATGGTCACTTGGAATGCTGACACGGGTTAAAAAGGAAAAGCAGCAGCACGCCCAGTCTGCCCGGCTCATGGCCGATCAAAAACGCGGTGAGATTGATAAGATCAATCGCCTCCTCCAAAAGCCGTTGGACTCATTTTTGGACGGGATTATTGACCGCGAGGCTTATGTCGCGGAAAAGGCCAGAGGAATGAGCCGGAAGAAATCTTTTGAGGAGCAAAGTGCCGCGCTTTTGAAAGGCCGAGCCGATTGGCACGAACCGTTCCGAAATTGGATTGATTTTAACCGCTAGAAACGCGGGTGAAATCGCGGTTAATGGTTCTCTTCAAGAGAAGAGGGTTCTCGCTCAAAAAGGGTTTGGCTCGAACCTTGTCCTCGACTGCAAAAAAGACCATGGTTCTTGCGTCAAACCGTGGTCTCTCTTGTTGTCCACCAGTCAAACTGGTGGAATGGTGCGCATAGCAGGACTTGAACCTGCACACCTTGCGGCACTACCACCTCAAAGTAGCGTGTCTGCCAATTCCACCATATGCGCAACCAGACGGATACATTAAGCGGTTGCGCCGTTTTAGTGAAGCGAAAAGTGACGCCGTTCCAACCTCTGTTGCAACCCGGAGCGCAAACTCCAAGATGACATCCGATTCCAACGAGATTGGGTGCGGGTTGTTTCGCTTCCAGCGGACGGGGACGATTTATTGCATGTTCACGGCCAAGGCCACCGGCGCAGGGCTTGATCGAATTTGAAAAACGTCATGAAAGGACGCGGCATTGACCGTGAAGAAAACCGGTTCGCCATGCGCGGCGGCTGGGCTGGCATGTCGGACGGGAAATGGCGATTACGGCGCGGGAACTTTCCGTTTGGCCGCAATTTTTTCTGGCACATGAATTGCGACCTTTTGAGGCATGGCAAAGAAAGTAAACGCATTGAAGCTCGCAATGGAATCCCGGGGGCAGGCCGAAGTCACGAACCGCCTGCCCGCGAAGATTTCCCCCGCGCTATATTTGATGCAGTTGCGGCTGCCGAAGCTGAAAATTTCCCAGCAGAAAAAAAAGGTGCCGGTCATCGTGGACGCCGAGACCCTCGCCCAGATTGAACACCCGGTGAAAATTAGACACGTTGCCTGATTTTTGGACAGTCACGCACTGGGGATTAAATTCCAGAAAACCAGCCTCTTGAATCCACATTGATGCAGGAAAGCTGGCTGGAATGATCAATCCTTTGGCGCTTCCAAGAGAAGCGGCATCGCGTTGTCAGTGCTTTGCCCCGGAAATTCCACGCGCTCAAATCCGGCGTTCCGGAAAAACACCGCCAGTTGCCACATTGCCCGCTGCGTGGCTTCGTTGAGGATTCCATCCGTCCGGGCCGCCCGCTGGATGTCGGCCACCGCCATCTGCCGCGCCGTTTGCTCCAGGTCTTTGTCGAAGCTCCGCAAAAATCCCTGCTTCCAGTCAATCACCTTCGTCAGGTTGTCGTCGAGATAGGCGTCCGTGATCCGCGCCGGCGGCAGCTTGATGCGAATGCTTTTTCCGGACACCGAAACGTCGCCGGGCGCGAGATGTTTGAGGTCAATGCCCGCCTTCACCACGCCATGCGCGAGCAGCAGCACGCGGTTGTCGCCCTGCACAAACTGGCCAAGCGTGCTTTCCGGTGGCGCGTCGAGGATGACGACTTTTTCGACGACGTATTTGACCGTGACCAGGTCGGCCAGCGATTGCACCTGGCGGATGACGGTTGAAGTATTTTCCTCGTGCGGCTGGGAATGTTCGTGCCAGCGCGACAACTTGAAGCCCAGCCAGCCGCCGACGCCGATGAGCATCGCCGCAATGACCGTGAGGGAGAAAATTCGTTCCAGCCGCCGCATGGCGGAAAAGTAAGTCGCCACCGGCAGGAAGCAAGCTGCAAGTGGCCGTCCGCTTTGCCCAACTTCGTGGCCGGCAAATTCCGGTTAAAAAAATTCGCCCTTAACGCGGACTGAAACGCCGGAAGTGGCCTTGAGGGCGGGGGCTGGGCCGATGTTCGTTGCCACCCTCACGATTACCGCTGGTCGGCTGCTCGGGACGACCGGCACCGTGTTGGGGCCGGCCACCTTGCGGTGAGCGCGATTGCGATGAAGAATGTTGTGGCCTTTGCGGCCCGCGTTGTTGTCCGCGATGCTGCGGATGGCGCGGACGATCCTCGGCAACATGCGGCACGACGGCGGCGTAATTAAATCCTTCCGCCTTTTTTCGCACGATGCCCCGGCCGATGAAGCGCTCGAGAACGCGCAGCTCGCCCTGATCCTCGGGCGTCACAAAACTGATGGCGTCGCCCACCGCATGCGCGCGTCCGGTGCGGCCGATGCGGTGGACGTAATCCTCGGAGTGCATCGGGAAATCGTAGTTCACCACATGCGAGATGCCGTCCACATCAATGCCGCGCGCCGCAATGTCCGTCGCCACGAGCACACGCACGACACCGTCCTTGAAATCTTTCAGCGCCTTGAGCCGCTGGTTTTGCGAGCGGTTGGAATGGAGCGTCGCGGTGCGGATGCCCGCCGATTCCAGATTGCGCGCGATGCGGTCGGCGGCGTGTTTCATGCGCGAGAAGACGAGCACCATGTTCATCGCCGGATCCTTCAGCAGATGCAGGAGCAGCGCGGGCTTGAGACTTTTCGGAACCTCATAGACGAGCTGCGTCACGGTCTCGGCGGGATTTGAGCGGCGGCCGATTTGAATCAGCTTGGGCGCGTGTTGAAATTCGTGCGTGAGCGTTTCAATTTCCCGGGAAAGCGTCGCGGAAAACAAAAGCGTCTGGCGTTTCTGCGGCAGCGAGCGGACGATCTGGCGGATGGACGGCAGGAAACCCATGTCCAGCATCCGGTCGGCTTCGTCGAGCACGAGATATTGGAGCTGGGAGAAATCGGCGTAGCGGCGCTGCATCAGATCCATCAGGCGGCCGGGGCAGGCGATGATGAGATGAGTGCCGGCACGGAGCGCGTTGATCTGCGGCGTCTCGCCGACGCCGCCGAACACGGTGGCGACGCGCAACGGCAGATGTTTGCCGTAGGCGCGGACGTTTTCATCGATCTGCAACGCGAGCTCGCGCGTGGGCGCAAGCACAAGTGCGCGGGTGTCGCGTTGACGGCCATCACCGATGACGGCGGCGAGCCGGGTGAGCATCGGCAAAGTGAACGCAGCGGTTTTGCCCGTGCCGGTCTGGGCGATGCCGATGAGGTCGTGCCCGGCGAGGATCGGCGGAATGGCTGCCGCCTGGATGGGCGTGGGTTCCGTGTAACCGGCTTCCTTCACCGCCTGCAAAATTTTCGGATCCAGCCCGAGTGCGCTAAATGACATGGTTCCATTATGCCGTAGTTGCGGGAAATAGCACGCTATTAAGTGCGGGCGGCGGCACCGGCGGAAAATCCGGCGGCGGAAAATTCACGCATGTCTTCTATTTACAAACATCGCGTCGGAACGCATGATGCCATAGTCTTCGTGAGAAACTAAAATTCCGAAGTTCAGTCAAACCAAGAAAAATAAAACTATGGCCACTAAAAAAGCTAAAAAGCCCGCCGCCAAAAAGCCCGTTGCCAAGAAGAAGAAAAAGTAGCCGCCTACTAAATGCTGTCTCCTTTGACGTCAAATCAGGGGAGACAGATTTTTTATCTCCACCCATGAAACTTTGCCAGGGCCAGGTCTGGAAGAAAGACAAGGAATACATCCGCATCGTGAAGCTGGAGCGGCTCGCGGTGGAATACAAGTCCATGCCCAATCTCGGCAACAAGGAAGGCACGCTGCACCAGACCAGCAAAAAGGATTTCTGCCGCCTGCTCAAACAGGCCAAACTGCTCTCCCCCGGCAAGGCTCCGCCGTTGGCGATGCCGGAGCTGCCGGCGACGTAATAGCGACAGACTTTGCAACGCGCTGAAACAAATCATTACGCCACGCTGGGTCTTGAGCGCCGCTGCACGCCGGCGCAAATCCGCGCCGCCTACCGGGTGCTGGCCCGGCAGCAGCATCCCGACTTGAATCCCGGTTCGGCCGCCGCTGTTGCGCGCACGCAGGAGTTGAATGCGGCATACGAAATTTTAAGCGACCCCGAATTACGCGCCGCCCACGACCGCGAACTGGAGACGCCAAAAAATTCTTCCGGCAAAACGCGCGCCGCCAAAATCCAAAGTAATCTTTCGCAGGAAGTTCACCTGCGCCTCGAGGATTTCCTGCGTGGCACAAGGCGCGAAGTGCGCGTTCATGATCCCGCCAATTCAACCGGTGCGGAGATTTATGAACTCGTCATCCCGCCGGGAACCGCGCCGGGAACACGTTTTCGCCTGCCACGCAACGAATCCTTTGTTGGCGGCTTTGTGCAACTGCGCGTGAAGGCGCAGTCCGATTTTCGGTTCAAGGTGCGCGGCTCCGATTTGCGCTGCGATTTGAAAATCAAACCCGAACTTGCGGCGCGCGGCGGCACGGAAATGATTCGCGGACTCACCGGCGCGAAATTACGCGTGCCGATTCCCCGTGGCGCTTCGCGTGGGGAAATTATCCTCGTCGCCGGCGAAGGGCTGCCCAGGCCGCGCGGTGGTCGCGGCGACGTGCTGGTGCGCATCACCTACCGTGTTGAAGTTCGCATCCGTCGCCCCGGCAAATAAGTTGGCTCCGGCATTTACAATCCCCGCGCCGGCAAGCACGATGACCTGCCCTTCGGAGAAAATTCCATGCCGCAGGCGAACCAAACCGCAGAACCAAATAAAAGTTATGGGTGACAAATCCCCGAAAGCCAACCAGAAGAAGTCCGGCCAGAAGCAAACAAAAAACAGCAGCGCCAGCGCCAAGAAAAGCGCCGCCGTCGCCGCCAAATCGGCTGCCGGCAAGAAAAAGTAACCGACGACAGTCTGCTGTCTCTCCTGATACAACCTTCAGGAGAGACAGTTCTCTCCCGGCTTTTGCGACGGGATTGCTGCTTCACCGCCGCTTCACTAAAATTGCCGCATGGAAAAGAACCGGCTTGAAGCCTTCAGCGACGGCGTCATCGCCATCATCATCACGATCATGGTGCTGGAATTGAAAGCGCCGGCGCAGGCGAACGGCCTTGCCGATTTGAAGCCGCTCCTGCCCGTGCTGTTGAGCTACGTCTTGAGCTTCATCTACGTCGGTATCTACTGGAACAATCATCACCACATGTTTCATTCCACGGAAAAAGTCACCGGCGGAATTTTGTGGGCGAACCTGCATCTGCTCTTCTGGCTGTCATTGTTTCCATTCACGACGGCGTGGGTGGGGGCCAATCATCTGGCACCGACACCGATGGCGGTTTACGGGTTCGTGCTGCTGATGGCCGCCGTCGCGTATTTCATTTTGCAACACGCCATCATCGCCCAGCAGGGGCCGGACTCTTTGCTGGCCAGGGCGATTGGCAACGACTGGAAAGGAAAACTTTCACCGCTGTGTTATCTGGTGGCCATCCCGCTGGCATTCCTGAGCGTCTGGATTTCCGACTGCCTGTTTGTTTTTGTCGCCATCCTGTGGCTTGTGCCGGACCGCCGCATCGAACGCGTGCTGGCAAAACGTGAAGGGAAATAGACTCGCGCGTCAGTTTGAATTGCCACGGTGAAGAATTTTCCAGAATGAAGGCGAAGTGCATCATTGCGCAGGGACAGGGCGTTTCACCTGAGCTCCTTTGATGTTCAAGGTCACCGAGTCCGCGCCCAGGTCCGTGAAACGCACGGAAACCGGGCCGTCGTCAGTTTGCACCGAAATCAATTGGCCGAGGAAAATTGTGTAAGTCTTCTTGCCGGATTGAAGTGTCAGCGAGGACTTGTTGGCATTCCGGGTGATGCCTTTGACGGAAAATTGCTGGGCGATGGCTTCCGCCTCTTTCGCGTCCGCCGTTGACACTGAATTGGTGGGCGCATCCGGGACGGGGGTTTGTGTCACTGTTGCCGGCGGCGATTCTGCGGCCGGCTCTTGCGTGACGTTTTCCTTTTCGGATGGTCGCAAATCGCCCATCAGCAGGCTCATGATGAAAAGGTTCACGCAAAACATCAGCGCATACGAAATCACCACGGTGAAGGCGGCGTCGGGAAAAATGCATGAACGGGTGACTTTCCAGATGCAAAAATACAACACCGGCACAGCGAGCATGTGGCCGAAGTGCGGAATCATGTCCAGACCGCAGGCGAGCGCCGCCGATCCGAGCAGTCCCAGGAAATGATAATCCAGCTTTTGCAGCTTGATCATGATCCACAGCAGCGCCAGCAGGATGCTTCCGTGAATCAGGAATTCAATCGCTAGAATCAGGATGCCCGCATGCATGAATTTTTCCTGATCCGGCGTTTTGTTATTTCATCGCCGCATAAACGTGATGCACGTCGTCGTGGTCGTCGAGCGCGTTGAGGAAATCCTCGACTTCCTTGCGTGTGGCACCTTGCACCTCGCGAAATTCCTTCGCGACGTAGCGCATCTCCGAGGCGATGACATTCCAGCCCGCCGCCTTCAATGCCTTGGAAACCTGGTCCAGTTCCTTGAGGCCGGTGAAAAAACGCGCGCCCGTTTGCCCGGCGGGAATTTCCTCGGCTTCAAGCGGCTCAAATTCGTTCGCGCCGGACTCAATCGCATCGCCCTCGGCATCACGGTTCGCGTCCGGATGCGTGGCCTCGACCACACCGAGGTGGTTGAAGAAAAACGCAACGCTGCCGGGCTGGCCCATCGAACCGGCCTTGAACAGATTGCGGATTTCCGGCGCGGTGCGGTTGCGGTTGTCCGTCAGGCATTCAACGACGACCGGCACCTTGTGCGGCGCGTAGCCTTCATAGACGACGGTCTCGTAATTGACCTTTTCCTCGCCGATGCCCGCGCCTTTTTTGATGGCACGCTCGATGGTGTCCTTGGTAACGGACGCCTTCTTGGCCTTCTCGACGGCGACAAACAGCCGCGCGTTCAGGTCGGGATCGGCCCCGCCCATTTTGGCCGCGACCATGATTTCGCGGACCAGCTTGACGACCATCTGGCCTTTTTTGTGCGCGCTCGCTTCGCGCCCGGCTTGTTTCCATTGTGCGCCCATAAGATTTTCAACAGTGTGGAAAAAATGCGCGGGTAAGAAAACTAAATTGTTTCAGCGCCGGCTTTGCGCACGCAAAATTTCCGTTCACCAGCTCACCGGCACGGTCATCTTTTTGCCGAAGCGGTTGGTGTAATGCAGTTGCCGGTGCTTCCGGCCGTATTCGTGGACGAGCTTCGTGATTTTCACGTCATAACAACAATACTCCGCGATCTCCGCCAGCCTGCCTTCCTTGAACCACCGGATCGCCTGCAAGCCCTCCGCCGTCTTTTCCACGCCGAACGTCGCCGTCGCGATCGAGTCGAGCGACAGCCGGTGGTTCAGCGTGTTTTGCAATTCCACCAGCATGTCGAGCGTCGGGAGCTGGCTCAAATCGAACGACGTATAGCCGTGCAGCACCTCGTAGTCGAAGCGCAGGTTGTTGAAGCCGACCACCAGGTCCGCGCGCTGCAAATCCTTGATGAGGTCGTCCACCTGTTTCTCGCAGTAGATTTTATATTCGCCGGATGCCGTGCTGAATGTCACGCCGATGCTCATGCTCATCTTGGAAATGTTGCCCCAGCCGCCCACCTCGTCGGCGGATTTCTGTGTTTCCAGATCAAAATAGACAATGTTTTTGGCCACGGTGACGTCCATTAAAAGTGCAGCCGCCCAAAGAAACAAACATAAACTTCACCGCTTGCCAAATTTCCCGCGCCGGTTCAAATTTTCCCGCATGGCACTCACACCTTCCACCATGCTGCCGCTCGGCACGGCTGCGCCGGATTTCAACATGCCGGACACGAACGGAAAACACGTCGCGCTCGCCGATTTCAAGGACAAGGCCGCGCTGGTTGTGGTTTTCATGTGCAACCATTGCCCGTATGTCATCCACATCCGCACCGGACTTGCGCTGCTCGCGCGCGACTACGCGCCGAAAAATGTCGGCATCGTCGGCATCAATTCCAACGACGTGAGAAATTATCCCGCCGACAGCCCGGCCAAAATGAAGGCCGAAGTGGACATCGCAGGCTACATTTTCCCGTATCTTTACGACGAAACGCAGGCCGTCGCCAAAAGTTATCGCGCCGCCTGCACGCCGGATATTTTTCTTTTTGATCGCGGCCGCCGGCTGGTTTATCGCGGCCAGTTCGACGCCAGCCGCCCCGGCAACGGCATGCCCGTGACCGGAAAAGATATACGCGCCGCGCTCGACGCCGTGCTGGCCGGCCGGACCACCTCTGAATTTCAGGCCGCCAGTATGGGCTGCAACATCAAATGGAAAGCCGGCAACGAGCCGGATTATTAATTCTTCGTTCCGACTTGCAAACGCGAAAGCCGCTTGAATCCAAGTGAAATTGTTGTAGCTTGTCGGAAATGAACCAGTGGATTAACGATTACGTCAAAGCCCAGAAAGCTGCGTTGGATTCCGTGCCCGCCGAGGCCGTCGCGAAGCTCATTGGGCTGTTGCGCGACGCACTCAAGGCCGACCGCCAGATTTTTGTCTTCGGCAACGGCGGCAGCGCGGCGAACGCTTCGCACTTCGCCACCGACCTCGGCAAAGGTTCGTCCGACAAGCTCGGCCAGCGCTTCCGCGTCCTCTCGCTCAACGACAACGTGAGCTGGATGACCGCGCTCGCCAACGATTATTCCTACGAGGACGTGTTTGCCGGCCAGTTGCAGAACTACGGCAAGCCCGGCGACATCGCGCTCTCCATCAGCGTCAGCGGCAACTCGCCCAACTGCGTGAAGGCGCTCGACTGGGCGAAGAAAAACGGCCTGCAGACCATCGCGCTCGTCGGCGGCAAACGCGGGCGCATGGCTGAGATCGCCGACCACGTCATCGTCATCGGCGACACGCACTACGGCCGCGTCGAGGACGTGCAGATGAACATCTGCCATCTCCTCTGCTACGCCTTCATGGAAAATCCGCAGTGGGCGAAATAAATTTACCATGCCGATCTACGAATTCCATTGCGAAGCCTGCGAACGCGACAGCGAAATCCTCGTCCGCTCGACCGACTGGAAAAATTCCGAATGTCCGCATTGCAGCTCGAAGAAGCTGGCCAAGAAATTTTCCACCTTCGCTGCGGCCAGCGCCAGCGGTTCTGCACCATCCGGCAAAATCCCCACCGGCGGCGGGCATCACTGTTGCGGCGGCGGTTGCCACCATTAAATCTTACGCAGTCGGCTTCTTCAGTTCGCGCGAGCGCCACAAAAAGTAAATCGCCGGATACACCGCCAGTTCCATGATTGTGGAGGTGATGACGCCGCCGACCATCGGTGCGGCGATGCGTTTCATCACGTCCGCGCCGGTGCCGTGGCTCCACAAGATCGGCGCAAGGCCGGCGATGATGACGCACGCGGTCATGGTTTTCGGGCGCAGCCGTTTTACCGCGCCATGATAGATGGCGTCGCGCAAGTCAACAGTGGTGTTGAGCGCACCGCGTTTTTTCCATTCCGCGAACGCGATTTCAAGATAGAGCAGCATGATGACGCCGGTCTCGGCGTCGAGCCCCGCCAGCGCGATGATGCCGACCCACACGGCCACGCTCAAATTGTAGTGCAGCAGATAAAGCGTCCAGAACGCGCCGACCAGCGAGAACGGCACCGCCAGCAGCACGATGGCGGTCTTGATGAACGACTTGGTGTTCAGATAAATGATGAGCGAGATGATGAGCAGCGTCAGCGGCACGACGATGAGCAGCCGTTCCTTGGCGCGCAGCATGTATTCGTATTGGCCGCTCCAGAACAGATTGTAGCCGGGCGGCAACTGGATTTGTCCGGCGGCGATCGCCGCGTTCACCGCGTGCATGGCGTTCTGGACGTAGGTGCCCACGTCAATGTCGTGGATGTCCACATAAACCCAGTCGTTCGGCACGGCACCCTCGGTCTTGATGGACATCGGACCGTCCACGACCTTGATGTCGGCGAGTTCGCCCAGCGGAATCTGCGCGCCGGTCGGTGTCGGCACGACGATGTCGCGCTTGAGCGAATCCAGATCGGAACGAAAATCACGGTCGTAGCGAAGATTAATTGTATAACGCTGCAAACCTTCCACCGTCGTCGTCAAAGGTTGGCCACCAAGCGCGACGGACAACACATCCTGCACGTCGCCGACGGTCAGCCCGTAACGCGCAATGGCGTCACGGTTGATTTCAAACTCGATGTAGCGCCCGCCCATGATCCGTTCCGCGAAGGCACTGGCCGTGCCGGGCACCTGCCGGACGACTGCCTCGACCTCGGTGCCAATGCGTTCGAGCGTGGCCAGATCCGGCCCCGCGATCTTGATGCCGACCGGCGTCTTGATGCCGGTGGAAAGCATGTCAATGCGCGTGCGGATTGGCATCGTCCAAGCGTTGTTCAGGCCGGGGATTTGCACAGTCGCGTTCATCGCGGTGACCAGTTCGTCCGGCGTGCGGCGACGATGGGTGATGACTTTCCCATCGTCGTCTTTGATGTCCACGAGCGGCCATTCGGTTTCAGGCTTGAGGCGGATGGTGGTTTCAAACATGTCCAGCGGCGCGGGGTCGGTGGCGGTTTCGGCGCGGCCGGCCTTGCCGAAAACGGTTTCGACTTCGGGAAACGATTTGATGATGCGGTCGGTGACTTGAATCAGCTCGCGCGCCTTGGTCGGCGAAATGCCCGGAAACGTCGTGGGCATATAAAGCAGGTCGCCCTCGTAAAGCGGCGGCATGAATTCCGAGCCGATGTTTTGGTAGGGAAACAATTTTCCCGCCGTCAGCGCCGCGCCCTGGATTTTGCCTTCGGGCAGCGTTTGCGAAATAATCCAGTTCCACGGCAGAAACACCCAGACGACAATCACAGCGGCGCTGATGAGCACGGCCTGACGCCATTTGATTACGAAATCCACCACGGGCTGGTAGAGCCAGATCAGGAAGCGGTTGATCGGATTTTTTTCCTCTTTCGGAATCTTGCCGCGAATGAACCAGCCCATCAACACCGGCGCAAGCGTGATGGACAGCAGCGCGGCGGCGGCCATGGAATAGGTCTTAGTGAACGCCAGCGGCTTGAACAGGCGGCCTTCCTGTTCCTGCAACGTGAACACCGGCAGGAACGAAACCGTGATGACCAGCAGCGAATAAAACAGCGCCGGCCCGACTTCGACCGCGGCGTTGCGGATGATTTCCCAATGCGGCTTTTTGTCCTGGTCGCGCTCCAGATGCTGGTGGGCGTTTTCGATCATGATGATGACCGCATCCACCATCGCGCCGATGGCGATGGCGATGCCGCCGAGCGACATGATGTTGGAACTTAATCCCTGGCCGAACATCACAAGAAATGCAATCAGCACCGCGACCGGCAAAATGATGATAGCCACCAGCGCGCTTCGCAGGTGCAGCAGGAATGCGAGGCACACGAGCGCGACGACGATGCTTTCTTCCAGCAGTTTCTCCTCGAGTGTTTTGACAGCGCGATCTATCAGCGCGGTGCGGTCGTAGGTGACGGTGACTTTCACGTCCGGCGGCAGCGCCTTCATCGCCTGCGCGAGCCGGGCTTTGACGTCCTGGATCACCTGATGCGCATTGGCACCGTAGCGCACGACGACGATGCCGCCGACGGTTTCGCCGTCGCCGTTCAGGTCGGCGATGCCACGCCGCATGTCTGGGCCGAACTGGATGTTCGCCACGTCGCGCAGCAAAACCGGCACGCCCTTGTCACCGATGCCGACGGCGACTTTTTTCAAGTCGTCCAGGCTTTCGATGTAGCCCTTCACGCGCAGGATGAATTCGCGTTCGGACAATTCAAGCGAGCGCCCGCCGACTTCGCCGTTGCTGCGTTCAATGGCCTTGCTGACGTCCTGCAAGGAGAGGTTGTAAGCGCGGAGTTTTGTCGGATCCACCGTCACCTGATATTGCTTAACGAAGCCGCCGATGGACGCGACTTCGGAGACGCCCGGCACGGCGGCGAGTTGATACTTCAGATACCAGTCTTGAATCGAGCGCAGGTCGGCGAGGTTGCGGTTCGTCGAGTTGATGGAATACATGAACGCCCAGCCGACGCCGGTGGCATCCGGGCCAAGCGATGGCGTGACGCCGCGCGGCAGTTGTCCGCTGATGCTGCTCAAATATTCCAGCACGCGGCTGCGTGCCCAATACGGATCGGTGCCGTCATCGAAAATGACATACACAAACGAGTAGCCGTAGAACGAGTAGCCGCGCACCGCCTTGGCGCGCGGCACGGACAGCATCTTGGTCGTGATCGGATAAGTGACCTGATCCTCAATGATGTTTGGTGCCTGGCCTTCCCATGGCGTGTAAATGATGACCTGCGTGTCGGAGAGGTCGGGAATCGCATCCAGCGGAATATGGCGCACTGCATAAACGCCGCCGAGCACCAACGCCAGCGTCGCCAGCACGACGATGAACTTGTTCCGCAGCGAAAAATCTATGATACGTTGCAGCATGGCGATTCCTTATTTCGTGGTGGCCACCGGCACCAGGTTCATCCCGCACTTCGGACATTGGCCCGGCTTGTCGGAAATAATCTCCGGATGCATCGGGCAGGTGTAAAGCTGCTTCGCCGCCGGTTTCGCATTCGATGAATCATCAACATTTGCGGGCGTTGAATTCGTGGCTGCTCCCGGCGCCGTCATCACCGGAATGAGCGTCATGCCGCAGATGGGACACTTGCCCGGCTTGTCTTCGTGGACGCTCGCGTGTTCCGGCATCGGGCAGGTGTAATAAAGCACCTTGCCGCCGGGTTGAAGTTGTCGGAGTTCCCTGGGCGTCACCGGCACCAGCGCCATGCCGCAAATCGGACAGTTGCCCGGATGATCGTAAGTGATGGAAACGTGTTCTGGCATCGGGCAGACATAAACCACGCCTTCCGGTTCGGCGTTGGTGGATGAAGTCAGTTCCGATGTGTTTTGGTTTGTGGCGGCCGGTGTCTCCGTCGCGGCACCTGCCTGTCCGCGCATTTTTTCAATCGCCTCGCGCAACTGGCTTTCCGAATCGAGCAGGAACTGGCCGGACGTGACCACGTGCTCGCCGGCCTGCAGACCGCTGATAACTTCATACTGGCCTTGTTCGCCCTCCAGTCCGAGCGACACCGTGCGCGGATCAAATTTGCCGCCGGGCAGCGCAACGAAAATTGTATTCTTGTCACCGCTGCGCAGCACAGCCGAATCCGGCACCAGCACCGCCGACGGTTTCAATTCCGAAACGATTTGTGCCGAGACGAACATGCCGGGCTTGAGAAAATAACCGGGGTTTTCAAATTCCAGCCGCACCCGCGCCGTGCGCGTTTTTTCGTCCACGTTCGGATAAATGAAGGTGACGCGCCCGCGAAACTCACGATCGGGCAGCGAAGCAAGCTTGACCGTCGCTTCCTGGCCGAGTTGGACGAACGGCAGATCCGGTTCGTAAACCTGCGCGAAGACCCAGACGATGCCGAGGTCGGCCAGCCGGTAAAGCGTCGCGCCGGCTTCCACCATCTGGCCCTGCACCACGTTTTTTTCAACCACAAACCCGTCCGCCGGCGCGAGCATTTGCAGCGTCTTGGCCGGCTGTCCGGATTTTTCCAGCACGGCGATCTGCGCGTCCGAGACATCGAAAAATTTTAATTTTTCCAGAGCTGCGTCGCGCAGGGCCGGCCCGCTGGAACCGTTGGTGGCATTCAGAACCGCCAGGTATTCCGCCTCGGTGCCGTAAAGTTCCGGCGAATAGATTTCAAACAGCGGTTCGCCGCGATGCACCAGCTCGCCGGTCGCGTCTACGTCCAGTTTTTCAATCCAGCCCTTGAACTTGGTCGTCACGTTCACCAGCGCGGTTTCGTTATAGTCAATCGTGCCGACGGTGCGGATGGTTCGGCGCAACGGCCCGCTGGCGATTTCCGTCGTCTGGATGTTCATCAACTGGATCGTCGCCGGATCAATGGCGATGGCGGACGACGACGATTCCACGGCGCTGCCGGTTTTGTGAACCGGCTCCAGCTTCATGCCGCAAATCGGGCAGTTGCCCGGATGATCCTGGATGATCCACGGGTGCATGCCGCAAGTGTAGAGCGTCTTTCCGGGCGCGACGGTGACGGCGTTGGTCGTGTCCATTTGGCTAGAAGCTTCGACGGTGAATACGCCCAAGCTCGCCGTGGCAATGAGCAGCGTTCCCAGCAAAATTAGTTTCAACTTCGTTTTCATAAAAGTTTCAGGGTTTGCGAGTGTTCGATAAAAGCGGCGCATTCACCGGCGGCACACCGGCGACCAGGATGGACAAATCGGCCAGCGCAATGTCGCGCTCCGTGCGGGCGGCAGCCGCTTGCAGTTGCAAATCCAGCAGCATCCGCTCTGCCGCCAGCAGCCCGGAAAAATACATCTGCCCGGTGCGATAGCCGGCGCGGCCGGTTGCCAGCGCCTGCTGCGCTTGGGGAATTAGTTCGTCGCGGATCAGCACAAGGTTGCGGCCGGTTTCGCGGCAGGTGAATAATTTCTCCGCGAAGTTCACCGCCAGCTCAATCTGCGCCGCCTGCAAACGCGACTGCGCCGCCAGCTCGTTCGCCTGGGCCTGCGCGACTTCCGCCGCGAGCTTGTCGCGCCAAATGGGCAGCGTCATGGTGAACTGTGGCCAGTATAGAACCGGCGACGCCTTCACGTCGGCGGTGAAACCGGCGTTGAAATCCGGCACGCGTTCCTTGTAGGCGACGGCGATGCCGGCCTCGGCGGCGCGCGCTTCGGCCGCCAGCGATTTGAGCTGCGGATTGCGCGCGAACGCTTCGCGCCGCAGTTCATCGGCGTCTGGAGTTTCGCCGCCGGTTTCAAAATGTGCCGGCACCGGCGGAGCCGGCTGCGTCGGCGTCAGGCCCAGCGGAGCCTTGAAATTTTCCAGCAGCGGCTGGCGTGAATCTTCCAGGCTGGCGAGGTCGTTGCGGGCGCGGGCGACTTCGCCTTGGACACGCAGCGTGTCCGCCAGCGCCGCCGTGCCGGCCGCGTTTTGCGCATGGCTGACGCGTTCCTCGGATTCGAGCAGCGTTAACGTTTCGCGCTTGAGCCGGAGCTGTTCCTCCAGCAATCCAAGTTTGTAGTAGGCGCTTTTCAAATTGAACGCAGTTTGGAGCACGGCGCTTTCAAACGCGTGGTATTTGCCTTCGCTTTCGGCGGCGGCGACGCTGCCCCGCGCCTTGAGTTTGCCCGGTCCGGGAATCTGCTGGAACAAACCGGGCATGAGCGAGGTGATGGCGTTCTGGATGTAGGCTTGAAAGGCAAGCTGCGGATCCGGCATCGAGCGGGTCACGGTGATGTTCTCCACCGAGGCAGACCAGTCGTAATAGGCGGCGGCCACCTGCGGCTGGTTGAGCAGCGCGAACGCGAGATAATTGCTCAGGCTCGAATCCGCCGTCAGTGCCGGCAAAACCGGCGGCTGATGGGCCGGGCGAAACTTGTCCGTCACCGTGCCGAAGTCGCGTCGCGCCTGCTTTTCGCCCGGCGCGGGAATGCCCCGACATCCGGCGAGCATCAGTCCGCCGATGGCGAAACCGGTCAAGATCAGTTGGCGGGTTCGAGTCATGTGACGGCAATAAAAAAACGGCGCGCGGAAAATAATCTCCGCGCGCCGGGCACAAGCTTCATGCGCGGTCGCCGATTACTTTTTGTCCGCCGCGCGGATTTTGGCGATGTATTTGTCCGGATCCTTGTCGAAATCCTTTTTGCAGCTCTTGCAGCACAGTTTCACTTCCTGGTTCTGATAGGTGAAAATAAAAGGCTTGCCCATGTCGCCGTCGAGCTTGTCGCCAGAAACGGGGCAGGTCGCCAGCAAATCAGGCGTGGCATTGGTGCTGACATCGGCTGTCGTGGGTGTGGCCATGCCGGCGCAACAGCCCCCGCCCATGCCACAGGCTGGCATCCCGCCGTCCCCCGCCGTAAGTTTCGTGGTTAGAGCCAGGACGCCGAAGGCACCGACCGCCAGCAGAATATATAGGTTCGTTTTTTTCATGTTTGGTTAAATGTTGATGTTGATGTGCTCGCAGGCACAGATGACTTACACCGGCAAAGCTGAAACCCCGCAAACTATTTTCAGCCCTCCGGCACCGACATGTCCAAGCTATCAATCTGGCGAAAATATACAAGTAGCTGGAGAAATGGAAAATGGGCCTGGCAGAATTTTTTTGAGGGGATTTCGTTTGGCCGGGGTATTACCAGCATCCGCCGGAGCAATGAAGCGCCGGCCGGAAAAATAAATAAATTAAATATGAAGACAAAAATCCTCCTTCTCGGTGCGGCCATCGCCGCGTTCACCTTCACCTCGTCGGCCGCCGATGCGTTGCTCTCGCCGCGCGCCGCCGGTAACCAGATCAACGTTGTGGCCGGCATCACCGCCGCCCAGCCCGCTCCGGCAAGTGCCAGCCTCCTGACGCCGCGCGCCGGAGATAACCAAATCAAGTCCGTCGCCGGTGTGGTCAACGACTCAAATCCGGCTCTGGCCTGCCGCAACAATATGAGCGGCACCCCGAAAGCCGTGGCTGAATGCACTTCACACACGACCATGCCGGGCTGCATGACTGTCGCCACAAAGTAAACGAACTGGCCCGCTCAAACATCAACCGGGTTGTCCCGGAGTGAACAAAACAGTAAACTACGGGCGGTGGACAAAATCTCCACCGCCCTGAATCCGATGAAAAAAGAAAATTTCAATCCCGCCGATGAAAAACTCGGTTCGCTCCTGCGCGAATCGCGGACGTTTCCAGCGTTGCCGCCGCGCTTTCAGCAAAACGTCTGGCGGCGGATCGAAGACGCGGAGGCATCCGTTCAATCCAGTGAAGCCGGCACCTGGCTGGAGGCGCTCGTCGCCTTGATTCTCCGTCCGCGCTTTGCCTACGCCACCGTCGCTGTGTTGATGCTTGCCGGAATTTCATTGGGTGCCTACAGCGGCGCGCAAACGGCGCGGCACAATGCAGAAGTCCGTTACGTTGCGTCGGTCGCACCGGATTCGTTGCGTTGAACATGAACCGTTCGCTCGTCATCCTTCTGGGCGCGTTGGCGCTGGGTGCGGCGATCTTTACCGGTTCCTATTTCGCCGCCCAGCGTGCCAGCGTGCTGTGCTGCGCCAAACCGGCTGATGACTTGAGCTGGCTGCAAAGTGAATTTCATTTAACCGAGGCGGAAATGGCGCGCGTCCGCGAATTGCACGAAGGTTATCTACCGAAGTGCGCCGAGATGTGCGCGAAGATCGCTGCCAAGAAAGCCGAGTTGGAATCCGTCCTTGGCAACGGCACCAACCTCACCCCCGAGGCCCAAACCAAATTGACCGAACTCGCCGCGCTGCGGGCGCAATGCCAGGCGCAGATGCTCCAGCATTTCGCGACCGTCAGCCAGGCGATGCCGCCGGCCCAGGGCGCGCGTTATCTGGCCGAGATGAAACAACTCACGCTCGGCACGAACGGGCTGATGGAACAATCCATGTCAGGCGATTCCGGCCATGAGCATCATCACTGACGCCCAGCCAGCGCCGGAGGATGCAGGTCGGCAAGCCGACGCCCGCGACCGGGCGGACATGGAGCGGCTCGCCGCTGGCAATGATGCCGCGCTGAACGATTTGATGGAGCGCCACGCCACGCCGGTGTTCCATTTTCTCTGCCGCATGGTGGGCAATGAGGATGATGCGAACGATCTCGCGCAGGAAACCTTCGTCCGCGTCTTCAGGTCGTCCAAAAGCTTTCGCCCGGAACAAAAGTTTACCTCGTGGCTGTTCACCATCGCCGCGAACCTGGCGCGGAACCAATTTCGCTGGCGGACACGGCATCCGAACGTCTCGCTCGACGCGGAAGACTTGGAAACGGAACAATCGCTCGGCGGCACGCTGCCGGCGGACGGCCCCGCACCGAACGAAGAAGCGCTGACCGCTGAACGCGCCCAAGCTGTGCGCGCCGCCGTCGGGAAATTGCCGGAGGATTTGCGCGAGGCGATTGTGTTGTGCGAATGGGAGGAGCAAAGCGTGGCCGAGGCCGCCGCGATTTTGGAAACGACGCCGAAGGCCGTGGAGTCGCGGCTTTACCGCGCCCGGGGGATTTTGCGCGAACGCTTGAAGTTCTGGCTCTGACCGGCACCTGTCCGCCGCCACTTTTTAGCGGAATCTTCCGGTTTTTCGACCGCCCTCCCCTTTGGTTTTGGGCTTGCCCCCAATTTTTCCATCACCGCCCCCAATTCCCCTGTGTCGCCCCCCATTTTCCCGACCGTTGCCCCCAATTTTTATCCTGCCGTCCCTGGTTTAAAACCTACTGCCCCCAAGTAGTTTATGGTTTTTATCCCTGAAATCAGCGTGGTGGTGGCTTATTTCGGCTTCAACTGCGGGAACAGGGATCACATCGCGGATATTTTCCCGGCCGAGGAGCATCATGCACAGGCGGTCAAAGCCGACGCCACGTTCCAGCACGCAGAGCAAACCATACTTCATGGTTTCTTAGCAGGCAGCGTTTTCATCAGTTCGTCCACGCATCCATTTAGCACATTGCTCGATTCCCTGCCATAACCCTCATATTTGAACCGGATGATTCCTTCTGAGTCCAAGACAAAAATCGTCGGCCAGCCGTCAACGTTCCATGCCTTGGAAATCGGCCCGCCGGGTCCTTCCTTACCATTCCAAAACGATGGCCACGTCATTTTTTCTCGCTCCATTGCACGGTTGGCGTCCGGGATTGTCGAATCACCATTAACGCCGATCATGGCGAATGATTTTCCCTGCATCCGCTCAGCCAGGGCTCTTTCCACCGGCACCATTTGCATGCAGGGGCCACACCAGGACGCCCAGAAAGTCAGCATACAGATTTTTCCACGGCTGTCGCTCAATTTGAATTTCTTGCCGTCAACGCCTTCGGCTTTTATATCTGGCACTTTGTTGCCAAGTGAAAGATTCTGCAGAGAGAATAAATTTTCTTCCGCCAGTTTCTTTAATTGCGATGCTATTTCCTTCGGATTGCGGAGCTCACGCAAATCCAGGCAGTCATCGTAATTGGCAATTATCTCTTTGAATTCCTGTTCGGCATCGGCGGTGGCTTGTTGCGAACTGCCGAATGTCGGCATCTCAGCCAGATCGTTGGTGGTCAGATCTTTTGCATAAAACGGGGCTTTGCTCCAGTTCTCAAAAGCAGCCAACTGCTCGGACTTGTTGGCATTGAGGCAGCCCAGCGCATAAATTGCTTGGGCGCGGTTGGCGCGGACGGGATTGTTTTTGACTACTGCATTCAGAAAATCCACAACCGACTTTTCACGCCACTGCCACGACCAATAGCGTCCCAGATAACTGCACAGCGGGCCAACCTTTGAGTTGGTCGAATGATACTTCGTGAGATAGTCCAGCGATTCGAGCTGATTGGTGAATATCGGCCCACGATTCGCCCCGCCATTCAGCGCAATCCACAAAAATACATCGCATGCCGGTTGTGATTCCGGCTCTTTTTTGGCGAGGGATAGCATCTGCGGCAAATTGGTTTCCTCCAATCGCCTCCAAGCATAATAAAGTCTTCCGCTCTCGTCGTTGGTGGAATAAAAGGCGGTATGGGCATCAATCAAAGCCTTTTTGAGCGCATTCATCTCAACTGTGTTTGAAGACAACAGTTGTTCGGAGCGGGCTGTGATAATGGCCAAGGCCAAGACGAAGAAGGCGGTGATTATCTTCATGTTTACAAAAGAAACCCCGCCCACCGGATAAAGTTGTTTTTTTATTTCGGCTTCAACTGCGGGAACAAAATCACGTCGCGGATGCTTTCCTGGCCGAGGAGCATCATGCACAGGCGGTCAATGCCGATGCCGATGCCGCCGGCGGGCGGCATGCCGTGTTCGAGCGCGACGAGGAAATCCTCGTCCAGCTTCTGCTGTTCGCCGCCGGCCTGATGCTCCAGCGTGGCGCGCTGCTGGATCGGATCGTTCTGCTCGGTGTAGCCGGGCGAAATCTCCTGGCCGTTGATGCAGCACTCGAAGACCTCGACGGTCGTCGGGTCGTCGGGCGAAAGCTTCGCGAGCGGAACGAGTTCCTTGGGCAGATGCGTGACGAACGTGGGCTGGATGAGCGTCGGCTCGATCAATTTTTCAAAGACCGCGCCGGTGACTTCGTAATCCACATATTCCTTGCCGATCTCCGCGCCGAGGTCATGCGCGCGCTGGCGGCGTTCAGCGGGTGAGATGTCGAACCAGTCCGCTCCGGCCTTTTCACGAACGAGGTCTTTGTATTTCGCGCGCTTCCATGGCGTCGCCAGATTGATGACTTTCGCCACGGCCAATTTTTCGAGCGTGGCCACGGTGCTGTCAAACCTTACCGCCGCCGAGGCAAACACGTCTCCGAGCGATTTGTCGCTGGTGGCCATGTTCACCTTGTGAAACCCAATGGTGCCGATGGCCACCAAGATTGCGCCGATGGCCACCTTGGCGATTTCTGACGCGGGCTTCTTCCCGATTTCTTCCTGCGCTGCCACCAAGGTCGTTCGGGCATCTCCCATGTTTTTCACAAAAGCGGCGGCGGTGTTGCCGTCCTTTGACTTCAAAATTGTGCCCGTCATGTGCGCGGAGATCGAGTCCACCTCCTGCAAAGCGTGTTGAATGGCCGCCTTCACGCCCGCGTCCTGATTATGTTCGATGACGAGCGTGCCCAAAACTTTCTGCGCCACCGTCGTGATGAGCGATTCGACGGTTTCCATCATCGTGTTGTAATCGCCGAACGCGCAGTAGGCTTCGAGCATCGTGAACTCGGGATTGTGCCGGCGCGAGAGGCCCTCGTTGCGGAAGTTTTTCCCGATCTCAAACAGCTTGTCGATGCCGCCGACGAGCAGCCGCTTGTGGTAAAGCTCCAGCGCGATGCGCAGGTAAAATTCGCAGCCGAGCGCGTTGTGAAAGGTCTTGAACGGCTGCGCCGCCGCGCCGCCGGGAATCGCCTGCATCGCCGGCGTCTCGACCTCGACGTAGTTGCGTTCGTGGAAAAAATTCCTAATCTCGTGGATGATCGCGCTGCGTTTGAGCATCACGTCCTTCACGTCGGGATTCGCGATGAGGTCGAGGTAGCGCTGGCGGTAGCGGATTTCGGTGTCTTCCAGCCCGTAATATTTCGCCGGCGGCGGGCGCAGCGCCTTGGCGAGAATGACGAAGCTGGTGAGCTTGACGGAAATTTCGCCGGTCTTGGTCGTGAACATCGTTCCCTTCACGCCGATGAAGTCGCCAAGATCGAGGTGCTGGAAGATGTGAAACTGTTCGTCGCCGAGGACATTTTTCTGCGCGTAAGCTTGAAGCCGCCCGCTCTGGTCGCGGATGTCAATGAACATGGATTTGCCCATGTCGCGATGCGCGGTGATGCGCCCGGCCAGCGCCGTTTCGCGGCCTTCGGCGTAACCGGCGCGGGCGGCGGCGCAGGTTTCCGCCGGTGTGAATTTGTTTTGGAACGGGTCAATGCCCTTCGCGCGCAGGGCCGTGAGCTTGGCCTTGCGCTGTTCGATCAATGAATTTGTGTCGTCCATAAAAGTAGCGGCTACCAATCAAACACAAAACGCGGCGGGAAACCAAGAAACAAAGTGGCATGGGCGTCCCGCCCGTGAGTTCATAGATTGCCAATCATGGCTGGAACTGAAACACACGGGCGGGACGCCCATGCCACTACCACTTCACGCAATCGTCGCCAGCTTGCTCTCGGCGGCTTCCCATTCGGGCGTGGCCTCGGCGAGCCGCTCCTGGACATGCGCGAGTTCGCGGTTGATCTCCTGCGCGCGGCCGGGCTTTTCGTAAGTCTCCGGTTTTTCCAGTTCGGCGGTCAATTCTGTCTGTTTCGCCTCGAGTTCCTGAATTTCCTTTTCCAGCTTGTGAACGATTTGCTGCTGCGCCTTCTTTTCTCCGGAACGCGACTGGCGCTGAATTGCTTCGAGCCGTTTCTGTTCCTTGCGGTCCATTTTCACTGCCGGCGCGGAATGCTTGGCTTGCACCGCCGCTGCTCCATTCGTTCCAATCGAAGTCAACGCCGCGCGCGCGGAAAGCGCCTTGGTCTTGTCCAAATAATATTGGTAGCCGCCGGGATAATGCGTGAGCTTCCCGGCGTTGACGTGGACGACGTGGCCGGACAGCGCGCGGATGAAATAAACGTCGTGACTGATGAACACCAGCGTGCCTTGAAACTGCTTCAGCGCGCCGACCAGCGCGTCAATGCTCGCCATGTCCAGATGCGTTGTCGGTTCGTCCATGAGCAGCAGGTTCGGCGGATCAAGCAGCAGTTTCACGAGCGCTAGCCGGCTTTTTTCACCGCCGCTCAGGACGCTGATTTTTTTGTAAATGTCGTCGCCGCGAAACAGAAAGCTGCCGAGCAGCGTGCGGATGAACTGCTCCGTCACGCGCGCCGGCGTGTCGGCCGCCTCCTCGAACACCGAGCGCGACTCCTGTAGCATCTCGACGCGATACTGCGAATAGTAGCCGGCCTTGACGTTGTGCCCGAGCGTGCGCGTGCCGGATTGCGGCACCAGAACGCCGGCAAGAATTTTCAGCAGCGTGGATTTGCCCGCGCCGTTCGGGCCGACCAGCACAATGCGCTGGTCGCGTTCCGCCAGAAAATCCATGCCGCGGTAAATATGATTCAGCGTGGCGGCATCCCGGGAGAGCGCCGCATTTTCTGGAGTTTCGGTCCGGCGGTCTGCCGGCACGCCGCTGCGGGGATTGACATAGGCAAAATGAATGTTTTCGAGCGTGATGACCTTCTGCCCGCTGCGCTGCGGCTGCGGAAAACTGAAGCCGATCTTGCTCTCTTCGTTCACCGGCGCCTCGATCTTGTCCATGCGCTCGATCTGCTTGAGCTTGCTCTGCGCCTGTGACGCCTTGCTGGCCTTGGCACCGAAACGGTCGGCAAACTCCTGCAACCGCGCGATGTCGCGCTGCTGATTTTTGTAGGCGGCCAGCAACCGCTCCTCGGCGGCGGCGCGCTGCACCAGGAAATCATCGTAGTTGCCGCGATACCGGTTGAGCTTGCTCGACCGGATTTCCACGATGCCGCTGACGATGTGGTTGAGAAATTCGCGGTCATGCGAAATGACCACGATCGCGCCGGGATAGGTCGTCAGATATTCCTGAAACCAGATCAGCGCCTCCAAGTCCAGATGGTTGGTCGGTTCGTCGAGCAGCAGCAAATCCGGCTGCTGCACGAGCAGCCGCGCCAGATGCGCGCGCATGACCCAGCCGCCGCTCAACTCGCGCGCCTTGCGTTCAAAATCTTTTTCGCGGAAGCCGAGACCGGACAAAATTTGTTTTGCCTTGGCGTCGAGCTGATAACCGCCGAGTTCGTGAAACCGGTTGTGCGCGTCGTCGTGGATTTCCTCGACGTGATCCGGTGCGACGTGATGGTCGGAATCCCAGGACAGGATGAGCCGGCGAAGCTTGGCAAATTCCGGCGAGATGGCCGTGGCGAGTTCGATCACCGTTTCCTCGCCGACCGGCGCGCTTTCCTGCGGCAGATAGCCGAAGACGACATTGCGCTCCTTCATGACCTGGCCGGAATCCGCCTCCTCTTCGCCAAGAATGATGGAAAAGAGCGTGGACTTCCCCGCGCCGTTCGGGCCGACCAGCCCGATGCGGTCCTCGCGGTTCAACTGCAGGGTCACGTCGTCGAACAGCACCCGTCCGCCGTAAGCCTTGCTGATTTCAGAAAGCGTCAACATCGAAACGGCAGTATAACCAAAATTCGGGCGCGAACACAAGGAGATGCGGGCCGCGCCAGTCCTGATGCGGCTTTTTGCGGAAACGCCGGCAAGCGGACAAGTTTTTTGCATCTAATTTCAAGAACCGGCTGGTTCCGCCCCGCAACGAATGTAATCCCGAAGGCAATTTTTACGACGCCAGTGACACCTGCTGATCTACGGCCAAAACAATTCAGGCAGGGCGCGTCACTCCGTGCGCGCCATCGGTCAAAGGGATGAAAAAACAGGTTTTCAATGTTCGCGGCGGGCAATGCGCTCGCATTGCTGAACGCTTGAACAACCGCCCCGGATTGCGGCTGGGCTTCCAGACCCCGAACGAAGTCTGTTTCCAACCGTTTTGTCGCACTTCAAATGTGAAACCAAACATCAGCTTCAACATCCAAAATAGTTTGTGAAACCACTCTCTTCTGGCACCAAAGTCTTGGTATCTGCCTGAAAGTCATTGCACGTTTTGGTCTGTCAATGGAGACCAATCGTAATTATAAGGTGCAATCCCGGAAAAGGAAACCGAGCTGGGATTGCAACTGGCGTATTTTGAGAATCCAGCATGACCATCCACAAACAAAAAGTTTATGCCTTTAATTCCGTGTGCGCCGTTCGGATAAGGCGGCAGGTACTCAAAAAAGAAAATCCTTCCCGCCACGCTGCTGGCAAAGCACGCCTCCACGGCCCGCTGCGTGGGATGGGTCACCTCGGTAAATTTGTGCGAGGCGGGGCTGCTGGCGGACGAGAGCTGCGAAAAGAACGCGTAGTAGTAATAGGAGCAGGGAATGGCGATGTCGGCGGAGGTCTTGCCATTGCTCGGGCCCCTGGCGGCGGCGAACTGGATGTTAAAGCCGCCGCCCGTGCCGGACGGACACAGGTAACAGGCGCGATTGTTTGTCCCGATATAGCCATTCATCAGGTTTGGAAAATCCAGCAGAGCCGTTACCCACCAGCCGTTGCCGGAGCAGGGATACACGTCGCCACTGTCCGCCGCATACAATTGCTGGGCGATGCCGAACTGCTTGAGGTTGGAAACACAATTGATTCCCTGCGCCTTCTTTTTGGCCGCAGCCAATGCAGGCAGCAGCAGGCCCGCCAAGATTGCAATAATGGAAATGACCACGAGCAGCTCAATCAATGTAAAAGCTGTTTTTTTGGCGCAGCCAAATATTTTCATGCAAATGTGGGAAGTCGCCTAATGAAAAAAAGCCGGGCCATGCCTTCCTCGCGACAGCGGAACTCGCGGCGCCATCAGGCGTCGGTTCCGGCGACTTGTCAGGTATCCGTGAATTACTCATCCTCGTCCTTAAACAAAAAGGCTGTGACATCTCGGCTCTTGACGATAAGGTAAATCCCAATGACCACCGAAATCACAGATGACAAAGGATACACCCAATAATAATTCGAGTGATAATTTCCATTTGAACCAATGGCTTGGAGCATGGGTAATAGCCCGGACACAATGGATGGGATGCCGTGGACTAAAACCGAAAGTCCCAGAATCTTGATTAGGATGTTTGCCAACTGTTTTGTTTTCATATTTTGGTGTGGTGCCAGGATGCCTAACGTCCAGAACTCTGGCACGTGGGACCAATCGGCGTGAACCGCGAAGCGGAACTGCCAATGCCATCAGGCATTGGCTCCGGCGACGTGTTGGGCCACATGGTCATACTCAAATCAATTACGGTGAACCCAGCTGCCGCCAAAAATAATGCTGGCGAGCAACAACAGCCGGAACGCCTGCCAAAATGTAATCTTCCCCAACTTAAAAACCTGCGGCATCGTCGTGTTCCAAAGCAACTGGAAAACGAAAACCATGACGAAAAATATGGCGATAACCAATGGAATCGCCTCCCACCAATCGCCGCCAGCCATCGCTAACATGGATGTCATAATCATAAAGTGCGTAATGCAGGCTAACGTAGAAAGCCGGGCCATGCCTTCCTCGCGGCGCCATCAGGCATTGGCTCCGGCGAACTGTTGGGCGACATGGTCATATCACAATGTTGGCTTTCCGACCGTCAATATCATTGGCTTGCCATCAACTCGTCCAATCTCCAACGGCGCATCTAAAGGATAAACACCACTCTTGGCGGTCAGGTTGCAAAGAACATCCAGCTCGGTATCTTTCGGTGGATAAAATGTCGTGCTGCCGAGACCTGTATGAGCAGAGGCTTGAACTGTCATGCCACCATCTCCGCCTTCAACTTTCATTTGAAGACTGACTAAAATATACGCATTCGTAGTGCGTGAATCGGTCGCCTTGCTGGCCATAAATATCATCTGTCCCTCTCGCAACTTTTGTCCTGCTGGTATTAAAAGCTGGCAAGCACTGTGCGCGCCCTCCTTAGAAACCGAAAGCATGCCGGGCTGCGAGGACGATACTTTTAGTGAGGCGACCCTGAAAGTCTCGTCCTTGACCATATCCTCAACAACTAATCGAAAACTCCCTGCTGGCACGGCGTCGTCTGAACGCTGATGACAGCCGGAAGCCGCAAGTGCGAGGCAAATAAAAAACAAGGCTCTTGATATTTTCATAAAGCGTGAATATGGCTTAACGAAAAAGGCTGGGCCGTCGCCGACTCGCGACGTAAACCCCATAAAGGGGCGTGGCCCCACGGGGCTTTACGCCCGCGACAGCGGAACGTCTCGCGCCATCAGGCATTGGCTCCGGCGACGGGTTGGGCCGCTCAGTAAATCTTAAGTTCATATTTCTGAATAGCTGCATCCTGCTTGAGCAGACTCGCGGCTTCCGCTTTCTTGTCTGCGGGAACTTGAATGTCATATCTGGCTGGTTCAGATCCAGAAGCTCCGCGTGAAATGTCGCATGAAATGCCGGCTCCCCCGAGCACATGATTAATCCGTGATAAAGCTTTGTCGGGCGTGTTGCCGGGAAGTGATGCCACCGACACAGTCTTGCTGTGGGTGTCCTGTGTAGTGCATCCAGAAACAAAGATGGCGATGCTGCATTGAACTATCATCAATGCGTTTTTCATAATAATGCGTGTCGAGCCGCCTAACGAAAAAAAACTGAGCCATCGCCGGCTCTCGGCATGGCGTGCCGAAACGCTCAAACGCAAATCCAAAGCGGCATCGGCGGTTGGCTCCGGTGACTTTTGGTTTGGCGGCATGGCTCTCACTCAATTGTAATCTCGACATCATTTGATGGTATGAATCCTTCCCGCGCCACATACCTGCCTGGTGGTATGGCGTGGATATAAGCACCAAGCTTGTATTTGAGCTTGTAAGACTCTCCCGGCTTCAGAACCAGCTCGGACGGTGGCTCTGCGGCAACCTCGGCGAGAGCCGGTGGCTTGGGACCCTTCAAATGAAGCTCTGGACGCTGTGCCATAATCAATCCTTTGGCGTCAAACACCGAAATAGTCCCCAAGCCGTTTATGAGTATCCAAGGCTGAATGGTGATATTGGTCGTAGCGCTATTCGTAATGACAACAGAAAACTCTAACCCGCTCAACGTGCTGACGCGATTGGTTGCCGGTGTGATCTGTGCCGACAATCCTGATGGCACATCTTCCGCCGAGGCTGTGATGATGCCAAGTGAGAATATCGCAAATAATGCGAGTCCGATGTGCGTGCATGTTTTCATAAAATGGTGAAGCCGCCTATCAATACAGCGCACCACGGAAGTGTGGTTTTTCGCGGTTCATGCAAACGGTTCTACGCCTTTTTATCCGGCCTGTCCACACTAATTTAGGTGGAAATCAACCCTCGTTATCGAACCGGCAAAAACCACCGGCGGCCGCTCCAAGGGGTTCATTTAAGGGGCACTCGCCATCCGAAATCTTTGCAAAAGTCTGTCGAGCGACCGGAACGCGGAGCATTGCTCCGCCAGTTTGCCGGGAAGTTCGCGCGGAGCAATGCTCCGCGCTCCGCAGGCAAAAAAACGGCGCGTCTGGCGACGCGCCGTTTGTGTTGTTCTGGCATGGTGTCCGTCCGCACGGACTCAGGCCACATAGCGCGTGACATCCATGCTCCACGCACTGTAGCCGGTGAGGCCGCCGAGCGCCCGCACCCGCACGTTGACCGCCGTGCCGGAGGTCTGTCCGGCCAGGACGATCGAGCGCGCCTGGGACGAATACAGCGCCGTCTTCCAGTCGCCGGTCCCGATGCGCGTCTGCACCTCGTAGCCATAGGCATTGTCTATGGGCGTCACGTGCAACGTCAGTTGCGCGGAAACGTCCGTGTCAATGCCGTTGATGCCGGGAGTGTCCAATACCACCTGGGCGCGGTTGGTGCTCGCCGGCACGAAGCCGGTGGCGATCACCCCCGTCAGGTTGTAACGATAGACCGATTGGACGTAAAACGCCTCCTGATCGAGTCCATCGAGGGCAAACTCGAGCGCATCATTCTTGGCCGTCGTATCCGCCGTTCCACCGACCGCCGACGCTTCAATCGCGGCTTCAAGCCGCGCTTTGCGGGTGGTCAGATCCACCGGGGCATCCGGGTTCGGCGGCACTGCGGGTTCGAGGGGCACGGGCGGATTTGGAAGATCCGCATTGCCCTTCATCCCCGTGACGACGGTTCCGATGAGCGGAACCACCATCTGCGCCGGCAGTCTATGATATGCCAGACTTACTGTTGTTTTTTTCATAATTCTTCTTTCGTTGAATTGTTAATGAAATGGAACCATCCGTTGGGAGCCACCCGGCCTCACGTCGTTTCCGTTACACCTGTCACCCAAGCGTAATCGGTGCCAAATCCGCCAGAAAATATCTTGTAAACAATTGAAGGACAATAAACTAATACAAGTCCGACAGCAGGCTTAAAAGATGGGAACCGGAAAAAACGGGTTGCGCGCCCGGCTGAAATCGTGGCGAGGAAATTTTTTTTAAACGAAGGGCGGGGAGGATTTGATTGCCGACACGGACGGCGAAATTGCCAGCACGATGTTTCTGCTTGCAAACAAAGTGTTTGAATTTGCCGGCACAGCCACGGTGTTTATAAGCACGATCAACGGGACGGCAAACACGCCGGCGTTGCTTGCAAACACGGCGACGTTGATTATCCACACAACGGTGCTGTTTCCCAACACGGCCAACGGGACGCCAAACACGCTTTTTTTGTTTGCAAACAAAATGACCATGTTTGCAAACACAGTCTCTGTGCTTATAAACACAGAGCCAGGGCTTGTGTCTTCCGGGACAAAAAGTGTCCGGTTTTTGGAAATTTAACCGCACGGGGCAAAATTTTAACCACGGATGAACGCGGATGGACGCGGAGGCTCATACGCTGAAGGCGCTATACGGGCGGGTAAACACAGAATTGACGCGGATAATTTTCCGGCGCACAATCGCCTGAACTTCATGACCAAAGGTAATTCACAAAAAACCGCCAACGGCTCCGCCCTCGACTTTGAAGCCCAGCTTTGGGCCTCCGCGGCGCAGGAAGTGCCAGCACCTAGTTCCAAAACTTTTCTCGGTGAGTTCTGCACCACGCAATGCGTCATGCAGGTGCTCGTCGCCATGCTGGAACCCTACAAAGGCCGCGTGTTCGAGATTTTACAGTCTGCTAATACAGTCTGCCGACGGCAATTTATTCCGATGGGTTGGACAGCCTTTGTCTATGCTAATGTGATATGAATCTGACCTGAAATAAATGGAATACCACGACATCAATCTGCTTTTGAAGCTGCCGACGCTTCAATTGTTACGGGCGCAGAACGCGCCGATGTTGTTGGGATTTCTACACCAAACCTTCAAAAGTGAACACAAAGTCGTTATTCCCGAAGGGCAGTTGCGAGCAGCGTTGACCGCCGATCTTGACGACCTTCGTGAAGCAGACCCGCTGGCCTATCCTAAGTCCGCCGCAGATTATCTCGCTGACTGGTGTGGCGACGGGCAAGGATTTCTTCGGCGCTATTACGGGAATGATGCGAATGAACCGCTCTTTGAACTTACAACCGGTTCAGAGAAGGCATTGCTTTGGTTGGAATCTCTTCAGGAGTCTCGCTTCGTCGGCACAGAGTCCCGGCTTGAAAGTATTTTTACAGGCCTGGACGAGATTTTAAAGTATGCCTCCGCTGACCCGGACGAACGCATACGCAGACTTGAAAGCGAGGCGGATTCCATCCGGGCGGAGATTGACCGCATTCGTGCAACAGGCTCGGTTGAGTCTTTCTCGCCGGTGCAAATCAATGAGCGTTATGCTCAAATCCTCGGAACGGCACGCGAACTGTTGAGCGACTTTCGTCAGGTCGAAGATAATTTTAAGCGGGTCGCCCGCGAGATTGCGGAACGGCAAGCGCTCCCAGGCATCACCAAGGGCGCGATCGTTGGTCACCTGCTGGACTCACACGACGCGTTGCGCGATTCAGAACAGGGGCAAAGCTTTTTCGCTTTCTGGAATCTCCTGTTATCCGGCGACCGGCAGCAGCAGTTTCAGGAGCAAGTTGACCAGGTGATTGCACTGGCCGGGATAAGCGAAGACCATCGCAGCAACCAACTGTTGCGACGACTCATCTCACATTTGTTGCGCGAGGGTGAGAAGGTCGTTGAATCGCACCAGCGGATGTCCACCAATCTTCGCCGTGTGTTAGATACCACGCATCTCAATGAGCGCCGACAAGTTGGTGAACTCCTTCAAGCTATTCGCAACGCTGCGCTCAAGCTGCGCGATGCTCCACCAGAAGACGACGAATTTTTTCATATTGAAGATTTTCCAGACGTGTTCACGACCATGAGCCGTCCGCTCTGGCAAGCGCCAGAGTCCGTAATGCTGGCTGGGAACATTGAGAACGATACGGAGGAAGTGGGGCTTGATGAACTCCGCCGCTTCCGCAATCTCCCGCAAATCCGGCTGCAGGAGTTGCGGCGTAACGTGACGGTTTGTCTTGAACGCGAACCGACAGTCACGTTGCAACAGGTGTTGGATGTTTTTCCACCGCGTCACGGCATGATGGAGGTTGCTGGTTATATCGTCGTCGCTGCCAACGATCCGCATCACTACATCGGTGATGACACGCAGGTGTTGGAATTGCCTGCGCCCAGTCGCCAACGCTGGCGTGTGCCGCGCATTCTTTTTTGCCAGTCATGAGCAACGCACCAATAAATTTTCCGCCCATAGCTTTCGTAAAGGCGAAGCTGTTGCGCGAGGCGGTGTATCGCGAGGACGGAGAGTTGTGGCTGACCCTGCGCGGCCAGCAGGATGAAATCCGCCACTACTTCCGGCAGATCGGGCAGGAACTTGTCCTCGACGAGGGCGAAGGTTACGCCTTCATCCGCCAGTTGGAAATCGAGGGTGAGGAGCGCATTCCACGGCTCGTGCAACGTCGGGCGTTAAGCTATCTGGCCACGCTGCTCCTGACGGCCTTGCGCGAAGAATTCCTCCGCTTCGATTCATCAGCCAGTGATTCGACCCGGCTCGTGAAGACAAGAGACGAGTTGCGGAATCTCATCTTCGATTTTCAGTCGGAGACCACCAATCAAGTTCGCGACACAGCGAGAGTGGATGCTGCCATCACTCGACTCGGAGAACTCGGCTTCGTCCGCCAACTCGGTTCTGCCGAGCGCGATACTTTCGAGATCATGCGAATTGTCAAAGCGCGTCTTTCGCCCGCCGACCTTGAAACCATCAAACAACGCCTCCTGAATCATGCCGAACCAGGAGCTTAATTTCCCGTTGCCAGACGGACGACAGCCGCTGCCGGGATTCCGGTTGCGTCGGTTGGAAATGTTGAACTGGGGGACGTTCCACGAAAAGGTGGCGGTGCTGGTGGCGGACGGACGTTGGACTCTGCTCGTCGGCGAAAACGGCAGTGGCAAATCAACCGCCGTGGACGCCTTGCGCACGTTGCTCGTGCCGCCGCGCCTGCTGAATTACAACGATGCTTCCGCCGACCAGAAGCGCAGGGGCGACCGAACGCGCCAAAGCTACATCCGCGGCGCGTGGCAGACTGTCAGCCAAGAGGATTCGGCAAAATCCCGCCCTGAGTATCTTCGTAGTGAAGGTGTTCAATCCATTTTGCTCGCCGTATTCGCCAACGAACACAGTGGCGAAGTCGTGACGCTGGTGCAGGTGCTTTGGGAACTGAACGAGAAGCATGATGAGCGGTTTGCCGTCGCCCGCGAGGACAAAACTATCAAAGACCATCTTTCGAACCTCGGCTCGACGCGCGAATTGATGAAAAACTTGCGGCAGCGCGACTTCGAACCGTTCGACAGCTTCACAGCCTATTCAAAAACTTTTTGCTCGCGGCTGGGAATTGCCAGCGAAACTGCATTGGAAGTTTTTAATCAGGCCATCGGCGTGAAAGAAGTTGGCGACATCAACAGTTTTGTCCGCCGCCACATGCTCGAAAGTTCGGATGCCGGGGACTTCATTCACAACCGCCTACGTCCGCACTTCAACGAACTTGACGCGTGCTGGCGTGCCATCGAGCGGGCGCAGACTCAACTCGACGCACTGAAACCAATCGCTGACGCGCACGACAAAATCGAGGAAGCGAAGCACAAACGACAGCATCTGCAAGGTTTGTTGGATGCTTCGCCACTTTTTTACGCGCATCGCCATCTCGCGCTCCGCCGCGAAGAAGCCATCGAACTTGAAGAGCGGCTAGGAGAATTGCGGCGGCAAAAGAAAGACATCGAAGACGTGCGAAAGCGCGACGAAGACGAGCGTGATGCTAAGTTGCAGGAAATCGCCGCCGATTCCACGTCGCAAAGCATCGCCCGTATCGAAGCCCAAATGAGCGCTGCTGACGAGCGGCGAAAGTCAAAGTTGACCAAGTGGAACGAATTCGCCGGTTATTTGCGGACGCTCAGTCGGCTTGTTCCCGTGGAGTCGCCAGAGCAATTTGAGCGCGCTCAGTCCGAGGCTTCTGCTCAGCAAGGCTTGCTCAAGGGAAACCGTGACAGCGCGCAGGAAAAACAGATGCAACAGCTCATGGAGCGTCAGCGCGCCGTGGACGACCGCAGCCGTGTCGCTGGCGAGCTTGAAACTTTGCGGAAACATCGTGTGCTCATTCCGCGCGAGTTTGTCGCCATTCGCGAAGCCGTTTGTCTGGCGACGAAAGTTCCCGTGGGGGATTTGCCTTTCGCTGGCGAGCTGATGGAGGTGAAGGCCGAGCATCGTGAATGGACGGGCGCAATCGAACGGTTGCTCCATCAATTCGGTGTGTCGTTGCTCGTGCAGGAACGCCATTACATCGCCGTTTCCGAGTTCATCAACCGTCAGCATCTCGGTTTGCGATTCACTTTTCATCGCGTTTCTTCCGCGTCAGCGTCCCGCTCCGACTCCTTCGGCGACGCAACTCGCGTAGCTGGCCGCCTGAACTTTCGCGACGAGCACTCGCTGGCTGGATGGGTAAAGAGTGAGGTGTCGCGGCGTTTCAACCACATTTGTTGCGCCGATGTAAATCGCCTCAAAGAGGTGGACTACGGTATCACCCGCGAGGGTTTGATTCGTGATGGCCCAACGCGCCACACGAAAGACGACCGGCGTGCAGTCAATGACGCGACCAATTACGTTCTTGGCTGGTCGGTTGAAGATAAGATTCGTGCACTGACAGTCGCATATGAACAGGCCGACAAGCGCGAGAAACAGGCGACGCAAAAGGCGGCGGAAGCAGCGGAGCAATTCAAAAAGCTCGAAGCGCAACTCAAGGCTATCGAAGGCGTTCTTGCAGTTTCTGCTTTCGCCGACATTGACCACGAGTTGGAGAAGCGTGAATTCGCGCGGTTGAAACAAGAGAAGGACGAGTTGGAGGCAAGTTCCAACTCCCTCAAAGCACTCCGCAAGCAGCTTGAAGCGGTGAAGCAAAAGCTGGAATTGAGCAGGCTGGAATTGGAAACAACCAGCCAGCACATCTGGACGGCGGAAGCGGACGAGAAAAAGAACCGGGAGGAAGTCACTCGCTTGAATTCCCTGCTCAAGACGCACCCCGATTTCGATCCCGAGTCGTTTGCGGACGAGTTCGGTGACTTACAGGAAAAGTGCAAGCTGATGTTGAAAAACATCGCAACCGTTGAGAGTCAAGTTTCAGATAGCATCAAAGGTCAGATGAGCCACCAAACCCGGCTCGTCAACGAGGCCAATGAAATCATGCTGCCGCTCATGGCGAATTTTCTCCGCGATTGTCCCGAACATTCTGCCAACCTCCGCGCCGAAGCGAATTACGCCGGTGACTTCGCCGCGTTGCGCACGCTGATAGACAAGGAGGAACTGCCCCAACATAAACAGCGCTTCGAGGAATTTCTCGGCACGAATCTCATCGGCGACATGGCGATGTTCCAAAGCAACCTCCATGAACATGAGAAGACCATTCGTCGCCGCATAGAGGCCGTCAATCAAGCGCTGGTCACGATTCCATTTTCCGACACCACGCACGTCCAGATCACCGCCCCAGCGACCCGCGCGGACGACATCAAGCAGTTCCGCTCTCGGCTCAAGGAATGTCTGCGCGGCGGACTTCAACCTTCCCCCGATGACCGCTTGCACATCTTCAAGAGCATTCGCGAACTCATCGGAGACTTTGAAAAGGATGAGGCGTGGACGCGGCACGTCACCGACGCTCGGAACTGGTTTGAATTTGGCGTGCGCGAATTGGCAGATGCCGACAAGCATGAAGTCAATTATTACTCCGCTTCATCCGGCAAGTCGGGCGGGCAGAAAGCCAAACTAGCATTCACCATCCTCGCGTCTGCCATCTGCGCGCAATACGGCCTGCTTGGCGCGGACAGCGAGGCAGACACGTTCCGGCTGGTAGTCATTGATGAAGTATTTGCCCGCACCGATGAGGCGAATTCGCAACGTGCGCTCAAACTTTTTCAAAAGCTCGGCCTTCAACTCGTCGTCGTAAATCCGTTCGATGCCAAAGGCCGCATCGTTGAGGATTTCGTGGATAGTTTCCATCTCGCGGTAAATCCAGATGGCAACAACTCGAAACTCCGCCGTGCTTCTCGCGCCGAGTATGATGCGGCTGTTGATGGCGCGGAGGTGAATGGCCAGCGATCCGATGTAGTCACCTTGGTTTCAACTCCATCCAATGCTCAGTCCTGAAGATATTCGCCGCCGCGCCCTGACCCGCTACCCGGATTTTCTTCGAAGCATCGTCAATGGCAGCGCCTTCTTTCCGCTCCCTATTCGCTTTGGCAAACCATCAGCCACCGAGGATTTTGAAAAGTTGCGGACTGAAATCACCGCGCTCGCCAAGGCCAATCTCGGCTGCCACATCGAATGGATGGAAGTAAACTCGCGCCGCTGGGGGAAACAGCGGTTACCGGAGTGTGTAGAGTTTGTGGATGAAGGTTCGTATCTGCGCGCCCTCGGCAAGACAAAAGAAGTTGTTCGATTCCGGGAAAATCTGGCGCTGACGCGCGAGCGGTGTCCTGCCTTGATACCGCTTGTGGAAGCGCGCCCTCTGGATGCAATTGAGTTCGCCGATGTCTGGCCGGGCTTGCTCGAAGTTTGCTGCTACTTCCAATCTCACCCACGCCCAAATCTCTACGCGCGCGAGCTGCCGCTCTCGGTGGACACCAAATTTATCGAACGACACCAGTCCGTTCTCTCTCGCCTCCTTATTGCAGGCATCTTACCGAAAGCATTCGTCGAAGCTGACCGATTCGAAGAGCGCTTCGGAATCCGTTATGATGAACCGCTGATTCGATTACGCCTTCTGGATGAATCACTGAAAGATGTCCTTCAAGTTCCATTTCCAGACCTTGCCATTCCGCTCAGTTGCTTTCGTCATCTCGACTGGCATAAGCTACGGGTAGTCGTGTCAGAGAATAAAATGACTTTCCTGACTCTCCCTTCCGTTGCTAACGGAATCGGTATTTGGGGGGCAGGCAACGCAGCCGCTCTGCTTCATGGTGTTCCTTGGTTATCCAATTGCCATATCCTGTATTGGGGAGATCTTGACACCCAAGGGCTAGAAATCTTGTCCCGACTGCGGAACGTTTTTCCACACACGCGAAGCCTGATGATGGACATGGAAGCTTTCAACTGCTTCCAAAGTCTTTGTGTTCCTGGAACACCTTCCAAAAGCCCAGCGCCATTAAACCTGGCATCATCAGAATTTAGCGCATGGTCAGTAATTCAATCGCGGAATCTCCGTCTTGAACAAGAACGATTGCCGCCAAGCTTGGTCCAGCGAGCAATTCTGAAGGCTTTTTGAATTTAACCTTGCCGTCGAGTTGTTGCAAAAGCTGCTGAACAACGAACTGAAATTCCGCTCGAAGAAATATCTTGTCCAGGCCTGTTCCTTCGCCGAAATGCTGGAAGCCACTATTGCATCACGCCGAAACCGTGATTGTTGAAGGCCGGAGTTATCGCATGAAAGATCAAATCGAGGAGCCTTAAAACAAGAACACTTAAGCCAAGAACCTCACATAAGCGCCGGCCGGTGGA
>Ga0182016_10000270_pt1 | contig 65057 bp, 48 predicted proteins | sample 712S2MmetaG_FD_120491 | JGI IMG/M metagenome (GOLD analysis project Ga0182016, IMG submission 120491) | Permafrost microbial communities from Stordalen Mire, Sweden - 712S2M metaG | ecosystem: Environmental > Terrestrial > Soil > Wetlands > Permafrost | place: Sweden: Stordalen | collected...
GTCGTCGAGCATCTTCTTGTTCTTAGTGACGCGGTTCTGGATGCGGTGCTGGTAGAGGGAGAGGAGCTGGAGGTTCTTGCCCTCGGCGAGCCAGACGCGGGCTTGGGCGAGGGCGACGTCGACTTGGGGATTGCCGGCGGAGGTGTGGGTGGGTCGGCCGACGCCGATGGCGAAGGACTCGTGGATGCCGCTGCAGTGCTTCCGGTAGGCGACTTCGTCCTCGGGGGTGAGGATGTGGACCTGGCCGGTGAGGCCGTGGCGGTAGGCGTTGAGGGCGCGGGGGTAGCGGGGTTTCGAAGAGGGAGATGACGGTTCGTAGGTCATGGTTTCGAGCTCCTGAGGAATGTATGTCGAGCCAAGTTCAGCAGCGGCCGTTCCGGCGTTCGGTAACAGCCGATGCGAAGAAGCGCGCCGGGAGGAGTCCCGGCGTGGCAGACTGGGAGTCCGCTCCACGAGAACGAGAGTTCCGCGGTTCGACTCCCCGACTATACTGTACGACACGGGTAGGGGGCGGAGGAGAAGGCGAAGGCTGTAAGTGGTTGCAGGGATTGGATTGAGCGTGCCGTGGATGGCCGGGGAACGTTATGGGACCGGCAATGCCCGATCCGCTGTATGCCAAGGCTGTGCACCGGCGCGAACCGCGTTGTGTCATAGGGATACGCGGATTTGAGGAAGCCATTGATTTCAAAGGCGCTTTTCCGGCAGCCGACGTGCTCGGATTGCATTATGCGTGTGCGAGGCTTACTCGGTCTGGCGCTGTCGATCGCGGCCGGTGCGATGGCGCAGCCGCCCGGCTTCCTGCTGGGCGTAGACTACAGCGAGTGGCTTCCGCTCAATGTTACGCGGATTGCGGCGGACAGTTACGGGGCGCTCTACATTCTTTCGGCCGGCGACAGTACTAACTCCTCGGTAACAAAACTGCACCGCTGCTGTGGGTGCAGGACGAGGAGATCGACGCGGTGGCGCCGTGGTCGTTGACGCCCGGGGGGAACACCGAGGTCTGCGTCACATACAACAACGCGAATACGAATTGCCTAACGTTGCCGGTGGCGCAGGCTGCTCCGGGAGTGTTCACCGTGGATGGTGTCCACGCCGCGGCGGTGAATCAGGACGGGACCATCAACTCGGCGGATAATCCGGCGCCGGTGGGATCCATCGTTTCGGTATGGGCGACGGGTCTGGGTCCGATCACTCCGGCACAGGCCGATGGAACGCTGGTGGGGCTCCCCTGCCCAACAACGTTCTGCCGGTGGTGGTCGAGGCATTACAGCCGGCTTTCGAGCCCTGCCACCCAGGTGTGGGTCCTGTGCCTTGCCCCATCGCCCCCTCTTACACCAGTTTCGAGGTGACATACGCAGGGCCAGCGCCGTACAAGGTCGCCGGGGTCAGCCAGATCGACTTCGCGGTGGTTGCCTATGCGCCCTCGTGGGCCGCGGACAACGCGATTTTATTGAGCCTGCTTTCTTCGGTACAAAGCCTGGGTTTCCAGGTATACGTTGCCGGCCAGTGAGGGTGGTCGGTTGACAGATCTCGGCCACGGGTTCTTAACCGATTTTGGGGGGAGTTAGTTCCCGGCAACCGCTCCCTCACGGTCGCGGCTCGGTAAGAAAAGCCGAGACGATTCTCGGCTCTGCAGGCTTGACAGCCTGCGCCACGAGTTAAGTGAACAGCATTGGCGCTAACAAGCTGAAAGAAAATAGCTTACACGTGCCGTCGCCGAACGCGCCGAAGCTCCGGCCGGGGCGGCTATACTGAATGAAAGCGGTGCTCTCCACTTTCGATCTCCTCGTTGCTGAATGGTTCGCTACGCGTTTCGGGCAGCCGACCGAGCCGCAGGTGGAGGGGTGGCCGCGCATTCGCGAGGGGCGGGACGTGCTGATCGCGGCGCCCACCGGGTCGGGCAAGACGCTGGCGGCGTTTCTGATCGCCATCGACGGGCTGGTGCGGCGGGCGCGCCTGGGGCCGCTTCCGGATTCGACCGAAGTGGTATACGTCTCGCCGTTGAAGGCGCTCAGCAACGACGTTCACAAGAACCTGGAGGTGCCGCTGGCCGAAATCGCGGCTTTGGCCCTCGCGCGCGGCATTCGGCTCGCGCCCATCCGCACGGCCGTGCGCACCGGCGATACGCCGCAATGGGAGCGCGAGAGGATGACACGGGAAGCCCCGCACATCCTGGTGACCACCCCGGAATCGCTGTACATTCTGTTGACGGCGCGCCGTCCGCGAAAGATGCTGGCCGAGGCGCGCACGGTGATCGTGGACGAGATCCACGCGGTGGCCGACGACAAGCGCGGCGCGCACCTGGCGCTTTCGCTGGCGCGGCTGGACCGCCTGGTGGCGGAGCATGGCCGCGCGGCGCCGCAGCGGATCGGGCTTTCGGCCACGGTGCGGCCGATCGAAGAGGTCGCCGCCTATCTGAACGGAGGCGCGCGGCCGGTTGCGGTCGCCGATATCGGCCATCGGCGCGCCATGGAGCTGGCGGTCGAGGTGCCGCGCGACGAGCTGGGGCCGGTGGCCAGCACCGAGATGTGGGGCGAGATCTACGACCGGGTGGCCGCGCTGATTCTGGAGAACCGCACCACGCTGGTGTTCGTGAATACGCGGCGGCTGGCCGAGCGCGTGGCGCTTCACCTGGGCGAACGGTTGGGCGAGGGCGCGGTGCTGCCGCACCATGGAAGCCTGTCGCGAAGGCTGCGCCTGGAGGCCGAGCGCCGGCTCAAGAACGGCGAACTGCGGGCGGTAGTGGCTACCGCGTCGCTCGAGCTGGGCATCGACGTGGGAACGGTGGATCTGGTGGTGCAGATCGGCTCTCCGCGCTCGATCGCCGTGGCGCTGCAGCGGGTGGGCCGCGCCGGCCACTGGGTAGGCGCGCTGCCCAAGGGGCGATTGTTCGCCACCACCCGCGACGACCTGGTGGAGTGCGCGGCGCTGGTGCGGGCCATCCGCGCCGGCGAGCTGGACCGGCTGGAGATTCCGCGCAACTCGCTCGACATTCTGGCGCAGCAGATCGTGGCTACGTGCGCGGCTGAGGAACCGGCGGCGGGAGAGGAGAGCCCGGCGGCCATCGCCGAGGACGATCTTTATGCCCTGGTGCGCCAGGCGCAGCCCTATCGAACCCTGGCCCGCGAGGATTTCGATTCCGTGGTGCGGGTGCTGGCCGAGGGCATCTCCACCGCTCGGGGGCGCGCCGGCGCGTGGCTCCATCGCGACGCGGTGAACCACCGGCTGCGCGCGCGGCGGGGCGCACGGCTGGCGGCAATTACCTCCGGCGGCGCCATTCCCGATACGTCGCAATACCGGGTGATGGCCGAGCCGGAAGGGACGCTGGTCGGGATGGTGGACGAAGATTTCGCGGTGGAGAGCTCGGTGGGGGACGTGTTTCTGCTGGGCACGACCTCCTGGCGTATCCGGCGGGTGGAAAGCGGCAGGCTGCGGGTGGAAAACGCGCGCGGCGCGGCGCCCAACGTTCCCTTTTGGCGCGGCGAAGCGCCGGGCCGCACTTTCGAGCTTTCGCGCGAGGTGGCGGGGCTGCGCGAGGAGGTCGCCGCGGCGGATGAAGCAGGACGCGAGCGCCTGGCCGAAATCTGCGGGCTGGAGCGCCACGGCGCCGAACAGCTTGCCGCCTACGTGCTGGCTGGACGCGCGGCGCTCGGGGCGGTGCCGGGGCTGCGGCGGGTTGTCGCCGAACGATTTTTCGACGAAGGCGGCGGCATGCAACTCGTGCTGCACGCACCCTTCGGCGGGCGCATCAACCGGGCTTGGGGACTGGCGCTACGCAAGCGCTTCTGCCGCTCCTTCAATTTCGAGCTGCAGGCCGCCGCCACCGATAACGGCATCGTTATTTCCCTGGGCGAGCAGCATTCGTTTCCGCTCGATATCGTGTTCGAATTCCTGCGGCCGGAAACGGTGGAGGAGGTGCTTACCCAGGCGCTGCTGCCGTCGCCGATGTTCGCGGTGCGGTGGCGCTGGAACGCGGCGCGCTCGCTGGCCATTCCGCGGTATTCGGGCGGGCGCAAAATGCCGGCGCCCATCCAGCGCATGCGCGCCGACGACCTGATGGCCGCGGTCTTTCCCGACCAGGCCGCCTGCCCCGAGAACCTGACCGGCGAAGTGCGCATTCCCGATCACCCGCTGGTGCGCGAAACCATCGACAACTGCCTGCATGAGGCCATGGACCTGGAAGGCCTGCGGCGCTTATTGCGCGATATTCAGGACGGCGAGATCGAGACCCTGGCCGTGGATACGGCGGAGCCATCGCCGTTCTGTCACGAGATTCTCAACGCCAATCCGTACGCCTTCCTGGACGACGCCCCGCTGGAGGAGCGCCGCGCACGGGCGGTGCAGATGCGGGGCTCGCTGCGCGCCGATTACGCCGATGGCGCGGGTGCCTTGGATGCGGACGCCATCGCCCGCGTGGCCGAGGAAGCCTGGCCGCCCATGCGCGAACCTGATGAGCTGCACGAAGCGCTGTTCGGGCTGATGGTGCTACCGGTTTCGGGCGACCTCGCCGACCGGTTCGGCCAGTTGGCAGCGGCGGGTCGGGCGGCAACTTTGAAAGCCGGCGAGCGGGAATTTTGGATCGCGGCCGAACGCGTCGAGCTGATTCGCCGCGTCTATCCGGGCGCTTCGATCGACCCGGAGTTGCAACCGCCGGACGGCATGCGGGCGGTGCCGGAATCGGCCGAGGCCTGCGCCGCGGAAATCCTGCGCGGCTGGTCCGAGTGTTCCGGGCCGCGCCGCGCGGATGAGCTGGCGGAGCTGCTGGCGCTTTCACGCGATACGGTGGACCAGGCGCTGGCGCAGCTCGAAGCCGAGGGCCAGATTCTGCGGGGCCGATTCACGCCCGGCGCGGCGGAGACGGAGTGGTGCCACCGGCGCCTGGTGGCGCGGATTCACCGCCTGACCATCGGCCGGCTGCGGCGGGAGATCGAGCCGGTCTCGACGGCGGAATTTCAGGTATTCCTGGAACGCTGGCAGCACCTGGCTCCCGGCGCGCAATTGCACGGAGTGGACGGCACGCTGGCCATTGTCCGCCAGTTGCAGGGGGCGGAATTCGCCTCGGCCGATTGGGAAACCGAAGTATTGCCGCGGCGGGTGGCCGGTTACGAGCCGGAGTATCTGGACCAGCTCTGCTTTGCGGGCGAGGTGAGCTGGGGCCGGCTCTCGCCACACCCGGCTTTTGAGCGCCAGGCGGAAGAGAACGGGCGCCGGGTTCGTCCCACGCGGGTTGCGCCGCTGGGGATTTTTCTGCGGGAAGACGCCGCCTGGCTGATGGGCGATTCGCGGCAGCCCTCCGCCGATTCGCTCTCGCATCCGGCGCGCGAAGTGCTGGCGGCGCTGGAAAGTCGCGGCGCGTCGTTTTTCACCGACCTGACCCGCGCCACGGGTCGTTTGGCCAGCGAGGTGGAAGATGCGCTTTGGGAGCTGGTGGCGGGCGGTTTGGCTACGGCGGATGGGTTTGAAAACCTGCGCGCGTTGATCGACCCCAAGCGGCGCCGCGGCGAGGGTCGAAGCCGGACCGCGCGGCCCAGGCACGCGCCCGGCCGCTGGAGCCTGCTGGGGCTGGGAGCCGGATCGCGCGCGGCCGCGGCCGAACGGAACGAGGCCTTCGCCCGCCAGCTCCTGGACCGTTGGGGCGTACTGTTTCGCGACGCCGCTTACCGCGAGCCGCTGGCTCCGGCGTGGCGCGACCTGCTCGGGGTGCTGCGGCGGATGGAAGCCGGCGGCGAAATCCGCGGCGGCCGCTTCGTGGAATCGTTCATCGGGGAACAGTTCGCCCGGCCCGAAGCCCTGGATTTGTTGCGGGCGGTGCGGCGGGAACGGCGGGCAGCCGAAGATCGGACCGCGGTGCTCAGCTCGGCTGCCGGGGGATGAGGGCCTGTCAGGAACCATGCTAATTCCGGCGTGGCCACTCTTGGCTGCAGCGCCGAGATCCTGATCTGGTGGAATTTGGCAAGCGCCCAGTTTTTGGGGTGATTCATGGCGTCAACGACCAGCGGTCCACGACCGGTTGGTTTGGCTTTCGCTCGGGCTCACTTATGCGGAGCCTTGCCTACGAATGCCTGTAAACCTGCCCTCGAGTGTCGATGGTCAGAACGTAAATCACGTTGGCGTCGCGGTCCACCATGAAGAGAATTCGCCAGCCGCCCACGCGCGACTTGCGAGCGCCGGCCCTTTCCACGAGAGGCGAGGAAAGGCGCGGATCGAATGGATCTTCCGCCAACTGAACGAAACGGCTGCGTATACGGCGCTCGGTAGGGCTGTCGAGCCGGTCGAGGAGTTTTTCAGCCTGGTGGGTAACGCTGACCCGATAACTCACAGGCCGCGTTTGCGCTCGTACTCTTCGAGCGGCGTCACGCGACCGGCTGCAACGTCGGCGAGGCCACGATCCAGCGACTCGAGTGTCTCCGACGCCAGCGGTGGCCCGTCTTCATCGGCAGCGTGGCGGAGGTCCTCCAGCCACACGCGCGCGAGCTCCGCCTGGGTATCCGGTAGGTCGTCTACAAGCTGGTGGAGCGCCTCGCGTGTCGTCATTGCCGTGCTGTCTCCATCTCCATAATATCGCCATCCCGCTACGAAACCGGGACAAGCACACTGGACAGGCCAGGAGGCCCGTCCCACTTCATTTATTCCGCCAGCAGATCCGGATCGGTGGTCTTCAACTCCAGCCAGCCCTGTTGGGGGATGGCCTCGATGGGCAGACCGGCTTCCCACACCGAGCACTGGAAGCGAAGACCGCGCCCGCCGTCGACGCCGATCGCTCCCAGCGGCACCGATACCTCCAGCACGCGGGCGTAGGCGCATTCCACCGTGCCCGGGCCGGCAAGGTGAGCTTCGCCGGCGGTCGCGCCGTGGGCCAACGCGATGGTCGCGCGGCTGACGGGCGCGTGGTCGTCGAGCGGCTGCAGATTGACGCGGACCTCCATCGCCGCCAGCCTCTGTTCGACTCCGCCGCGGAAATCGATGCGCAGATAAAAGTTGCGGCCCTCGCTGCCGAAATATAATTCGGCTACCGGAGCCTTGTTCCCGTGCATCGAACCGGAGCGTTCATCCACGCAATAGGCGCCCGCTCCCAGCCATTCGAAATAAGAAGTCACTTCCCCGTCGATCACCGGGCAGATCGGTCCCGATGGCTCGGTCACCTGCGTGGGCACGCCCATTCGCAGCAGCGGGCGGGAGAGATCCTCGGGCGGCATGCGGTCGAGAAAGCGGTACATGTTGGCCAGGTGGCTGCGGTACAACTGGTCGAACTCCGGGCGATTGGCCGATTCGTGCTCGGGACCGTACCACCAGCACCAGTCGCTGCCTTCGGCGATCAGCAATTCTTCCAGCGCCATCTTGCGCTTTTCCGGCGCCACGGCAGCGGCGGCGTCGTAGGTTTCGCGCGCGCGCAGAAGCTGCGCCCAGGCCTGGTTGTCTTCTTCGGCGCCGATCCAGACATCGAAGTTGGCGTTGATCCAGGAACCGGGAAAAATATGGTCGAGCGGTTCGAGTGGAACCAGGCGCATGGCTTCGCCGATGGTGATGGCGCGCAGACCGAGATCGGCCGAGATGCGGCGGTAGAGTTCGCGCAGGAACGGACGGCCGTTGCGTGGATAGTATTCCCAGGCGTTTTCGCCGTCGAGGATAACGGGCACCAGCGCATCGCGCCCCGCCGCCAGAATTCCGGCGCAGTTTTCGCGAATCCGTTTCAGGAAATCGTCGGCCGCCTGCTCGGCATCCATCTTGGAATACACGAAACCGATCAGGTCGCTCAAATAATGGTCGCGGAAGAGGACGTTCAGCGAGCGCTCCCCCTGCCGCCAGCGATACGGCCGGTACAGCCCCTCCACCGGCACCGGGCGCGAGAAGGTCTGGTTGAGCACGCCGCTATCGGTGGCGGCCCATTCGAAACCGGCTTCCGCCGCGAGCGAAAAGACTTCGTCCGATACCGAGCCTTCCGACGGCCAGAGCCCCGCCGGCGCCACGCCAAACTGTTGCTCGATGTACTCGCGCGCCATCCCCAGTTGCAGGCGGGCGTCGCCGGGATAGCGGAAGCGCGGCGGCAGCGGCACGCCCGGGTGCGATACTCGCGCGATATCGGAGTCGCACAGCAGCGGCAGGATGGGGTGATAAAACGGCGTGGTGGAAATTTCGATTTGCCCGGAGGCCGCCAGCTTGCGATACATGGGCAGCACCTGGGCACAGATCTCGCGTTGTTTTTCGCCCATTCGGCGCTGGTCGGCAAGGGTGAAATTGCGGCCCCGCTCCAGCCACCGCCGGACCTCCGGATCGCGTTCCTGAAAAGCCTCGTCGAACCACGCCAGTTGCGACCACATTTGCAGGTCGCGAAAATCCTCCACTCCGAAGGCCGACGCGGCCGACGACTTCCGCACCTCGGCGGCGGTGTACAGCTCGCCATAGCGCGGATAGCGATAGATCATCCGCTGCGGGTCGGAATAGAAGGAATGGCGCAGCAGAAAGGCGCGATCGTCGGGGGTCAGGTTCTCGGCCGGCTTGAGCACCACCTGCAGGAATGGATCGACGGCCGTTCCCGCGGCGTATTCCGCCACCTGCACCATCATCGACGGCACCAGGTTGAAGGTCTGGCGCACGTTCGGGAATTCTTCCAGAATCTGCGCCATGCCATAGTAGTCTTTTAACGCGTGCATGCGCGTCCACGGCAGCTTGTACTCGCCCGAGATCAGATCCTTATAGAAAGGCTGGTGCATGTGCCAAAGAAAGCACAAGTAAGTTTGTGGCATTCGGTTTTCTCAGTGGGACAGGCCTCCTGGCCTGTCACCGGTATCGAGGCGCGTCAACGACAGGCCGGGAGGCCTGTCCTGCTAAATCCTTTCACTTTCCAAAAAAGCTGCGCACCGGCGGCGGAGGCTCGCCGCCGCGGATCGCCCGCCACAGAACGTCGTTGAGCGCGTCCTCGTCGATCTCGTCGGCGTCGCCGAACTCCATCTTGCGGGACGCGTCCGCTCCCGGAGCGCTGGCCAGGTTGGTGTCGGTGAGCGCGACGCGGGGCTTTTCGGCCACGTACGGCGACGGGTCGGGCTGCTTTTCAAGCGCTGCCGCCATGGGCCGGGCAGCGGCGTCGAAATGGGTCATCGGCTCGAGGCCGAGCAGAAGCTCGATCGTGTGCAGCATGGAGGCGGTATTGTACATGCTGCCGTCCACGGTATGCCGGCGGACGTAGGACGAGATCAGAAACGCCGGCGAACGGTGCGAATCCACGTGGTCCGGCCCGTTCTGGGCGTCGTCTTCCAGAATGAAGATCGCCGTGCTGGTCCAGAAGCGGGAATGCGAAACCGCTTCGGCGATTTGGCCCACCGCGTAATCGTTGTCGGCGGCCAGCGCCAGCGGGGTGTGTTTGCCGGGGGTGGTGCCGTTGGTGTGGTCGTTGCCCAGACGCATGACGATGAGCCGCGGCATCTCGCCCGTCTTTTCGTATTCGGCGAACTCGCTCAGGAACACTTTGGCGCGATCGACGTCGGCGTAGTCCAGGTCGAAGCCGCGGTACATGCGGTTGGTCACTTTAGCCAGCACCGGGTCGCGCACCGCGGCGATCTGCTCTCCGCCCGGCGCGGCGTTGCGCTTGTTATCCACCATGTAGCCGAAGTTGCGGATGGAGATGCCGGCCATGGCGGCGTTGGTCCAGATGTATCCCGCCGGCGGCAGCGAGGCCGGGTCCTGCTCTTCGAAATCGTACAGTTTCCTGCGGCCGGCGTATTCGTTGGGCCAGAGCTTCTCGACGTAATCGGGCGCGATGGCCGCGGTCGACCAGTTGTGCCCGCTGGCGCTCACGTCGGCATTTACATAGAAGTTGTCGAACAGCACGAAGTCGCGCGCCAGCTTGTGCAGGTTGGGCGTCACGTTTTCGCCGAACAGCACCAGCGACGCGTCTCCGTTGCCTTCCTTCATGTCGCCCAACACCTGGTCGTAGGTGCGGTTTTCCTTCACGATGTAAATCACGTGCTGGATGGGCGGCAGAGGATTGACCGCGTCCGGATCGTCGCCGCGATACGCGGAATTGCGAAAGGCCTGCTTGGTCCACTCTTCCAGGCGGTCGTCGCGGAAGCCCTCGATCCAGGAAACCGTCCCGGTCTGCATGTATCCCACATAGCCCGGCCGAACGCCAGGTTCCCCTTTGTACTGCTCCGCGGGCCTTTTGGTGGGGTTGGGGCCATCGGTCGGATTGGGATAGGAGCGCAGCCCTTTGCCGTTCAGCACCGTCAGCACGCCGGAGGGCAGCATGCGCGCCGCCGTCGGGTACCAGCCGGTGGGAATGAAGCCGCGCACGAAGCTGCGCTCGCCCGAGACGTCCGCCACCGCCACCACGTTGGCGTCCGAGCAGACGATGAACAGGCGGCTGCCGTCGGCCGAAAGCGCCAGCGCGGATGGCGTCATTCCCAGCGGCTGGCGCAGTTGGTGAGGCGTCATCGAAACATTGATGGTCTCAATGACGTTCAGTTCCTTCGACTCGCTCACGGCCACGGTGTAAACGTTATTAGTGTTGGAAGCGGCCACGAACAGCCGCGCCGCCCAGGCCGCTTCGCCCTCTTCGCCTTTGCTGGCCCCGCCGCGCCAAACCATGTCGGTGGGATGCGCGCCGATGCGCACGCGGGCCAACTGCTCGCCGCTCGCGGCGTCGTAGTGCTCCAGCGTGCCATCCGCCCAGGAAGTGACGAAAAACGATTTGCCGTCGGGAGGAAACAGGATGCGATAAGGCCGCCGCCCGGTCTTCACGTGCTGGATGACCATGCCGGACTGCGGATTGATGACCGCCAGCGAATCGTGGTACAGGTCGGCGGCGTAGATCAGCCGCCCATCCGGCGAAAACGCCACGTCGCCGATGAAATCGCGAGCCGTCCGCTGAGCGGCCGGAACCACTTCGAAGGTGCGTCCCGCCGTAAGCGCGCCCTCCGCCGAAAGGGTGAATTCATACACCGCCGCGCGCGAGCCGCCGCTCAGGTACACGCGATTCGTACCCGGCTGGAACGCCATGCCAAGCCAGGTATCCGGTACCGGCGTCCGGCCCACCACGCGCCCACTGGAAGATTCGATCGCCGTCACCGATGGCGGCCGGTATCCGCAGTTGAGAACCAGCAGATACTTGCCGTCGGGCGAAAGCGCCGAGGCCAGCGGCAGCGTATCCACCGGCACCTGGCGCCCCACCGGATTGACTCGCCAGAAACTGTTGAGCAGAAAGCTACCGTCGGGAAGCGGTCCAACCTGTTCGCGTGGCACGGGTTGGGAAAATACGAAAGCCGCGAACCCGAGAATCGCGGCAAACAAAAGAACGCGCCGGATGGGCGATTTCATAAAGATGTACCCATTGTATAGGAGGGTGAGAGGTGGGACAGGACCACCCACCCCGGCACGGGAAGCGCTACTATGGTGTAATTGAATTTGGGGAGGTCATCATGGAAGTGGAAATGAAAATTCGTGGGCTCATGATGGATCCCGTCAGCAATATGCCCATCGTCATCCTCAAGGATGTCGGCGGCAATTCCGTGCTCCCGATCTGGGTCGGCGTGTACGAGGCGAACGCCATCGCGCTCGAAATCGAAAAGGTTTCGACGCCGCGGCCGATGACGCACGATCTGATCAAGACCCTGCTGCTGGGGCTTAACACGGGGCTGCGCAAAGTGGTGGTGAGCGAGCTGAAGGACGACACGTTCTACGCCCTCATCTGGCTCGATCGCGACGGGGAACTGATCAGCGTGGATTCCAGGCCGAGCGACGCCCTGGCACTGGCGTTGCGCCTGGATTGCCCCATCTACGTGGAAGAGAGCGTGCTGAAGTCTTCCAAACAAGCCGCCGCCGTGACGGACAAAGTGAACGCCGACGAAGTCCGCCGCTGGCTGGAAGGGCTGAACGACGAGGATCTTGGCCGCTACAAGATGTGACCCCGGAAACTCTCGCGCGGCTGACCGAAAGCGGAATCCAACTGGTGTGCGAAACGAAGGGTTACGTTTTGCTCACGCGCGGCGCCTGCATGGCCATGGCGAGGTTGTCCGTCTCCGGTCCGCCCGACCTCGGCAGCAGCGGCATCATGACCGATAGCGGGCTGGCTTATCTGGTCGAGCGCGGCGGCCAGGCGTTTCTCGCCGGCAAGGGCGGTGAAGTTCCGGCGGCGAAGGAACAGGTGGAAACGCTGCGAACGTTTTCGCAAGACCTCAAAGCGGGCTTCGACGTCCCCGTTCTTTGAGGCGGTATCGAACCGAACATGACATCGATCTATGAAACTCTGGAAAGCCGCGGGCTGATCGCGCAGGCGAGCGATCCCGCCCTGGCCGGACTGCTGGCTAAGGAGCGGTTCGTCATCTACGTGGGCTTCGACCCCACCGCCTCCAGCCTCCACCTGGGCCACCTGGTCCCCCTTATGGCGCTGGCGCATTTCCAGCGGGCCGGGCACGGCGTGTTGGCCTTGGTGGGCGCCGCCACGGCCATGATTGGCGATCCCAGCGGCCGCTCCGACGAACGCAATCTGCTTTCGGAAACGCAGGTGCGCGAAAACGCCGAGGGCGTGCGCCGCCAGCTGGCCCGTTTCCTCGATTTCGACGGGCCCAACGCGGCCGTCATGGTGAACAACATGGACTGGACCGCGCCCATGTCGTTCATCGACTGGCTCCGCGACGTGGGCAAGTACTTCACCGTGAATTACATGGTGGCGAAGGATTCGGTCAAGAGCCGGATGGGCTCCGAACACGGCATCAGCTTCACCGAGTTCAGCTACATGACCATGCAGGCCTACGACTTCCTGCAGTTGCACGACCATTACGGCTGCCGGCTGCAGGGCGGCGGCAGCGACCAGTGGGGCAACATCACCGCCGGCATCGACCTGGTGCGCCGCGTACGGCAGTCTCCCGTCTACGGTTTGACCTTCCCGCTGATGACCACCGCCTACGGCGCCAAGTTCGGCAAATCGGCCGGCAACGCCATCTGGCTCGACCCCGCCCGCACCACTCCCTGGGAGTTTTACCAATACCTGGTTCGCCAGGACGATCGCGACGTGATCCGCTTCCTGCGCACCTACACCTTCCTCCCCGGCGAGCGCATCGAAGAGCTGGAACGCGCCTTGGCCGCCCACCCCGACGAGCGCGCGGCCCAGAAGGCTCTCGCCTTCGAAGTGACCGCCCTGGTTCACGGGGCGGAGGTGGCTCGCGAAATGCAGTACGCGGCCGAGATCGTCTACGACCAGCATATCCGCGGCATCGGCGAACGGACCCTCCGCGACGTCTTCGCCTCCGTCCCTACTTCCACCGTCGCCCGCCAGAGACTCGAAGCGGGAGTGGATATCCTGGAAATCGTGGTCGCCGCCGGCATGGTGAAATCCAAGGGCGAAGGCCGGCGTCTGCTCGATGCCGGCGGCGTGTACGTCAATAACATGCGCGTCGAACCGGGCACGCGGATCGGTGCCGGACACCTGGCTACGGAGTCGCTGATGGTGCTTCGCTCCGGCAAGAAAAACTACTACCTGGTGCAGGTGACGGACTAGCTCGGTTCAGGCGCGTGAAATTGTGTGAGAATTGTGGGCTGACAGTCCGGACATGCGAAAGCTCTATTACTGGAAACTGGCGAAGCGGGAACTGAAACTGGGCGAGCGCACCCTCTTAATGGGCGTGCTCAACGTGACGCCCGATTCGTTTTCCGACGGCGGCAAGTATACTGAACCCGACCGCGCCTTCGCGCGCGCTCTCGAACTGGAAGAACAGGGCGCCGACGTCATCGATATCGGCGCCGAATCCACCCGCCCCGGCTCGCGGCCCATTGGCGCGGCGGAGGAACTGCGCCGCCTGATTCCCGTGCTCAAGAGGCTGAAGGACCGGCTCACACTGCCGGTTTCGGTGGATACCTATAAGGCCGAAGTGGCCGAGCGCGCGCTGGAGCTGGGCGCCGAGATCATCAACGACCCGAGCGGCCTCACCTTCGAGCCGCAACTGGGGAGGGTGGTTTCCAATCACAATGCCGGGCTGATTGTGAATCACATGCGCGGCCGGCCGGAAACCTGGGCTAAGCTGGGCCCCATGACCGACCCCATGGCCACCATCTACCGCGACCTGGATGCCGCCGCCAGCCGCGCCCGCCACGTGGGAATCGACCGCGCGCGCATCGTGATCGACCCCGGCATCGGCTTCGGCAAACGCGGCGCGCAGGATTCCCTGATCGTCGGCAAACTCGGCCAGTTGGCAGCCTTGGAGCTGCCCATCATGGCCGGCCCTTCCCGCAAGAGTTTCCTGGCGCACAAAGACCCCGAAGAAACCCGCTGCGCCACCGCCGCCGCCGTGGCCGCCTGCATTCTGCACGGCGCCCACGTAGTCCGCGTCCACGACGTCAAAGAAATGCGCGCCGCCGCCGATGTGGCCGATGACATCCTCAAAAGCATCGAGGAGCAGTAGGCGGCAAGAGCACAAGCGGGGATCAGTCCCGAGCCTCGATCAAGCCGATCCGAGTGGTATTCTGAAGCCTTCAGCCCCCACGTCGGGTTTCCGCACCGTTTGCGCGCATGGACGAGCAGGTCCCTGTTCGAACCGGAGAGGAAGCCGAAAATGGACGAATCCGCAGTGGCGCCAAGCGTCAATCATGTCCTCACCTTGGAAGAGCTCGGCACTCTTACCCAGGAAGAGGGCAAGCCAGCCGAAACTCTGATGAACGTGGTCGACTTGATCGCCAGGCGATTCCATACCGACGTCTGCTCTGCCTACCTGCTGGAACCCGATCGTGCCAACCTGGTACTGGCCGCCACCCTCGGCTTGCGCCGGGAGTGCATCGGCACGCTTCGCATGGCGCTCCACGAAGGTTTGGCCGGAATGGTGGCCGAACAGGTGCGTCCCATCGCCGTGGACGAAGTTCGAAAACATCCCCGTTTCAAATTCTTCGGCGAGGCGGGCGAGGAAGCCTACCACTCGTTCCTGGGCGTCCCGCTGATCGATTGCGGCGTACTGCAGGGTGTGCTGGTGGTTCAGACCATCGAGCCGCGCAGCTTTGCCGACGACGAAGTGCGGATGCTGATTGAAGCCGCCGCCCAGGTGGCCCCGGTGGTAAGCGAAGCACGCACGCTCGACCGTTTTATCGCACCGGCGCAGGCGCGGCTCTGGGCCCTCGCGCGCAATCTCTGGTGGTGCTGGGACGCCGATGCCGCCAGCCTGTTCCGCGATCTGGACCCAGTGCGCTGGCGCCAGCTCAAAAGCAACCCCATCTCGCTGCTCGGCGAGATCCCCTTGCAGGCCCTGGAACAGCGTGCCGCGGAACGCAACCTCCACAGCCGCATCAACTATGCCTACCGCCGCCTGCAGGAGTATCTGAAGGCCGACCGCACCTGGGGCGCGACCCACGCCGGCGTGCTCCGTCCACGCCCGGTCGCCTACTTCTCAGCCGAGTTCGGGCTGCACCAATCGGTGCCGATCTATTCCGGCGGCCTGGGGGTACTGGCGGGCGATCATATTAAGAGCGCTTCCGATCTGGACATTCCACTGGTCGGGATCGGCCTGTTCTATAAACAGGGCTACTTCCGCCAGCGCCTCGACCGCAACGCGTGGCAGCAGGAAGACTACATCCAGGTGAACGTGGCGGAGATGCCGATGGAGCCGGCCATCGGACTCAAAGGCGAACCCGTCACCGTGCAAATCGAGACCCGCCGCGGAACCATCTTCGCTAAAGTGTGGCGCATGAAGGTGGGGCGTTGCGACCTCCTCCTGCTGGACACCGATGTGGACGGCAATGCGCCCGAGGACCGCGAGTTGACTTCACGGCTCTACGGCGGCGACGGCCGCATCCGCATCCGCCAGGAACTGCTGCTGGGCGTCGGCGGCTATCGCGCGCTGCGCGCCATGGGGATCACGCCCGGCGTGCTGCACATGAATGAGGGCCACAGCGGATTCGCCGTGCTGGAAGCGATCCGCTGCCGTATGGAAGACGAAGGGCTCAGTTTCGACCTAGCCGGCCGACGGGTGGCCCGCGAAGTCGTCTTCACCACTCACACCCCCGTACCCGCCGGCCACGACCGCTTCGACGCGGGGTTGATCGAGGAGCACCTGGGACCGTTGCGCCAGTCGCTCGGACTTGCCCATGAAGGGCTGATGTCGCTCGGCCGCGAGAATCCCGGCAATCCGCAGGAGCCGTTCTGCATGACCGTTTTGGGGCTGAGGCTCTCGCGCCGCGCCAATGCCGTATCCGCATTGCACGGAGAGGTCTCACGCGAAATGTGGCTGGGCCTGTTCCCTGGCCGCGTCGAGGATGCCGTGCCCATCGGCCACATCACCAACGGAGTCCATGTGCCTTCCTGGCTCGCCCCCCAGATGTTCCGCCTCTACGACCGCCACCTGGGCACCGACTGGCATAAACACAGCAGCGAATCCCGCATCTGGGAGGCCATCGAAAACATCGACGACGCCGAGTTATGGGAAACCCACTTGAGCCTGAAGGCGCGCATGCTGGGCTTTGTCCGGCAGCGCGCGGTGCAGCAGGCCGAGCGCCGCGGCGAATCGAAGGAGAAGCTTCAGCGGCTCAGCCGCGTGCTTTCCCCCGACGCCTTGACCATCGGATTTGCGCGGCGCTTCGCGACTTACAAACGCGCCAACCTGCTGCTCAGAGACATCGAACGGCTGGCTTCGATCGTGAACGATCCCAAACGCCCGGTGCAGTTCGTCTTCGCCGGCAAAGCCCATCCCTTGGACGAGCCCGGCAAGCGCGTCCTCCAGGAGGTGGCGCTGATGATGCGCGACACCCACCTCGGCGACAAATTCGTTTTCGTGGAAGATTACGATATTAACGTAGGCCGCCATTTCGTGCAGGGCGTGGACGTCTGGCTGAATAATCCCCGCCGCCCGCTGGAAGCGTCGGGCACCAGCGGCCAGAAAGTCGTGTTGAACGGCGGGCTCAATCTCTCCGTGCTCGACGGCTGGTGGGCCGAGGCCTACGACGGGCTCAACGGCTTCGCCATCGGCGCCGGCCGAACACACTCCAACATGAACGTCCACGATTCGCGCGACGGCGAAGACCTGTACCGCGCCCTGCGCGACGAAGTGATTCCGCTCTATTACCAGCGCGACCGCGATGGCCTGCCGGCCGGCTGGATCAAGCGTATGAAACGCACCATCCGCACGCTCGGCTGGCGCTTCAACGCCGATCGCATGGTGATGGATTACGCCCTCAAATGCTACGTCCCCGCCGCCGGCGGCACTTCGAGCGACATGACTCGCACCGGTTAGCAGCGCTATTTTTTCACGTGACGGTCGAAAAAGTCGAAGACTCTCGGCTCGATTAACGCGACTATGGTTTCGTGCGTGGCTCCCGGAACCTCCACATACTCGGGGTTGAGTCCATGCTCCCTGGCGGACTTGATCGTGGCCCGGACACCCGCCGCCAGCGGGTCCTTGTCACCCACCACCACCATCAGCGGCACGTCTTTCAGCCTCTCATACGGGATCGCTTCCGGCTTGGAGATCGCGGCCGCGCTGGAAACCACCGCCGCCCACCGCTCGCGAAATTTCTGGCCGAAGTACCATGCGCCCGTGCCTCCCATGGAGTGGCCGAATAAGTAGACGCGCGAGGTGTCGATCGGGTATTCCTTAGTGACCAGGTCGTAAACGTTGAGGGCGTCCTGCTCGCTCCACTGTGTCTGGCGTAGCCGGGCCCAGTCCATTTCTCCGCCGCTCATCATGGCGCTGGCGCCCCAGCCGCCCGTCGGCCGGTAACCGAAAGGACAGACCACGAGATAACCGTGCTGCTCGGCCAGCTTCGTCAGGATGTGACCGTCGCGGTCGAAGTAAAAGTTGTCGTCGCGGGTGGCGCCGTGCAAAATGAAGACCATCGGCAATTTGGAGCGGCCGTCCCATTTTTCCGGCACGTAGACGCGGTAGGGCATCATCTCGCGCGCCTGTTCGAACCAATAATGGCGTTCATGGTCGCCCCTGGCCCGCCAAAGCGGATCCCGGCCGGCTTCGAGCGCCTTCAGTAATTCCGCCGACTGGCGCACGCCCGCCTGAAAGTCGTACACCACCGGCTGCGGCGTGAATGGAATTCCGAAATCGGCCTGGGTCGGATGGCGGCGGCCGGTGTCGATCGTTTCCGCCAACACGTACGGATTTCGGACGGTCGCCTTGGTGCTCTCGTGCCCCGGAATGCGAGCCAGGCGCTGCTCGATGCGAGCGCGGCCGGACAGAATCCCCCGCACCACCTCGATCGGCGATGCCACCGTGGCGATCGCGGCGCCGCCGTCCAGCAACTCCACCCGGAGCTGGTAGGCGCCCTCGGCGACGCCCTCCAGACTTGCCTCAAAGCCGAAAGGCTGGTCGATCCAGTCGCGGGTCGAAATCGGGTACACGCCGAGCGGCCGCACCGGCTCGTTCCCGGAGCCGGCACTCGCCAGCGAGGCACGCAGTTCGAGGGCCCCGGAGGGCTTGTAAGGGCAGGAGTAAAACTGCGAAAGCCGGACAATCAGCGGCGAGGCGGGCTCGGTAACCGCCCGGTCGGGCCGCAGCGCGAGCGACCAGGCGAACTCCTGCTCCGGTCCCCAGGACTGGCCCTGGAAAAGCGTAACCGCATTGGCGAGCACCCGCCGCATTTCGCCGATCTGCCCGGCGTCCCGTAGCGCGTCGGCTCGATCCAATAACGTCGAGACTTGTGCCCGCACGGACTCGGCAGCCGGCGAATTCCGAAGCAGGGTCCGTAGTGGCAGAACGAGAGCCTGGGTATCCGGTTGCCGATCGGGCGTGGGGAGCTGTGCGCAAAGGGTGGCGGCTGCCGCCAGCAACAACGTGGCGCTTCGAAACGTGATCACAAGGATTCCTCCGGTCTTCCAGAAGCAATCGGATGGCCAACGTTAATGCACCCAATCCGGCAACCAACGGCACGACGCCGCTGCCCCAAGACGCCAGCCACTCGCGCGAGAGGGGCTGAAAGCCGAGAGGCTCTATTTGCCCGTGCCGCGCGCCACACGGGCAGCATAGCGAACGTCCTGACGGCCGCTATCCACCGCCAGGTCCAGCACGATGCTGTAGCGGTCGCCGCGCATTACGCTGTTCACGAGTTCGAAGGGCTTGCCGTTAGCCAGAAAGGTGATCCGTTCGGCGGCGAATACCGGCGCTCCGGCGGGAATCCGCAGCAGCCTGGCCGCCGCGCGGTCCGCCACGCTGGCGCAATGGGTCTCCCGCGCGCGGGCCAACCAAAGCCCGCGGCTGCGCAGGAGATCGTATAGGGAGCGGTTTTCAAAATCCTCCGTTTCCAGTCCAGGCGCGAGCGCGCTGGGTATGTGGGCGGTCTGCACGCCCATGGGCTCGCCGTCGGCCAGGCGGAGGCGCTTCAGCCGCACTACGGCCGCCCGCGGCTCCAGTTCGAGCGGTCCGGCAATAGCTGGGCCCGCGTGGATCACGTCGATCTTCAAAACCTTCGTGGCCGGCACCAGGCGATGCCGTCGCATTTCCTCGTTGAAACCCAATAGTTCGTGCGGCCCCTGGTCCAGCCGTAATTTCGTTACGAAAGTGCCCCGGCCCTGCTCACGCCGCACGTAACCGTGGTTGGCCAGATCGTGCAGCGCCTGCCGGACGGTGATCTTGCTGACCGCGAAACGGTCTGCCAACCTCTCGGCGTTCCCCTGTTCCGCGGGCGAGCCTTCACCAGCGCCGAGGAGCGCCCCGGCATCGCGCCGCCGGTCGTCATCCTGAGTTATCCGTACTGGAAAAAGATGGGCGGCGGCGAAGTGCTGGGCCAACCGCTCCGCATCGACGGCCGGCGGTTCACCATCGTGGGAATCGCCCGCGAGGGCTTCTCCGGAACCATGGCGCTGGTGAGCCCCGAGCTCTATCTGCCCCTGGGCATGCACGAGGCCGTGGTCAACGATTTCGAAGGCCGGGCCCGTCCCATGAGCGCGCGCGACAACCATGTCCTGTTCCTGGTCGGACGCCTGCGGCCCGGCGTGGCCCGGGAAGTCGCCGGACGTCAGCTCGCCGTGCTCGCGGACAATCTGGCCAAGGCTTATCCCGCCGAGAACAAAGACCAGACCGTGATCGTCCGGAAGCTCTCGCGCCTGAGCGTATCCGATAGCCCCCAGGATGACAGCCCGCTGTTACTGATGGCGACGCTGCTGTTGGCGGCGTCCGGTGTGGTGCTGCTGATCGCGTCGTTGAATGTTGCCAACATGATGCTGGCGAGGGGAAGCTCGCGGCGTAAGGAGATCGCCATCCGGCTGGCGCTGGGCGGCGGCCGCAAGAAGATTGTGCGTCAGTTGTTCACAGAAGGGCTGGTACTGGCGCTGCTCGGTGGCGCGGGCGCGCTGGTTACCGCTTACTGGGGTACCGGACTGCTGGTGCGATCCATGGGCCGCGCGATGCCCTTCGACCTGGTCTACAGCGCCGGTCCCGATCTGCGGGTGCTGGCGGCCACCATGACTTTCTGCCTGCTGAGCACCTTGCTGTTCAGCCTCATGCCGGCCCTGAGCCTTTCCCGGCCCAATCTGGTGGCGGGGCTCAAATCCAGCGAGCGTGAAGAGAGCGACGGCCGGTATCGCCGCGTTTTTTCGCGCCGCAATGTGCTCGTGATCGGGCAGATCGCGCTTTCGATGGTGTTGTTGACCGCGGCCGGCCTGTTCGTCCAAAGCTCCATGAAGGCCATCGGGGTCGATCCTGGTTTCCGGGTCGACCGCCACATCCTCCTGGAAGTGGACACCAGTCTCGCCGGATACGACCAAACGCACGGACGGCAAACCTATCCCGCGCTGGTCGCGCGCCTGAAGTCCATTCCGGGTGTGACCGAAGCCAGCCTGGCGGCCACCGCGCCGTTCGGCATGATTCGCCTGGGCCGCACTCTGCACGCCGCGGGCGCTTCCCGCGATCTTTCGGCGGAATTCAATATCGTTGGGGAGCGCTACTTCCAGACCCTGGAGATTCCGATCTTGCGTGGACGGAGTTTCCTGCCCCGCGAGACACGCGGTGGGCCGGGCGCCGGCGTGGCCGTGCTCGATCAACTTGCGGCGAAGCGCCTCTGGCCCGGCGAGGAGGCGGTGGGCCGCCATCTGCAAATCAGCCTCGGGGACGCGGCAAACCAGCTTGGGGATGTCGAGGTGATCGGTGTCGCCGCCAGCATTCGCGACCGTTTCCTGAGCGATCCATCGCCCCATGTCTACGTACCGTTCGGCCAGGAATACCAGGCGGAAATGAACATTCATCTGCAGATCGCGGCCCTGGGGCGCGATGGCGAAACCAGGCTGATGGAAACCATTCAACGCGAGGTTCGCGCGCAGGATCCGGGGCTGCCGGTGCTCGCACTACGCACCTTCCGCGATCACCTGGAAGCCAGCGTGGATTATTGGGTCGTGCGGACCGGCGCCCGCCTGTTCGGCACCTTCGGCGCGGTGGCGCTGCTGCTGGCCACCATCGGTCTTTACGGCGTGCGCGCCTACAGCGTCGCCATGCGCACGCGCGAAATCGGCATCCGCATGGCGCTAGGCGCGAATCCCGGGGAGGCCTTGCGCCTGGTGCTGCGCGAAGGCCTCCTGCTCACTGCCATTGGCTTGTCGATAGGCCTACCCCTGTCCTTCGGGATCTCGAAACTGTTATCCGCGTTCCTCTATGGAGCACGGGGTGCGAACGCCGCGGTGATGGGCGCGGTCGCGGGCCTGCTGGCGCTGGTCGCGGCGCTGGCCTGCTACCTGCCCGCCCGCCGCGCCGCCGGAGTCCAGCCGATCGAGGCCTTGCGCTACGAATGAAACGTCGCGGATCGGCGCGATCAACGCGGCCTCGTGCCGAGCGAGGTTTGTCGACAGCGTCAAGCACCACTTCTACATCCGGCGCCCGCCGAACAAAAGCCGTCGCCGGGCTGCAATATCAAGTGGCGCCCCGGCAACGAGCCGGCCTATTTTCGCGCATTAGCCTGCTCCTTCGGAGGCAGGCGGTTCCGCCGGCCGGCGCCGGTCTTGCGCAAGCCAGAGGCATGCGCCGCCACGGACCGTGCGACGCATCACACTGCTCCGGTGCCGCCGCGGACGCGCGAGGTGTTGCGCCCGAAGGCGCACGTTACCATTACTCTATGGCAACTTTTCAAGCTCTCGCGGTACAACAGGCGGGCGGCAAGCTCGAGCCGTTCTCCTACGATCCAGGCGAGCTGAGGGATGAGCAGGTCGAAATCGAAGTTCTCTATTGCGGTATCTGCCATTCCGATCTCGCCATGGCGCTCAACGAATGGCACATGACCCGATTTCCGTTCGTGCCCGGCCATGAGGCGATTGGCAAGCTGGTCGCGGTGGGGCGCGACGCCAAATTCCTGAACGTCGGCCAGGTGGTGGGGCTGGGGTGGAATTCCGGGAGTTGCCTGCATTGCGCACAGTGCCTGAGCGGCAATCACAACATGTGCAGCACCCTGGAAATGACCATCGCCGGGCGCTACGGCGCATTCGCCACGCGGGTCCGCTGCCATTGGGTATGGGCCACGCCTATTCCGGAGGGATTGGACCTGGCCAAGGCCGGTCCACTGTTGTGCGGCGGCATCACCGTCTTCAACCCGCTGCTGCAATTTCAGATTCTGCCCACCGACCGCGTGGGCGTGATCGGCATCGGGGGCCTGGGACACATGGCGCTGCAATTTATGAATCGTTGGGGCTGCGACGTCACCGCGTTCACTTCTTCGGCGGCCAAAGCCGACGAGGCGAAACGGATGGGCGCACATCACGTGGTGGATACCCACTCCACGGACGCTCTTGCCAAAGTGGCCGGGTCGTTCGACTTTATCCTCTCCACGGTTACCGCCGACCTGCCCTGGGATGCGTATCTGGCGGCCCTGGCGCCCAAGGGACGACTGCACATCGTAGGGGTGGCGCCGCAACCGATTCCCGCGCCGGCATTCGCTTTGATCGGCGCCCAGCGATCCATCAGCGGGTCTCCCTCCGGCGCTCCCGCGACCGTTACCAAGATGCTCGATTTCGCGGCGCGCCACGGCGTCGCTCCGGTGACCGAAGAATTCCCGATGAGCCATGCCAACGAAGCGTTCCGGCATCTCGAAAGCGGCAAGGCACGCTACCGCATCGTGCTGAAGAACGATTTGGGGTGAAGCCCGCGGGCTTAAGCCGGACAGTTTTGGCCTAGAGAGTGGTTTCCTGGAGCCACTTATTCATGATTGCAGCCAAGTCTTCCAGTCGGACCGGCTTGGCAATGTAGTCGTCCATGCCGGCGGCCATGCAAGCTTCACGGGTGCCGGACATGGCCTCGGCGGTCATCGCAATGATTACCGAGTGCTGGCCCGGCTTTTCGCGCCGCCGGATTTCCCGCGACGCTTCGTAGCCATCCATTTCCGGCATCTGGCAGTCCATCAGGACCAGATCGTAGGGCAGCATCTCGAACTGTTGAAGCGCTTCCCGTCCATTGCCTGCCACGTCCGCGCGTAGTCCGAGTTTCCCAAGCATGCGCACCGCGACCCTCTGGTTGACGGCGTTGTCTTCTGCGATCAGGACGCGAACGGTCCCGCCGCTAGACTTGGTCAAGGCGAGTTGTTTCATCGGCTCGCCGCAGCGGGCCTCGCTGGCGGAGGCCACAACCGTGGCACTGCTCTCCGCGCCGCGCCGCCTGACCCATGCGGTGGCCATGGTCTGCAGGAGCTGCGAGTGGCGAACGGGCTTGACCAGGAAAGCGTCACACGGTGCCGATTGCCGCGCATCACTGCTCTGGCTGACGGAGGTCAGCATCACCACCACTGTGTCCCGAATGGCCTGATCGTCTTTAATGATCGCCGCGAGTGCGGCTCCATCCATACCGGGCATTTGGTAATCGATGATGGCGATGCGGTACGGGTCGCCTTCCAGGAAGGCGGCCTGGAGGGCGCGTAGCGCCTCTTCTCCCGAGGCGCAGCTACCGTTGCGCATCCCCCAGCTTATGACTTGCTGGTGAAGGACACGGCGATTCACCTGGTCATCGTCCACGATGAGCACGCGCTTGTCCCGCAGTTCGTCGATCGAGATAGGCGCCACGATGGACTGAGAATCGAGTTGCAAGGGCAGTGTGAACCAGAACGTGGATCCTTCTCCGGGTCGGCTAATGACCCCAATGGTCCCGCCCATCAGGGTGACTAACCGTTTGGAAATCGCCAGGCCCAACCCGGTGCCGCCGTAGTTTCGGGTTGTGGACCCATCGACCTGGCTGAACTGTTCGAAGAGGGCACTGATCTTCTCCGCCCGGATTCCGATACCTGTATCGGTGACAGAGACACGCATTTGGGCGCGGCCTCCGGTTTCTTCCTCGCAAGTCACCGTTACCACGACACGTCCACGCGGCGTGAACTTGATGGCGTTGCCGACCAGGTTGGTCACAACCTGGCGGATTCGCCCGCCGTCACCGATAAAGTGGCGCGGCACGCCGGGCGCATATTCCAGTAGCAGATCGAGAGTCTTCTCTTCCGCCTTGGCGGCAAGCATCTCGCCGACGTCCTCGATCACCAGACCGAGATCGAAGACGATGGATTCAATTTCGAGCTTGCCCGCCTCGATCTTGGAGAAGTCGAGAATGTCGTTAATGACAGTGAGCAGGGACTCTCCCGACCTGCGCGCGATTTCGGCATACTCCCGCTGCTCGGGGCTCAGATAGGTGTCGAGCAACAGTCCGTTCATGCCGATCACGCCGTTCATTGGCGTGCGAATCTCGTGGCTCATGTTGGCCAGAAAGTCGCTCTTGGCGCGGTTCGCACTTTCGGCCGCTCTTCTCGCGTCTTCCAACTCGAGCGTGCGCTCCGCCACCATGCGTTTCAGACGTTCCTGTTGGAGAACCGATCTCCTCAACCGGAAGCGAATCAAGAATTGCAACAGTACCCCGGAGCCCAGAATGCACATCACCTGGAACGGCCATGTCTGGTAAATGTGAGGTTCGAGATGAAATTCGAATACCGCGCCCTGGTAATTCCAGACCCCGTCAGAGTTACGTGCGATGACTCGGAAGCGGTATGCGCCCGGTGGCAGGTTGGTGTAGTAGGCGTTGCGGCGTGAACCCGCTGCCACCCAATCGCGGTCGAAGCCCTCCAGCTTGTAGCGGAACTCCACGCTGCGATCCGAGCGAAGATCGATCGCGGTATACGAGAACTCCACATTCCCGGGACCCGGGGGAACCGAGACGCTAAGGCGTTGATAATCAATTGGCTGTCCATTGATGCGGGCATTCTCCACGTAAACTGGCGAAGCATGTGTGCCCCGAAGCAGCGGAGCCGGGTCGAAAGCTACCACACCGCCGATACACGCGAACAGCAACCTTCCATTGCGCATCTTCCAGGACGTCGGTTCGAAACCGCCGGTGCATTCGGGGCTGTCCATCCCGTCGGCTGTTCCATAGGTCGTCGCGTCAATCAGTCCGCCATTGGCGGCCGAAGATTCCAACTCCTTCTTCCGCACTCGAATGAGCCCGTGATTGGAGCTCATCCACAAGTTTCCACTGGCGTCTTCCTGAATAGAATAGACAGCGTCATCAGGAAGGCCCTGGCGGCTGTCGTATTCAGTGAGGTGATTATCGCGAAACCGGAATACACCGAAACCGAGGGAGGCGATCCACAGGGAGCCCTGAGGATCCTCGTACAAACCCATAACCGTCCCGACTGGCGACGAACCCTTACCGCGCGCGCCGAAGCTCGTCAATCGCTCGTCTCGCAGGCGGCTAAAACCATTGACGGTGCCCACCCAGTAGCCACCTTCCCGAGCTGGTATGAGTGCTGTGATTTGGTTTGCTGGCAACCCGTGCTTAGTGGTTAGAACCTGTGCTGCCCCATTTCGAAATCGAATCAATCCCCCGTCGGTTCCGATCCAAAGAGTCCCATCCAGATCGCTTTGGATGGCGCTTACAGGGGAAGGGGATGTTCCCAACGCAATGGCTTCGAAGCGGCCGCCGGCAAAGCGATGCACGCCGCCACGCATGGTGCCCAGCCAGATTGTGCCCCGCCGGTCTTCATGTATCGCCGAGACTACCGCGCCCGAGAAACTGTATCGCGTCCAATTCCCTCGGTACAGGTGAAGCGCGCCGTTGCGTGTGCCGACCCAAAGCGATCCATCGCACGCCTCCAGCACCGCGGCATCCTCCGGTCGCTCACCTGGCGAGCGGATCATGTGGAATCCTTGCTCACGAATCCGGTTCAGTCCGGCTGAGTGCGTTCCCGCCCAAACCGTGCCATCGCGGTCGCGGTATAGACTATCGACAACATCGTTCGATAGCCCTTCATGGGTGGTGAACCTCCATACCCGATCATCCACGTAGCGGATAATCCCGCCTCCCGCTGTGCCAATCCAAACCCCACGTTCATCCCCGATGATTGCCGTTACCCGGGCGTCCGGTATTCCATTGACGCCGGACAGCACCCGTAATGTGTCGTGATTCCAATAGAGTACCTGTCCGGCGCCGCCCAACCAGAGTCCACCTTCGCGATCGCCATAGAGAGCGTAGGCCTGGAAATTCCGCAGCGGCGCCGGTACCTTGTCCACCAGGCACCGGGCACCACGTAATTCGCAGAGCCCATTCTGGGTGCCAAGCCAGATCCGCCCGCCGCTGTCTTCAGCGATCGCCGTGACATGTTTGTCGGCCAGCCCGATCGCAGGAGTAAAATTCCAACCGGTCCGCCACAAAAGCAGGCCTGTCTCGCCCGCCACGTAGACCTGTTTGCGGCTGTCCTCAAACAACAAACCTTTGCGGGCCAGCACGGCTTCCCTAGAGTCTTGTCCAGTGATCTTGCCCTGATTTATCCGGCACAGACCACCTCCTGTGGAAATCCATAGCGATCCATCGCTAGCGGCCAGAAGGTGGCGCACCTCGGTGTCGACAAGTCCCGGACCGCTTTGCCGGGTCAGGATCTTGAAGCTCGATCCATCGAATCGGGCCAACCCACCCTGCGTGCCGATCCACAGGAAGCCGTCTGCCGATTGCGTGATAGCCGCGGCCGTGTTTTGCGGCAGGCCGTTGTCGCTTTTCCACACGTCAACCGCATACCCGCGCAGAGGTTCGGCCCCCTTACCGGCACAGGAGACCAAGGCGCCGCCGAGGAGGAGCATCGCTACTCTGGTGCACTCCATATTGTTCTTATCGGTCGCGAAGATAGAACATTCTTCGCTATTCACGCTCGGCCTGCCAACGGCCGGTGTCTGCCCGATCTCCGCGGCGAAGCTCCAGTTGCCATTTCGTATTATCGAGCTTGGCTGGGGTGCTCCTGGCGGAACTCATTGATATGGCGGGGCTTCCGGGCTGGCATTTTTAGTAGGAACGCGTTTCCGAGCCGCGACCGGCCAGGGAGCGGTTGCGCGGAACTACGTTGGCAAACCTGTGACGTTAGGGCAGCCAATACTCGCTGCCCGGACGGATAGGCGGAATATTCGCCGCGGGGCGGGGCGGCTCGTCCGCGGAAAGGCTCGGCTCGCCCGGCTCCGCCTCTGGGCGCACCGTGCGCGGATTCGGCTCGACCGCAACGACAACCTCGCTTGTCGGCGGTTGCTCACGATTGTCTTGGGACGAAGAGTAATACCACATAACTGCCTCAGGTCCGGCCTAACACTCAGTTTACGCCGATTCTATGACAGGATCATGACCGCGTGCCAACCACCTGGTCTTGCCGTCGACGGGGGCGCCGGGTCCGGGGCCCGCGGACAGGCCGGCCTCGGCCACCTCTCTCAAGAACCGTCCGCGCGTGTTCGAAATAATAGTTTACGGCTCTAATACCGTCAATAGCAGGCAGTTGCCCGACGCCGGGTGGCGCCCGCCCTAGAATGGCGCTTGACTCCTTCCATAATTCGAATATTATAGAAATATGGAATCATTGAGCGCGAAACCCGCGGCCGATACCGACCGGACGGCCGCTTTTGCGGACATGTTCGCTGCCCTCGGGGCGGAGCCGCGCTTGCGGATCCTGCGCGCGCTTCTGGCCGCGCATCCCGACGGCATGGTGGTTGGGGAGATCCAGGCCGAGTTGGGCATTGCGGCCTCCACGCTGTCGCATCACCTGGAAAAGCTGAAAAACGAGGACCTGGTCACAGTGCGCCGCGAGAGCACGTTTCTGCGCTACGCGGCCAATACCGCGGCGCTCCAGGAACTGCTCGGGTTCCTTTACGCCGAGTGCTGCACACGCAACAAAGCCATCAAACCGGCCAGGATTACGCAGATATGCAAGTAGGAGGATCGAATGGAAATCAAAGAAAAGGTTAGAGAAAAATACGGCGAAGCGGCGCTTCGCGTGGCGAGCGGGGGAAGCTCCTGTTGCGGATCGGCCCCGAGCTCACTTGGGTGCGTCGATCCGATCACATCCAATCTCTACGATTCCAGCGAGACCAGCCAGGTTCCGCAGGACGCCGTGCTGGCGTCTCTCGGCTGCGGCAATCCGACCGCGCTGGCCAGGCTCAATCCGGGCGAAACCGTCCTCGATCTCGGCTCCGGCGGCGGCATCGACGTGCTGCTTTCCGCCCGGCGCGTGGGACCGGCCGGCAAGGCCTACGGCCTCGATATGACCGACGAAATGCTGGCCCTCGCCCGCCAGAACCAGCGCAAAGCCGGAGTGGAAAACGTGGAATTTCTGAAAGGCGAGATCGAACACATCCCCTTGCCCGACAATTCCGTCGACGTCATCATTTCGAACTGCGTCATCAACCTTTCCGCCGACAAGGACCAGGTGCTCCGGGAGGCTTTTCGCGTCTTGAAGCCGGGCGGCCGGTTGGCGGTGTCGGACGTGGTCACGCGCGGCGAGATGCCGCCGGAAATCCGTGAGCGCGTGCTGCTGTGGGTCGGCTGCATCGCGGGAGCGCTGGAAGAGAACGAATACCGCGCCAAGCTCGCCGCCGCCGGTTTCGAAAGCGTCGACGTGGAGCCGACCCGGATCTATCGCGTAGAAGACGCGCGGGCTTTCCTGAGCGGCCAGGGCATCGATGTGGATCTGGTCGCCCCCCAGGTGGACGAGAAGTTTATGAGTGCGTTTATCCGCGCGGTGAAACCGGCCGGAGCGTGCGGCGGCGCTTCCTGCTGTGACCGCTGAAGGCGGGGGGCTTATCCTGCGCGGGTAGCCCGGCCCTGGAGCCGGATCCGGTATGAATGGGGATCAGGTTCCGCAATGGCGCCATAGCCGGTTGTCCTTGGGGTGACGGCCTTTCTTCAGTTCGCCTTCTCGATGGGGATGCCGTACTCCTTGATCACCGCGTCCGGGATGGTGATGCCGAGGCCGGGTTTCTCGGGCACCGTCCAGGCCGCCGCGCTATCGTCCCACGTTCCGAACAGCTCCTTGTACATCTTGGGATTGTGCGCGCCTTCCTCCAGAATCAGGAAATTATTCATGGAAGCGCACAGGTGCAGGTGCGCCGCCGTGCACACCGGGCTGTTGGGGTTGTGCGGCGCAACCGTCAGGTAGCGGGTGTCCGCCTCGCTCGCCATTTTGCGAAACTCGGTGATGCCGGCGCACCGGGTGGTGTCCGCCTGAAGGACCCGGATGGCGTTCAGGTCCAGAAACTCGCGCAGTTCGAATCGGGATTGGATGCGCTCGCCGGCGGCCAGGGAGACACTGGTGGAGAGCTGGACTTCCCGCATGGCCTGCGCGTTCATGCCGGGGACGGGCTCCTCGAAGAACAGGGGGCGGAAAGGCTCCAGGGTTTTTGCTACGGTGACGGCCGAGCCTACATTGAACTTGCCATGCCCCTCGATACAGATATCGAAGTCCGGGCCCCCTTCGCGAATCCCCTGAACCATGGCTTCGAGTTCCCGCAGCGTTTTTTGCGTCACCTGCATGCCTGGTTCCAGACGGTCGAAGAACGGGTCATATTTGCCGGCCACGGCGCCCTCGGCCACCAGTTCCTTTGTCCGTTTGGCGTAGGCCTCCCGCGTGCGCGGTAGATTCCGTCCCCAGCGGTAACTGGTGTAGATCTTCACCCGGTCGCGGCGCTTCCCGCCCAGGAGTTTGTACACCGGGACGTTAAGCTTCTGACCCACGATGTCCCAGAGCGCGCAATCGATCGCCCCCAGCGCGGACATCACGGACGCTCCGTGGCTGGAGGCGCGCCGGTTGTAGAAGCCTTGCCAGAGGTTCTCGATATTCCAGGCGCTTTGGCCCACCAGAAAGGGCGCCTGCCTTTCTATCTCCGTGTAAATTGGCGCCACGTTGCCCCAACTGGACCCATCGCCCCAACCGGTGATGCCGTCCTCGGTATCGATGCGTGCCAGCAGGAAGTGAACCTGGGGAATCTCGGTCAACGAATCGCGCTGGAGCTGCATTATGTAGGGTGTTACCTTCTTGATCTTGAGAGAACTCGAATCGGCGCGTAGCTGATTCAGCACGGAGTTCGTTCGCATGCCGGTCCACGAACTCACGGCGCTCATGCCGCGTCCCACCGAAACACCCCCGCCCAGGATGCCGGCCGCCATGGCAGTCAGGAACTCGCGCCGTCCGCTATTCGCTTCGCTTCGTGGCTTCACGATGGTTTCTCCTCCAAGAGATCCGCCCGGCTCGTAATATAAGCCGGGATTTCCATTTTGACACCCGGCATGAGGCCAGTATACGGCCAACCGCTTTCCAGGCTGTCGCTGTTGCCCAGATCTCCGGCTTGGCGAAGGCCGCGTCAGACCTGCCGAGCCCGGAGCGCAGCGTCTTCGGCGACATAGTCGAACTTGTGCGGATTGAACTCTCCCGGCGGATGAGCGCGCGCCCATGCGATCGTGCGCTCGATCGCTCTGTCGAGCGGGACGATTTCCCGCCAGCCCAGTTCCTCGCGAATGCGCGTTGAATCGGCATCCCAGTGCTGTGCGGTGTTCCCGGGAAAAAGGAGGTGCGCGGGAGTGCGATTCTTGGGCAGCACAGCGAATTCCCCATCCCAGCCCGCTGCCGCCGCGATCCTGCGTGCCCATTCCAGCTCCGAGAAGGTAGGACGCTCGGCGACGTTATAAACGCGGCCGGCCGCGCGCTCCGATACGGCGGCTAACGCCAGCGCGGCGGCCACGTTCTCCACATAGCCGCGCGGCGCACGCCACGCGGCGCAACCCTCTTCAAACAAGATCGCGCGGCGGCCATCGTCGATGCGCTTGAGAATTGGGTGGAATCGGCAAAGGCGGTCGCCGGGACCGTAGATCATCGGAAGGCGCAGCACCGTGCCAGGCAACTCAGGATCGCCCAAGACGGCGCGCTCGACAGGGATCTTGTCGTAATTGTCGTCAACCCAGCCGAAGACGTTTTGCAGCATCTTCACTTGGGCGGGTGGATATGCCTGCAACTTCGTCCGAAGCGGTGAATCCTCGGTGAGCGGCACTGGCTCCGGGGGCCCCTCCTCACTACCGTGAAGCACCCCACAGGCGCGATACACATCGATGCTGCTTGCCACCACCACCCGTCGGACCAAGCCACGAAACGCTGCCATCAACGCCTCGGCCTGCGCACCGGAGCTGAGAATCAAGTCGATGACTACATCGGCTCTTGGACGACAAGTCGCCAGATCGCTGCGGTTTCCGAGAATGTGATCGGCCGGCAAATCCACTTGTGTGTTGCCGCGGTGGAAGACCGCGACGGAGTGGCCCATTCGAGCAAGCTCGCGCACGAGGTGGGGACCAATGAAGCCCGTCCCCCCAATGACCACAATCCTCATCCCACCAGATTACTGCAGCCCAAGAACCGGGCGATCTCATATCCAAGTTGGGGGTCACCGCGGCGCGGAAGCTGGCGAGGCGCCGGCCGGCTACGGCAGCGGGCGCGGGACGAATGAGCGACGGATCGGTTGTCACCGATCATGCTCCGTGATACCTTCACATTCGGATGAAAACATCCTGAAAGCGAGGGCACGGCCGATGTACCGTGACGCATGCGTTTTTTGCTTTTTCGTACTGACTCTTGCCGGATTGGGCGGTTGCTCCAGCGGGCCATCGGCCAATGAATCCAAGAAAGCCGCGACTCCGCTGGACAAAATCCAGGGAAAGGCCGAACAGGTTCCGTCGGAATCGACCGCGACCGATGCCGCCCTGAACGCGGGTGGGCCCTCCGTGTACCTTGTGGATGGCCTGCGCCGCTACCGCCTGTTCTTCAAGACAGCTTTACCGGTGGAAGCCGGGAAGGAGTATGTTGCCGAGGGCGTCTATGCGCAAAAGGCCATTGACGAGATTGGCGATCCCGACCAGGGCAAGAACGGCTATCCACTCGAACCAAGCTGCGACCGTGTTGTCAGGATGGCTTGGCCCGGGCTGGCCTTCGATGTGACGGATTCGCAAGTCTCGGTCTTGTGCGCCAGGGTGAAACGCTATCCCGCCAGGCCCGTATTTCTGGTGACGCGACTACAACCCGTTACGTTGAAGGAGAGCGGCTCCGCCGCGGAACCGAAGAAAGACGCCAAGGCCGAGGACATCCCGGAGGTTTCCGTAGCGGCGAATAAGCAGCGCGCTCTTCTGATTGAGGGCCCAACCGTTCAAACCGCGCCCCTATGGGCGCCCGCGGGGGGAACGGTTCAATGCAAACTCGTCATCGGCGAGGAAGGGAAAATCTCGGAGCTCCGAACCGGCGTGCAACTCTGTGAGAGCGTGCCGTGGTCTCAGTTTAGTTATAAGCCAACGGTCCGGGGCGGCCACCCCGTCAAAGTGGAAACCGAGGTGGAAGTGCGCTTCGAAGCGCGAAAGTGAAAGCGTCGATGTGCTTGTCCCGATCCTCGCGCCCCTTGCCTATCGGCGGCCGGGAACCTGGAGTTCTGCCGCGTGTTATTTGAACGGCTGTAATAGCCAGCGTTCGACCTGCTCCAAACGCTTGCAGGTTGGGCAGTCCCGAGCGCAGTTCGAGCCCGGGTGGGCCATGAGATACTCCATCTGCTCCCACATAACAGCAACGGAAGGTGCCGGCGGCAGGTAACGCCTTTCGCGCGCTGCCGCTACACCAGCCCGGGAGTGGTAACTGGGCAACGAAGAAGCGGTTTCCATAGCAGAGACCTCCAAGTAATAAAGTGGTTCTGTAACGCGGGAATCTCAGCTTATTTTGTTGCTCTGAAGCGGCCATTCAGAAACAGGACAGAATCGCAATGAAAGTTATCAACAGAAATGTCTTGATGGGGTGTGGCGCGGCAATTGTGCTCTGCGGACTGCTGACAGCAGCCGACTCGGTTTTACCGGTTTTTCCGTATGGCGCGGTGTACTTCCGTAAATCCAATCCCCCGGAACAGGATTGGGAACGCGATCATCGCACTGCCGCCGAGAACGGCATGAACACGTTCCGGCATTGGTTCATGTGGTCCGCGATCGAAACCGAGCCAGGCAAGTACGACTGGCGCGATTACGACCGGATGATGGACCTAGCTGCCAACAACGGCATCAAGGTTGTAATTGCCGAGATGCTCAATTTCGCCCCCGAGTGGGCATTCGAGAAGTACCCGCGCGCGCTATACAAAGGAAGCGACGACTCGTTGGTGTACAGCGGGATTTCCGCCAGCACCGAAACCGGCGGCTATCCCGGGCTATGTCTCGACAACGATGACGTCAAGGCCCAGGCGGAGAAGTTTCTCGCCGCGATGGTCAACCGCTACCGCGACCACCCGGCGACGCTGGGGTACGACGTTTTGAACGAGGGCTGGTACTTCGGCGGCGATGCGCGCCGGATGTACTGCTACTGCGAGGCGACACAGCAGAAATTTCGCGAATGGCTGAAGGGGAAGTATCGGACCCTCGACCAGTTGAAGAAGGCGTGGAATCGCTATAGCTATACCGATTGGCAATCGGTCCATCCGCCGCGCAATCTGACTGGTTACGCCGAGTCGCTGGACTGGCTCGAATTCCGGCTCGACGACCATTATCGCCTGCTGAAGTGGCGGACCGACCTGATTCGCAGTCTGGACAAAAAGAACCTGGTGGTGGCGCACGGAGTCGGCAAGACGCTCATGGGCCTTCCGGACCATGGCCTGAACGACTGGCGCTTCGCCGCCAACGTGCAGGTGTACGGGTTTACCTTCAATGCCGCCGACGACGGCCCCGAGCCCTGGAAGCACTTCGAGGCGGTGGACATCACCCGCGCCGCGGCGAAGGGGAAGCCGTTCTGGCATGCCGAGGCCCAGGCTGGCCCGGACTGGCTTCACTCGCGAATGATCGATCTCAAGCGGGAGGAAGGAATGATCGCGCAGCCGGAGGATATCCGCCTCTGGAATCTGACTTCGATGGCCGGCGGCGCCACCGGAATCCTCTATCCAAGATGGCGTCCACTGCTGGACGGGCCGCTATTCGGCGCTTACGGCCCCTACGGCATGGACGGCTCGGTGACGCCGCGGTCGGAGATGACGGCCAAGATCGCCCGGTGGGCAAATGCGGACCCCGAGACTTGGAAAGCGCGTCCCGTGAAAGGCGAGATCGGCCTTGTGTTCGTGCCCGAATCGGAGATTTTCAACTACATCCAGGAAGGGAAGACCGACTTCTACAGGGAATCGGCGAGGGGAGCTTACCAGGCGTTCTTCGACTCGAATATTCAGGCCGATTTTGTAAACATCGACGACATTAAGGACTATCCGGTGGTGTATCTTCCCTTCCCTTTGATGCTCAAGGGAGAGACCGCCCGCAAGCTGGCCGACTATGTGCGAAGCGGCGGCTACCTGATTAGCGAGGCAACGCCGGGGTATTTCGGGGATCGCGGGCGTGTGGGCACGGTGCAACCGAATCTCGGCCTGGCGGCGCTCTTCGGCGCTACGGAAAGTTACGTGGAGTTCGTGCCGCACATCCTGGACGATCTGAGGTTGCAGGTGCGTGGCCACGAGATCGACGGCCGATTTTACGATCAACAGTACGCTCCCACCCAGGGCACGGCGGCCGGATGGTACAAGAGCGGAGCTGTCGCGGCCGTGGAGAACAATTACGGCAACGGCAAAACGCTGTTGATCGGCACTTTCCCGGGTGCGGGATATTACCTGCGCCATTCTCCGGAAACCCGTGTATTCTTCGAGGAGTTACTCACATGGGCCGGCCAGGAGCGCTGGCTTCGCTGCGACCAGCCGCAACTCAAGGCGCGGCTGCATATGGGAGCCGGCGGAACGTACCTTTGGCTGGTCAACCCCACCAGAGCGCCGCTTTCCGCCCGGCTGTCGCTGGCCGCTCGGGTTGGACACTTCCGGGAAGGGCACGACCTCTGGCAGAACCAGCCGGTGAAGGTCAACGGGTCGCTCGTCGAGGTAACCGTGGGAGAAAGGAACGCGGCGGTAATCCGGCTGCAATGATTGGACGCCAGGCGTTTACCAGCCCTTGTCCCGCGCAGCTTTTCCATGAAGAACGGGAGATTAGGTATCCCGTGCCATAGCCGTCCCGCTCAGTTCTTGCGGAACAACAGCGGCGCGAACTGGGCGAGTGACCAGCGCCAGACGGCCCAGACGTGGCCTCCATCGCGAGTCACGTAAGTATGTCTCACGCCGTTGGCGGTCAAGGCGGCGTGGAACGCCTCGGCGCCGAGGTGGTTCGGGTCCTGGTTGCCGTAGCTGATCCAGATCAGATCGAACTTGCCCTCGGCGGCTCTCGCGCTGGCGAACTCGGGATAGCGGGTCGCGGCGTCGGGAAGGGCGACCGCCCCGGCGCTGAAGAAGCCGAACTGGCTGAAGAGCTCGGTGTGCTTGAGGCCGACGTTGAACGTGGCGCCCCCACCGGCGGAGAGCCCCGCCATGGCGCGGTTCCCGCGGCCGGTCAGCGTGCGATAGGTCGAGTCGATGTAGGGGATCAGTTCCCTGGTCATGTACTGTTCGAAGACTGGCATCTCGCCGGCTAGCGCGGCCGCGCCGGAGGCGAGCGGCAGATTGGGGTAGTTGCGCCCGTTATACGGCATCACGACGATCATCGGCACGGCCTTCTTCTGCGCAATTAAGTTATCGAGGATCACGTTGGCCGCGCCGGCGGTCACCCAACTGCTGTAGACGTCTCCACCGCCGTGCACCAGGTACAGCACCGGGTAGCGCGTGGTGCTCTTGTGGTAATCGGGCGGGAGGTAAACCGTGAACGGATGTTCGTCGTTATAGGCCGTCGAATGCAGGCAGTTGTAATCGACCGTTCCGCGGGGCACCGGCTGCGCCTGCCAGAGGGGCGCGGGAGTGCCGGGTACTTCCACGAGGCTTGCCGAGGTCCGGGTGCGCAACTTCAGAAGCGGGTTCACCGGGTCGGCGATGGGAAGGCCGTCGAGGGTGAAGAAGTAGAGGTGAATCGTCGGCTCGAGCGGCGGTGAAGTGAAGGTCCAGACGCCGTCGGGCCCCTTGGTCATGTTCGTGGTGCCGCCGGTGCGCGCTTCCAGCGTGGCCATCCAGTCGCCAGTGAGGGTAACCTCGGTTGCTTTGGGAGCGTACAGCCGGAACGTCACCGTGTGGTCGGCGTGAACTTCGGGAGAGACGAGCGTCTCCTGGATACTGCGGCTTCCTCCCCGACCGCCAGGCGCGGGCTGGGCGAAGGCGAGGCATTGAGCGGCGAGCAGGCCGAGGGCGATCCGGGCAGCGCGTTGCGGGGAGTGTGCGTTTGGGATCACGGGCATAATACCGCCAGTGTAAGTGAAATCGCAGCCGGAGGCTCAGGCCCCCGCTTGAAGACCAAGGGCAAACTCGCCGGCTTTCAATCGATTCGTGCCGCGGTCCTTCCGGTTGGGAGCCTTTTCAGCCGGCGATTCTTAGCTTCGGACAAATCCGGAAAATGAGATCTCAATGGCTTTCATGGTAAAGTGAGGTGCTTTTGCTGCACAATACAGTTCCTGGCGAGGTAAGCATGGATCGACGTTCTTTTGCCGGAGTCATGGCAGCCACTGCCCTGGCGGAAACGGCATTTGCCCAGGTACCGGCTTCGAAGAAGCCCGGTTGCTACTTGCTGCAACATTATCGGCTCCAGCTTGGATCTCAGGCTACGCGTCTATCGGACTACCTGAGCAAGGTATATCTGCCGGCTCTGGCCAAGGTGCGGCCCGTCCCCACTCTGGTGCTGGATGCCCAACTCTCCGAGTATCTGCCCCTGGTCACGATAATCGGCGCTTATTCCTCGGTGGAGCAGGCATGGAGCGTGCGAGCCGCGTTGAACGCGGACAAGGACTTCGAGGCGGCTACCGATGCGTGGCAGGCCGGCGCCGAACCGCCCTACGACAGCATGACGACGGAGCTCCTGGAAGCCGCCGAGTTCTCTCCGGATCTGGTACCTCTGGATCCCCAACCAAAAGCACCGCGGATTTTCGAAATGCGCGTCTATCAGACGCGGACGTTGAAAGGACTGAGGGCATTGAAACAGCGCTTCGCGGAAGGCGAGGTCAGGATTCTCGCCAGAGCGGGGGCACAGCCGGTGCTGTTCGGGACTACGGCGATCGGCTCCAACAACCCCAACCTTACCTGGGTGATCGCATTTGCGGACATGGAGGCGAGGGAGAAATTCAACACGGCGTTCAACGCCGACCCGGACTGGATCAAACTGCGCCAGCAATCGTTGGAGCGTAACGGGCAGATCCCCAGTTTCCGGCGCCTCACGCTTTATCGGGCCACGGCGTATTCGCCTGTTCGTTAATTAACCGGCGATCCCCTTAGGTTCATACGGCGGGCGCCTTTTTTGGGGCCGGCGCGCCAGAAGCGCGGGCCGTCCGCGTTATCGTAAGAATGAACGTTTTGAAGGCTTGCGCCTGTATCACCATTATGACCGTCGTCGTTAAGGACAAAGAACCGCTCGTGATACCCACCGCTGCTCGTCGGAGGGCTGGTTTTAGGAGAACGGCGTATTTGTTGTCCTCACGACGCCGCGCCTCGACCGTCTGCTGAAGAACTTGCGACCCAACACCCCACGAAGCTACCTGTTTGATCGTGCCGCTTTTCTGCGGAATGTCAACGCCGTAAATGCTCTTGATGTCGTCGGGAAATCCGGGAGGGAGATCCGGGGGAAATCCGGGGAAATCCCGGGGGGGATCCGGGACAGACGGAGCTTTCTCAGATTTCGGCGAGAGCTTTTGTCGAAAACGCGGCCCACTGACGGGAAATCGGGGAATGCTCCGTCTGTCCCGGATTTCCTTGTCCCGGATTTCCTCTGTGATGTGGCTGATGAAGATGCCGTGCTGAACCTTCTCAACTCGGAGCCGGTCCCAATAACCACGACCTTCCGGGGTGAGCGTGGCAGCAAAAGGGCCATTAAAGAAGAAAGCCGGATCGTCCTCGTCGTTGCCGGAATGGGGTTGGGCCGGGTGGCCCTTGTAGAGACGCAACCAATCCTTGCGATGGAGTCGTTTGAATGCGTCTTTGAGATCGGCTGGTGTGAAATGGTCTGGGACGTGGTTGTGAACTCGGCTTTCCCATTCGCCCCAAGAATCTTGGTGTATTCCTTGGTGAGCGGTGGACCCCATCAGGATGTGGAGAATTGCGTACTCCAGGTTCTCGGATAACGTGCGTTTCACGACTTGTGCCTTGAATCACATTATGTGCCCAACAGGAAAGGGCGTCATCCCGCCTTCCCGATCTTCCGCAATACCTTCCAGGCGGCGACCAATTGCGGCGGTAAATCCGGGGTAAATCCGGGACAGTAACCCCTGCGCCGGTTTTTTCGGCGGTAGATCCGGGCCCGAGGGGAACAGCCTGAACTGCGCGATTCTCCCGGGTGCCGCTGGCCGCTGCGGCCGTACGCTCTGGGCCAAGGGTCTCGCCGCTTAATTCCAGTAATTCCTATCCAAACTTCGATACTGAATCGCTTCGGCCAGGTGCTTGGCGGCGATCAATTCCGAGCCGGCGATATCGGCTATGGTTCGGGCTACTTTGAGGATGCGGTCATGGGCGCGGGCGGAGAGGGACATGCGGCGGACGGCCAACTCCAGGGTGCGCTCGCCGGAATCGTCCAGGGCGCAGTGTTTACGGATGGAGCGGGTGGGCATGCGGGCATTGGTGCCGCCGCGGGTTTGCTGCACTGCGCGCGCTGCGAGGACGCGCTCGCGGATGGCCGAGGAGGGTTCGGCTTTGGCTTCGCCGCGCAGCTCTTGAAAGGGGACGGCGGGGACTTCGACGTGGATATCGATGCGGTCGAGAAGGGGGCCGCTGATTTTGCCGAGGTATTGCTGGATCTGCGCGGGGGTGCAGCGGCACTCGCGGGTGGCATCGCCGTAGAAGCCGCAGCGGCAGGGGTTCATGGCGGCTACCAGCATGAAGTTGGAGGGGAACGAGAGCGTCATGTTGGCGCGGGCGATGGTTACGGTTCCGTCCTCGAGCGGCTGACGCAGGATTTCCAGAACGTCGCGGGGGAACTCGGGGAATTCATCGAGAAATAAGACGCCGTTGTGGGCCAGGCTGACTTCGCCGGGGCGGGGCATGCCGCTGCCGCCGCCGGTGAGGCCGGCATCCGATATGGTATGGTGCGGGGCGCGAAACGGGCGCTCGCGCATCAGGCCGGCGCCGCTTCCGAGCACTCCGGCGATGCTGTGGACCTTGGTGGTTTCGATGGCCTCGGCGAAGCTCAGCGGCGGCAAGATTCCGGCCAGGCGTTTGGCCAGCATAGTTTTGCCGGAGCCGGGAGGGCCGATCATGAGCACGTTGTGCGCGCCGGCGGCGGCGACTTCGAGCGCGCGCTTGGCGGTGACCTGGCCGCGGACGTCGCGGAAATCGGGAGTGGAGGCGGTGGGCGGGGCCTCGATGGCTTCTTCGGCCAGGGTGGGCTGAAACTGATCGGGGCGGGTGAGCAGGGCCACGACCTCGGCCAGGTGCCGCACGCCGAATACGCTGACGCCCTTGACCACGGCGGCTTCGGCGGCGTTTTCGACCGGCACGATCAGGTTGGGAATGCCGCGGTCGCGGGCGCAGACGGCCACCGAGAGCATGCCGCGCACCGAGCGGATGGCGCCATCGAGCGACAACTCTCCCACGATCAGGTGGCGTTCGAGGCCGCGGACCAGCCCCATCGCGCCGAGTACGCCCATCGCCATGGGCAGGTCGAAACCGGCGCCCTCTTTGCGCAGGTTGGCCGGCGCCAGGTTGATGGTGACGCAGCGCGGCGGGTAGCCGAAGCCGGAGTTCATGAGCGCCGATTTGATGCGCTCGCGACTCTCCTTCACGGCGATATCCGGTAAGCCGACCATCACGAAATCGCGCGCCGAGCCGGATCCGTACATATCCACCTCGATATCGATCAGGTGGGCGTCGATGCCGAACACGGCCGCGCTTTGTGTCTTGAAGAGCGCCATAGGTTGTAAGACCCGGTAAGGTGCGGAACCCCAGGAAGATGTGAGTGGGGCAGCGGAGCGGGTTCTCTCAGGTGAATTTGCGGGGAAGGGGACAAACATAGTTCTGAGAGTTTTAATTCATGCGGCCACACCACTAATGGATGGCGATGAAAATGCCGATGAATAAGAGGAATGCGGAAGCGGACAGAGCTTGTGGCCGGCCGGGGGGCTTGACCCCGGTGCATCGGACCGGGTAGTATGAAAATGCAACAGTTTGTGGATAACTAACAGAAATCAAAGGGTTAAATGCCCTTCCGATGGGCCATATCGCCCAGGATTTCTGTCGCCACCGGCGGCGCTCCCTTGGAAAACCAGTCACTTGCCGCGATTCTCCACACGGCACGAGGTTTGCATCTCTAGATTCTCAAAAGGACGATCCCTCCAATGGCCAAAACCATCGATGTTACCGAACTTATTCTGCGCGATGCCCACCAGAGCCTGATGGCCACCCGCATGGCAATGGAAGATATGATTCCCGCCTGCGCGGATTTGGACCAGGCCGGCTACTGGTCGGTGGAGTGCTGGGGCGGGGCAACCTTCGATGCCTGCATCCGTTTTCTGAACGAAGATCCGTGGGAGCGTTTGCGCACATTTCGCAAGCTGATGCCGCACACGCGGCTGCAAATGCTGCTGCGGGGGCAAAATCTGCTGGGCTACCGGCACTACGAGGATACGGTGGTCGACCGGTTCGTGGAGAAGGCGGCGGAAAACGGCATGGACGTGTTTCGCGTGTTCGACGCGCTCAACGACATCCGCAACGTGCGCCGCTCGATTGAAGCCGTGCGCCGCGCCGGCAAGCACGCGCAAGGTACGATTTGCTACACCGTCAGCCCGCTGCACACGGTAGAAGGTTTCATCGAGATGGCCGAGCGGCTGCTCGACCTGGGGTGCGATTCGATCTGCATCAAAGACATGGCCGCGCTGCTAAAGCCGCACGCGGCTTATGAACTGGTGAAAGGCATCAAGGACACCTGCGGCAGCGACGTGCGGGTACACGTACACGTGCATGCCACCACCGGCGTGACCATGGTGAGCCTGATGAAGGCCATCGAAGCGGGCGCGGATTGCGTGGATACGGCCATCAGCTCGCTGAGCCTGGGCCCGGGGCACAATCCCACCGAAAGCCTGGTGGAAATGCTGGAAGGCACGGGTTTCGACACGAAACTGGACAAGGCGCGCCTGCTCAAGATCAAGGACTATTTCAATACCGTGCGGCCGCGCTACAAGGAATTTCTCTCCAACATCATCGGGGTGGAGACGGAGATTTTCGCCAGCCAGATACCGGGCGGGATGCTTTCCAACATGGAGAGCCAGCTCAAACAGCAAAAAGCGGCCGACCGTCTGAAGGAAGTGCTGCTCGAAGTGCCCAATGTGCGCAAGGACGCGGGCTACCCGCCGCTGGTGACGCCCTCCAGCCAGATCGTAGGCACGCAGGCGGTATTCAACGTGATGATGGGCCGCTACAAAGTGCTGACGGGCGAATTCGCGGACCTGATGCTGGGCTACTATGGCGAAACCATCGCGCGGCGTGACCGCCACGTGATCGAGCTGGCGAATAAGCAGACCGGCAAGCCGATCATCGATTGCCGGCCGGCGGACCTGTTGAAGCCGGAGTGGCAGGAACTGCGCACGGCGGCGCTGGCGCTGAACGGTTGCAACGGCTCGGATGAAGACGTACTCACTTACGCCATGTTCCCGCAGGTGGCGACGAAGTTTTTCACCACCCGCGCGGAGGGTGCGAAGAACCTGGGCAAGCAGCCCGATGCCCAGCCGGCTCCGGTGCCGCATCCGGCCGCAAGCGCCAAGCCCGCGGCGGGTTCGATGATCTATGACGTGAAATTCAACGGCCATGAGCACCGCGTCACCGTCACTCCGGCGGCATAAGGTCGCGGGGTCGACGGCTAACCAGGCTTAAAGGGATGGGATCGAAATGGAAACGTTAGAGAAGTCGGCAACCAACTCCATGCAGGCGAAGGTGGAGCAACTTCAGAAGCGGCGCGAACAGGTAATGCTGGGCGGCGGCGCGGACAAGCTCGAAAAGCAGCGGCAGCAGGGCAAGATGACGGCGCGGGAACGCGTCGAGGCCCTGGTGGACGCCGGCAGCTTCGATGAGAGCGGCCTGTTCGCCGAACATCGCTCCACGCTGTTCGGAATGGAGGGCAAGAGCATGCCGGCCGACGGCGTGGTGACCGGAGCGGCCACCGTGAACGGGCGGCTGATCCACCTGGCCAGCCAGGACTTCACGGTGGCGGGTGGCTCGGCCGGAGAAGTGCACTCGATCAAAGTGGCCGAGATCATGTCGCAGGCGCTCAAGACCGGTTCGCCTTTCGTCTTTATCAACGATTCGGGCGGGGCGCGGGTGCAGGAGGGCATCGATTCGCTCTCCGGCTACGGCAAGGTGTTCTACACCAATGTGATGCTCTCCGGCGCGGTGCCCCAGGTTTCGCTCATCTGCGGCCCTTGCGCGGGCGGGGCGGCCTACAGCCCGGCGCTGACGGACTTTATCATCCAGACCCGCCAGGCGCAGATGTTCATTACCGGCCCGCAGGTGATCAAACAGGTGACCGGCGAGGTGGTGACGGCGGAACAGTTGGGAGGGCCGGAAGCCCACATGGTCCGCTCCGGCGTGATTCACTTCGTGGCCGAAGACGACCACCATGCGGTGGCGCTGTGCCAGAAGCTGTTGAGCTTTCTACCGAACAACAATCTGGAAGACCCGCCGCAGGTGGAAGGCGACCCGAACGTGGACGCCAATCTGGCACTGGAAGACATGGTGCCCGTCGACGGCAAAAAGGGCTACGACGTGCGCCAGGTGATTCTGGCGGTGGTGGATTTCGGCGACTTCCTGGAGGTGCAGTCCGGTTACGCGCCCAACATCGTGGTGGGATTCGCGCGCCTCAACGGCCGGTCGGTGGGAGTGATCGCCAACCAGCCGGCGGCGCACGCCGGTGTGCTGGATATCAACGCTTCCGGCAAAGCGGCGCGCTTCATCCGGTTCTGCAACGCTTTCAACGTTCCGCTTTTGACTTTCGCCGACGTGCCCGGGTTCATGCCGGGGGTGGAACAGGAGTACGGCGGCATCATCCGCCACGGGGCCAAGATGCTGTTTGCGTATTCGGCCGCCACCGTTCCTAAGATCACCGTGATCTTGCGCAAGTGCTACGGGGGCGCGTACCTGGCGATGTGCTCGAAGGACTTGGGCGCGGACCGGGTCTTCGCCTGGCCCACCGCCGAAGTGGCCGTGATGGGCGCGGAGGGAGCGGCCGAGATCGTTTTCCGCAAGGAGATTCAGGAAGCCGCCAACAAAGCGGAGAAGCGCAAGGAGATGATCGCGCGCTATCGCGACGCGTTTTCGAATCCCTACGTGGCGGCCGGGCGGCGCCTGGTGGATGCGGTGATCGAACCGGCGCTGACACGGCGGCACATCGCCCAGGCGCTCGAATACCTGCACACCAAGCGCGAATTGCGTCCGCCCAAGAAGCACGGGCTGATTCCGCTGTAGAGGCCGCATATGGAAACCGCAACCGATCTCGAAAGCCTGATCCTGGAACTGAAAGAGCAGGTGCGCGAGCTGAGCGAGCGGCTGGCCCGGGTGGAGGCCGGCGGGGCTCCAAGCGCCGCTGGCGATGCCGCCGAGCCGCCCGCCGCCGTTGCCGCACCTGCTGCCGCACCCGTGCTGGCGCCTGCCGCGGTTCCCGAGCCGCCGCCCGCGCCCGAACCGATCGCCGAAGAGGAACTGGCGGCCATCGCCGCGGCGATAGCGGCTTACCTGGGCGTTCGCGCCCACATCCGCCAGATTCGCCTGATCAGTTCCAGCAGGTGGGCCCAGGAGGGACGCGTTTCGATTCAAGCGTCCCATCAACTGCATTAAAAAGGGACTAACCCGTGAAGCTGAAAATCACTATCGACCAGAAGACTTATGAAGTGGACGTAGAGGCCGCCGAGCCGGAGACCGCCGCGGCGCCCCCGCGCGGCTACCCGGTCGAGCCGGCGCAGGTTCGTCTGCCCGCGGCTGCTCCACCCGTCGCTCCGCCCGCCGAAGGGGCCCCGGTTAACGAGGGGAAGGTATGCCGCAGTCCGGTTTCCGGCATCGTGGTCCGGGTGGTGGCGCAGCCCGGCCAGAGCCTGCAGGCGGGCGACATTCTGCTGGTGCTGGAAGCCATGAAGATGGAGACCAATATTACCGCCCCGATCGCCGGCAAGGTAAAGGACATCAAAGTGAAGCAGGGAGACAGCCTGCAATCCGGCCAGGTGGCCGTGGAGTTTGAGTGATGAGTCTGGAACAGGTTCCTGGATTTTTGTTTTTCGACCATGTCGCCGTTTCGGTAAAGGCCGGCGACCTGGAAGCGCAGGTGGAGGCCTACCGCGCGCTGGGGTTCACCGAGGTGCACCGGGAAGACGTGCTGGGCGGTGACCAGGTGCGGGAAGTGCTGCTCCAGGTGGGCGACGGTCCCAACCTGGTGCAGCTGCTGGAGCCGCTGAACGCCGAATCGCCGGTGGCCAAGCAGATCGAAAAGAACGGCGGGCGCGGCGGCCTGGCGCACGTGGCGCTGCGCGTGGCCGATATTCAGAAAGCCTACGACTACATGCGGGAGCACGGCTTCAAGCTGATCGACAAGGCGCCGCGGAAGGGTTCGCGCGGTACCACCGTATTTTTCGTGCATCCCAAGACCACCGAACGGGCGGCATTCGGCTACCTGATCGAAGTGGTCCAGGAGAACAACCATGCCGGACAGCACGCCTGAAGCGGTTCCGGGGACCGAGATTCTGAGCCTGGCGCAGGATTTTCCGCCGATCGCGGGGCCGGAGTGGGACCGGGCGGTGCGCGCCGATCTGAAAGGCGCCGATTACGACAAGAAGCTCGTCTGGCGAACCGACGAAGGTCTGGCGGTGCGGCCTTATTACCGCCGCGAGGACTTGGCCGGGCTGGAAGGCCAGACCCAGGCGGCGCCCGGAGAGTTCCCCTTCGTACGGGGCAGCGGGAAGTCGTGGCAGGCGGCCGATGGGGCGAGTTTTTCCGAGACCGCAATTCGCGCCGACCAGTGGCACGACGGGGGTGCGCACGCTGTCCAGGAACTTGCCTGGGCGTTGGCCGCGGGGGTCGAGAGAGTTGCCGAGCGGCCGGCCGGCCAATCGGTGGACGACGCCGCCCGGTCGATCGAATTCGTTTTCGCCGTGGGCTCCGCGTATTTTGTGGAGATCGCCAAACTTCGCGCCGCGCGCTTGTTGTGGGCTCGTGCCGTGGAAGCGTTTCAGCCGGCGAGCCCCGCCGCGTGCCTGATGCGCCTTTCGGTGCGAACGGGGCGCCTGAATAAGAGCATTTTCGATCCTTATAGCAATCTGCTGCGGGCCACCACCGAAGCGCTTTCGGCGGTGATCGGCGGGTGCGACCGGCTCGAGGTGGAAGCGTTCGGTTTCGGCGCGCACCTGGCGGAGAACGTCCACCACGTGCTGCGCGAGGAAGCGCACATGGGAGAAGTGGCCGATCCGGCCGGCGGTTCGTATTACATCGAAGCCCTGACGGACGCCCTTGCCCAGGCGGGGTGGAAGCTGTTTCAGCAGATCGAAGCCGCGGGCGGATACCGCGCGGCGGTGGAATCCGGCGCACTGTCGAAAGCGCTGGCCGAAACCCGGGCGGGCCGGGAAAAGGCCGTCTCGTCGCGCCGGCGCACGCTGGTGGGCGTCAACAACTATCCCGATCTGAACGAGAAGACTTCGGACATGACGCCGGCGGCTTCGGAAAACGCCGCGCCGCGGCTGGCCGCTCCTTTCGAGAAGATCCGGCAGCGAACCGCGCGCCACGCCGCGGCCGCCGGCCGCTATCCCAAACTGCTGCTGCTCACTCGCGGCGACGTCAAGATGCGCGGCGCGCGCGCCAACTTCATGTTGAACTTTTTCGGCTGCGCGGGCTTCGACATCGAGCAATCCTCCGACTACGCCGCGACCGACGCCGACCTGATCGCGCTCTGCAGCTCCGACGCCGAATACCTGGAGTTGGCCCGGGAAGTCTGCCCGGCGGCGAAAGTGCCGGTGATTGTGGCGGGCAACCCCAAAGACCAGATGGAGGCCCTGAAACAGGCTGGCGTGGCGGGGTTCGTGCACGTGCAGAGTGACGCCGTCCAGACCCTGACGGATTGGCAAAACCGCCTGGGAATGAAGGAATAACTCATGAAACCGGATTTTTCGAAGATCGATTACCGGCCGGCGATTTCCGGCTCGCCGGCGCACGCGGGCGCCGACGAAACACGCGCCTGGATGACGGCCGAACAGATCCCGGTGAAGCCGTTTTATACCGCCGACGATCTCTACGCCATGGAGCACCTGGACTACGCCGCGGGCCTTCCGCCCTTCCTGCGCGGTCCCTACTCCACCATGTACACGCTGCGGCCCTGGACCATCCGCCAGTACGCGGGCTTCTCCACCGCCGAGGAATCGAACGCTTTCTATCGCCGCAACCTGGCGGCCGGGCAGAAGGGCCTTTCGGTGGCCTTCGACCTGGCGACCCATCGCGGCTACGATTCCGACAACGAACGCGTGGTGGGCGACGTGGGCAAGGCCGGCGTGGCCATCGATTCGATCGAGGACATGAAAATCCTCTTCGACCAGATTCCGCTGGGGCAGATGTCGGTTTCGATGACCATGAACGGCGCCGTGCTGCCGGTGCTGGCGTTTTACATCGTGGCCGCCGAAGAGCAAGGCGTGGCGCCGGCGGCGCTGACCGGAACCATTCAGAACGACATTCTGAAGGAGTTCATGGTCCGCAATACGTATATCTATCCGCCGGTGCCATCGATGCATATTATCGGCGATATTTTCCGGTATTGCGCGGCCAATATGCCCAAGTTCAACTGCATCTCGATCAGCGGCTACCACATGCAGGAAGCCGGCGCCACCGCCGACATCGAGCTCGGCTACACCTTGGCCGACGGGGTCGAGTACATCCGCGAGGGCATTGCGGCGGGCCTCGATATCGACGGCTTCGCGCCGCGGTTAAGCTTCTTCTGGGGCATCGGCATGAACCACTTCATGGAGATCGCCAAGATGCGGGCGGGCCGTGTGCTGTGGGCCAAGCTGATTAAGAGCTTTCATCCCACCAGCGCCAAATCGATGGCGCTGCGCACCCATTGCCAGACGTCGGGCTGGAGCCTGACCGCCCAGGACGCGTTCAACAACGTGACGCGCACGGCGGTGGAAGCGCTGGCGGCGGTGCTGGGCCATACCCAGTCGCTGCACACCAACGCGTTCGACGAGGCCATCGCCCTGCCCACCGATTATTCGGCGCGCATCGCCCGCAACACGCAGATCTACCTGCAGGAAGAGACCGGCATCACGCGCGCCATCGACCCTTGGGCGGGCAGTTATTACGTGGAGAGCCTGACCCACGAATTGATGCACAAAGCGTGGCATCATATTCAGGAAATCGAAAGTCTCGGCGGCATGGCCAAGGCCATCGAGACCGGCGTGCCGAAGATGCGCATCGAAGAAGCCGCCGCGCGGCGGCAGGCGCGCATCGATTCCGGCAAAGAGACCATCGTGGGCGTCAACAAATATATCGCGGCCCAGGAAACCGCGATCGACACGCTCGAAGTGGATAACCGCGCCGTGCGGGAGAGCCAGTTGCGGCGGCTGGCGGAAGTTCGCGCCGCGCGCAATCCGCGGGCCGTGGAGGAAGCGTTGGCGGGGCTGACGCACGCCGCCGAAACCAAGTCGGGCAACCTGCTGGAGCTTGCCATTCAAGCCGCGCGCGTGCGCGCCACGCTGGGAGAAATCTCGCAGGCGCTGGAAACGGTGTTTGGGCGCTACCAGGCCACCAATCGCACTATTTCGGGAATCTACTCGGCGGAGAGCCAGACCGATCCCGAGTTCCGCAAGGCCGCCGGCATGGCCGAAGAGTTCGCCAAGGAAGAAGGGCGGCGGCCGCGTATTCTGGTCGCCAAAATGGGCCAGGACGGTCACGACCGCGGCGCCAAGGTGATTGCCACCGCGTTCGCCGACCTGGGCTTCGACGTGGACGTAGGCCCGCTCTTCCAGACCCCGCGCGAAGCGGCCCGCATGGCCGCCGAGAACGACGTTCACGTGCTGGGCGTTTCCAGCCTGGCCGGCGGCCACAAGACGCTGGTGCCGGAGGTGATCGGCGAGTTGCGCCGGCTCGGCCGCGAGGACATCCTGGTGGTGGTGGGCGGCGTCATCCCTCCGCGCGATTACGACTTTCTCGAAAAGGCCGGTGTAGCCGCGGTTTTCGGCCCGGGAACCGTGATTCCGATCTGCGCGCAGCGAATCCTGCGGGCGTTGATGGGGAGTACGCGTGCGGCCTGAACGGCATGTGGGACAGGCCTCCTGGCCTGTCTTTTGCAGGCCGCTCACTCTACCGGCTCGGGCCGAGGCATTTCCGAGCCGCGACCGTGAGGGAGCGGTTGCCCTCGAATACATCACCGAACTTCCAACGCGGCGTGCCAAGTCCGGAAACCCGGCGACAGGCCGGGAGGCCTGTCCCACGTGGCGGAATCGTGCCTGGCACTGAGGCGAGCATGCTGCGCCGCCGGCGTCTCCCGCTGGAGCGCTACCTGGAAGGCATTCTGGCGGGCGACCGCGTCGTGCTGGCGCGTGCCATCACCCTGGTCGAAAGCGATCTGGCTGCCGATAACGACCTTTCCGCGCGGCTGCTGGGCGCCATTCTGCCGCACAGCGGAAAGTCCCGGCGGGTGGGGATCACCGGAGTGCCCGGAGTCGGTAAGAGCACCTTCATCGACGCCTTGGGCATGCACCTGATTCGCGAGCGCGCCGAGCGGGTGGCGGTGCTGAGCATCGATCCTTCGAGTCCGATTTCCCAGGGCAGCATTCTGGGCGACAAGACCCGCATGGAGCGGCTGAGCGTGGAGGAGAACGCCTTTATCCGCCCCTCGGCGGCGCGCGGGCACCTGGGCGGCGTGGCGCGGCGCACCCGGGAAACCATCCTGTTGTGCGAGGCCGCCGGTTTCGACAACGTGCTGGTGGAAACCGTGGGCGTGGGTCAATCGGAAACCGCGGTTCGCTCCATGACCGATTTTTTCCTGCTGCTGATGCTGGCGGGGGCGGGCGACGAACTGCAGGGAATGAAGCGCGGCATCATCGAGATGATCGACGGCATGGCCATCAACAAGGCCGATGGCGACAACCGCCGGCGGGCCGAGCGGGCTAGAGCGGAATACGCCGGGGCGCTGCATTTGTTTCCCGCGCCGGCCGATGGCTGGCTGCCGCCGGTGGTCATCTGCTCGGCTCTCGACGGCTCGGGTATCGCCGAAATCTGGGATATCGTTCTGCGCCACCGCGAGCATCTGGAGGCGACCGGAGAACTGGCGCGCCGCCGCAGCCGGCAGGCGCTCGAGTGGATGAAGGAGCTGATCGCGCTCGGGCTGGAGGACTCTTTTCGCCGCCACGCCGCGGTCGCGGCCCGCATGCCCGAACTCGAAGACGCCGTTTCGCGCGGCCAGGCGACGCCGTTCGCCGCCAGCCGCGAGTTGCTCGATCTTTTTTATCGCAAGGAGAAGTAACCAACCATCATGTCCATTCCATTTCCCAGCCTGACCGCGGAGGAGGCCGCCAGCCACATTCAACACGGCCAACGCGTGGGTTTCAGCGGGTTCACGGCGGCCGGCGTGCCCAAAGCGATCCCGCTCGGGATCGCCCGCCGGGCGGAAGAGGAACACGCCGACGGGCGCGAATTCCAGATCGGCGTGCTCACCGGCGCTTCCACCGGCCCGTCGCTCGATGGCGCGCTGGCCAAGGCCCACGCCATCAGTTTCCGCACTCCCTACCAATCCAACGCCGATTTGCGCGCGGAGATCAACCGCGGCGGCGCGCGTTTTGTCGACATGCACCTCTCCATGTTGCAGCAGACGCTGCGCTACGGGTTTCTGGGACCGCTCGACTGGGCGGTGGTGGAGGCGTGCGACGTAACCGCCGGCGGCGGCATCGTCCTCACTACCGCCGTGGGTGCCGTGCCCACGTATCTCGATAAAGCCGAAAAGGTGCTCATCGAGCTCAACCGGCACCACCCGCCCACGCTGCTCGGCATGCACGACGTCTACCAGCCGCTCGACCCTCCACTGCGCCGTGAGATCCCCATCTACAGCGCTTCGGACCGCATCGGCTCTCCGCTGGCGACCGTGGATCCCGCTAAGATCGTGGGCATCGTCGAAACCGACCTGGAAGACGAAGTCCATGGCTTCGACAAACCGACGCCGGCCACCGAAGCCATCGGCCGGAACGTGGCCGATTTTCTGGTGGCCGAAATGCGCGCGGGCCGCATGCCGCGGCATTTTCTGCCGCTCCAATCGGGCGTCGGCAATATCGCCAACAGCGTGCTGGGCGCCCTCGGCCGGCATCCCGACATTCCGGCCTTCGAAATGTATACCGAGGTGCTGCAGGACGCCGTGGTGCCGCTGATCGAAAGCGGACGCTGCCGTTTTGCCTCCACCTGCTCGCTTACGCTCAGCCCCGAGGTGATGCAGCGTGTCACCGGCAATCTGCCCTTTTTCCGCCGGCGGATTCTGATGCGCCCGCAGGAAATCAGCAACAATCCCGAAATCGTGCGCCGGCTCGGCGTGGTCTCGATGAACACGGCCATCGAGGTCGATCTGTTCGGCGACGTCAACTCGACCCACGTCATGGGCCGGCAGATGATGAACGGCATCGGCGGCTCCGGCGATTTCACCCGCAACGCGTATCTTTCGATTTTCAGTTGCCCGTCCGTCGCCAAGGGCGGGAAAATTTCCGCCATCGTGCCGCTGGTGACGCACGCCGATCACAGCGAACATTCCGTGCAGGTGGTCATCACCGAACAGGGCGTGGCGGACCTGCGCGGGCTCGACCCGCACGAGCGCGCCCGGTTGATCATCGACCGCTGCGCCCATCCCGATTACCGCCCGCAGTTGCACCAGTACCTGGAACTGGTGAAGCAGGGCCACAGCCCGCAATCGCTTTCTCTCGCCTTCGCCATGCATCGCCAGTTCGATCGCACCGGCACCATGGCCGGCGTGGTATGGGAAGACTGGCGGTAGCGCCGCTCAATCCGTCGGCTGGAAAGGTCTGCTGTGCCTGCTCGCCCTGCCTTTGATCCTCGCGCGGCGCTGTTTCCGGTCGAAGCGTACCGCGTAACCGGCCGGCCGGCTCCTCAATCGCACCGCAGAGCTTCCAGAGGATCGACGCCGGCGGCGCGCCGGGCGGGCAGGTAAGCGGCCGCGGCCGCGGTCAGGGTCAACACCGCAACCGCGGCCGCCACCACCGCCGGGTCGAAGGCGCCAACCCCGTAAAGCTGGCTCTTCACATAGCGCGAGAGCGCGAACGCGGCCGGGACTCCACCGCCGAGCCCCACGGCCAAAATCACTACCAGCTCGCGCATCACCATTCCCCGAATGCGGGCCGGAGCCGCGCCCAGGGCGATGCGGATGCCGATTTCCCGCGTGCGCCGCGCGATGCTATATGCCATCACGCCGTAAAGCCCGAGCATCGCCAGACCCGTGGCGAGGGCGGCGAAAACCGCCGCCAGGTCGAGTACCAGCCGCTCGTTGGTGAGGTCCCTGCGGATTTGCTCGTCCAGCGTCCGCAGGTCGCCGGGAGGGATATTGCGGTCGAGGGCGGCCACCGTGCGCCGGATCGACGGAATTACCTGGGCGGCGGGCAGCGCCGAGCGCACGTAAAACGTCATCGAGCCCGGCTGATCCATCTGCCGCCAGGGCGTGTAGTACATGCGCCGCGGTTTGTCCTCCTTCACCGCCGAGTAATGGCTGTCTTTCACCACGCCCACGATTTCGGTATCGGGCACCACTTTGTCACCTCCGCCCCGTGCGAACTTCCTTCCGATCGGATTGGCGCCGGCGAAGAAGTGGCGCACGAATTCCTGGTTCACAATGGCCACCTTAGGCGCCGCAAGGGTGTCCCGCGCGGTGAATTCGCGGCCTGCCACGAGCGGCACGCCTATTTTGCCGAAAAAGCCGGGACCGATCCGGTTGAGGTCGGAATCGGTGTCGGCGTTGGGATCGCGCGAATAGCCCTCCACCGTCAGATTGGTGCCTTCGTCATCCCCGGCGAGAAGCGGGACGGTGGATGTGGCCGCGCTCCGCACGCCCGGAATGGCCGCGAGGTCGTTTTCCAGGCGATCGAGGTAGGCGCGATTTTGCTCCCAGGTATAACGATTCAATTGCGGTGCGACTCTGAAGGAAACCACGTTTTCGGTGCGGATGCCGAGATCGATGTGGATGATGTTCACCAGGCTCCGGAGCAGCAGCCCGGTAGGAATGAGCAGCACCGCGGAGAAACCCACCTGGGCGCAAACCAGCGCGCGCCGCACCCGAGCGGAGCCGCGCCCGGCCGAGCCGCGCGAGCCCTCGTCCTGCATGGTCCCCGCCAGTCCCTCCCGCGACGCCTGCCAGGCCGGATAAAGCCCGAACGCGAGGCCGGTGAGGATGGCCAGGCCCAATCCGAACAGCAGCACCGGCCATTCCAGGCGGGTGGAAAGGAAATGGGTGGGAGAATCGCCGTCGATCTGCGCCAGCAGCAGTTTCTGCGTCACGCCGGCCAGCGCAACTCCTGCGATCCCTCCCGCGGTGGAGAGCAGCAGCGCCTCCGTCAGCATTTGCGCCATCAGTTCCCCGCGCCCGGCCCCGAGCGATGCCCGGATCGCCAGCTCGCGGCGACGCCCGGCCGACCGCGCCAGCAGCAGATTGGCCGCGTTGGCCAGCGCGATCAGCAGCACCAGCACCGTCGCGCCCATCAGAATGAGCAGCGGCACGCGCGCATCGTCCCGCGTCGTGCTTTTCCCCTGCCGGCCATCTACCAGGCTCAGCCGGGTACGGCGCAACCGCTCCAGCCGCCATGCCGACCAGGCGTGCTTTTGCCGCGCGTAGTCTTCAAACTGTCCGGCAAAAGTCTGGTTGAGCCCGGCCGCGGCTTGCGGACGGGTCACGCCGGGGCGAAGGCGGGCGAAGCAGTAGATCCAGTAATCGTCGAACCGGTTGGTGCCGTCCCAGCCGGGCGTCATCAACGGCTTGAACGACAGCGGCAGGTAGACGTCCGGTGTGTCCCCTAAGGTGATTCCGTTAAAGCCCTCGCGCGCCACTCCCACTACGGTGAAAACCTGGCCGTTGACGCGGATGGGCTGGTTGAGCACTTCCGTGCGGCCGCCCAGCCGGTCGTGCCAATAACCGTAGCCCAGCACCGCCACCGGGTTTCCCGCGCCGGATACGTCGTCCGCCGGAGCGAGCAACCTGCCGAACAGCGGTTCGACCCCCAGCACCGGGAAATACCCACCGGAAACCAGCATGGCCGAGCCCGGCGCCGTCTGATTGCCGACCGCCAGGCTGGCGGATGCGGGAAAGAATCCGGCCACGCCCACCACGCCCGCGGGGTGCTTCTCCAACTCCCTAAGAACCGGGTAGTTGAACACAAAGTCCGATCCGCCGGCATTGCTGGCGGACACGTGGCCGGTCTTCGATTCGGAAGGTGCCGTCAGCAGCGCCAATTCGTCCGGCCGTGGCACCGGCAGTGCGCCCAGCACGACCTGCTGGAGCAGTGAAAAAACCGCCGTATTGGCGCCGATTCCCAATCCGAGCGACAGAACCACCGCTAAGCAGAAGAGCGGCGCCTTCCCCAGGCTGCGCAGAGCGAAACGAATGCGGGACATACCTTCTCAGACGGAGAATCGGGCGAGAACGTTGGCAAAATTCGACCGGCGCACTTGGATGGTGCTAGTGCCGCCCGCCGGCTACGTGTCGCCTACGCCCGCTGGCTCCCCGCATCGGGCGGCGACGGTCAGCGGCAGGCTGAAGCAAAAAACCGTGCCCTGGTTCACCCGGCTCTCCACGCCGATCTTGCCGCCCATCAACTCCACCAGTTGTTTCGAAATCGCCAGCCCCAGTCCCGTGCCGCCGAACCTGCGGGTGTGGGAGGCGTCCACCTGGCTGAATTTTTCGAACAGCAGGCCGATCTTCTCTTCCGGGATTCCGATTCCGGTATCCTGCACGCGAAATCGAACCATCGCATCCTGTCCGGCCAGAGCTTCCAGACAGACCGAGACGGTAACCCCGCCTTGATTGGTGAACTTGACGGCGTTTCCAACCAGATTGGCCAGTATCTGGCGAATTCTGGCCGCGTCGCCCACCACATAGAGCGGCGTATCCGGCGCGCGTTTTACTTCGAGCCAGAGACCTTTTTCCGCGCTCCTGGCGGAGAACCCCTCCAGCACTTCGTCGATCAACCGTGCCAGATCGAAAGGCGCGGCCGCGAGATCGAGTTGCCCCGCTTCGATCTTGGAGAAATCCAGGATGTCGTTAAACACCGTCAGCAGCCAATGGCCGGAGCTGCGCACGGTTTCCACATAATCGAGCTGTTCCGGCGTTAGATCGGTATCGACCAGCAGGTCGGCAAAGCCAATCACCCCGTTCAAGGGGGTTCGGATCTCGTGGCTCACGTTGGCGAGGAATTGCGATTTCAGCCGTGATGCTTCGAGCGCCTGATCTCGAGCCATCGCCAAATCGCGTTCGGCCTCGAGCCGCACCGTCACTTCGCGGCTGAGACGCTGGTTCGAAGCGGTCAGTTGCGCCACCAGCCGTTCGGCGCGGCCGGCGTGACGGGAGTTCAACAGGAAAGCCGCCGCCACCGCCAGTGTCAGGGCCAAACCCGCCCCCAGAACTCCCCAAGGGTGCCAGGTTTGGCGCGAACGGAGGCGCCCCAGGGTCGGCGTGCAGACCACCAGCCATTTCCGCGTGCCCACCGTCAGAGTGCGCTGGTATTTGAGGTCGCCGGGCCGGGCTGCCGCGGTTTCCGGCAGCGGCTCGACCACCGAGTCTTCTACCGGCGAACGGTGGAAATAAAGGAGACGCTTCCCCGCCGGAGCCTCCTCGTCGTAAAACTGGATGTCGATGCCGGCCGGGTTGAGATAGCGCAGCGCCCGCTCCAGCACGTCTTCCACCTGCACCATCACGATGGCATAGCCCGCCAGTTCGGCCTTCGATCCAGCTCCACTCGTGGGCCGCTTCACCGCCAGCAGCACCGGTACCGCGTAACCGTCTCCGGTCGCTTCCAGGATCTTGAGCTTGCCCATGGCGGCGGGCTTTCCGTCGACAAGGGATTTCGCCAGGGCCTCGCGCCCGGAAACCGAAGAGGCCATGTCGTACCCCAGCACGAATTCGTTCCCGCGCGTCAAGGGACAGAGATATTCCACCGGGACGTGTTCGCCGCGCGCCTGGGCCGGCCGGCAGGTTCCCGGCCTACCCTGGCTGATGTGGGGCCATGGCGCGCCTTCCCTCTTCAGACGTTCCTCGAACCGGCCGCGCTCCGTCTCCGCTACCACGGGCGCCCACTCCACGGCCCGAAGGCTGGGGTTCGACTCCATGATTCGAGCCGCAAAATGTTGGAAATTGTCGCGGTCCAACGGCCCCGGCAATTCCGCCAACCCCTGCACTAGCTTCAGAGCGGAAACATTGGCGTCGACCTCGCGCCGGACGGCCGAAACACGGTTCTCCGAGCTGAGTTCCAGTTCCGTGCGAAAGAGATGGCCTTCCCAGTTGCGGGTGATTTCGAAACGCGTCAAGGCCAGCAGCCACCCCACCAAGACCACGAGCGCGACCGGAAGCAGCCGCCCTTTTCGTTTCGACAGTTCAAAGCCAGGGGCCCGCATGCCGCGCATCAGGCCCCACGAGAATCTCGACTTCACCAGGCTCCGCGTCCCCGTTTCGACTGTGAGGCAATCCGACCACGAGTATCGCGTAAGGGCATGTTGGAGACAAGAATAACCAAGGATAGCTTCTGTATAGCTACTAAGCGCTTGTTCCGTAATAACTGTCCAACCGTGCGCGAAGCCGGGGGTGAGAGCCCCGACCGTTCCCCACCCACCGCTTTCAGTGCGCTACCATGTACCACGCCATGCATCGGAGAGATTTTGTGAAGTGCGCGGCGGCCGCCGGAGCCGCCTGCCTTCGGTTGACCGCCCAGGCGCCGGAAACGCGCATCGACGTCCTCGTGGGTGAGCCGGTCGGCACCATCGCGCCCGAGATCTACGGGCATTTCGTGGAGAACCTGGGCGGCGTCGTCTACGACGGCGTTTGGGTGGGCGAGGGCTCCGCCATTCCCAACGTCAACGGCGTGCGCAAGGCGCTGGTGGAAGCGTTCGCGCGCGTGAAGCCGGGCGTGGTGCGCTGGCCGGGCGGCTGCTTCGCCGATCAGTACGATTGGCGCGACGGCACCGGCCCGCGCGATAAGCGTCCCACCCGCACCAATTTCTGGGTGGATGCCGCCGAGTGGCCGAAATCCGCGCGTAAGGACGGGCCCAACCGCTACGATCCCAACCAGTTCGGAACCATCGAGTTCACCCGCTTCTGCCGCCTGGCCGGCGCCCAGCCCTACTTCGCCGCCAACCTGCGCAGCCTCCCCGCCGAACAGCTCTGGCGCTGGGTGGAATATTGCAACTCGCCGGCCAAAGCCGATACCCTGGCTTCCCAGCGCGCCGCCGACGGCGAAACCGCGCCGCTCAACGTGCGCTTCTGGGGGGTCGGCAACGAATCCTGGGGCTGTGGCGGCAATTTCGATCCCGACGATTACGCCGCCGAATTCGGCCGCTACACCGCCTGGGTGCCCGACTACGGCGTGAAGCTGGCGCTGGTGGGCAGCGGGCCTAGCGACGGCGATACCAACTGGACCCGCCGCTTCTTTTCCAAAGCCTCCAGAACCGGCTCTTTGGGCAATATGTGGGGTTGGGCCATGCACCACTACGCCTGGAACGCCAGCGGCGGGCGCACCACCGAGTGGGCCGCCGGCAAAGGCGACGCCCTCCGCTTCGAACCGGAACAGTATTACGAGATCCTACGCGAAGCCGACCTGGTCCAGGACCTGATCGCCGCCCACTGGGGCGTCATGGCCGAGGCCGACCCGCACCATCGCGTCAAACTCGTGGTGGACGAGTGGGGCGCCTGGTACGCACCCGGCACCGAGCCGTTCGCCGAAGCCCTCCTCGGCCAGCAGAGCACCATGCGCGACGCCGTCGTGGCCGGCATGACGCTCGACACCTTCAACCGCAATGCCGATAAAGTCGGCATGGCCAACGTGGCCCAACTCGTCAACAACCTGCAAGCGCTATTCCTGGCCCACGAAGATCGCTTCTGCACCACGCCCACCTATCACGTGTTCGATCTCTATACCCCGCATCATGGCGCTCAATCCCTGCGTACCGTGGTCTCGGCGCCCGACGTGCACTATCAACGCAACGGCGCGCCCGCCCGCCTGCGCGGCTTGAGCAGCTCGGCCTCGCTGGCCAACGGCCGGCTAACGGTGACCGTCACCAACCCGTCGCTGGACCGGCCGGTGGAAAGCGAAATCGTAGTGCGCGGAGGAACACCGCGAACCGTATCCGCCATCGAGCTCGCGAACCCCGATCCCCACGCGCACAACAGCTTCGAGAATCCGCATGCGGTGGAACCGAAGAAGGTGGATGTCGGCGTGAAGAGCGGGTCGATCGTACATAGCTTCCCCCCCGCTTCAGTGACGCGATTGACGATCGAGATGTGAAGGGAAGCGCTTTCACTAGTCAGTTCATACATCGGGTGCGAAACAATCAATATCTGGGCCGGCGGAGCCGCCTGCGATCCGCGATTCTCTCACAGCGTCCCCGGGGGCGCTGTTGCCGCATCCCGGTTATGCCGCCCGGTCGCGTGCTTTTGTATCGCACTCTCGGACTCAGGCGGTGTGCGCAGGATGGCGGCGTGTCCCTGGTCCAGCAGGCGGCTCCGGGCTTCATGAGGCCCGCCAGTCCAGCTAGTAGACGTTCGCGCAGAAGTTGCCGCTGCAGGTTAGCGGCGGGCAGCAGTCGCCGTCCGTTGTGCACGGAGAGTAACTTCCGCCGCAGCAGTACGAGCTTTGATATCCGACGAGTATTGGAAGGTGCCGCACTGGCTTGCAGTGCAATTGCTAGGGTCCGATACGCCCCCGCAGTTGACGCTGCCTGTGGTGTAGCACCAAGAGCCTAAGCTGCCGTCTGTTATGTACGTGGCAATCTGGGTGGGCCAGCTATTCTTGCAGCAATATACGCAATAGTCTTCGTAGTCCGTGGCGATACTCTTTACGCATTCCATGTCCGCCCTCACCTTGGGCGGGTGTGGGCCCTGCAGCAAAATGAATGCGCCGGCACTCAAAACCAGAACTCTAAAAACTCGCTTCATGACACGTCATCCCTCTCGACTATGTGCCCGCCGTCCTCGTGTGGAGCGGGTCTAATGTTGGGGCCAATTTGCGTTCACGTCGCCAGGAAAGTAGCTGGGAGCCATATTCACCCACCTTCCCGGGTTTTGCGGGTCAGGGCTAGCGAACCCTGCCGGCGTCCACTGCATGCCGTCATCGAACACGAAGGAGTTCCTGCGGATGATTACCCTTGTTACGGCCGGAAAGGGCAAATTGTCTACGCTGGCCCGGATGCCGTCGATATAGTCGCCCAGATGTATCCCGAGTGTCTGGCCGGGGGCAAACGACATCGGCTGGGCGCTGGAGGGCTGGGAGAGCGGTTTGCCGGTGCTGCCCGAAAACGCTGCGGATCCAGGCAACCTCCCTAGACTCAGAATAAATACCCTCGTCGGTTGCGACGGCGAGCCGCTTCCGGTGTCCGGGAACCAAAGCGCAATCTGACCGAAGACCGCGGTCTTGTTCGTCCGGTTTATTAGATACAGAACAGTGTTCTGGAGCCAGTCATCACCTGCATCAAATGGTGTGACCGTCTGGATCGCCGATCGGCTAACCACTAAGCCGCACTGAACGTCCATATTGCCTACAGTTACGGCGGTGAACAAGACCGCGTCGCTCCTGTGCTGCGCGTCGACCTCGATCTGGCGTTGGGCGGTGGACGCGGTTATGGCTCCTGGAACCGAAATCGCGGCGAGCGTGAGGGCCCGTGCCAGGATTCTAATTGCTCTTGACATGAGTTAGCCTTTCTTGTCCGTGGTGCTTCGCAGCGAGCTCAACACCTGATCCTCTTCGGCCGGCTGCAGCCTGCCGGTCCAGATCCCGGTTACCCTGCCACTTCCGTCCACCAAGAGCATCGTCGGCGTTCCCCTCACTCCAATCTCGGAGAGCGTGACCTGCCTGACCTGGTCGACTTCCACCCCCGCGCTCTTCAGGTACTGCTCGGCGTCGGCAACTGGCTGGGGCATCGCCGCCACGATCTTAACTCTTGCTCCAAGCTCCTCTCGCAATCTGCGGTAGAATGGTTCGCTTTCTTTGCAGAAGTGGCACTGGTTGCTGATCGCTAGTACGAGCGTTCGTCCATTTCCCGTCCAGTCGACACCGGGGATGCTGCTCTTCAGGTTAGTTCCAACGGATGCCGGTGGGGCCATTTGCGGGCGCTGAGTCCCCGGTGCTGGAATCAGGTAACCCCTAACCAAGACCACTACCAGCAGGAGCGCCGCGACCGTGGTTGCGACGTTGGCAATTGCTTCGATCTTCTTTGACAGATTCATGCCATCCCCCAACCTCGGTCGAAAAACTCCGCTGCCGCAACCCTTGGAGCCCAGGTGGTCCTGGCCTTCCCAGCATGGATGCTATCCCGAAAAAGGGGGGGGGTGTCAATAGTGATTTTGTCTAACTTGATTCAATTTGGTATTCAATGCCACGGAACGATCTCGGACGGGTAAAAGCCTTTATTGGCTTTATTGGCTTTTTCCGCTGCTTTTCGTATTTGCGGTACGGACTGGAACTACAACCGCTCCCTACCTTAGCGGCAGGCGTCGAACACGGATGTTATTGCGGTCTGCCGAAACCGCCGCACCCCCCTCCAGGGCGCTTTCGCACTCAGCGCACACCAGTTGGATCAAATCGGCCTGAGCTTGCGCGTCAAGCCCCTGAACGCGCAGCAGCACCACGGAAGGACGCCCATCGCCAGTCATCGCCAGATGCGTGTGGAAATCGTGGTCCGGCGTTATGCACACACGTCCGCCATGGCGAGCCCGAGCCAGGATCTGCGCGTCCTCAGCCCGCTCCATGCCGATTGCGGAAACGTGAACTGCATCGACGCCGCGCTGGCGAAGAATCGCCGCCGCCTGCGGGGCGAGCCCCTGGTCCAGCAGCAGCCGGCTCATGCTACGCGGTCGATACTTAAACGTTCGTCGTCGACGGTCGCTGCAGCGTAACTCAACGCCTGATAGAGATCCTCCGGTTCCAGAAAAGAATACTCGGCGAATAGCGCCGCCCGGTCGGGATAGGTTGCCAGCAATTCGAGAACGCGGCGCACGGTGATCCTCATGCCCCGGATGCAGGGCTTGCCGCCACACTTCCCAGGCTCGACCGTAATTCGGTCAAACGATTGTACCGTTGCCATGTGCTCAGTTTAGACCATGGGCGGCGCGTCGGCCCGCGCCGCGCCCTCCGGCGAAACCATCATGGCAGTGGGGCGCGCTTACTTTCCGCATGGCGGAGGAAGGCTTCGGCTTGTGGGAATCCGCTCTCGACCCCGCGAGCCCGTGTAATCTCCACCTGTTTCGGGTACCATTTATCGGGCTGCTGGGAAGCGTGCGCGTAACAAGCGCCGCGCCGCCGCGGCTCCACCGACGAAATATCGACGTAGTCGGCCGGGCGAAACATCATCGTATCCTCGGCGACCTCGTAATAGTAGAGCGCGAAACTCTTGCCGCTTTTCAACCAGGCGTCGAGAGTCAGCGTGGAAACGGCGCGATGATCGCGATGGCGGTCGATGGGCCACTGGGTGAACACCACGTCCGGAGTTTCCGCGTGGAGCGCGCGCGCGAAGGTCTCGTAATGGGCGGCGTCGATGACGGCGCGGCCGTCGTACTGGCCGGCGAAGGCGGCGCGGGCCCCGAGGATCTGGCATGCCTGGCGGGCTTCGGCGGTGCGAATGGCGGCACAGTGGCTGGGGCCGGGTCCGCCGCAGAAGCCCTCACCGCGATTCAGGTACAGCAGAACCACCTCGTGGCCGAGCTCGGTGTAGCGGGCAATCGTGCCGGCGCAGCCGCATTCTGGGTCGCCGGGATGACCGCCGGCCACGACTATCTTGAGGATGGGCACGGAGGCCCTAGCCACCAGCGGCAAACCGGAGGCGGCGCGGAGTAACCCGCGGCGTGTAATAGGCACGCACGAATTGTAATACGGCCGAGGGCGGTCGAATCGAGGCGATGGCGAAACAGGGGATTAACTTCGGCCGTTCAGGCGATCGAACGTACGACGCCTCCATCGGCGCGCAGGGCGGCGCCGTTGATCGCCGCGGCGAGTGGGCTGCAGACGAACGCGACCAGCGCCGCTATCTCTTCCGGCGCGATGAACCGTTGGATGATGGACGTTGGCCGACCCTCGGAAAAGAACTGCTGCTCGATTGAGCTACGATCGACGCCCTTGGCTCTTGCCAGCCCGTCTACGAACTGGTTGACGCCCTCGGATGCGGTTGGACCGGGGAGAACGGCGTTAACAGTCACTGCCGTGCCCTCTGTCGTTTCCGCGAGCCCGCGAGAGATAGCGAGTTGGGCGGTCTTGGTCATGCCGTAGTGAATCATTTCCGCTGGGATCTGGAGGGCGGATTCACTGGAGATGAACACGATCCGCCCCCAGTTCCTTTTCTTCATCGGCCCGATGTAATGCCGGCTCAGACGCACGCCGCTGAGGACGTTCACTTCGAAAAAGCGACGCCAGTCGTCGTCGGAAATCTCTTCGAACGGCTTCGGCTCAAAGATGCCCAGGTTGTTGACGAGAATATCCACCTCGGGAAAGCGGCCGGTCACGGCGCGGGCGCCACTCTCGCTTCCCAGGTCTGCCGCGACGCCGTGGGCGGCGCCGCTTATCTTCATCGCGCTGTCGACACGCTCTTGAGTGCGGCCATTCACAATCACGGAGGCGCCCTCCGCCACAAGAGCGGATGCTATCGCCAGGCCGATGCCGGCAGTGGAACCGGTGACGAGCGCAGTCTTGCCGTCGAGCTGCAGATTCATAGTGGTTAGATGTGGACCGGATTGCATCGATTCGCTCACCTTGAGGCGTTCGTGGCGGCTAAGGGGCAGTAGGTGGGATTGTCGGTTATCCGGCTGCCGGCCGGCGCTGAAAGCGTTCGCTGCGCACGACGCCCGCGCCTTCCCGAACCACCACCAGCCGGTCGGCCGCTACCCCGGCGATGGTTTCCCGCGCCCCGCTGGGCCAGCGTATCTCGAGGTCGGCGGTAGCGGCCTGGCCGAGCCCGAAGTGCAGCCGCCGGTCATTCACCGAGAGGTAGGACGACTGGGCCAATACGGCTTGGGCCTGTTTCCGTCCGCCATAGCTGGCAATCACGGTTGCCCCGATGGCGCTGCGGTTCGATTTCGTGCCCTCCAGCAGCACTTTCAGCCAGTGGTGGCCGCCGCTCACGTCGTTGCGCAGCAGCGATGGAGGCTCGTTCAAATTGACGACGAGGATGTCGAGATCGCCGTCGTTATCGAAATCGCCGAAGGCCACCCCGCGGCTGCAGTGCCCCTCCACGACTCCCGGTCCCGCCTGGTCCATCAGCTCCTCGAACTTGCCGCCGCCCAGATTGCGGTACAGCACGCGGGGGGTCTTGAACGGCTCCACTTCGGGATAGACCATTCCGGTGGCATAGAACAGGTCCGGCAGGCCGTCGTTGTCCAGGTCGAACATGCCGGTGCCCCAGCACACGAACCGGGTTTCCACGCCGAGGCCCGACTGGATGGTCACATCGCGAAAATTTCCCTTTCCGTCGTTCTGATAAAGCGCCGGGGTATCGTCGGCGAAATGGGTTTTCAGAATGTCCAGGTAGCCATCGGTATTGAAGTCGCCAATTCCCAGCCCCATGCCGGATTGCTCCTGGCCGTCTTCGTTCAGCGCGATTCCGGTTTCAAGCCCCTCTTCGGTGAAGGTGCCGTCGTGGTTGTTGCGGAACAGCAGGCTGTACGTGGTATCGCAGGCCACGTAGATATCGGTCCAGCCGTCGCCGTCGAAATCGGCCGCCACCGCCGTCAGGCCGTAGCCCCGTTTGATGGTGGAGATGCCGGCCTGGCGGCTGACATCGGTGAAGGTGCCGTCGCCGTTATTGCGGTAGAGGGTGCATTGTTCCTTAGCCAGCCCGGCCGGCCCGCAATTCACCGCGACGCCGCGATAGTTGCAACCCGGGTCCTTGCCGCGGGCGGGAATTTTGTCGGGGTCGAAGACCAGGTAGTGAGAAACGAACAGATCCAGACGGCCGTCGCGATCGTAATCGATCCAGGTGCAGCCGGTGCCCCAGCGCTTCGTAGCGTGGGTGAGGCCGGCCTTTTCGGTGACGTCGGTGAAGGTTCCATTGCCGTTGTTATGAAAGAGGATATTCTGGCCCCAGCAGGTGATGAAGAGGTCGTCGAAGCCGTCGTTGTCGTAGTCGCCAACCGTAATGCCGAAAGCCCATACGCCGCGGCGCAGCCCCGCCTGTTCCGTCGCGTCCGTGAATGTGCCGTCGCGATTGTTCTTGTAGAGCCGGAGGGTGGCCTCTTGAGGCGTATCCCGGAAGCGCTGCCCGGTCAACATCACAATATCCATCCAGCCGTCGTTGTCGTAATCGACGAAAGCCGCGCCGCATCCCATGGCCTCCAGAATGTAATCGGCGTGTTCGACGCCACCGAATACGACCGGCGCGCGCAGTCCGGCGCTCTTGGCGATGTCTACGAAGCGCGCGTGGAACGGCAGTCCGGAAGGTTTGCCGCGCGGCAGCGCCTTGACGCCTCTGGACGCCATCCCCTTGTTCTGGGCACGGGCAGGGGAAACGGCAGCCGGCAGCGCGAGCGCCGGCAGAGAGAGAATTTGTCGACGGGTCATGTTCGGGCCAGCCTCCGTTGCGTCGAAGGCTTCCACTCCACTCTACTGCATTGCACCTGTGGCGCTCCCGGGAGTCACCGGGCCGGGTGGAACAGACCATCGTTCTTCGTGGTCTGTCGGCCCCCAGCCTGGCCGTAACAGCCTGACAGACGACCCTGGATCAGTCATTCTTCCCCTTGCCACCCAAAATGCCCGGGTGACCTCAAGAGGCCTGAAGGATAATGAGCTGACCCGTCTTTTGTGGGGCAACCTGTGGACCGATTGTCAATCGGTCCCGCCGCGCGTCCGCCCGGCGGAGTGCCGACGAGTTCCTACGCTCAATATTTAAATCGGCCGGCGCGGGCCGCTTTTTCATTTGTTCCGGTGACGGTCCCGCGGGGGCCGTGTCACAAATTTTGGAAATATTTCTTAATCCCGATCCCTCAATACCTTAGCGCCCATTCGAAGCTCTCCCACCCCTCGTCTTTTCCCGCTCGCCCGCTATCGTGTAGTCGCAAGCGATCCTTATGTTTATTCTGAATCCCCCACAACTCCAGGTCATCGACGCCTTGTCCAATGGCGCCTCCCTGACCGACGCCGCCGCCCAAGCCGGCATCCATCGAAATACCATCGCCAGGTGGCGCCGCAATTCCCCCGATTTCCGCGAGGCATTAGCTATCACCCGCCACGACCGTGCCCTCCTCTACCGCGACCGTGCCGTCGAGTTGGCCGATCTCGCCTTCGAAACCCTCCGCGGCGTCCTCACCGATCCAAAATCCTCGCTTTCCATCCGCCTCCGCGCCGCCATCTTCATCATCGATAAAGTCTCCACCCCGCCCAAGTTCGAAAAGGAAGATCCCGCCAGCTTGACCGACATGGTCGATACCATGGAGGAAGCCGCCCACGCGCACCAGCAACCGCCCGCCGATGCACAAAATTGCACAACCGTGCCCAACGGCCAGCCCGAAACCGCCTCCCAGGTGCACAATTTTGCACAACCCGGAACCTACCGCCGTTCCGAACCCAAAACCGGCCGCAACGACACCTGTCCCTGCGGCAGCGGCAAAAAGTACAAAATTTGCTGCCTCGGCAAGTCCTCCGCAGCCGCCGCCTGACGAACCCTTTCGTGGAGCGGACTCTCAGTCTGCCACGCCGGGACTCATCCCGGCGCTTGTCTCGCA